>Ga0209755_10000092_pt1 | contig 159500 bp, 181 predicted proteins | sample TergutCo191P1_FD_187301 | JGI IMG/M metagenome (GOLD analysis project Ga0209755, IMG submission 187301) | Cornitermes sp. P1 segment gut microbial communities from Petit-Saut dam, French Guiana - Co191P1 (SPAdes) (version 2) | ecosystem: Host-associated > Arthropoda: Insects > Digestive... | reverse complement strand
TACCGTGGTTATGGTCATTGCCACCTGTGCCTCGGTTTGCTACCAAGATACCACCGGCTTCGGCAGTACCGCTTGTTGCACCTCCGCCAAATGCTGTCAGGTCGGAATCAATTACGTCTTGCCATGTGCCTCTTGCGGGAGGTTGTGGTGGTGGAGGTGGTTCGTCTCCCGGATTTATTTCGATGTTTGTAACCACAAAATCAATGGTGTTGCTTCCGCGTACCCTTAGCCATGTATCAGCTTCAGGTGCTACTCCCACTGTATGCATAATGACAGCAGGACCGGATGAGGTCGTAAAGACTGCACCTGCGTCTCCACCGGGGTTGCTGCCCGGGTCAGAACTACCGGGACCTCCAAGCCCAACCCATATATCACCGGGGTTATCCAATGCGTACAAGCTGATACGGAGTACATCGTCTACTTCAAGGTCTAGCCCGTTTGAGCCGATGTTTATAAGTATTCCGTCATGCGCTGCTCCTCTTTCGAGGTGAAGTGCAAGTGAGCCGCCTGTAGCAGTCATCAGGATGGTATCTGTCGCCGCACCCAATAAAATACCATCTAGGGTGCTGTGGATACTAAAACCATCCCATGTATTTCCGCCGTTTCGGGTAAACCCTCCGGCCTGCGCGCTTTCAAGCAGCTCTTGGAAGTCAAAGCCGCCTCCGTTCGCGAAAGCCACCTGTGCCGGAATCATGGCAAATACCATAATCACAGCCAGCAGAAATGCGAGCATACGCTTTCCTTGTGTTCTTTTCATTAAATATCCTCCTTTTTTATTACGGACATTGTCCGTTTTGCGCTAGAATCACTCCTATAAAAAGGGTTTATCCAGCACGGTAAGTTTAAGAAAAAATCAAAAAAAACAAAATGGACTTGAAAAAGATTATTTGTACTAAATAAATGCCGACGGCACTTTTTTATTAGCAATCTTTTACAATGTCCATTTTTCTATTGAATGTTTTGACAAAAAGGCTAGTTTCTTATGCCGCGCTTTCTTCTGTTATTTTACGCAAGGCTTCTTCCGGCGTTAGGCCGCTTTTTATTAGCTCTATTACCTTGCTTGCGCCTTCTGCTATGCCTTCTGCTTTGCCTCTTGCTTCTCCTCTTATTTCTGCTTCTTCTCGTTCTTCCTTTGTAAGATAGGTTTCGTATTTGAGTACCATGGAATCATCGCCTTTCTTTTTATATTCTTGTTTTATGGTTTGGGCGCAAGCCATACGCACCGCTCGCTGTATTTTTGTAAATGCCGCGCCGTCTTTGTCTATGTCGGCAAAATCGGACTTGTTGCTTTCGGTCATTATGCCGTGGTGTAGTGTGGATAGGCAGGCGCGGAGTTCTTCCGTGGGGGCGTCCTTCCATTTTGCTGTGTTTACCGCTATCAGGGTCATTTGCTTTCTGTCGTTGTCTGTTTTAAACAAGTCACCGTAAAAAGTGCCTTTTTCTATCAAGGCGGTTTCTGTCTTGTCCTTGTATATCACGATGGAGATAACAGGCTTTAGCTTTTCCCATGTGTCGCCCTTTTGTATGCCGTTTGCGTATATGACTGCGGTGTAAAAAATATGCCGCTTTAACGGAAAATCAGCAGTTTCTATCTGTCCCTCCATGTTGAAAAAAGCGGTAGCTGTACCTCGTAACGCGTCCGTACGAATTAGCCTCCCGTTAGCGGTTAGGACAATCTCGCCATTCATATGGATGATTTTTTCTCCGTCCAAAGCCTCGCCGGAAAATGCCTCCGCTAAAAGAGTAAACTGCTCGTCGTCACTTATGAATATCCTAAACGCTCGGTCGTCCAGTGGGTCGAGCGTAGATAACTCCTTTAAAATGTCCGCCTCGGTTACGATTTGGTGGGGATTCTTATTATCCATGCGGCTTCGTCCTTGTATGTGTATTTTTCTATACGCTAATTATATGTAAACCAAGAAAAAAATCAATGCGCGGAAAATAAGAATCGGCCTGCGGCAGTTTTGCAACTGCCCGCAGGCCGATTTTTATTAATTCTTTTATACTCCCGATTGCAAAACGCTGTTTACTCGGGTTTGTTCGTCCTCTTGTTCTTGTTGCTGCAATAGCACTTGCATTTCGTCGATTACGCGTTCTTGCTCTACGGCCATCATTTCTTGGGCGATGTCTGCGTCGGCTATACGGCTGCGTGCGTCAGCCAAGTTAAGGCCGGAGACGGAGTTTGCTTGGGCGGTGTACTCCATGCGGTTGTACATCGCTCCGATGTTTGCGCGCTCTGCGGAGACTTGATTGATTGCGTTGTCTATCGCATTTAGGTCGAATGAGCCGTCTTCTGCTATGGCTGTCATGGCTTGGGCTATGGAGGACATGTCGTTGATGTTAACTACCGGGCCTGTGCCTTGTGGGCCTGCTGCTGTGTTGGCGTTTTCTACGCCGTCGAGTACGTTTTGGCCGTTAAATTCTGTGCCGCGTACGGCGGCTTGTATGCCCTCTGCAAGCTGGGCGATTTCGCCTTGAATCATCTCGCGCTGGGCGTCTGTGTTTGTGCCGTTTAGAGCCTGCACACTAAGCTCGCGAATACGGTTTAGACTGTCGGACACGCCGTCCAAGCCGCCTTCTGCCACATTCATCATCGCTTGCATGTCGCGGGTATTGCGTTCACCTTGGTCTAACCCGCGAAGCTGCGCGGTCATATCCTCGACTATCGCTGCACCGGCCGCGTCGTCTGCGGCGTTATTAATGCGTTGGCCGCTGTTTACTCTCATCATGGCCTCGCTCATGTTGTTTCTTGCAATATTATTTACAGTCATTTGGCTCACCCCTTTTCATTTAAACGGGGGCTTGCGCCCCCATTATCTACTTGCCGGAAGGACGATGTCCTTCCTACCTGTTAAGCAAAGAGATTGCGGAAGCAGAACCTGCTGCTGCCCACTCATCAAAGCCGTTCATAACTGCTTGCAATGTTTCGTGGCTGATTTCAGGTAATTCGCCGCCAAACATACGCGCTGCTTGGTCGAAGCCGCGTTGTACTGCGTCGCGCATTACTTCGATTTGGGCGGGGTCGCCGCCTGTAAGAGCCACTGCGAAGTCCAACATACGTGCTGCTGTTTCTTCTACGCTGAAATAGCCGCCTTCGTCTATCATGGCTTGTGCTTCTGCACGCATTTCGTCCGTGACTTCTATGTCGCGAATGTTAAAGCCTTGGGACAGGCCTTGGCGTTCTGCTTGTTGGTTAAGCAGAGTTTCTACCATGCGGCGGAAGGAGTCTACACGCTCTTGGTGTTGATTCCAAAGAGAGGTTACGCGCTCTCTGTCAACTGTAAAGGTCTCCGCGCTTTGTGCTTGCTGCCCCGGTATATATGTGGCAGCAGGGCCGAAATCGGTGTCCGCTGTGGGTACTACACCGGATGTAGGCTCGGGCATACCGGGAATCGCCGGATTTGCATTGGTGTTTTGCTGGTTTGGGTTAACCCCGCTTAGTAATTGAGTTGCGCTTGCAATGTCCATATTAATTGCTCCCCTCTTATAATGCCGTGCGGCGTCCGTGCCGCACCTGCGACAGCCTCGTCGCAAAGGCTTGTGATTTGTTTGGTATGGAATATTATACCTATCAACTTATATATCGGCAAGTGTTTATTAAAACTTTAGCTAAGATTTTTTTGGATAACTTCTACGAGTTTTTTTGCGTGGGATTCTATTTTGTTTTTGTCGCGGCCTTCCAGCATTACGCGTACTACCGGCTCTGTGCCGGAGGGGCGTACCAGGATACGGCCTTCGCCCTTCATGGCGGATTCTATTTCTTTTTGGGCTTTTTGGATTTCGGGGTTTGTTGATAATTCCGCTTTGCGGTGGTTTGGCACTGTTGCGTTTAGCAGAACTTGCGGGAAGGTTTCCACTACGCCTGCCAGCTCGGAAAGCTGCGATTTTTTGCGTGACATAACGGAGATTAGTTGCAATGCGGTAAGGATTCCGTCGCCTGTAGTGCTGTGACGGCGGAAAATTACATGGCCGGATTGCTCGCCACCGAGTTGCAGATTGTCTGCGAGCATTTTTTCGAGAACATAGCGGTCTCCTACGTCTGCGCGATGGAGGTTGATTTCGTTTGCGCGGCAGAAAACCTCAAAGCCTTGGTTGCTCATTACCGTGGCTACGATGGTGTCTTGGGTGAGGACGCCGCGTTCTTTCATGTCCAAGCCGCAGATGGCCAGGGTTGCGTCGCCGTCTACCACATGGCCGTTTTCGCATAACGCAAACATTCTGTCGCCGTCGCCGTCAAAGGCTATTCCTATATCCGCGCCTTCTGCCCGCACAAAGGCTTGCAGACTTTCTATGTGGGTGGAGCCGCACTCGTCGTTTATGTTTGAGCCGTCGGGGGTGTTGTGAATGGTAAGCACTTCCGCGCCGAGCTTCTTAAATATCCATGGGGCTACCTCGCTTGTCGCGCCGTTTGCGCAGTCGAGAGCTATTTTGTAGCCTTCGAGATTTAGTCCAAATACCGTGGACGCAAGGTAGGATACATAGTCTTTTGCGGCTTCTTTTACTTGGTTTATCATGCCTACGCCTTCTCCTACGGGGCGCGGGAGCTTGTCGCCTGTTGTGTTTATTTCTTCTATCAGTGCTTCTATTTCTTCTTCTAAGGAGTCGGGGAGCTTAAAGCCTTCGCCGTTAAAAAATTTTATGCCGTTGTCCGCCATTTTATTATGCGAGGCAGAAATCATCACGCCCGCACATAAATTATAACGCCGCACAAGATACGCCACCGCAGGCGTAGGAATAACACCCGCATGGAACACCTGCGCACCGATGGAGCATAACCCCGCCGTAAGAGCGGCCTCCAGCATATCACCACTGCGTCGGCTGTCTTTTGCAAGCAGCACCCTCGGCGCACCTGCTGTTTTTTTTGTAAGTACATACGCACCTGCGCGACCTAGCTGAAAAGCGAGTTCCGGCGTAAGTTTTGTGTTTGCGACGTCACGTACTCCGTCTGTACCAAATAATTTTCCCATAAATTGCTCCTTCCATTTTTTCACATTTTACATAATATCACATAGTATGTGAATGAACAAATTATGTTACGCATATACATCAATAATGAAATCTTTTTGCCCCGTTGGGTCAAAAACCATTCCGCAAAAAACGCGTTAAAGCCCGCGATTTTTTGCTACATTGATATGGGAGGTAATACATATGGGATATTTGCGTTTTTTAATGCCTATGGAATGCGAAGCCACAGGCTATGGCTTTAAAGGGAGAATTCCCGCAGGGCGGTGTCTGGTAGAAAATCGCGACGGCGAAGGAAAAATCACCGTATGGGCGCAGGATATAAAGCCCGAGACGCGGTATGGGGTTTACGTTGTTTTTCCGGACGAGGGACGTTTTGCCGGTGTTTTTGTGGGGAATGTAAATGCCTGCGAAAAGGGGAAAATAGAGGCTCGCCACGGTTTTGCCCAAAACATCATTGGTAAATTTGTCATGGGGGATTTTGTGGCGGTTGCCGTGGTCGCAGAAGCGACGGGGTCGGTGATTTCGCCGCTTTGCGGGTACAGGGACAGACCTGTCTCTTGGCGGAATAGTTTTTTTGTGGCGACGGAGGAGCAAAATTTAGGCCATTTGGTTGAAGCATTAGAAGAGCCTGCACCTGTAGTCGTGGAAGAAGCACCCGCTCCCGAGCCTGTGGTTGAGGAGCCTATTCCCGAGCCAGTGGAAGAAGCACCTGCTCCCGAGCCTGTACCTGAGCCTGTGACCGAAGAAACCACTCCTGAGCCTATTCCCGAGCCCATAGCGGAAGAAACCACCCCCGCACCCGTCATCGAGGAAGCTCCCTCAGAGCCTGCCGCACAGCGTGTACGCGCACGGCAAACCGCACCACGCGCACGCAAGCCAAAAGAACCCGGCAAAACACCTCGACGCACCGGCGGAAACTCCGAGAATACTCGCGCCGTAGAAGCCATCTTCGGCAGCAAGCCCTCGGAAGCCCCATTCGAAAATGCGGACGGCACACAATGGGTTAGGCTAACGATATCCGACGCCGTTCCCCTTCCCGATAATCGGCCGCAGCTACTGGAGGAGCCGTTTGTACGTGCCGCATACGCAAACTACGCCCACTTAATGCTTGGCATTACAGAAGACAACTCGGATTACATACTGGCCGTCCCTGGAGAATACGCCCCCGACCTAAAAGCGCAAGCAAAGCGCATGGGTTTTACAAAATTTAAACCAACCGCCGGCAAAACCGCAAAGCACGGAGATTTCGGCTACTGGTTGATGTTTGTGCCTATGTAAAGTAGAATAACCGCATGATATTAACACGTGCGGACACACTAACCTTCGACCCACGCGGCCAGCTAAGCCGCGTATTTGTCGAAGGTTTTTACGAGTGGGTAAAACCCTTCCACAAGGACAAGGAAATTCTCGTACAAATTTTTACGCATGTGTTTTGCCCTGAATATTTTTATGTTGCACTGGACGGCGAAACCGTGTGCGCAATGGCGGCCTGCACGCAGGGCTATTCCCCCATCGTGCTAAAACGCGAGGAATTCATAAAAGTGCTGGGCTTTCTGCGGGGCAATCTTATGTACTTTAGCCTAAAACGCCACATAGTGCGCAACGAATATCCCTTCACCCTAAGCAAAAACACCGGCACAATAGAATTTGTAGCAACAGAAGAATCCCACCGCAACCAAGGCCTAGCCCACAAACTCCTAACCCACCTAATAGAACAAACCCCCTACGACGCCTACGTACTGGAAGTAGCCGACCTAAACAAAAACGCCCTAAAGCTATACACAAAGCTCGGATTTAAAGAAATGAAACGCATAAAAGCCGCAAAAAACAGTGGCACGGATTATTTTATATACATGAGAAAATCATAGATTATACCCTCTTTTTTACGCCGGCTTTTTTTAGGGTTTTAAGTGCGCTGGTGCGTTTTGTTATACTTCCATCTACAATGATGTTTCTGTTGGTGATAGGTGAAAACCAAACTTCGTGGTCACCTTTACCATAGCGTACAAAATAGCACCCTTCTTCGGACAAATACTTTTTTACTGTGCGTGTGTAATCTGCCATTATGCCACTGCCTGCCGGGTTATAAGGCGTTCTGCCTCAAAATGAATTTGGAAATCGCCTTTATAGTTACAGTTTAGTTCCAGCATTTCGGGTATGGCTAAGTTTACTCGTTCTACCAGTTTGTCAAAAGATTCCGACTCCAAAACTATGCCCAGTTCATCTTCGGATTCTGCAATCCACATGCCATCATCCCAGATTATTTTTATTTTACATATTTTCATATGCAAACCCCATCCTTTTTTGTAATTTAAAATTATTTTACTGCATGTAGCGTGTGGTTGCAATAAGCCATGGAAGGGAATATTTTTTGGATAAAAAAAATTCAACCGAAGATAATTTATCGTCGGTTGAATTTTTCATTTTTACACGGCTATTGCCGTTCCCCCTGATGAATACGGGGGTATTTCGAAGTGAACAATCCAGTCTTTGTAGCAGTCCACGCATAGGTCTATGTCGTGGGCTTCGCCGTCGTATGGCGAGTGATAGCCCCATGTTTTGCTAAGCGAAACATGGTCTTGAAAGTAACCGATTTTATTTTTTTCTACCTTTTCTCCGCAGGAGTTGCATTTTACGTCGGCTACCTTTGGCGTTTCTACGCTACAGTTGGTTAATACTCTCATTCCGCTTGTTCCCCCTTCTCATAGTACAATGTGCCAAATGCTGTTTTTACAGGCGGCAAAACGGACAGAATTCTGATGATAACGCCCGCGTTTATTACGTGGGTTTTTTTGCCGCTTTTTTGCCTTAGTTTTTTTACCATTTCTGCTGTGCTTGCGTACTCCTTGTCCTGCGGACAAAATATGCCCGCCTCGCTTGATGTGATTATCATGCATAAAAACAGGGACAAGTTGTTAATATACAATATGCTGCGCTTGTTATTATTATTCGGGACCACCCTTAAAATTTTTGATATTTTTTCCAACTGGGCGTATTTGCCCGGGCAGTTTTCGCCGTAAACCATGGGCGGGCGGATTATCGCGAGCTTGAAATCGTCGTCCGATAAATTTTTAAGCGCGTTTTCTGCTTGAAATTTTGATTGCCCATAATAATCATTATGCGTAGGTAACGGTTTCGTATTCGCGGATATTTTGCCCTCTTTTTTTCCGTAAACTGCCATCGAGCTTAGGTAAATGAATTGCGGCACTTTGGCGTTTTTTGCCTTTTGCGCCACTGCGACGGCAAGGTCGCGGTTTACCTTGAAGTATAGGTACGCGTTTTCCTTAGTTTGCCTGCGATGGGCGATTCCGGCAGCGAATAAAACACTGTCATAGCCTTCGAATGGAGTATTTTTCCATTCATCGTAAGAATCCACGATGTCAATGTAAAAATTATGCGTAATCGCCGCGTATATCGCGAATTTTTCTGCGATATAGCCGTTTTTTCCGACAATAAGAATTTTCATTTTGGCCCACCTTCGGAAACTCCGCTCCCTGTAATCGCTTGTACTGCCGTAAGAAATAAAATTTTTACATCAAGAAAAAAGCTAATTTTAGACGCATACTCGCCGTCATAGGCGGCTTTTGTTTCGATGGGAAGCTCATCGCGTCCATGCACCTGCGCAAGCCCCGTAAGCCCAACGGGGATGTCGTTTGCGCCGTATTTTTCCCGCGCCGCGATTAAATCGTCCTGATTCCAAAGCGCGGGGCGCGGCCCCACAAGCGTAAGCTCACCCTTGAGAATATTAATAACCTGAGGAAGCTCGTCCAAGCTTGTCTTTCGCAAAAACCTCCCCACAGGCGTAATATGCGACTGCGCATCCTTCAGCAAATGCGTAGGAACATCCCTCGGCGCGTCCGCATACATACTCCTAAATTTATATATCCGAAAAAACACACGCCCACGACCATATCTTTTCTGCGTAAAAAAAACATCCCCACGCGATGTCAACTTTACCAACACCGCAAGCACAATCATAAGCGGTATCCACAGCGGCGCAGATAAAGCCAGCAAAACTACATCCATCACCCGCTTTACATGTATATACATATGGGGCTGTCCTTTCTTTTATGAATTTTATGTTTACAACAGATTATTTTTTGATATAATAAAAGCAGGTAATCGTCGCAGACGCGACTGCCTATAGGGTATAGCTTAAATTTCTAGCCACTCCGCTACTGGCATAGCAGGGTGGCCTCTTTTTTTCTCAGACTAGCTGAAAAATAAAGGATAGTAACGCAAGAAGAAACTTTCCAAATACCAAAAGCAATATAAGGAGTCGAATCATTTTCTTCATGCAATCACCTCCCATCATTTTATAAATGAATGGAAGGCAGTCCACATCTGCTTGATTACCTACATATGCGGATTATAGCACAATTTGTCAAATATTTGCAAAAAATCACTGCCACTCCCATGTATCCGCGAAGTTATTCATCACCGTGTTATGCTCCTTTGGGAAGTCGTATGTCGTCCAGCCTTCGTAGCTTTCCACTATCGAATGGCAGTCGTCGTCGGAGAGGGTTTGCATTAGCTTGTGGCATTTTTCTACGATTTTGTCAGGTTTATTTGGTGCGGCGATTACTGTTTCTTCCAGATTTCGCATGGACGGGAACAGGATTTGGTTTTCTATGAGAATCAGTCGGTACATATTGTAAATCATTCCGTCGGCTATGTGAAAACGCATAAAACCCGTCGGTTTGCACGCATTCCAAAAATATGCATGAAACTGCTTAAACGTGGAGTAAAACCGTAACCGCTTTTCCTCGGCTTCTTTTTTGGGGTACACGGGGATTTTTGCGACAAGCTCTTCTAAGCCCTCGTCTTTGCAAAAGAGCGGCTGTGCGGCGGTAAATAAATTTCGCATAGGCTCGGAGCCTTGCGCGCAAAGATTTTCTAAATCTTCACGCGTGTGGTAATGGATATCGAAGTAACCTCCTTCGTAGGTACATTTGCCGTGGATTACTTCCAGAGTACCGCCTGCGGCTTTTTTGCGTTCGAATTCTTCCGGTGTGAGGATTGCCACGCCGTCTATGTCGCTGTCTTCGCGCTCCGTCCCCGTTGCTACCGACCCTACCAAAAATAATGCCCTCACCTCCGGGTCTTCCCGAAAATGCTCCGCCATTTTTTTAACCGAATCCTCATGATGTTTGTACATTAGTATGCCCTCCTTTTTCTTTTTACAAAATCAAAAACCAAGCCCGCGCCTATGAAAATCAAATAAACAATCGTCCAGGCCACCCAGCTTTGGTCGAAAAAATGCCATTCGCCGTCGGGTGCAAGGCGGTATACCTCCCATGTAAAAGCCATGCCAACCGCAAAACCGATTACATAGCCTAAAGGCGTAAAAATCATAACCTTTCGCCAGTTTAAAACCGCAGCAATAAAAAGCACGGCAAGACCAAAAACAAATAAAGCAAAGGGCCACTGCCCCATCCCATGCAAATGCAAAAACACAAAACCACATAAAAAATAACCTACCCCATGGGCGGCTGCGGCCATAAAAAACCAAATCGCACGATTAATAAAATTATCAACCATATCAAACCCCCAGCGGAATACTCTCTATATAGCGTTTTTCAACTTTTACGCCCTCGGCATATGTTAGCATTTCTTCCCAAGTCTCATCCCTGTGCGGTGCAACCCGAAAGGCTTTCCCTTTGAGAATAACAACCAAAACATCGTCGTTAAACGCATGGGCATACCAAGTAAGCTTCGTTTCCCGCGCCAAAAGCTCCGCCACCTCGTCAATTTTTTCATCCGAAACGTGGTACTCGTTAACATGCCAAACAGGATAAGGGTCGTCGGGGACTTCCTCCACCCTTTGGCTGTAAAAGAACGGTTTTAGCGCGGATAAAACCTCCGCGTTTTCCAAGCTTTCTTCGATAACGCCTAATGTGAACATTTTTATGCCTCCACCTTCTTTATTTATAGCACACGCAATAAAACTAACACTAAACCTATTAAAAATAAAACCGAAAAAATAACCTTATTGTTTTTTGCAAGCCATCTTGGGAGAAATATATCAAATCCAATTTCATGATTGTTGGTGTACTTGCGCCCTACCAAAGTTAATGGACATTTGCCTTTGCAAATTAGCAAAACAGTACCTTCGATTAGTACCAATCCAATGCAAAACCAGACCAGTATATCAACTCTATCAAAAATCCCTGCGTAGATTATATAAAAAATGGCTGATACCATAACACACCATACTACCGTGTGAATAAGCTTTATCACCGTAAGCTTTGTGTTATTATGCTCCTTCACACCGCACGACCTTTACCATAAACAAACAAGGGTTATCCTCATCCCATAACAAAGGGAAAACCTCCAGCGGCCTAAATCCCATGGATTGATAAAATAATCTCGTTTTGCCATAGCTTTCGCTTTCGCGGGATTCGGCTAAGGTTTTTACTGTCAGAAACTCAATTTTATTTTCCATGCAGAAACTCTCGCATAGTTTTATTAATTTTCGGCCTATCCCCTGTCTATGATACTCGCCCAAAATCCCCATCACACAAACTTCCGCCGCGTATTCGCTGTGGATTTTTAACGCAACAAAGCCCACGGCATTGCCATCTTCGTCTTTTGCAGAATAAAACGGCATACCCGTCGCCTTGTCCATATAATCGACAATACTCGCCTCTACACCAAACCAGTTTGGCAATGAACGTAGTATCGTACCGCAGATTTTTGATTTTTCTGCCGCAGATTTTATTTCTTTTATTTCAATCATGCAAAAACGTCCCTTCACGCATAGGGGTAGTCATTTGGCGTCTTTGCCTGAAACTCCCGCAAAGCCACAATTTTACCGCCCTCATCAAAATCAATCACGGAAACACCGTTAAATCCGTCAATATTCCCGCCGCAGTCGCATTCGAAATACCATTCGCAAATGCAGGTGTCACCCACGTGGTAGAATTTCTTAATATCCCATACCAACACACGGTTTTCTCTGTTCCAATCCTCAAACCACGCCATAACCTGCCCGATTCCATTATAAGCAGGACCCCATGACTCGATATACGAGACATCATCCGCAAATGACGCCCTAAAAGCAGACGCGTCCTTTTTTATCCATGAGTTAAAGCAATCCGTGATTATCTTTTCGCGCAAGCAAACCACAACCTATCCGACAAAATTTCTTACTTCGTGTCATACACTTCTTCACAAGAGCCGCTATGCCCACACTCGGAGCAAGTGGCGTCTACTTCTCGCGGGTGCGAAGATAAAACAAAATCCACAATCATAAATAAATTTCCCAATATGTTTTTGTTAAGATTAAATTTAGCCCCGCACACAGGGCAAACGTAGCGTATGTATCGCCTATACACGCCGGTCATCAAAAAAACACCCATAACATAAAAAGGCAATACGATAAAAAATGAAATCCACGACCCTAGTATTCCTACAATAAGCGTGGAAATCATAATAGCTTCCATAAAAAACACGCCTACCAGCATTTTGTTTTTAAAGCTCATTCACATCCACCCCTACCCAAATATCCCCGCCATCATTTCATTCTTAAATAAGCTATAAATATTAGCCCCGCACTTGCCATCAAAATAATCCTTTAGCTTAAAATTAGCCGCCCATTTTGACGGAACCTCGCCGAACCCTTTAAATTACATCAATTACACAATTTTATCCAACTCATGGCCAATACCATCGACCACCTTATACTCATGCGGGATATCTAAAGAATCCAAATACAGATGTAAAATCTCGTTATCACAAAATAGAATATCCGCCGTCCCGATATGGATTTTTATGTTTAACTTGCCACGTATTTTTTCCGCATTTTGCCGTACTAAGGATAAAATATTGTTTTCTTCAAAATGTCTTTTTTCTCTTATCATACCTTCATATAATTCGGCGGCTTTTTCCGGTGCAACGTCTACGGTATTGGCGTCTTTGTGATAAAGATGATGATACGTACCCGCATAAGGGGTTACCGCACCAAACAGCGCGTGGTGCTTTACCGCAAAATAAAACGCCATATTGCCGCCCATAGAAAACCCCGACAACGCCCTGCCCTCACGGGTTGTGTCCGTTCTGTATTGCCCGTCTATGTGCGGAATCAACTCATTAACCAGAATATCCTCAATTTGCAATAATGCATCGAGATAATCCTTTTCGGAAGAAATAACATTTGCGAAAACGGTAATAGCACGCCTGTCCCTGCATGTCTTTTCCAGCGGCCATATCTCGGAGGATTCATTGCATGTCCACCCATGAAGGTGATACACAACCGGATATTTTTCGTCGCTATCCGCGTAACAAGGCGGCAAATAGATGTTATATCCGACTTTGTGGCTTAATATCTTACTGTAAAATGTTTTGTGTGTAATATTTTGCGGCGTTTCTGATGGTGGATTTATAAAACTCATAAACCATTCTGAATTTAATATGCCATACTCATATGTGTCTGCCCAAATAGGATTATCGTTTTTGTCTTTTTTGAAATATATGTTCTTTATTAAATGTCCTTCTCTGCGAAAACCCAATCTTTCAAGTAATCTCCAAGATGATTCATTTAAGGGATTGCACATTGCCGTTACCCGACGGGCATTACGGTTTTTGAAAATATCGTTAATCAAAAATTCCGCCGATTCTGTGGCGTAACCCATGCCTTGATACTTTTGATTAAAAACATATCCCAACTCCCAAGTACCAAAATCTTGTTTGGATAAAGTTATATTGCCAATCAGTTTTTTAGAATCTTTCAAACATACCGCCCAAAACTTATCATCTTTTGACCGTTTAGTCGCTTCTTGTTTGCTTGCTTCTTTTGTAAGGGTTTCGTAAGGTTCAAATTTTACTACAGCTTCTTGAGATAAATATTCGTATAAATCCTGCCAATCATCCGGTGCAAATTTTCTAATAATTAGTCTTTTTGTTTCCATTTTATACACCCACAAATGTTTATTCTGCTCTTTTTGTATACTGTTGTATCTGTTTAGCTATATCCATATATGAAACCGCTGAAAAATCCGTAGTATCAACAATAATAACGCACTCGCCAAAACGAAAATTTTTTGAACTCTTTAATTTAGCATCATCGTGTTCCACTATTTTTATATATTGCTCCAATGAAATTTGCGGCTTAGCACCACCCATATCATAACGCCTTCTGTCATTAAAACGGCGATGTGCGATTTCAAACGATGTATCAAAATGGACGTTGATAGCCTGATATTTATATTTCTTAACCATTTTGGCTATCATCGGCTGCATTTCGTTGTTAAATCCAAACTCAATTATCAACGACGCGGAGGTCTTCATTATATCATCACAATTAGCCCAGTATTTAGCGAATGGGATATCCGCAGCCCCTGATTTCTCCCAAACATCGTCAACAGAGAGCAGCGGAACACATATCTCATTAGACAACCACTCCGCAAATCTTGTTTTGCCTGTCGCCGGCATTCCGGATACTATAATCATTTTGTTTTTCAATAAATCACCGCACCCAATCAAATTCAATATCTTCTTTACCCTCAATCACATCAAACTCGTGATGGTCGGAAGTTAATAAGGCTCCACCTAAAACCTTTGCCTGCGCCAATGCAAAGGAATCGGCGAAAGATATTTTATACATCGCCTTAAACCGTCCTGCTTCTGTAAAAATTTCGTCTGTTATTTCGGGGTTGATTTCAATGGGGCGTTTCTTTATCTCGGCTAATATTTCGTCGGCTTTGTCTTTACTGTAAGAACGCACAAGGTCATAGTAAACCTCTAAAAGATTTGCCTTGTGCATGGTGATTTTAACTTTGCCTTTGTTGGCAGCATTGATAATGTCAGCTACCTTATCAGCCCCCTGTTCGTTTCTCAACAGTGCAAGCAAAGCGTTAGCGTCTAAAATGTAACGCTTCATAAATCCAACTCCTTGTCGGCACGCTTACGTTCTAAAAACTTATCAACAGACATTTCGTGGCAATCTGCTAAAATCCCGCGTAGCCCAACTGTGCAATCAACTTCATCTTTGACAGGCTCTACTTGCACAATGCCGTTTGCTTCCGATACACGCACTTTGTCGGTAAAAATTAGACTAAACAACAACTCCGGCAAGGCCGTCTTTTCTATAACCCTCGCGCTCATCTTGATTCCTCCATTCAAGTTGTTCTTTCGCTTGTCTCCGCATGGATATTAAAATAATCTTTTGCCATTTTTACAATATTACAAACACATTCCGTTTTACCCTCGTGGTAAGAAAGCGGTTCGGTATAATACAATTTTGATAATTTTATTTTAAGATTGCTGTATTCATTCCGTGCCGCTTCGTTAATACGCAGATAATCTCTGAAAATTAAATTATCTTCTACATCTTGATAGCTTGGGTTGTTTTCTGCTTGGAAAATGTGGATATGGTGTGTATGGTTGCCGGAATTGTCATCGTTAAAACGCACAAAATATCTTCTGCCGGGCATACCCTTCTCGCCACGAACATCATATCCGGCGGCAATCATTTGATGATTATACCCATCAATATCGGAAATGCATTTTACTAATACGAGTATATCAATAATCGGTTTTGCGTAAATCCCCTGTATACTTGTCGAACCAATATGCTCAATACGGACGATATGTTCACCTAAAATACTTTCTAAAATTGTTTTTTCGTTTTCAAATAAATTTTCCCAATTTTCATCATACTGCACTACGTCCATGGTACGCATTACACACTTGTCCTTCCACTAGTAAACCCCGGTACAAGCTCCTGCAACTTCCTCACGATTTCCTCCCTTGCACCATCACTCGCAAACTTCCGTAATTCCTCAAGCGCGGCAAACAAATCCTCCGGCTCTATTTCGATTTTCTTCCCGACAAAAATTTTATTATTGGAAGTCGTTTTCAAGCCCTCTTCGGCCATTAATAATTCCTCATAAAGCTTTTCGCCCGGACGCAGTCCCGTGATTTCAATATCAATTTCCTCATAAGGCTCGTATCCCGACAGCCTAATCAGCATTTCCGCCAAATCCAGTATTTTAACGGGGTCGCCCATATCCAGCACAAAAATCTCGCCGCCCTTGGCCATTTCTCCCGCCGCCATCACCAGCGAAACCGCCTCCGAGACAGTCATAAAATACCTGATAATATCCCTATGCATAACCCTAACAGGCCCACCCGCCGCAATCTGCGCCTTAAACAAGGGAATCACCGACCCATTTGACCCAAGCACATTTCCAAACCTCACAGACGCAAATCCCGAATCCGCAGCATTGCCGCGAATGCTCTGCACAATCATCTCACAAACGCGCTTGGTCGCTCCGTAAACATTGGTAGGATTAACGGCCTTATCGGTAGAAACAAGAACAAACCGCTTAACCCCATGCCGCTCGGCGCAACGCGCAACATTTAACGTCCCGAAGATATTATTTTTAACGGCCTCCTCGGGCGCGGTTTCCATCAGCGTAACATGCTTATGTGCGGCGGCATGGTACACAAGGCTTGGCTTATACATGCTAAACAACCTGTCCAGCCGCTCTTCCTCGCGCACATTTGCTACCTCGGCGACAACACCCACCTTACCGCCGAATTTATATTTCAGCTCCTGCTCCAGCTCATACATACCATTTTCCCAAACATCCACCATAACAACCAAAGCCGCGCCATGCGCTGCCGCCTGCCTGCAAAGCTCCGAGCCAATCGTCCCGCCCGCACCTGTTACAAGCACGGTCTGCCCCGCCAAATATTTATTTCTAAACCGTTTAATATCAACCACATCGCGCCCAAGCAAATCCTCAACGGACACATCCTCTGTACGCGAAACCACGGCATTCTCCCGCCCCTCGCCGCTTTCAAAATCAAAAATATCGGGTACTTTTTTAAGCTCACAATTAGTCTTGGCGCAGATGCTGGAAATCCGCCGCTTCTCCTTGCCGCTCGCATGAGGCACGGCCAGCAATATAACCTGTATCCCAAACCGCTTAACCAACCGCGGGATATCCTGCACCGTCCCGGAAATCCTAACCCTACAAATCCGTAGACCCTGCTTGGCCGGGTTATCGTCCACGGCGCAAACCACCACATAACGCTGGCTGGGGTTGCGCTCCAGCCCCTGAATCAACGCAATCGCGGTCTCGCTTGTCCCCACGACGATGGCCTTTTTATACATCCCGCCATGCCGCCGCGCACTGCTTGCCCTATACGCACGATAAGCTGCCCGCAAAAACAACGTACTGGCTCCCGCCATCATCGCAGAAATAAAATAAACCGTTATCGGCAATCGATATTCCACCCGGGGCGGCTGGAAAACAAGCCAAGTAACGGCAACAAAAACAGAAACCGCAGTTGCAATTGCAATCATACATTTCATAAATTCATAGGCCTCGGCATACCGCCAAAGGCTTTCATACATTCCAAAAATCCAATAAACGACAAGAAAAATAACAATAAAAAACAGATAACCAAACAAAACGGTTTGCAAATGCTCCGCCAAAGAAATCCGCCGCAAAAGTATAAACCAAGCGGCAAAATAGCTAACAGTAAACTGAAAAAAATCCGCCGCAACCAGCAAAGGCGTCCGATATCTGGAAAATCTGGTAAAAAAGCTCACAACTAATCACCCGCCAAGCCGTGCGCACTTTGCGCGGCATCTATTATTTCATCGAAAACAAAGAAAAATAAACCCTTAACCGAGCCATGTCCATTATATCAGAAATTGAAAAAGAACTCATATAAAGCGAATTCGCTTTATCACGCCCTGCAAGCTCGTCCAAAAACCCTAAAATATCGTAAAAACCACCATCAAGCTCCATCCTAACGCGCATTTCCAAAATCTCATAGAAAACAGCGGCTTCTGCGGCAGAAAAATCCACTGCAACCAGTCCAAAATCCTGCCCAAGCCCGTTTATCTCCGAAAGCACAAAAAAAATTTCATCACGCCGCAATATATTTATTTCCTCAAGCTCCTGCAAATTTTCCTCAAGCTCGCCCAAAAGCCGCACCTCGGCAGCATACCGCCCCTCCTGCAAGCGCACCAAAGCCCGCGCCTGCTCCAAAGAATCCACAGCCGCCGCCCCAAAAGCAATCCAAACAAAAATCAGCAAAGCAGCATTAAAAACTGCAAATCCCAGCCAAATTTTATACATAATAAACTTCCGTAAGCGGACCAATCATCCGTTCAAATACCCCGCCTGCAAAAACAGAATTTATCATCAAATCATAAATTTCCGCATTGGTACTCGTAGCAAAAAACATAGAAAGCACAACAATCACCAGCCAAGAAATCCCCGCCCCCATTAAAATACCAAAGACAAATCCGCCCAGCCGGTTAAAGGTATTAATCACAGGCAGCCTACCCACGATATCCAGCACCGCACCAAACACCGATAAAATCAACAGCGACAGTATAAAAACCAGCACAATGGCAATCCCGTTTACAGCAATATTGGCAAAAAACGCCGACACATAGTCCTCAATCGTATCAAACTGCAAAACCCCATGCATATCCGCCTCAAACTGCGCGTGCAAAAGTCCCCTAAAAGCCGCAGGAATCGGCAGCGACTCAATAATATCCGCCTGCCGCCCGGCAGCATATTGCGTAACAAAGCCCTCCAGATTAAGCCCTGTTTTGATACTTTCCTGCAACACATCAAAAATAACCGTCTCGCGCAAAAACGCGGCGGCATACGGAAACAGCATATTAGCCAAAGCGATGGCTAAAAAAAAGGAGACCAACCCGTACACCGTACGGATTAGTCCCCGACGATACCCGGCAAGAGCGCACAAAGCCACTAAAACCAGAACGCCAATATCCAGATAATTCATAATTATGAGTGTACCACCACTTGATTCCGCCCGAGTTCTTTAGCCAAGTACAAGGCAGAATCCGCATTAGAAATAAATTGCTCAATAGTGCATTCTCCGGAGGAAGGCGAAATCGCGTTAGCACCTATGCTGATAGTAACGCCGGTATCCTCGCCATCCGGATTGGAAATTGCCAAAGCCTCCACAGCCTTACGGATATTTTCACCGATGGTGCTGCATTCGCCGCCCGTCGCGTTAAGAATAAGCACGGCAAACCCGCCGTAGGCCCATCTTGCCGCCAAATCACCGGGGCTAAGCAACGCATTCTCCGAAATAATACCCGCCACAGCCAAGAGACATTCATCGCCATGGCTATATCCATAAATCGCGTTATAAGTCCTGAGCTTATCCACGTCTATCATCAAGATACCGAGCTGACGGTTTTCACTTTGTGCGCGTTGCCATTCCTCGCGCAAACGCTTATCAAAATAGCGACGGTTAGGCAATTTAGAAACCGCGTCCATCATGCTGAGTTCATTTATCCTGCGCATTTGCTCCACAATTTTCAATTGCAAGCTAATCCGTAGTTTAACGATAATCGGGTTATACGGCTTGGAAATATAATCCACCGCACCCAGTCTCAGGCCTTTTTCTTCGTCGCTTTCTTGGTCGAGGCTTGTAATAAAAATAACAGGGATGTCCCTTGTTTCCCCTGCGTCCCTCAGTGCTGCAAGCACTTCGTAACCGTCCATTTGCGGCATCACAATGTCCAGCAAAATAATATCCGGCTTAGCTGCCTTTGCAACCTGAATAGCCTCAACACCGCCGGACGCGGCGTGTATCACGTATTCATCCTGCAAAATTTGAACAAGGTGAGTTTGACTCACACGGCTGTCGTCCACTACCAAAATCGTGCCTTTTTTAAGTCTTTCTTTCATGCTACCCCTCCGCCACTGAGATATTTTTTATGGGATAAACCTTGGGGGAAAACAAAACCCCCTTTCCAAAAGACTTTAACATTTTATGTTGGATTTGGAAAGAGGTGATAGAAATTTTAAATTAATTCCAGTAAAACCATCGGTGCAGCGTCTCCGCGTCTTGGGCCAATTTTTACCATTCTTGTGTAGCCACCGTTGCGTCCGCTGTATTTTGGCGCGTGCTTTTCGAATAATAGGTTTGCCGGGCAAACTTTTTTAGACTCGCTACGCATACGGCGTCCGTTTTCGGGTACTTGTGTTACGCTGTAGAGTACGCTTAATATTTTGCGGCGTGCAGCCAGCCTTGTTGGGCTGTCTTTTTGTATGGTTTTTTCCACTTCGCTGTACTCTGTTACTTTGCGCCCGTTTTCTACGGTTTTAACACGCTTGCCGTCTTTGTCCTTTTGAGGGACTTTTACGGTTACGTTTTCCGTTGTAAAATTATCTTTTTCTTTTACGGCAAGTGTAATTAGTTTTTCTGCGATTTTGCGTACTTCTTTAGCACGCGTCTCCGTTGTTGTAATTTTGCCGTGGTAAATCAGTTGTGTAGCAAGGCCACGCAACATTGCTTTTCTTTGGCTGGATGTGCGGCCTAATTTTCTATAGCCGGGCATACTAACACTCCTTTTTACTCTTCGACAGGCTGTAGGGCAAGCCCTAAGTCTGCCATCTTTTTAAGCACTTCCTCGAGCGACTTGCGCCCCAGGTTGCGCACCTTCATCATATCTTCTTCCGTTTTTCCTGCAAGGTCTTGCACATTGTTGATACCTGCGCGTTTAAGACAGTTGTAGCTGCGGACGGAAAGGTCTAATTCCTCAATGCTCATTTCGAGCATTCTTTCTTTCAGGCCTTCTTCTCGCTCTACCATGATTTCGGCAGCCTTTGCAGAATCCGAAAGGTCTACAAACAAGTTAAAATGCTCCGTAAGGATTCTCGCACCCAAGCAAACTGCGTCTTTAGGGCCGATTGTACCGTTTGTCCATACCTCAAGGGTAAGCTTGTCGTAATCGGTTACATTACCCACGCGGGTAGGCTCTACAGAAAAATTAACCTTACGCACCGGCGTAAAAATAGAATCCACAGGTATCAACCCGATGGGCTGGTCGCTGCCTTTATTTTTATCCGCGCCCACGTATCCGTGGCCTTTGCGTATCGTCATTTCTATAAAAAGCTTTGCGTCGGAAGTACCCAAGGTTGCTATCACCAAATCAGGGTTAAGCACCTCTACGTCTGCGTCTAATCTTATGTCCCTTGCATAAATTACACCTTCGCCGCTTGCTTCTATTACGGCAATTTTCGGCTCCTGGTTTTCGCTCATATCACGCAGGGCAAGATTTTTAAGGTTAAGAATAATTTCGGTAACGTCTTCCTTTACACCGGGCAGGTGGCTAAACTCATGCAATACGCCGTCAATACGGATATTGCTGACCGCCGCACCGGGCAGGCTCGAAAGCAACACCCTTCGCAGGGCATTACCTATCGTCGTACCAAAACCGCGTTCAAGCTGGTCTACAATAAATTTACCGTAGTCACTACCTTTTGTTTCTACTATTTCTATACGAGGTTTTTCGATTTCCAGCATACTGGCCTCCCTGAACAACCGCGCGCCCTTTGCGCGGTCTCTTACTACTTAGAATACAGCTCTACAATGAGCGTTTCACGCAAGTCGTAGGTGATATGCTCACGAAGCGGCTTAGAAGCGACAGTACCGCGGAAGTTCTCGGGGTCGGAAGTGAGCCACTCGGGAACAGAACGTGTACCTGTTACCTCTGCAACATCTTTAAAGCGTTGCAACGATTTAGATTTATCGCGAACCTGTATTACGTCGCCAACCTTCACTTGATACGAAGGAATATTAACTTTTTTGCCGTTAACGGTAATCAAATTGTGGCGTACAATTTGGCGAGCCTCTGTACGAGAACGCCCGTAGCCCAATCTGTAAACAGCGTTATCCAAGCGAAGTTCCAGCAAACGGAGCAGATTTTCACCCGTTACGCCCGGTGTACGGCGCGCAATCTCGAAATATTTACGGAATTGTTTTTCCAACACGCCGTAGATACGTTTAGTTTTTTGCTTTTCTCTGGTTTGCTGTCCATACTCCGAAAGCTTTTTACGGCTTGTGCCGTGTTGTCCCGGAGCGGTAGGACGCTTGTTTATAGCGCAATTTTGCTTAGAGCATTTTTCGCCTTTAAGAAACAATTTTTCGCCTTCCCTGCGGCAAAGCCTGCAAACAGGGCCTGTATATCTAGCCATAATAAATCTCTCCTATATCAGACTCTTCTGCGCTTTGGTGGGCGGCAGCCGTTATGTGGTACGGGGGTTACGTCCTTAATCATAGTAACTTCCAAGCCTGCGGCTTGCAGCGCACGGATAGCAGCTTCGCGGCCGCTTCCGGGACCGTTTACAAAAACTTCTACGATTTTAAGGCCGTATTCCTTAGCCGCTCCTGCCGCTGTATCTGCCGCCATTTGTGCAGCATACGGCGTAGACTTGCGGCTTCCGCGGAAACCAAGCTGCCCGGCAGACGCCCAGCTAAGGGCATTACCCGACGCGTCCGTAATCGTTACAATTGTATTGTTGAAAGACGACTGGATATGCACCTGTCCCCTGTCAACAAATTTTCTATCGCGTCTGCGACGCGTTGCCGCTCTTTTTACCGCTTTTTTAGGCATTTATAACCCTCCGATATTATTTCTTCTTGTTAGCAACTGTACGCGCTTTACCCTTGCGTGTGCGTGCGTTTGTACGTGTACGTTGGCCGCGCACGGGCAAGCTTTTGCGGTGACGAATACCGCGGTAACAGCCGATTTCTACCAGCCGTTTAATATTAAGAGCAACCTCGCGGCGCAAGTCACCTTCCACCATTTGAGAAGCCTCTATTACGTTACGGATTTTTATTACTTCGTCGTCTGTGAGGTCGCGTACGCGTGTGTCAAGGTTAATTCCCGCTTCTTTTAGAATGCGCTTAGAGCTTGGGCGACCGATACCATGTATATAGGTAAGCCCAATTTCCACTCTTTTTTCCCTTGGCAAGTCAACGCCGGAAATACGTGCCATATTCTACACCTACCCTTGTCTTTGTTTGTGCTTGGGATTTTCGCAAATAACCCTCAGCGCACGTTTACGTCTTATTATTTTGCATTTTTCACAAATTGGTTTAACAGATGGTCTTACCTTCATCTCGTTTCCTCCTACTTATCTCTCCATACGATTCGGCCTTTTGTCAAATCGTATGGTGACATTTCTATCAGCACTTTGTCCCCGGGGATTATGCGAATAAAATTCATCCGCAGCTTGCCGGAAATGTGCGCAAGAATTACATGTCCGTTCTCCAGTTGTACCTGGAAAGTAGCATTAGGCAGTTTTTCTAAAACTTTACCTTCTACTTCTATTACATCGTCTTTTGACAATGTTCTTTGCCTCCCTCCGGGACCTCGTTATATTTTTTTAAGTGTTTTCGAATATCTGCGTCTTGCAATGCTCGCCCGCATGGGGGTTGCATTTCCACTTGAGTGTTTGTGATTTGTACATGCTTAATCTTTTTTTTCTTTGGTTTTTCAAGGGTTCGCAGTCTTCCGTCTGCCAGTGTTAAATACTCGCCTTCACATTTTAATACCACCATTGCGCGGCCTTTATCTCGTCCTTTTTTGGAAAAAACAATCGTACCTACGCTCATATGGTTAGTATCTCCGGCTCACCGTCTGTGATTAGCACTGTATTTTCGTAATGGGCAGAATACTCTCCGTCCCGGGTGATTACAGTCCAAGTATCATCCAGCATGTGAATTTCTTCCGAGCCTGCGTTAATCATAGGCTCTATTGCCAGTGTCATTCCGCGTCTTAGACGCGGGCCGCGTTTTTCTTGCCTTGTGTGGGGGATTTGGGGGTCTTCATGTACCTGCCTGCCTATCCCGTGTCCGCACCACTCACTTACTATTCCAAACCCAAAGGGCTTTACATAGTCGTCTATTGCATTAGAAATGTCGTGTAGCCTGTTTTCTTCCGTGCAGTGCTTCGCGCCTTCAAAAAAGGCTCGTTCGGTTACTTCAATAAGCTTTTGATAACCTTCATCAATTTGGCCTACGGCAAATGTCCGCGCCGCGTCACCATGGAAGCGTTTGTAGCATACGCCAATATCAATACTAATAATATCGCCGCTTAAAAGCTTCCTTAAACCGGGTACACCGTGAATCACCTCATTGTTAACGCTGGTACACACCGCCGCGGGAAAACCCCTGTAGCCCAAAAACGAAGGCTTACAATCATTGCTTCGGATAAAATCCTCGGCTATGGCGTTAAGCTCACCTGTAGTAACGCCCGGCTTAATGTGTCTTTGAAGCAACTCGTGAGTTCTGGCGCATACCTTACTTGCGGCACGCATATACGAAATTTGTTCGTCGTTTTTGATAAAAATTCCCATTTACTCTAAGAATCCTTTGTAATGGCGCATAAGAAGCTGTGATTCCAGCTGCTTTACAAACTCCAGCGCAACACCCGTTACGATTAGCAACGACGTACCACCGAAGGCAATCATCGCCATCTCCGGCACGAGCTGCCCCATAATAATCGGCGTAAGTGCAATCAAGCTGTAGAAACACGCGCCTATCCAAGACAAACGGTTAACGGTAGTTTGTATAAACTCGCTCGTAGGCCGCCCCGGACGAATACCCGGGATAAAGCCGCCGTTTTTCTTCATATTCTCTGCCATTTCAATGGGGTTAACAGCGAAGGATGTATAGAAATGAGTAAATGCGAAGATAAGAATTACATAAATGATTGCGCCAATCCAGTGCAAGTCACGGAAATCCACAAACGAAGCAATGTTATTGATAAATGTCGCATTAGGGAAGAACTGCGCAATCTGCACGGGGAATCCAATCAACGACATCGCAAAGATGATAGAAAGCACGCCGGCGATATTAACCTTCAGCGGAATATACGAGTTGTGATTACCACCGAACATCCCGCGTCCACCGGCAGCCGCCTTACGCGAATACTGCACGGGAATCCTGCGCTCGCCTTCGTGTACAAGTACAACAAACGCGATAATAAGCGCGAATGTAACCAGCAATACTACAACTGTAATAATCGTTAAAATATCAGGGCTGGAAGTCAGCATATTCCAGAATGTCATTGCTCCGGCAGGCAAGCCAGCCAAGATGTTAGCAAAAATGAGGAATGACGCGCCGTTTCCTATGCCTTTTTCCGTCAAAAGCTCTGCCAGCCACATGATAAAAATTGTACCTGTTATCATTGCAACCGTGGCTACGATGTATACAAACATATTTTGATTTTGCGGAGCAAACAGGTTTACACCCACGCCATCCCACATAATCCCATGCCTTGTATACGAAAACACCATACCCGCAGCCTGTATTGCGGCAAGCCCAACAGCCAAGTAACGAGTAATCTGTTGTATCTTTTTACGACCGTCCTCGTCCTCTTTCTGCATTTGGCTAAGTGCAGGGATAGCATATGTTAGAAGCTGCATGATAATCGAAGCTGTAATGTAAGGCGCGATACCCATAGCAAAAACCGTACCAAGCTCACCGCCCATAAGCAGGGAGAAGAAAGTCATTGCAGCGTCGCCGCCTGCCATCCTCGTATATCGCTCAAACTCAAGCAACTGCAAATCAAGACCGGGCAACGGCACAAGAATCGCACCTACACGATAAATTAACAGTAGCAAAAATATGAATAGCATCTTTTTGCGAATATCTTCTACACGCCAAGCATTGGCGAATATTTTAAACATTATTTCACCCCTGCTTTTGCCTTTGCAATCACTTCTGTTTTGCCGCCCGCGCCTTTGATTTTTTCAATAGCGGATTGGCTAAAATAATTTACTTTTACGGTAAGCTTCTTTTTGATTTCCCCGTTACCGAGGATTTTTACGCCGTCGCGTGGGTTAGAAACAAGGCCTTTTTGTTTCAAAGCCGAGACATCTACCACTGCACCGTCGTCAAATACATTAAGAAGCTGTACATTTATTGCAACAATTTCTTTAGTGTTTCTGCAAGTGTGGCCTCTTTTCGGAAGACGACGATACAAAGGCATTTGTCCGCCCTCAAAGCCTACTTTTCCGCCACTACCCGAACGGGATTTTTGACCTTTATGACCACGGCCGGAAGTTTTACCATTGCCCGAACCATGACCGCGTCCACGCCGCCAAGCTTTTTGTGTAGAGCCTTTGGCGGGTTTAAGTTCACCCAATTTCATGGCAAACCCTCCTTTATGCTTCTTCAACTTTTATCAAGTGTTTTACGTGATGAATCATACCCCTGATTGCGGGATTATCTTTTTGCTCAACCGTGGCGTGAATCTTCCTTAGCCCAAGAGCCTGTATTGTGGCTCTATGCTTAGGTTTCGCGCCGATGGGCGAACGCACTAAGGTGATTTTCAACATTAGGAATTCCTCGCTTCGTAAATTTCTTCAATGGGCTTACCACGAAGGCGAGCCACTACAGAAGGAGTTTTTATACTTTTTAGCCCTGTTAATGTGGCTTTTACTACATTGTGTTTGTTGTTTGAGCCGATTGACTTTGTAACAACGTTACGCACGCCCGCGAGTTCCAATACCGCACGTACTGCACCGCCCGCAATTACGCCTGTACCTTCGGGCGCAGGGCGCATAAGCACTTTTGCCGCACCAAAGTTACCGATAATCTCATGGAAGAGCGAGTCATTTTCGTTTTTCTCAAGGAAGAACATATTTTTCTTCGCGTCTTCTTTGCCTTTGCGAATGGCCTCGGGGATTTCGTTGGCTTTACCCAGGCCTACACCTACGTGACCGGCTTCGTCACCGACTACCACAAGGGCGGCAAAACGGAATGTACGTCCGCCTTTTACTACCTTTGTTACACGATTGATTGAAACTACCTTGTCTTTTAAGTCAAGGGAATTTGCGTCTATTTTTTTCATAGCCATTTTTATAAATCTCCTTCAACTTAAAATTTCAAACCTGCTTCTCTTGCGGCGTCTGCCAAGGCTGCAATTTTACCATGATAGATATAGCCGCTTCTGTCGAAAACTACTTCTTCTATGCCAAGCTCTTTTGCTTTTTTCGCTACGCTTGTACCTACGGCTTTTGCAGCATCCAAGTTAGACGTAGATTTCAGCTTATCGGCTTTTACCAAGGCGGCGTCCATTGTGGACGCGCTTGCTATGGTATGCCCCTTAATATCGTCTATAAGCTGTGCATATATATATTTGTTAGACTTGAAAACCGTCAGGCGCGGGCGCGAACCTGTACCCGATAAGTTACGGCGAAGCCTGTAGTGCCGTTTCTTACGCGCAGCTGCGCGACATGGTTTGTTTATCATCTTGTCACCTGCCTATTTCTTACCGGCTTTGCCGGCTTTGCGTCTGATATATTCGTTTTCATATTTAATACCCTTGCCTTTGTATGGCTCGGGCGGACGTTTTTCGCGTATATTTGCGGCATATTGTCCTACTTTTTCTTTGTCTATGCCGGAAATTATTATTTTTGTGTTGCCGTCTACTTCACTTGTGATACCTTCGGGGTCTTCCATCTCTACGGGATGAGAATATCCGAGGTTAAGTGTCAGCTTTTTGCCTGCTTTTGCGGCACGATAACCCGTACCGTTGATTTCCAAGCGTTTTACATAGCCCTCTGTTACGCCCACTACCATATTGTTGATAAGCGTGCGTGTAAGGCCGTGGAGAGCCTTAAATCTTTTTAGGTCATTTGGTCGGACCACTGTTATCTGCCCGTTTTCCTGTGCGATGGTCATGTCAGAAGAAAGCTTGCGGCTTAGTGTGCCCTTTGGCCCTTTTACCGTAAGCTCGTTTCCTGCGGCGATTTTTACTTCCACGCCTGCGGGAATTGCTATAGGCAATTTACCTATTCTCGACATAATTCTGCACCTCCTTTATCAGTGTAGGAAAAAAATCGCGAACGCTTCACCGCGTTTTTTTCCGAAACGGTTTTTTCTGCAAAGCAGAAAAAAGATTACCTTATTCATACTACCAAACGAATGCTAAAACCTCACCGCCTACGCCTTGTGCGCGGGCTTCTTTGTCTGTCATTACGCCTTTGTTTGTGGAAACGATAGCAAGCCCAAGGCCGTTAAGCACTTTCGGAAGCTCTTCGCAGCCTGCGTATACCCTTAGGCCGGGTTTTGAAATACGCTTTAGTCCGGCAATAACTTTTTCGCTTTTGTTTCTGCCATATTTAAGCGTAATACGCATGGTTTTTTTTACACCTGTAGGTACTATTTCATAACCTTTAACAAAGCCTTCTTTAACCAAAATGTTAGCGATTGCTTCTTTCATTTTTGATGAAGGCATGTCTACGGTTGTGTGCCTTGCCATGTTTGCGTTACGGATTCTTGTAAGCATATCACCGATTGGGTCGGATAACATTGGCAATCCTCCTTGCTTTCCTTAATTAAATACCGCGAATTATATTCGCGTCACCAACTTGCTTTGCGCACACCGGGGATTTGGCCACGGTATGCCAATTCGCGGAAACAGATACGGCAGATACCGTATTTGCGTAGTGTTGCGTGGGGTCTTCCGCAAATATTACAACGGCTATATGCCCTTACGGCAAATTTGGGTTTTTTTGCAGCTTTTAAAACCAGAGCTTTTCTCGCCATTTAGGTTTTCCTCCAATTAATTAGGTCTGATAAAGGGCATTCCGAACAGGGACAGAAGCTCGCGGGCTTCCTCGTCTGTTTGTGCTGTGGTTACGAATACAACTTCCATCCCACGAAGTTTATCGATTTTGTCGAAGGATATCTCGGGGAAGATTAGTTGCTCTTTTATGCCCAAGGTATAGTTGCCTCTGCCGTCGAAGGCATCCGCACTTACACCGCGGAAGTCACGCACACGCGGAATCGCTACATTTATAAGCCTATCTACAAAGCTGTACATTTTTGCACCGCGAAGGGTTACTTTGCAACCTACGGGCATTCCTGCACGCAGCTTAAACGCAGAAATCGACTTTTTCGCTTTTGTAACCACCGCTTTTTGACCTGTGATTACCGCAAGGTCGCCTGTCGCATGTTCGATTACTTTTGCGTTCTCTTTGGCTTCGCCCAAACCGATGTTAACTACTACCTTTTCGATTTTGGGTACTGCCATTGTATTTTTGTAACCGAATTTTTTCATCATACCCGGTATTACATCTTTTTTGTAAATTTCATTGAGTCTGCTCATTGCAAGCCTCCATTAATCTATTACTTCGCCCGTGGACTTTGCAATACGTTTTTTAACCACTTTTCCGCCTGATTCTTCTAACTTGTAGCCCAAGCGAGTTGGTTTATCTTTGTGAAGATACATTACGTTTGAAATATGCAACGGGGCTTCTCGGCGGGTTATGCCGCCTGTTTGGTTGGCGCGGTTGGGCTTTTGGTGCTTTGTCTGCATGTTTAGCCCTTCGACCAACACTCTGCCTTTTTCGCGGTCGATGAGCAAGATACGGCCTGTACGTCCTACTTCTTTGCCGGCTATTACTTGTATCATGTCACCGCGCTTTAATTTTACTTTATTCATCGAATTCATGCCTCCTTCGTCGGCATATAGGAACGTGAAAATTCGCTTTGCGAATTTTGCACGGTATATCACCGGTTTCTATAATACTTCGGGGGCTAGGGATACTATGCGGGTAAACTGCTTTTCGCGTAATTCCCTTGCAACCGGGCCAAAAATACGAGTGCCTCTTGGGGTCTTGTCGTCACGGATAATAACCGCAGCGTTTTGGTCAAACCTTATGGATGAGCCGTCGGGGCGAGAAAGCCCTTTTACCGTGCGTACTACCACGGCTTTTACAACTTCACCCTTTTTCACCACGCCGCCCGGCGTAGCGTCTTTTACCGAAGCTACGATTATGTCACCTACATTTGCGTAACGGCGTTTTGTACCGCCGAGTACACGTATGCATAACAATTCTTTCGCGCCGGAATTATCCGCAGAGGCAAGTCTTGTTTCTTGTTGAATCATTTGTCATACGCCTCCTATTTCGCTTTTTCGAGGATTGATACCAAACGCCAGCGTTTTTCTTTTGAGAGGGGGCGCGTTTCCATTACGCGCACTCTGTCACCGATTCCGCATGTGTTTGCCTCGTCGTGGGCTTTTAATTTATACGTGCGTTTTACGATTTTACCGATTACGGGGTGGCGTACGCGGTTTTCTACCGCTACCACAATCGTTTTATCCATTTTATCGCTTATTACTTTTCCTACGCGGGTTTTGCGCAGATTGCGTTGTTGAGTCTCCATTTATCGTTTACCTCCGATTCCTTCTAGGCCAAGCCTTTGGCGCGCCGGGTCATTACTGTTTGGATTCTTGCGATGTTCTTGCGAACTTCGCCTATTCGCGCCGTGTTGTCCAGTTGGTTGGTGGCGTTTTGGAAGCGCAGGTTGAACAGTTCTTTTTTTGTTGTCACCAGTTCAACTTTTAATTCTTCCACAGATTTATCTGCAAGGGACTCCAGGTATTTTTTTGATTTCATGTTACCTCGGCCTCCTTTATTGTGCTTCTGCTAAAATCGCTTCGAGTTCTTCCTTGGAAACAATTTTGCAACGAATGGGCAGCTTGTAGCTTGCCAGTTTTAGTGCGCGGCGAGAAACTTCTTCGTCTGCGCCTGCGATTTCGAACATTACGCGTCCGGGTTTTACCACGGCCACCCAATACTCGGGCGAACCTTTACCGCTACCCATACGGGTTTCGGCAGGTTTTTCCGTTACGGGCTTGTCGGGGAATATTTTTATCCAAACTTTACCGCCGCGTTTCATTGTTCTGTTAAGAACGATACGTGCGGCTTCTATTTGGTTGGCGGTTATCCATGTAGGCTCCATTGCTACAAGCCCGTATGCCCCGTAAGTGATTTTATTACCGCGCAGTGCCTTTCCGGTCATTCGACCGCGGAACTGCTTGCGTCTTTTTACCCTTTTTGGCATTAGCATATTCGCCTGCTCCTTCCCGTCTTTCTCCCCTTGGCGGGCGGTCGCCGCGCTCTTGGCGGGCTTGCCCGGGAAGAACTTCGCCTTTGTACAGCCACACTTTTACGCCTAATTTACCGTAGGTTGTGTCTGCTTCGGCAAAGCCGTAGTCTATATCCGCACGCAATGTTTGCAGGGGAATTGTTCCTTCGTGGTAATGCTCTGTGCGGGCGATATCTGCGCCGCCGAGGCGACCCGATACTGCTGTTTTGATACCGCGTGCGCCATTTTTCATTGCGCGTGTCATGGCTTGTTTCATTGCGCGACGGAATGTTACGCGGTTTTCCAAGTCCTTGGCTATTACTTCCGACACAAGCTGTGCGTTAAGCTCCGGCCTTTTGATTTCTTGGATTTCTACGTCGGCTTTGTATTCGTCGGGGTTGCGGTCAATTAGCTTTTGCACCGCGTCCGTCAGTTGTTTGATTGCTTCGCCGTTGCGTCCGATTATGATACCGGGGCTGGCGGTGTGCAGTGTTACTTTTACACGGTTTGTTGTCCGCTTGATTGTAATACGCGCAATCTTAGGGTCAACGGGAACCGGTTTTCTGTCTTTAAAATATTTTTTTATAAACTGGCGAAGGCTATGGTCTTCTAAGAGATATTTTGCAAAATCTTTTTCCGCATACCATACAGAATCCCATTCCTTGTTAATGCCTAGCCTTAGACCGTGGGGGTTAACTTTTTGTCCCATAAGCTCACCTTTCGTTTAACACAATCTTGATGTGACAACTGCGCTTTAATATTCTGTATGCGCGACCTTTTCCGCGTGGTTGTATGCGCTTCATTGTGGAGCCTTGGTCTGCAAATACTTCTTCTACATATAAATCTGCAACGTCCATTTGATGGTTTTCTTCTGCGTTTGCTACTGCGGATTTAAGCACTTTTCCGGCTAGGTACGCGCCGTAGCGTGGGTTGTATTGAAGAATAGCGGCGGCTTGTATTACACCCTTGCCTTTTATTTGCTCCAAAACGATTCTGGCTTTGCGGTCGGATATACGAGCATATCTGTGAATCGCATGAGGCCGCGTTTCTTTGTTTTCTGCGTTACGTTGTTGCTTATACTGGCTTCTGCTTCCTGCCATGGTTTACGACCTCCTTATTTCACTTTGCTTCGTTTTTCGGCGTCTTTGCCGTGGCCGCGATATGTGCGGGTGGTGGCGAATTCGCCCAGCTTATGCCCTACCATGTCTTCTGTTACATATACGGGAACATGCTTGCGTCCGTCGTGTACAGCTATGGTAAAGCCAATCATTTCCGGGAATATCGTGGAACGGCGCGACCATGTTTTAATAACTGTTTTGTTGTTGCTGTCGGCCTGTGCATCAATTTTTTTCATCAAGTGCGCGTCGCAGAACGGCCCTTTTTTTAGTGACCTACCCATATATAAGAGCCTCCTCTATTTACTACCGCGTTTGCGTACAATATATTTGTTGCTTTGCTTGTTTTTCTTACGTGTTTTGTAGCCGAGTGCGGGCTTGCCCCAAGGTGTGCTTGGTGCAGAACGTCCTATCGGTGCGCGTCCTTCACCGCCGCCGTGGGGGTGGTCGTTCGGGTTCATTACGGAGCCGCGAACTGTTGGGCGGATACCCATGTGACGCTTTTTACCTGCTTTACCGATATTGATAAGCTCGTTATCGGGATTACCTACTTGGCCGATGGTTGCGCGGCAGTTTACGGGAACGAGACGCATTTCGCCTGATGGAAGGCGTACTGTGGCGTATTTTTCGTCCTTCGCCATTAGCTGTGCTACGTTACCTGCCGAGCGCACCATTTGCGCCCCTTTGCCGAGCTTCATTTCGATGTTGTGGATTTCTGTGCCTACGGGGATTGCTTTCATCGGGAGAGCATTGCCCGGGCGGATTTCCGCTTCTACACCGCTCATTAGGCTGTCGCCTACTTTTACGCCGATGGGGGCTAAGATGTAGCGTTTTTCGCCGTCTGCGTAAAAAAGAAGTGCGATGTTTGCTGTACGATTTGGGTCATATTCAATCGCGTTAACTTTTGCGGGTACACCGTCTTTGTCACGCTTGAAGTCGATTATACGGTACTTTATTTTTGCCCCGCCACCCCTGTGACGTACTGTGATTTTACCTTGGCCGTTGCGCCCGGAATGCTTCTTTAGGTGAACGGTCAGGCTTTTCTCGGGAGATGATTTTGTGATTTCTGCGAAATCGGAAACTGTCATCTGCCTTTGTGAAGGGGTTATGGGACGATAACGTTTTACACCCATGGTCTACAACTCCTTATATTCCTTCGAAATATTCTATCGGGCTGCTACCCGGTGTTAGCTTTACGATTGCTTTTTTGCGTTTTACTGTTTCACCCGGTTTTGAACCTCTGCGTTGACGCTTTTTTGGGTGTGTGTTCATTGTGTTTACGGAAGCTACTGTTACGTTATTGAAGCAACGCTCTACTGCTTCTTTAATTTGTGTTTTTGTAGCTTGCGGATGAACGTAGAATGAGTATGTTTGCTCTTCGAGCAGGCTCATGCTTTTTTCTGTCATCAGCGGCTTGAAGATGACGTCATAATATTTTAAATCTGCCATTATGCGTACACCTCCTGTATTTTTTCGATTGCGTCTTTTGTGATTACAAGGCTGTCGTATTTTAGTATGTCGTATACGTTGATTGTGTTAACTCCTGCGGTTTTGATGTCGGGGATGTTGCGGGCGGAGAGAACTACGTTTTCGTTTGCGCCGTCCATTACGAAAAGGGCTTTGCCGAGGGCGAGGTTTTTGCATACGCCTTGCATTTCTTTTGTTTTAATTTCCGGCAAGCTGAGGCTGTCCAAAACGATTAACTGCTCGTTTTTAACTTTATCCGAAAGAGCGGATTTTAACGCGAGCCTTTTTAGCTTTTTGTTAAGCTTGAATGAGAAATCGCGTGGTTTAGGCGCGAATACTACGCCACCGCCTGTCCACTGCGGAGAACGCGTGGAGCCTTGGCGAGCGCGGCCTGTGCCTTTTTGACGCCATGGTTTTGCACCGCCGCCGCGTACTTCCGAACGGGTTTTTGTGCTTTTGTTGCCTTGGCGTTGGTTTGCGAGGTACTGCACAACTGCCATGTGAACGGCGTGCTTATTTACCTTTATGCCAAAAATTTCGTCATTGAGTTCGATATTGCCGACATTGTCGCCTTTGATATTTTTCATTGTTACTGAAGCCATAACTCACAACTCCCTTATACTTTAACCGTGCTTTTGATAGTTACCAACGCACCCTTGATTCCCGGAACTGCTCCGCGCACTAAAATCAGATTTTTTTCTGCGTCTGTGCGCACTACTTCGATATTTTGAATCGTTGTTTTTCTTGCGCCCATGTGTCCGGGTAATTTTTTACCTTTACGAACTTTACCGGGTGTTGTACCGGGACCCATGGAGCCGTGGCCGCGGTGATATTTACTACCGTGGGTCATTGGCCCGCGGTGCATGTTATGACGTTTGATTGCGCCTTGGAAGCCTTTACCCTTTGAAGTGCCCGTAACATCCACAAGGTCGCCTTTTTCGAACATGTCGGCTTTGATTTCCGCGCCTACTTCGAATTGGTCGCAGTCGTCGAGCTTCAGCTCTTTAAGCACGCGCTTTGGTGCTGTGCCTGTGCCGAGGTGCGCGATGAAGTGGCCTTTTTCGGGTTTATTCACGAGCTTTTCGCGGATTTCACCGAAGCCTACCTGGAGTGCTGAGTAGCCGTCTTTTTCTACGGTTTTCTTTTGCACTACCACGCATGGGCCTGCTTCTAATACCGTAACGGGGACTACTGTCCCGTTTTCTTCGAATATTTGTGTCATGCCAAGTTTTTTGGCGATAATTGCTTTTTTCATGTCAATGCTCCTTACATTACTTTAACTGTGATATCCACGCCGTCGGGCAAATCCAGACGGGTAAGGGCGTCCACAGTTTTTGGAGTTGGCATAAGAACATCTATAAGACGCTTATGTGTACGCATTTCGAACTGCTCGCGGCTGTCCTTATACTTATGCACCGCACGCAGAATCGTCACTATTTCCTTTTTAGTAGGAAGCGGTATCGGCCCGCAGATTTCAGCACCCGTGCGCTTCGCCGTTTCTATGATTTGTACCACAGACTGGTCTATCAACTTGTGGTCGTATGCCTTCAAATTAATCCGTATTTTTTGGTTTTGCATGGGAACCCTCCATTTTTGCTTGCGCGTGAGTTGCAATCACGCGGCTTTTACTTACACGCGTCCGGGCGTGTCACATAAGACTTGCAGACAAGAAATGATTATACGCCGTTTTTTTATTTAGTCAAGCTTTTTTGAAAAGTTTTTTATTGTTTTTTTGGTTAAAAGCTTACCGAGCCATATATATAGCCGCCCGTGCCAGTTCATCACACCGCTCATTTTCCGGGTGGCCGGCATGACCTTTTATCCAATTAAACTTCACTTTATGCTTCTCCAGCAGTGCCAGCATTTCTTCCCATAAATCGGGGTTTAGTGCTTCCTCTTTTTTATTGCGCTTCCAGCCGTTTTGCTTCCAACGTATCGCCCAGCCTTTTTCTATCGCGTCTACTACATATTTTGAATCGGAGTAGATTTCTACTTCGCAGGGCTGTTTTAGCATTTGCAGACCTTTTATTACGCCCATCATCTCCATGCGGTTGTTTGTGGTTAACGCCTCACCGTCACTGATTTCTTTGCGGTGGCTTCCGTATATCAGTACCACTCCGTAGCCCCCCGGGCCGGGATTTCCGCTACACGCACCGTCGGTGTATATTGTTACTTTCTTCATTTTCAACCTCCAAAACCTTTTGAAAACCTTGGGTCTCCGCCCCAAACCCCGAAAGCCTTTAAAAAGGCTTTACCCAAACTTTGACGTTTCGTTTAGGACTTTTGCAAGGTACAAGTCTGTTGTTGTTGTTATTTTTATGTTATTTGGGGGTGACGGCACTATTTTTACCGACAGGCCTATTCGCTCGGCTAACGCGCTGTCGTCTGTGGCTTCTGATAATATGCCGTCTTTTTCTGCGGTGGCATAGGCGCGGGTTATTATTTCGTATGTAAAGCCTTGGGGGGTTTGGGCTTGCCATAAAGTACTGCGGTCGGGAGTGGTTATTACGTTGCCATCCTTGTCGGCTACTTTTATCGTGTCGGTTACGGGTGCGCAGGCTACCGACGCTCCGTGTTTTTTTGCGGCTTGGGCTACGGAGGCTATTATTTCGGGGGTCACAAAGGGACGTACGCCGTCGTGTACTAACACTGCGTCGGTGTTTTTATCCAAGGTTTTTAATGCCGCGTATACGCTTTCTGCGCGGGTTGGTTTTCCTTCTACTATATGGTGTAGTTTTTCTATTTTATAGTCGCTTACTTCTTTTAAATATCCTTCCGGGATGGCTACTGCTATTTCTGTTACTATTTCCATTGCGTTAAAAATGGAAAGCGTGCGGCGTAGAATCGGCTCGCCGCCCAGTGTTAAAAATTGCTTGGGGATGTCGCCGCCAAGGCGTTTTCCTGCACCCGAGGCGGGGATTACTATGCTTATTTTCATGCGTGCTGCTTCTTTCTAGTACACCAACACCACCTTTTCCGGGTATATCAAGGCGGGGGTGCTTGCTGTTAGTATGTCCACCCATACGAAAAATTCCATGCCGGGGTGGATGTCTGCGGGGGTTAGCTGCCCGCTGTAGGGGTCTAGAATTACTGTGTCGGGGGTGATTGCCACGCGGTATTTTCCGTTACTGCACAGGAAAACCGTGGATTCTTCGCTGCTACTGATGTTGTCGCTCACCGTCACGGTAAAAACGGCGGCAGAATCGCAATCCCAGTTTAGCCACGCCACCACTGCGGGGAAAGGCTCCAGCTTTCCGCTTTGGCTTAGCGGTACATAGTACGCAATGCGAATATCGTCGTCCACCATAATTTCTTCCGCCGACACTCTAAACCCTGTGCGCAAATCATAAACAGGGGCTCCGCCGATACTAACCCGCGCATTGGAAAACCCACGCGGCGTAAGCGGCTCGCCCATAAAATGCACGACGTCGTCCTCAATGTCAATTACATAGCCGATTGTTTCGCCAACATTATCACCGTAGGCGTAGGCTGTCAAATTTAAGAAAAAAATAAAAACCAACGCTGCCATAATAAATTTTTTCATGTCAAAGCCTCCTATGGCGCACGCGTTACGCTTGTTGCGCCCTATCGCAATTAGAGCGAGTTCAATGAGAAACCGTCCCGACGGAGCGGCGGCGAAAAACCGTATTTTTCGCGGTTTTGCCGCGACAGGCGGGACGAATTTCGAATTAATTCGCTATAGTATACCCTGCATGTCTGTAAAAATATGCATATTTTTTACAGCCGATTAATAGAATTTATCAACACGCCGCGCAAAGCGCGCCCCGCAACGTAGTGAGGAAGCGCAGGTGGGATTCATTCCCACCGGAGTGGTGGGGTTGTAGGGGCGGAGTCCCTACTTTAAAGGAGGTAAAAAGTGGACAGGGTACATTACAGGCGGGTGAAGCCTTCACGTTTAAATAAAGGAGCGGAACGCACCCGCTACGACCACCAAGCAAACGAAGAGCCAACCGCCGCAGAAACATTAATCCTGCAAAGCATAGTATGCGGTGTGTTAATCGTGTGCGTGTTGTTAATAAGCTTAACAAATCTCGCGCCTGCTGCGGCGATACGCGAAAACCTGCAACAATTGCTAACCGGCGCGGAAACCCCACAGCAACTACTAAACGACGCCCGATATTTTGGCGAAGAATTCTTTGGCTGGGGAGCCGAGCCGGAAGACGAGCAAGAAAACACTCTCCCGCCGCCGGAACAAGCAGGGCAAGAGTCTCCGATTTTGCCGTTGCCGCCCCCTTCACCTCTCACCGAAATAATTGAGCCTCTGGCATACATCCCAAGCCCGACCGCAACCCCTTCCCCACCCGCGCAAACATGGATAACCCCCGTAAGCGGCCGTATCTCGTCGCCGTCGGGCAATCGCTACAATCCTGTGACGGGTCGCCGTGAGTTCCATGACGGGATAGACATTGCTGTGCCTACGGGTACGCAGATTGTCGCGCCTAAGGCGGGAGAAGTAATCGCCTCGGGCTTCTGTCCCGGCTTCGGTTATTTTATGCGCCTTTCTCACGAAAATAACTACATTTCATTTTATGGCCACCTAAGCCGCCGCGTGGCCGCGCTCGGTGATTTTGTTTCGCAGGGAGAGCATGTCGCCTATTCCGGCAACACAGGCCAATCCACCGGCCCGCACCTTCATTTTGGTATTTTTAGAAACGGGCAATTTATCGACCCACTCACAAGGGTAAACCCATGACGCTGATTGTTACGTTTGTGATGGTAGCGGCGTCGCTGTTTATCCACGAATGGGCGCATGTCTTTGCAATAAAATTTATGGGCGCGAAAGTAGAAAAGGTCGGCTTTTTTCCACTGGGAATGATGGCAAAAGCCCGTCGGCTGGAAACCCTGCATTCATGGGAGAGATATGTAATATTTGCCGCAGGGCCTGCCGCAAATATCGCCATCGCATTATGGGCGTTTGCGGTATCTCATATTTCATATGTAGGCGTTAGATGGTTGGATGATTTGGCTTTTTACAACGCGGTGCTTGGAGTTTTTAATCTTTTGCCCGCGCTTCCGCTGGATGGCGGGCGGCTTTTGCACCAATTCTTGGGCAACCGCATAGGCATTTTACGCGCAAACCGCTTTATGCTACGCCTCGGCGTGGCAGTAAGCCGGATTTTTATTTTGCTCGGCATTGTACAGGCCGTGCTTTTCCCGTTTAACATTTCGCTACTGCTCGCAGGAATCTTCATCCGCAAAAAGAACAAAACCCTCCCCCCCGAACTGGAAGTCGCCTTCCACCTGGCCATAGAAGGAAAAAACCACATAAATCGCGCCCGCACCCTCCCCGTAAAAGAAATAAAAATCCCCCCCGACACAGAAATAAAAAAAGCACTGGAACGGCTGTCAATCGACTATTTCATCAACTTTTACATAGGCGAAAAAAAAGATTTGCTACGCGAGCAAACCTTAATTAACCATGTTTTTAAGCACGGGATAACAGGGACAACCGAGGATATAATATGCTACAATAAAAATAAAAAAGGTGTAACATGACAATCGGCATACCAAAAGCATTCCTATACTACCGCTATCGCTGGCTCTGGGAGACGTTTTTCGAGGAGCTGGGCTGTACGGTGCTGTTAAGCCCGGACACAAACCGACAAATCATAAAAACGGGCGCGACGCATTCGATAGACGAAAGCTGCCTTTCGTCGAAAATCTACCTCGGCCACGTGGAGTGGCTGATTGACAAATGCGACTATATCCTTGTACCGCGAGTGGCGACATATTCTCGCGAGCAGATTGTGTGCAGCAAGCTGTGGTCGGCTTACGACGTGGTGCAAAACACCTTCCGCTCACGCGACATCAGCATTTTGGACTACAACATAGACTACAAGCAAAACAAAAATGAATTCCTCGCCTTTCTGAGAATGGGGCGTCGGCTGAAAAAACGTCGTTTCAGCATTTTGCGAGCCTACTTCATGGCGAAGCAGGCCGAAAAAATGATGAACGAACGCCGCCTGGAAGAGCAAAACAAGCTCCTAACTTTGGGCAAAGCCCCAAAAATCCTAATCGTATCGCATTCATATAACATAAACGACCCATACATCGGCCGCCCAATAGTGGAGCGGTTATCTTTGCTTGGCGCGACGCCCATCATCGCAGAAATCGTAGAGCGCAACACCGCCGTCCAACGCGCCCGGGAAATCAGCCCGACCCTGCAATGGAACTACAATCAAGAGCTACTCGGCGCAATTTCCCTATACAAAGAGCAGGTAGATGGCATAATCCTGCTAACGGCCTTCCCCTGCGGCCCTGACTCCCTTGTAAACGAAGTAATAATCCGCAAAATAAAAGACAAGCCCATAATAAGCCTACTCGTAGACGAACAAGAAGGTCTCGCAGGCATGGAAACCCGCCTGGAAAGCTTCATAGACATGATAGGGGGGAGCAGCATATGAAAATTAGCTTCCCACGAATGGGAAATTACGACGTCCCCTTCCGATATTTTTTCAGCCGCGTATTCGACGCGGAGATAATCACGCCGCCCACCATCACAAAAAAAACCATGGAACTCGGCGGAATGCACAGCCCCGATTTCGTATGCGCTCCGTTCAAATTTAACCTCGGCAACTACCTCGAGGCACTGGAACAAGGCGCGGACACGCTAATCCAATTTGGCGGACTATGCCGCCTCGGCTACTACGGCGAACTCCACGAGCAAATCCTGCGCGACCTGGGCTACGAATTCGATTTCATAAACCTAGCGGGAATGCGAATGCGCAACCCCAAATCCGTATGGGACAAGTTTAAAACCTACAACGAAAACCTCTCCTTGGAAACCCTAGCAAACGCCCTTCCCACCACCTACGCCATGGTAAAGCAAATGGACGAGTTGGAAAAACACATCCGCAAAAACATAGGCTTCGAAACAAAACGCGGCGAATTCGACCGCCTGTACAAAGCCTATCTATCCGCCGCCGAAAACGTAAACAACAAAAAAGAACTAAAGCGCGTATACCATCAATACCACAAAGAAATAAAAAACGTAAAGCTAACCCTCCCCAAAAACCTACTAAAAGTGGGCATAATAGGCGAATTTTACACAGTAATGGAGCCTTTCGCCAACCACTTCCTCGAAAAAGAGCTGGCCAAAATGCAAATATATGTAACCCGCAACCTAAACGCCTCTACCACGGTATTCCACCACGACATTCCAAAGCTTCTAAAGCGCGTACAGCACTACGTAAAATACGATATAGGCGCGACAGGCGTAGACACAATAAACTCCGCCCTAAGCTTTGCCCGCCGAAACTACGACGGCCTAATCCACGTAAAATCCTTCGGCTGTATGCCGGAAATCGACGCCATGACAATCCTGCAAAACATAAGCCACGACTGCAAAATCCCGATATTGTACCTAACATTCGATACGCAAACCAGCGAAACGGGGATAAAAACACGGCTGGAGGCCTTCCATGATATGATACTTATGCGGAATAATCTCGACGGTCGGTAGTAATTACGCCACCCGCTGGAAATGGAACGTGCGCTTCGCTTTCTGCGCTCGCGCTGTAGCGGTTTAGCCTTAACGGGAACGAGGCTTCGTGCGCCCCCAAACATATCATGCGCGTCCATCACGGGGAAATCCCCCCACTGCTAGAACCTTCGGCCAACCGCTGTGGGGGGATTTCCCCGTGATGGACTACATAAGGAAGAGGGCGACCACCGAGGAGGGCTAAACCGCTACAGATTCCGTGGGCTAGGGCGGTAATACAGAGAGTTTTTCGGCGGGGAGATGTGTTACTTTTCCGGTTTAGGCCATTTGGTTGAAGCTTCACCATCCCGCATAAACACTACATTGTTGCCGCAAAAACCGTCGCCTTGGCAAGTACTTAGAAAGCAATGTTTTATATATGGATTTTATGCCATGGGCGTGCTGTCCTCGTACAATGTATGGGGGCAGAAGTCTTGTCCTGTTGTCCACTCAATTTCGCCGTTATTAACCACCACTTTTTTGAATAAATTTATTTCGGATAGTTGGCGGTAAAACTTGTGGCTTAAATTTGGCTTGAAGTCATACAATCGCTTTTCATGCCCACCGAAAACAAGCACTAAACAGTGATTATCCAGTGGGGTTACAGATTTTAGTTCCGGATATGAATTCATTTATTCCAACCCCTTTATCTTGAAATAGTCTTCGTCTGTTTGCATAATATCCCACAGAGCTGACAATTCATCGTGGTGGATGTCTGCCCAAGCTACAACATACTTTGTCTGCTTCGGCGGAAATTTTCCTGCGAGTATATTGCCATCCAAGTCAAACACTGCTTTTGAATCACCATATTTTGCATGAAAGTGAGGTTTGTGATGTTGCTCGATGTCTTTAAAATACATACGAATTACAATCCCATAATACGATGATATTATTGGCATGATTGTGTACCTCCCATTAAAAAACGGTAATTACATAACTGTTTTTTTATAAACGGTTTTTTGTAAAACTGTTGACAAAGCGTTCGTGTTTTTCATCTTCGAATATCTTTCGACGTAATGCTAAATCTTCATCGTGCATCCTTTTACGTTCATTCAAGTTTATTTGAAATTGTTGGTTGCGTTGTTGCAAATCTGCCTCTAATATTTGCTTTCGCTGAACCAAGTCCTCTTGAAATTGCTCTCTACGAAAAGCCAAATCTTCCTCAAATTGCTTTTTACGTTGAGTTAAGTCATTTTCAAACTGTTGTTTGCGTTGTGCAAAATCAGCATTAAGCAGGTTTTCACGGTGCTTTAAATCTTGCTTCAAGCTATTAACACCAAATCTAATTGCAAGTATGGCTACAAGAGCGGTAACATATCCGGCTCCGTAATTAGACACAAAGGATAACCAATCACTTCTATCTAAACCGCTACCGGTTGGTAATACTCCATCTATTAAAAATAGTGAAAGGGGAATGCCCCACACTACAATTGTCCCCAGAATAATTGCTCCAATGGGATAATTATAATACCACGCTTTACGTTTCTTGTTTTGGCTGTTGATTGTGTTATCGCAATTATTGCTCATCATTTAATCTCCTATCTCATACATAATGCTAAATACATTTAACTTCATTTGGTAAGAAATGACAAGCACATTGTAAGCCTGTTTTCATTGGCACACCTATGTCAAAATCGCAATCAACAACATACACTTATTTGTTTGCAACTTCGTTCCGCATTTCATTTCCCATCATCCACCCGAGAGTTTTATATTTGTAAAATTTTTTTGCCGCGAGTGACTATGTAATCTATATCTGCTTTTTTGCGCAGGCGACAATTCACATCAACAAGAACAGTCATTGCGTCAACCTCGCGATTTTTACATCATCCAAATCAATATCGCTCGGGAGCGTACCAAACAACTGCTCGACGGAAGTAATTTTTTCAGGGATTTGTTTTGCAAACCAAGGCTCTTTATTAAAACCTATTATTTTAGCAGCAGGTTTGCCATGCTTTGTTATAACAACATCTTCTGTTTCGGCAATATCTACATATTTTCCGACATTCACTTTTAAGTCGGACAAAGCAACCATCATAACAGCCAACTCCTGTCATTAGAATATTGTGTAAAAGCATGATAATAACATAGTCGCTGTTTTGTCAACGATTTTGCAGTCGGACAATCTGAATATGCCCTTTTCTCATTACCTTTATAGGCATAAGCCCAACACCTGCAAATGTCTTTGTGATTTCACGTGGCGAGTAAAACTTCACGTCGCCGTCTTTTGAAAGCGGCAGAAAGATATTTGCAATGTGCCGTATCCCAAACGGCAAATATATCTCCGCAATATAAAGGCTCCCGCCTTCCTTCAAAAGCCTTTTTGCTTCGGCGGCAAAGGCATTAACATTAGGAAAATGATGATACGCCGCACACACCGTAATAATGTCCATAGAATTATCATCAAACGGCAACCGTTCACAATCCGACACAACAAACCGCAAACCCGGATAACGCACCGTTGAATTTTTTATCATCTGCGGCGATATATCCGTACCAAACCCCTCTATCGACCTTTGCTCCGCCATCCTAGACAAAAGCGTCCCATTACCACAACCAACATCCAAAACCCAATCCCCATCTTTGATAGATATATTATCCATCAACAACTGCTTAAACCCCTCCGTAAATCTCCCATCATACGTATTATCATAATCATCTGCTTTTTTGTCGTAAGCCTCAATATTTTTAGCACTAAATTTATCCATACAATCCTCCTATATCGGATTAATTCGAAATCGGTCTTGCCTATCGCAAAAAACGCGGTGAAGCGTTCGCGATTTTTTGCTCTGCCGAGACCATTTCCCATTTAATCCGCTGCACACAATGGACACAAGCGGCAACATTTGATGTTTTTGAACAAACCGCTCCAAGCAGCGCAGACACTAGCCTGCCTACTGTTTTACGGTGATATTATTCTACCCCGACACTAACCCCATTTTCGTAGGACACCAGCCGTGCGTGGTTATTTTGCCTATCCACAGGGGGCGTTCGATAATCTATGCAGTTCGTCACGGGGATTTCCCTTCGCAGCGTTTGGCGAAGGTTCTAGCAAGGTCGAGCGAAGTGCGCTCGACATAGCGAAGGGATATCCCCGTGACGGACGCGCACCACAAAACATGGGGCGCACATTCTTAATTAACGCTAAAGGCAAAGTATCCACGCACGGCGTCTGCCCCCCGACAAAGATGTTAGAGTCACCGCGCCCGTATAACCACCTGCGTCCCCTGTTCAATCTCCGAGCCGGCGGCAGGAAACTGCTGATGCACCACATAAGGCAGTGGCTGTGCGGGGGCGTCCTCGCCTTCTTCTTGTTCCTCTGCGGCTTCCGGGCGTGCTGTCCTTGGACGGAAGTCATCATCGTTTGCAGCGGCGGCGCGGTCTGTAAACACCACGGGCATCAGCCCCGATTCCAGCAGAAGGAAGTTAGCCATATCTACCGGCAGGCCTGTCACCTCGGGTACGGACACCATGCGCTCTGTGATTCTGGTATCGCCGTCCATGTAGAAGATAATAGGTGAAGTTTCGGACATGGGGCTGCCTGCGGGTGGCCAGTGGTGAGAAACTATAGTACCGCCGCCTACTACCTGGTAGCCGTTTATGCCCATGCTTATTGAGTTTCTAACGGCGTCGGTTAGGCGTTGGCCGCTAAAGTCGGGCATTGGTGTGCCAAAAAGCTCAGGGGTAAGCGCGCCTGCATCGCCGTCTGCGGGCTGGATATTTCTTATGCGGATGAGGTCGAGGAAGAAGTCGCGCAATAGCGGTGCTACGGTATTACCTGCAAAAAAGCGGCGTTGTGGGTCTTCGAGGCTGTCGATAGTCATAAGCACTAAAAATTGTGGGTTTTCTACGGGCATAAATGCAATGTAGGTTAGGTTGTTAATGTTGTCGGCGCGTACGCCCTGCTGCGCCGTGCCTGTTTTTCCGCCGATGGAATGGCCGGGGATGTATAGCTGCCGTCCTGTGGCTCCTGTACCCGGCTCGCCCGGGACGGGCTGCATGGTTACTACATAGCGCATTTCTTCGCGGATAAAGTCGGATGTCTCAGGAGAAAGCACGCGGCGGGTTATGGTGGGACGGGTTTCTTGCACTACCGCGCCTTGGTTGTCCACAATTTGTGAGACTAGGAAGGGACGCATAAGGTTTCCGCCGTTTATTAGAGCGGCGTAGCCTGTTATCATTTGCATAGTGGTGGCGTTAAAGCCCTGCCCCATGGAAGAAGTCGCCATTTCTACAGGGTTTAGGCGGTGCCGAGGGTATAATACGTAAGGGCTGGAAACACATTCCTCGCCGGGAATATCGATACCTGTGCGCTCGCCAAAGCCAAAGTATCCGCGATAGCGATAGAACAAATCACGCCCAAGAGAACGGTTGATATCAGCCATTGCAAGGTTGCAGGAGCGATAAAGAGCGCGACGCAGAGAAAGCGACCCGCAGCCCCAGTCGCGGCTGTGACAATAAACTACTCGGTCGATAATCTCGCGGCGACCCTCGCAAAAGAAGGCTGTATGCTGGCTAATCACGCCTTCTTCTATGCCCGCAGCGATTACAAAGGGCTTAAAAGTAGAGCCCGGCTCACTGCTTCGGGTAGTGTGATAGTTGCGCCAAAGGGTCATAACTTCGCTTAATTGTTGGCCGCCGTCCAGGTATGGCCATATTTCTTGCAAATGCGGACAAGTAAAATAGTTAGGGTTTAGCGGGTCTTCCAAGGAGAAGGTCGGAGCCTGTGCCATTGCCAGCACTTCGCCCGTAAACGGGTCCATCACAATCATGCCCGTAAATCGGGACGACTCGTGCATGGCAAATGCGCGGTTTGTGTGGTATTGCGCCAGCCGCTGAATATCGCCGTCGAGAGTAGTTACCATGGTAAAGCCGTCACGTACGGGGATGGTTTCTGTCTCGCCCTGCGCCCATACATTGCGGCCTTGCTCGCCTTCGAGCTGAGCGCGGTATTGGGCTTCCAAGCCCCAGCTATAGTCACCGCGTATAAAGCCCACGACCTGCGGCGCGAAAAACGGGTCCTGATACCAACGCAGAGAAGTTTCTTCCCTATTAACCTCGTTAAACATTTCCGTGAGCGGGATTGCGATTTCCGCAGGGACATCGTGGCGCAAAACGCGCCTGTACCGCCCTGCCTGCTGTAGAAGATTACCCTCGTGGTCGGCAAGAAGCATTTCTGTAATCTCAAAGCGCGGCATGTTAAGCGCGACAGAAATTGCGTTAACAACCTCGTCGCGGATATCCACATCGGAGTTGGCGCGCTGTGCCGCCTGATACCGCGTATGCAACGCCTGCGCGTTTAATGTAACAGTAAAAACCTGTTGTGTGCCCGTAATCGGCTGCATATGCCTGTCCACAAAGTCGCCGCGCATAGGTGCAAAAACCTCGGAAGCATTATCTATATCGCGCCGCGCACGCTGTATTGCAGCAAACTGGTTATAATAATCGCCGTAGGTATCCTGCAAAAACCACATCCTGCCGATTATCCCCAAAATACATAATGTAAAAAAAACACCCATGGCCACCGCACGCTGAATAAGCCTCGTTGCAATAGGAACGGGCGGCTTGCGTCTTCTGCGCCTTTTTGGCGGCGCGGGTCTTCTTCTTCTGTCCATGTACTCAACCCCCAAACAGTTGATTAAAAAATCCGGTTAAAAATTCTCGTACATCGTTCCAAAAATAATTATGCTGCGGCAGCGCGTAGTCGGCGGTGTTAAGCGTAACGCCCCCCACACGCGGCACGTATATGTTCCTAACTTGCGAAGCGTCGGGAAAAGACATCCCCAGCCGCTCCGTGGCTATGCGCTCTATTTCTGCAAAGGTAGAGCGGTCCTGCAACCGCGACTCCAGCGCGAAATTATCGGCATTTATAGTACGCAACTCGCGGTCCAAACGGTTTATTTCGGTTTGGATATTGGTATTGCGTGCCTGAAAAGCCGCCGAACCTACGCCGCATATCAAAATTACAAAAAAAGTAAACGCAAGCTTTTTCCACGGAAAGCTTTGCAAAGCCTCGCGAGAAACAATATAAACCCTAGTCTTAGAAACAAGCTTAACAGGCGCGTTAGGGTCAAAAGGCAAAATCGTGCCGCGTGGTTTTTTTTTCGTGGACTCGGCCTTGGCTTGCGCCTGCATTTGCTTTTGTTCTTCGCGCTCTTTTAGAGTTGGGAGTTCGCGTTCGCGTTTTTGTTTTTTCATAGGACATTTCACCTTTGCGGCAATGTTGGACTGCCTGTTAAAGTCGCCTCTACTATACGCAGCTTCGCGCTGTGGGCGCGGCTGTTGGCTGTCAGTTCTTCGGGGGAAGGGAGAATGGGCTTGCGGGTGATTATCTTTAGCGTCGGGATTTTTCCGCAGGCGCAATATGGAATATCTCGCGGGCATTCGCAGGGCGAAGCCAGCTTTGCGAAGGTTGTCTTAACAATTCTGTCCTCCAGCGAATGGAAGGTAATGACGGCAAACCGCCCGCCTTTTTTAAGTAGCCCCACCGCGTCGCGCAGCAGCTTACCCAACGGCATAAGCTCATCATTTACCGCTATTCTAAGGGCCATAAATGTACGCATTGCGGGGTGGGGGGCTTTTGCATTTGATTTGCTGCGAGGCTGTGCCTTTTCGATAATCTCGGCAAGCTGTAGGGTTGTCGCAATCTGTGCGGCGTTGCGCTTTGCGCATATCGCACGTGCGATACGCCGCGAATACCGCTCCTCGCCGTATTCAAAAAAAATTTTTACAAGCTCTTTTTCGTCATATTCATTTACGATTTCGTAAGCAGAAAGCGGGCTATGCTTGTCCATCCGCATATCCAAAGGCCCATCGTTGCGAAAAGAAAACCCACGCTCGGGAGTATCAATCTGATGAGAAGAAATCCCCAAATCCAGCAAAATCCCATCTACAGAGCCGACACCCACGCCAAGCCCGTCCACTATCTCACACATATCATGGAAATTTCCGCGAACGGCGCAAAAATTTTTCGATATAATTCGCGTTATCGCGGCATTTATTGCATTTTCGTCGCGGTCGATTCCGATTAACCGCCCCTTGTCGGAAAGCCGCTCGGCAATCATCGCGCTATGCCCGCCGCCGCCCAGTGTTCCGTCTATATAAATGCCGTCGGGCTTTATCATCAAGCCGTCCACTGCCTCATGGGGCAAAACGGAGATGTGTGAAAACACTAACTAATCCCCGGGATTTCTACCGTTGTTACATGGGTAGCATCGCCGTCACCCGGCGGTGGGGTATCCGGTATGGTCGGCACAAAGGGCTGATACCCCGCATTTGGTACTTCTTGCGGCGTTCCGAATCCTTCCCCATCCGTTAAGCCGTCCGCAGGCGGCACAAAATTAGGATTACGTACCATCATGCCGATGTCGGGGTCCCAAACCCATTCGTTTTGCGGGCTTGCGCCAAAAAATCCGCCCCATGTATGGTAGGTACAAGAAAGCCCTTGACGCACATACAGCGGGAACTCATGGACACGGTCGCCCACTACTTCTTCGATATCATCTATCGGCATGGCGCGTACTATACCTACGCGGGTTACGACAGTCCAGTACGGACAATGCTCCGTCGCGAGCATTCCCGATTCCGAGCAATATGTCTTCTCCTGATGAACACGGCATTGCTGCGTAGGTATCATACCTGCGGCAAAAACCTCGGTACGCGACGCACGGCTGCCACGCGGGTCGCGATGGCAATAATCCGTAAGCAAATGCCCGGAATCCAAGCAAACCGTAGCCGTAACAATCCCCGCAGGGCGGTCAAAACGCCTCGGCTCCAAGTCCATATGAATTTCCTGCATAATAGTGCGCCAAAGCGGCGTATGGAACTCCCGCGCACGGCTATGCATGGCGGTGTTATTGTCATTCCCCATCCAAATGGCGGCGGTAAAATAAGGCGTATATCCCGCAAACCCAAGGTCACGGTTACGCTGAGAAGTCCCCGTCTTACCCGCAATAGGAATCTGCCCGCGCAGCCCGGAATCCTGCGTCCAGTTAATCCGCCCACCCGTACCGCGACCAATAGTATCTATCATGGAATGTGTAAGCAAATAAGCCGTAGTCGCACGCATTACCCTCTGCGGGTTATGTCCGTTTTCCAGCAGAATATTGCCTTCGTGGTCGAGTACGCGTGTGTAAAGCACGGGACGATTAAATTCGCCTGCGTTTGCTATGGTGGCATACGCGCCCGCCAGCTCTATGAGCAAAGTACCTGCCATTCCGCCGAGTACCATGGCTGCGCCGTCGGTAGGCTGAAGGGTACTGATGCCCATGTCTTCCAAATAACGCTTCATGGTAGGCACGCCCGCGTGGGGAATCCGCGTATCCGCCGCCGCCCTGGCAGAAACAACATTGCCCGAGGCATAAATGGCGTTACGAACGGTAGACAGCCCACGGAAAGGCGGATTACTCCAGTGATTGGAAGGAGCCCAGTCCTCGCCGCCGGGGTTAAACAAAAGAAATGGAATATCATCAATAACAGTAGAAGGCTGTGCCAAGTTAAGGTCTATCAACGGCACAAAAGGCACAAGCGGCTTCATTTGGCTACCGGGTGAGCGGACGGTCTGTGTGGCTCTGTTAAATGCACGGTTAGCGTCTTTTTCGCCGCGCACACCACGCAGTGCAAGCACATGCCCTGTGTGATGGTCGAGCAAAACAAACGCACCTTGCGGCTGCGGAACCTTAAATGTGCGCTCACTTGTGATTTCGTCGCCAAAGTGGGTTAGCCTTTCACGTATATTTTCTATGAAAGCCTCTGCTTCTTCCACATTGTTAACGATATGCGACTGGGAATAATGCCGTGGTAGCTGTGTAATCGTATTAAAAATGCTAATCTCATGCGTTACCTCTATAGCAAAGCCCTGCCCTGCACCCGGCCAAAGAGAATCGTCCAAAAAAGCACGGTCTACCACGCCCTGCATGGACAAATCCTGTGTAGACTCTATCGTCAAACCCGTGTTAAAAATCCTGTGATTGGCTTGGTCACGGTTGATATTATGCTCACGCATAAGGTCCTCTGTCACTTGGTCGAGCAGTGCATCTGTAAAGCAGTCAAACTCCGTCATCATCCGTCGTATGCCACCGTCGGGGCGACGATAAATTGTATCAAAAACCACACCCAGCATAATAGGCTCGCCGTCGTCGTCATACATAGGCTCAAAGGTTATGGGGTCGATTACCTGACGCTCCTCGGTTGCTATGGCGTATTCTTCGGCGGTGATAAAGCCGAGCCTTTCCATGCTCCGCAGCACCTGGCGTGTACGACGCCAGTTATTATGAGGTCTCCTGTCGGGTGCAAGCCGCGAAGGAGCCTGTGTAATAGAAGCAATAACCGCCGACTGCGCAATGGAAAGCTCCGACACACATAAATCAAAATAAAAATTAGCCGCCGCCACTACGCCGTAGTTTTGTCGCCCAAGGCTGATTTCGTTTAAATACGATTGCATAATAAAATTCTTTGTTGCCATATGTGGGTCATCGTAGCCGAGAGCGGCAAATTCTTCGCGCAAATGACGTTCAAACTCTATTGCAATGTGTTGCTCTTGTAATTTTGTAATAAATGTATTATCCATCACACCCAGCATATTTTTTACAAGCTGCTGTGTGATGGTACTGCCGCCCTCCGTACCCCTGTCCGGTGCGAAAGCAACATACACGGCACGTGCGATACTCGGCAGGTCTACGCCGTTATGCTCAAAAAACCGCTCGTCCTCGATAGCCACAAATGCATAAACCAAATGCTGCGGCATAAGACTAAGCGGCGCGAATGTCCTGTTAAGCCCCGCGTGCAAGGTTTCGCGATGTTCTCCCGTGCGTGCGCAAACGATAAACGAGCTAAGCTGAACATCCTCATAACCCACACCGGTAGCCACACCAAAAACCCGAGGCGAAATAGGCCCAAGCCCACGGATATCCAAATCCGGAGAAGCCTCCAAAATCCCAAAATAAACCCCAATGCCCGCGCCCAGCCCTGCAAAACCCGCCACCAGCACAAGCGCGATAGACACCCGCAAAATAAGAAGCCCTATTTTATTACGCACCCGCGTAGTATGTGGGCTGCGCCCTAATTTTTTATTCCCATATTGTGAATAATCCAAAAATAATCACCAAGCCTTAACCTTTATAATTAGTTTTGCCCTGCTTGTACGCATTTAAGACCTTCGCGCTATCCATGGGCATGGCTACCTTGGGCTTTAGTCCGCCATGCGCCACGGGGATTTCCGTTGCACGGCGTCCATCGAGCAGGCGATTGTTTTCTTCTTCCGCCACCCTGATTTTTACATCCAAATCCATAACAATCCGTATATGCTCTTGCAGCAGCTTTACCTGCGACTTGTAGTTTTCCTGCTGTGCGTCCAGCTCCGGGCCTATATCCTTTAACATCTTTTCAAACATGTCGTCGCAGGCACGCACTATATTTATCGAGGATTGCTTTTCCTCATTCATCCCAAAAATCATTTCGCGTACGCCTTCGAAGGGAAGCTCGCTTTCTATTACCGTGCGCTGGTTTTCGCTAATGCTCAAAATATCCGTAAGGGCAGTCGCTTTCTTTTTTAGTCCTTCCAGCATAATGTTTAATTGCGTTAACATCTCATTGTCAGCCATTGACGGTTAACCCCAAATACGCATACTGATTACGCCCGCGGTTTTTTGCTTGAAAAAGTGCCTCATCCACGCGCTTAAAGAAATCAGTTGGCGACCAGCCCGTGGGATTACGCTCTCCCGTAACCAGCCCTATAGAAACTGTCACATAATCCGCCACAGCATTAGACGCGTGCGGAATCTTTAGCCGCCGCACCTCTTCTATCATGCGGTCGGCCACCAGCCGCGCACCGTCCTCGGGCGTATAGGGCAAAATGGCCATAAACTCTTCACCGCCATACCGCGCAATAAAATCTTGCCCACGGAACAAACAGGCCTTTAAAACCTCCGCAACAAAACGAAGGCATTCGTCGCCCGCGCTATGCCCATAGGTATCGTTATACTGCTTAAAATAGTCGATATCAATTTGAATCACACTAAGCATATCGCCCTGCCGCCCCATAGACCCCAGCACTCTGTCCATGTTCTCGTGCAGATACCGCTTATTAAAAATCCCTGTAAGTACGTCAAAATGCACCTTGCTCAAAATCTCATGCTTGTCTGTATCCATATGCACCACAGACCGCTCCGAAGAACTCGTCATCTGCTTGTACTGCTTAAACTGCTTCAGCAGCTTGCCATACTCCTCGATAAGCTTGCCGTAGTGAGAAATCTCCAGCAGCGAGTCATCCTCCAAGCCAAGCAAAGTGGACACGGCAGTATCATAAACTTGTTGTTCCCTTGCAAACAAATCCATATGGGGAAGCTCCTTTGTCTGTTACGAGCATTTTGGTCTCTTCCTAAACTTTGTCACTTAGTATTAAACAACATTTTGAGGGAAATGGCAAGGGAAATTTCCCGCGAAACAGGCGGGAGATGTAGATGCTCGTACAAAAATATCACCACAAAGTCGTTATCCAAGGGAGTTCATTAAAAGCGGGGTCGCTTGTCAACAATGTTAAGCCGTCGGCAGAAGCTTGTGCTGCCAGCAATCTGTCGAAGGGGTCGCGGTGCGACCATTTAAATTTTCCTGCTAAATGTGCATGGCGCGTGTTAATTGACAATTCGTCCGCGCCAAAGGTTTGGAGTACGTCAAGATAGTTTTCTGCCACGTCCTCAAATCCCCGCAGTTTGCCAAGTTTGTGTTTGTACATTATTTCGTATGCACTTACCGATGAAACAAATTTTTGCGCATTTATATCAGTTAACGCCCTTTTTGCCGCTTCGCTTAATTTTTCGCTCCCACGTACCGCCCAAAGAAGCGTGTGGGTGTCGAGCAGATATTTTACAGCCCCCATGCTTGCAAATCCTCCTCGGGAAGCGGGTCAAAAAAGCTATCCGGCAAAGGAGGGCCATCAAGAAACCCCAGCTTAACTTCATAATTTGGGCTTTCCGATGTTTCGTTTTGGGCGGGCAAAATAATCACTTCTACCTTTTTATTACGCAACGATTGTGGCAGGTTAAAAAGACCGCTTAGCATATCACTACCTAAGGTTTGACGAACATATTCCATTACAACACCGCCTTTTTAATTTTATATTGACATTAAACATGATTTTTTTTGAATCGGCAAGGGTAACTTGTAGCATATCAACAATATTTGTGCGAAAATATACAAAAGGAGTTGCTTACATGAATAAAAAAATTCTAATAACCGGCGTAAGCCGTCCCTTGGGTATAGGCGCGACGCTTGCAAAAAGATTTGCAGAAGCGGGTGCAGTCGTTGCGGTGCATGGGTTTTCGGGGTATGACATGACGGTGGGGACTAAAAATTCTGCTGCGCCGAACGGCACGGAAAGCATAGCAAAGCAATTATCGGACAGCGGTTTAAATGTTGTCGTGGTAACGCCGTCAGACTTCACAGAAACGGGAACAGCAAAAAAAGCCGTAGAAGAAGCCGCACAAAAACTGGACGGCTTGGACGGACTAATCCTAAACCACTGCTACGGAACATATACAGAAATAGGAGACTGGACAGAAGAAAATCTTGACCCGCACTTCTCAGTAAACATCCGCGCCTGCATGTTAATGATTCAAGCATTCGCAAAGCAAGTTGACACAACCCGCGAAAACGCAATAACGCTATTCACAAGCGGGCAAAGCAACGGCCCCATGACAAACGAAATCCCCTACTGCGTAGCAAAAGAAGCAATAAGCAACCTAACCCGTCAAACATCAGCATTGCTGGGAAGCAAAAACATAAGAGTAAACTGCATAAACCCCGGCCCAAACGACACGGGCTACTACACAGGCGACACAAGCCGCTGGTGTACCCCAAACGACGCCGCAGATTTGGCACTATTTTTGCACAGTAGCCACGCAAAGTGCATTACAGGGCAAATAATCGCAAGCGATAAAGGGGAAGGGTTTGGCGGCAACTTTGTGCTATGTTAGTCGCAAGCTTTTGGTCACGCGTTACTTTTCCTGTTTAGATGTTTTTGATAAAAGCGTGCCGACCTGCATAAACACCGGGTCGTACGGGTTTTTACTCATCCAGTAGGCGTACACTTACCAGCTTAGAAATCCCCTGCTCCTCCATGGTGACGCCGTAGAGGTTGTCGGCTGCTTCCATTGTCCCTTTGCGGTGGGTGATTATTATAAATTGCGTGCCTTTTGCGTACTGCTTTACGAAGTTTGCGAAGCGGTACACATTGGCATCATCCAAGGCTGACTCAATTTCGTCCAACACGCAGAAGGGCGACGGCTTCATACGTAGGATGGCAAACAGCAGGGAGATGGCGGTGAGTGCGCGTTCTCCGCCGGAAAGCAGCATTAGGTTTTGCAGGGATTTGCCGGGGGGCTGTGCGATGATTTCTATGCCGCTTTCGAGGACGTTGTCGGTGTCCATCAGACGAAGCTTCGCCTTGCCGCCTTCGAACATCTCGCGGAATACCTCTTGGAAGTGGGCGGCGATTTCTTCAAATTTTTCGGCAAACTGTGTTTCCATTTGTGAGGTTAGGCTTTGGATAAGCTCTTCCAGAGCGGCTTCTGCCTCTATTATGTCTTCGCGCTGGGTTGTTAAAAACTCGTGGCGCGTTTTTATTTGCTTAAAGGCCTCTATCGCGCCGATGTTTACGTTTGTCATTTGAGCTAATTCCGCCTTTAGCTGCTGGCCTGTTTTGCGCAAAGCCGTCTCGTTAAAGTCCTCGCGCTTAAATTGCATTGCGGTTTGGGCGGTTAAGTTGTACTCCTCCCAGATTTCGTTGTGGAGGCGGTGGCTGGTGGCGTCCAGATTTTCTTTGCGAGCCTCCAGGCGGGCGATTTCTCGCTCCAGTAGGGCTGTGGCGTCGGTTTGGGTACGTTCTTCGGTCTCGGTTTTTGTTATGGCGTTGTCCAGCGTGTTTTTTTCTTCCTCGCTTTGGGAAACAACTGCGCGGGCTTCTTCCAGTCGGGATTGGATTTTTATAAGCTCCGTGGTTTTTTCGGCTCGCTCGGCGGCGGATTTTTCTGCCGCTTTTTTGTTTTCGGTGATTTCGGTGACGATTTTTTGTTTTTCTTCGGACAGGGTCGCCGCCTCTTTTTGCAGGCGGTCTACTGTTTGCTTTGCGTGGGTTATTTTGTCCTCGGCGCGGGTTATTTCTACGCGCAGGTCGGTTATTATATCGGTTTCTTCTGTGGTGGTTTGGCGGTTTTGTTCCAGTTCCTTTTGGTAGTTTTCCAAGGTTTCTCGGGCTTTGTCGGCAATTCCTTCGTTTTGGGAAAGCTCCGCCTTCGCCGTGCGAATTGCCGTGTTGGTCTCCGCAAGGGCAGCGAGAAGCTTCTCGTTTTCTGCTGTTAATTGCGCGGTTTGCTCGTTTAGGATTTTTAGGGTGTCCTCGGATTCTTTTAGCTTTCCGCTTAGGCTTTGTTGCTCCAGTTGTGCGGTGTTTACTGTTTCGCGTACGGCGTCCATTGCCTCACGGGTGGCGGCACGTTTTTCGCTTAGTTCGCGTTGTTTTTCCGTTAGCTCGTCCATGTTTTTTTGTTGGGTGGCGACTTCTTCCTTTAGCTGCGCCAACTGCCGCGCCCGACCTATAATGCCCGCGCTTTGCCGCGAAACACTGCCGCCCGTAATCGCCCCGCCGGGGTTAAGCCGCTCGCCTTCTTTTGTCACAATCTTGTACGAGTAGTTATATTTTTTATGAATCACAAGCGCGTTATCCAGCGTATCAACGACCAAAAAATCCCCAAGAAGCTGCGAAATAACCTGCGCATAAACCGCCTCGCACTCTACAAGCTCGGCGGCAATACCGATAAAGCCCGCGTCTTTTTTAAAATGCGCGGCCTCCAAGTTTTTGCCCTTAACGGCAGAAAGCGGCAAAAACGTAGCCCGCCCCTCATTATGCTTTTTAAGAAACTCGATGGCATGTTTGGCGTCTTCCTCGTTTTGTGTAATGATATTTTGCGCGGCACTGCCAAGGGCTATCTCGATAGCCGTCTCAAACTCGCCTGCCACGCCGATTAACTCACCAACCGCCCCGCATATCCCCGAAAAGCGCGGGCTATGCTCTTTTTTATCCAAAATCACCTTTACGCTTTTGAAATAACCCTCGCGCTGGGATTCCAGCTCGCTGATTGCGCGATAGCGGCCGCGTGTGGCGGTTAGCGTCTCGGTAGCTTTTTGAATTTCCGTATCAAGGGCGTCGGTCTCCGTGCGCATTCTGTTATATGTGAAGATGTATTCCTCTTGGTTTTTGTGGGCGGCTTCCAGCTCGCGCTCGCAGGCTGTGAGTGCGCTTTTAAGCTCGCTCGCGGATGATGTTTTTTCTTCTATGGTTGCTTTGTGACGGGCGGTCTCGGTGCTTAGGCGTTCCATGTCGTCTTCTTGGCGTCGGTAGTTGTTTTCGGCTTCCAGTACACGGGCGCGGCTGTCTGTGGCTGCGTTCATCGCGTCCATTACGTTTTGGTTAAGCTCGTCCATTTTATCCGTGCTTTCGCGCATGGCCTCGTCGCGCCGAGCGGCGATTTCCAGTTGCTCGGCCAGGCGGGTGTTTAGGGTGCTAAGCTCGGCTTCTGTGGTAGAAATCGCCTGCGATTCTTCCCCGCATTCCTCGTCTCTCTCGGAAATCCCGATGTCGCGTTTTTCCGCTTCCCCCGCCAAACGTGTATTGTCCGTCTCAAATTGCTCCAGACGGCTTTCCAACAATTTAATATCGCTTTGGCGTTGCTCTATTGACGTTGTGGTCTCCAGCAAATCCTCGTTTGCGCGGCGGTATTTTGCGTCGGCGTTTGCGGCGCGGGCTTTTAGCTCCTCACTCGCGCTTCGTGACTCGGTTAACAGACGTTTTCCGTCTTCGGATTGCGATAATGCGGTCGCCAGCGATTTCTCCGTGGTCTCCATGTCGTCGCTTATTTTTCTTATGTCTTCTAAAAAAATATTTATGTGAATGCTCTTATACTCGTCGCGTAATTCCAAATACCTACGGGCTTCCTCCGATTGCTCCTCCAGCGGCTCCAGTTGCTCGGTTAGCTCTGTGATTATGTCGTCTACGCGGGCGCGGTTCAGCTTTTCGCGGTCGAGCTTATTCATGGCCTCGCCACGGCGGGCTTTATATTTGCTTATGCCTGCGGCTTCTTCAAACACATTACGCCTGTCCTCGCCACGTAGCGACAAAATCTCGTCAATCCGCCCCTGCCCTACGATGGAATACCCATCGCGACCGATTCCCGTATCCATAAACAGCATTTGAATATCTTTAAGGCGGCAATTTTCGCCGTTGATAGAATACTCACTCTCGCCCGAGCGATAAACGCGGCGCGTAACGGCGATTTCTTTAAATTCCAGCGGAAGCGCGTTATCACTGTTATCCAAACGCATGGTAATCTCCGCATAACCCAGCGGCTTGCGGTGTTCCGTTCCCGCAAAAATAATATCCTCCATTTTGCCGCCACGAAGGGTTTTCGCGCTTTGCTCGCCCAAAACCCAGCGCAGCGCGTCGGCTATGTTGGATTTTCCGCTTCCGTTAGGCCCTACCACGCCGTTTAAGCCGGGCGCAAGGTCCAACGAAATACGTTCGGCAAAGGATTTAAAGCCACAAAGCTCTAATTTTTTTAAGTACATGTACAAATCACTTCTCTTTCGGCAATATTATGATATAATTACAAACAAGTTACAAGATTATTTTTCAAAGGAGGCGGTTCTATTGGTAAAATTTCTCGCAGGCCTGAAGGGCGAAGGCAAAACCCGCAAGCTCATGGACATGGCCAATGAAAACGCAAAAGTAACAGACGGCAGCTTGGTTTACATCGACGACGACAGGAGAAGAATTCACGACCTGCACCGAGACGTGCGCTACGTAGAGGCAGGCAAAGGGGAACTTGCAAACTACCGCGAGTTTATAGGTTTTGTACTGGGAATTTTGTCGCAAAACAGCGACATCACCCACATTTATGTAGACGGGCTAAATAACATCATCGCGCCCGATAAAGTAACAAACGATTGCTTGTCCAAACTAAAAGCAAGGCTGGATTCTTTGGTAAAAACCGACCATGTAAGCTTTACGATAAGCGTACACAGCGACAAAGACAGCTTACCGGATGATATAAAGGCTTCATTGGTATAAAAAGAAAAAAATAAAAACGGCGAAGGGAGAAAATCCAGACGCCGTTTTTTTGTGTCGTTGGGAAGGGCGCGGGGCGGGATTATATGTTTTCTACGCAGCTACGGCTATGTACGGAAGCCGTATGCTAAGAAAAATTACACGTTTCTCGACGGTTATCACCGCCGGAAACGCGTATTTTTCTAAGCCTAAGTCTCCCGCACGCCTTCGCAACGCTCCGAAAACATATAATCCCGCCCCGCGCCCCCCGACTCGATATAACAAAAATATTCTTTGTTATTAGAGCGAATTCAATGAGAAACCGTCCCGACGGAGCGGCGGCGAAAAACCGTGTTTTTCGCGGTTTTGCCGCGACAGACGGGACGGATTTCGAATTAATTCGCTATACTTCTCTGTTGTGTAATGTCAAGGGGTAGTATGTCAAGTAAAAGCCAAAAATTTGTCAATTTTAATTAATTACACATTTACATTTTATGGATAATGCGACGTATTTTTCCATCTCATTTAATTTTGTTTCAATAATAACGATATATAAATTACGAGTAATCTAGTCTGCATAATGCAGCAACAGCGTATTCGCATCCCTGTATGGCGGCTAGTGTAAACCAAAATTGAGCTAATGAATTACTTTGCGATACAGCATAACCTTTCTCATACAGTTCACCCAAAAGTAGTTGGGCAATACTAGCTCCTTGCTCGGCATATCCCATTAATATATCCAACATCTGAGAACATTCAACCGAAAGCGCGGCAATCGCATTAATATGTCTTTGTTCAGCCGCTAAAGTTAGCCAATGTATCGCATATGAAGCATTGTGAGGAACGCCAAGACCTTGTTGATAAAGTCTTCCTAAATGAAATTTTGCATTAATAACTCCCTGCTCGGCAGCTTGCGACAACCAGTATGCTGCCTGTTTATAATCTTGCCCTACTCCAAATGCCTCGAGGTAAGACCTTCCTAAAAAATACTGTGCTTCAGCATAGCCTTGCTCAGCAGCCTTTCGTAACCAATAGTTCATTTGCATAAAATTTTGTTGCTTGCCACGACCATCACCATAAAATATTCCTATAATAAATTGTGCTCTTGTATGTCCTTGTTCTGCTGCTCGTCTATACCAGTATGATGCGCGGATGAAGTCTTGCTCTACTCCATACCCTGTTTCATAGGCCGATCCTAGAATAAACTGAGCATCAACTTGCCCTCGTTCAGCAGCTTGCCAAATCCAAAGGGATGACCATTCAGCATGATAGGGTACAGTTTGGTCGAAAATGTATACTACTCCCAAAAGCAGTTGTGCATCTACATATCCATGCGAAGCTGCTAGCCTTAACCAGTATGCTGACTGCTCTAAGTCATGCTCTACACCATTTCCTAGTGCGTATGCCCATCCCATGAAATATTGTGCGCTTACGACACCTTGATTAGCAGCTAAACGAAACCAATATGCTGCCTGTTCGTAATCTTGCAATGCTCCAAAAACCTTTCCTAAAAAATACTGTGCTAAATCGATGCCAGCGTAAGCAGCGTCTCGTAGCCAATATCGGGCAGTCAGATAACACTGTTCTACTCCAATTCCTGCTGCATACATGGTTCCCAAAACTAGTTGCGCCCCTATGTCACCCCTAAGAGCTCTCCTTCGATACCAGTACGCTGCCTGAGCATAGTTTTGCTGTTCGGCATACATATTGGCTAACAAATAGTATCCATCAATTTCAATATAGTCGTTTAAATGCGAGTTTAAACTATCAGGCCAATCCATATCTATTATTTCAGGCAGCGTTGCATAGTACCCCAAAATTGCACATATAGTCATATCGTTTTCTTTTGAGAAATAATTTTCTCTTTCTGTGTTAGTCCCACAGGCGGCGAAAAATATAAATGTGCCAATACATATACATATGAAAACATTTACATCACTTGATTTTAACCTATTTACAACCATCACGATATTCAACCCTCATTTCAGCTAATTATGTCTCATATTATAAAGTATATTAGAAACTCGATACCAGAAACCATTTACAAGCGGATGATCTTGATAATTTTCATCTGAAAGGAAGTATTCCACAGTCCAACTTGCCGTAATAATATAATCACGAGCTATATCAAAGTTTTGTCTATATACATAAACATTGGCTTTCTCCAAGTAAAGTCGAGCTAATAAAAATATTTCGAGAAGGGAATCTCTATCAATAACCCTTTGCGCTACATCAATAAGCTCGCTCAACGTAAACCATGAATTATTATAATTTCCATTCTTGAGTTGCATTCTTGCTAAAATACTTGTTACTAAAATCGTGTTGACATTATCAATTCCATGAACATTTATGGAGTGCGAGACAGCAATTTCAGCCATCTCTAATGCAGATAAATAATCATGCCTCATTTCGTAAATTAGTGCAGCACGAATGTTCATTAAAGCTATACTGTCTGAAATACCAAGCAATTCAATGCCGTGTTCTTCAGATAGACCAAAATATAACAATGCTGCACCATACACTCCAAGATGATAATACGTCATTCCCAAAAGGAGATGAGTTTCAGCAATTCCAATATTATCGGAAACGGCTACATAGTTTCTTAATGCATATCTGAGATATCGACTAGCACTTTCATAGTAACCATTTTTTATAAAAACTCTCGCAAAATTTGTATATCTAATTGCCCGTTGAAAAGGAGATATGGTTGCATTTGCTCCATCATTCTCTATTAGCGTGGTTACATGGAGTAAGGCCTCTTCAAATCTTTCTGTGCCCAGTAAAACTAATAAAAAGTTATTCGCAGCAATCGAGCGTTCACTTGCATGAAACCCGTCAATGTCAAGAAAAGCCCAAATCATGTAAGCGCGTGTTGCATATATATACGCACTATCATAATCTCCAAATCTTTCAAATGCAGATGCTTTATGATCTTTAATAATTGCTGTGAAATAATTATATTCACTTCCATAATACTGAATAGACAATCCTATAGCTTCATAAAAATAACCAATTGCGTCCTCATATAGACCCATTTGTGTCAACAATCTCCCCATTTCATTAAGGGCTGTAATGATTCCTGTTCCATCTGGATTAAGTTGACCAAAATCAGATAAAGCTTTAAGGGCGTGCTGATGTGCCATGTTAAAATTCATAATGTTTCTATAACTTCGTGATAAAAATACCCTCATGGTTGCAATCTCGTAATCAACAAAGTCCTCGCTTAGTATGCTTTGACTATCAATAGCACGATACAAATTTTCAATAGCCATGTCAAATTGCCCTTGTTGAATAAGGGTTTTGGCATGATTAAAGTATGTTGATGGACTATCGGGGTGAGGCAATTCATTTGAGGTATTATTAATCATAATTTGTATAGTTGTAGTTATAATTCCAATTATAATGGCTACAACTATACCTACAATTGTTATAGCGGTGGTAATACGCCATCGTTTAGCTTCCTTTGTTTCAAATCCGTTGTTAGTCGGCAAATTGCTCTCTTGGTTACCTGTGGGCTTCTCTCTTCTAAAAACTATATTTCCTGTGTTTTTGAAATTCATTGCATCATGCGTCTTATATTTAGCATCTAACCAATATTTTGCTCTTTTCCACCTTGGATTATTTATCCACCAGCTTGGTTCTTTAGCCTTATCTGGAAGCACTATATTTAATTTTTTTTCGAAATCTTCATAGGAAATATCCACATATTCCGAACCCTGATTTTCTGCTAAATAGGCTCGGAGATTTTCAAGGTCTTCCGTTTTAAACTTAGACATATACTCCATCCCCCCACAAGTAAACAAGTGATTATTGCAATATGCATTTTTAATGCAGGGATGCACATATAAAAGCATATCGCAATCACTGCAGGTCAAGTCTTCTCAATGCATCTATAGAATTCTCGCATCCTTGTTCCGCAGCTTTGCTATACCAAAACACTGCTCTAGCAAAATTTTGTGAAACACTGACACCATATTCATAAATTATGCCAAGAAGAAATTGACCCCTAGCATATCCATCATATGCGGATTGTCTGATGAGATAAGGTATATGCGTATATTCTGTCGCATATATTGCGTCAATGTGTCCCTGCATAGCCGCCATAAAAAACCATGTAACTGCTACTGCTTCATCTGCTGGCACACCCGCTCCTATCTCATATAACCTTCCCAAAAAATATTGTGCGTTTGCATATTCTTGCTCTGCGGCTTTTCGGAATAATGCAGCACCTTCCTCATAACTCTGCTCTACTCCCAATCCAACTATATACATAGTACCCAAGGCAAATTGTGAAGGAGCAAAGCCACTCTTTACAGCTTGTCTGTAGAAGTACGCAGCTATAAAATAGTTTTGCTCAACACCACGACCAATCATGTGTAGTCTGCCCAAGTTATCCTGTAATCTTGCGTACCCTTGTGTTGCTGCTCTTGTATACCAATATATCGCTTGTGTATAATCACGCTGCACACCACCTCTTCCGAGTTCATACAGCATCCCCAAATTATTTTGTGCTGTAGGCAGATCTAAGAAGGCTGCTCTTCTATTCCAAAATTCCGATAAGACCTGATTATAAGGAACCCCTAGTCCACGATCATACATATAGCCTAACTGCAATTGTGCTTCTGCGACTTGACGAACTGCAGCTTGCCTGTACCAATAAGCAGATAACAAATAGTTTTGTTCAACACCCCACCCGTACATATATGCAGACCCTAAGAAAAACTGTGCTAAAGCAACCCCCTGGTTCGCTGAAAGCTCAACCCAGAAGAATGCCTGTTGATAATTTTGTTCAATTCCTCGTCCTTGATAATACATCATGCCTAAATTAAATTGAGCATACGGATGCCCCTGTTCAGCCGCATTCTTAAACCAAGCCACTGCCATCATATAATTTTGTTCTAAAATATAACCGTCATTGTATAATGCGCCTATTTCAAATTGAGCATAGGCTGACCCTTGATCTGCATAATGCCTCAGCAACTCTAAGTTCACAAATTGTTGGTCGAAGGCATCATTTCGTCTAAATGCAAAAAAGAGAATAATTGCAACACTTATAACTGCAACACTTATCAGATATTTCTTCATAACGCCCTCCACCTTCCCAAGAACGACAAAAAAAGCGGAAACACACGTTGTCATCACAAAAATTGCCTTATTATTTTACTTTGTTTATAAACAGCCACGTCTAAGCATCGCATTATAGCCATACCACGAAGTTCATTTTTTATCTTTCAATCACACTATTTGTCAATATGATAGATTTTTCGACATATGTTGTCAAGGGGCAGGTTGAAATTTTTGACCAGCAGAGAACGTATATTCGTTTTGTGTTCCGCAAGCCAACAAAGCATGATATAATTACCTTGAGAGCAATATCAAAAATTTTTGAATTTTCCTCTTGACACGACAACCGCGTCAACCTTTATATTTGATATGGAAGGGAGGGAAAAATCCGATGAGCCAACTACTAACTATCAGCACAGTATCAAAAGACCTTGGCGTATCAAGTCGCACGCTCCGCTATTACGAACAAATAGGCTTGATAGAAAGCAGTCGCATGGAAAATTATGCCTACAGGGTTTATGATGAAGATGCTGTACGCAGACTTAGGCAAGTAATCATATTGCGGAAACTTCGTGTACCTGTTAAGCAAATCCGTGAGATATTTTGCAATAGTGATGCCGTAGGCGTGATTGAGATATTTGAGCGAAATATTAGCGAATTGGACGAGCAGATTACGGCTTTAGCAACTGTCAAATCTATATTGAGCCGTCTTGTTAGTGAACTGCACGAAAAAGCTAATATGCGTTTACAACTTGATTATCTTGGCGATAGTTCTGTGTTTGCCATTGTGGACAGCGTTTCCTTTCCAAAAAACACTCTACAGGAGGAAAAATCAATGGACGACTTGAACAAAGCAAATGGAAACCTAAACAAGCTAAATGATGGTGATGTTCGGATAGTTTATCTGCCGCCTATGACCGTAGCTGCTTCCTATGCAACCGGACAATTTGAATGGGGCGTAGGGCCAGAAGCTACCAGTAAAATTGAAAAATTTGTGTGGGACACTGAGCTTCTAAAAGCGAAACCCGATGCCAGAGGAATGGGGTTCGACTGCTCCCGTGATGATTTAAGTGTCAGATTTGAAGAAACCGCCACCGCATATGAAGCGTGGGTGTCCATTCCAGATGATATGGAAGTACCCGCACCACTAACGAAAAAGACCTTTGGCGGGGGTTTGTATGCTGCCCATGTTTTAAGAGATTGGAATTTTCAACAAGACTGGAAATTACTTCTTGAATGGGCAAAAACAAGTGACAAGTACGAGATAGACGAGGGGCGACCATGCTTTGAGGAAATGTTGAATTACTACAACCTCATGCAAAACGGCGCACAAATGGACAACACACAAATTGATTTACTGTTACCCATTAAGAAAGAAATTTGTAACACTGCCTAACTTTTGCTACACTCCTACACTTGCTACACTTCCCAAAAATGGTTGAGTGTAGCAAGTGCATGAAATGTAGCAGTTTTCAGTCGGCTTTACATTCATGTATTTTTTGTTATACCTTTTGACGGGTTTTGCACCATTTTAAAATCCCGGCCACGCCATATAAATAAAGGGCTGCAATGCTTTTGGCCAAAAAAACAAATTACTCCACCATGCTCACAATCAATGCCATCGTTTGCTCGGCGGTAAAATCCCATGGTGGTATTAATTCGTATACATGTCCGTTGAAGGCCCATGTATATGTCTCGCCTCGGGATGGCGCGGTTATTTTGTATACGGTTATGTCTGCTATGGTTAGTGTTGTGGCTTCGCCGCCGGGGATTAGTCTTTGGTTGCGTGGCTCTGTGCCTTCGGCTCTTATGTTTTCTATGGAGATGTATATGCCTTCGGGAGAATTCGGTTGCAATAGGCAATGGAAGTTAACAAATACGATTGGCGGGATACCCTCCCAGTCGAAAATACTAAATGTCGGCGGGTGGAACTTTTCCAAAAAAACTGTGGGTAGGCGGAAATCCCCGACGACAGCTAGTGCTTCTTCCAAGGTTGAGAATCTTTCGTTTAGCTCGGCTATGGTGATAATCCTAACGCGTTTAGGCTCGTCGTCCATTTCTGTATCGTACCAGATTATGCCTATTTCTTTGCCGTCGTAGGTGTATAGTGCGTCGCCTTGCAGCTCCAGATGGTGCATTCCTTTAAAGCGCGGTTGATAGTCGTACGTTATCACGATAAATTCAAATGGCTCGCCTTCGCTTGTAAAAACTTTACCCTCCAGCATTTCTAATGCCGCATATAACTGCTCCACAGAAAGAGGCATGGGGCGATAGCGTTGGTCCAGGGGCATTGCGGGGCTATGGCTCACATATAATGCGCGTGACTTCCAGCCGCCTTCCCACTGTGCAAGAAAATCGGGGTCGGCCGGGTCTACCATCACAAGCTCCGATGTGCCGCCTGTGTCTATGCGGCTTAGTGTGTTAAATGCGTACACACCCGACGAAAACATAATACATAGCAATACGATAGCCGCCGCCCATTTGTACGGCACTCGCCGTGGGGTGTTTTTTTCTGTGCGGGTGCGGATGTTTTGCAGCATTCTTTCGCTTGTTTCGGCGTTAGGCTCTATTTTGTCCCATGATTGTTTTAGCTTTTCATTCATTTTTCGATACCCTCTTTCAATAGCTTTCTGGCTTCGTGCAGGTGGTTGCGGATTGTTGACTTTGGCTTTTTTAGGATTTCTGCGATTTCCGCGCCTGTGTAGCCTTCGTAGTAGTATAGATATACTACGGTTTTGTATTTGGTCGGCAGGCTTAGTACCACGCTTAGGGTGTCATCCGTTGCAAAATTTGCCGCGAGTGCGTGGTTGTCTATGCTTTCGCGCTTTCGCCACCAGTGGCGCAGAATGTTTTTGCAGATGTTTGTTGCCGTCCTTATCAGCCATGCTTTTTCGTGGTCTTTGGATTCAAATTTTTTTCCGCTTGCTGCAAGCTTTACAAAGGCTTCCTGTACACAGTCCTCTGTTTCTGCGAGGTTTTTCATGTAGGTGAAGCAGATTTTGTATAGGGTTTTGTGGTTTTCTTCAAAAATTCTTTCGAGTTCCCCCATCGCGGTTTTCACCTCCTTCATATTAAATACAATCGTATCAAGCAATATGTCGGCAATAAATTTAATTATTTCCTTGTGAAATTAATTTTTTTTTGCTATAGTTATTACAAATTCTTAGAAAATGTCATTTTTCACCACGCAAAAAGCGCGATTTACCGCGCAAAGTACGCGCGGTCGTGAAAGAAGGGTTTCATATGAATCTACTAATTGTTCCCAAGCCGTTATTTACCGACAAAATGCAAGTAGAAGGCTATTATATGGCGGCGCAGTACGGTAATGCTATTTTGGAATCCACAAAGTCAAATCCGCTGGACAGGGCTATGGACTCACCTTTTATTGACTTTATAAACGAGGTTGGGCTTGGTGCGCTTACGCAAAACAAGCCTGTTTTTGTACCCGTCACACAAATCCAGCTATTTACGGACTTAAACCGTAACATAGTGGAGGAGCCGGAGCAAATCGTTTTGCTGCTCGACGACAGGGTATCCTTGGATGAAGTTGTGCTGGACAGGTGCAAGCACTTCCAAGACCTCGGTTTTAAATTTGCCACATACTTTAAAGGCAAGGTAGAAGATATTTTGCCGCTAAAGTCGTATCTGAGCTATGTATTCCTAAAAGTGCCGCTTACGCGCCTTGTTGAGTTTTCCGGTATCGTTAAGAAGGATTTTCCCGACGTTACCGTGGTGGCCACGGACATCAGCGAAAAGCCGATTTTCGACCAAATCGTAATGCACCGCGATACCAAAATCAAACTATTCGACGGCGCGTTTTACAAAGTGCATATCCCCTCGAATGCCAAACAAAACGCACTTTCGCCACTTAAAACAAACTATATCCAACTGCTTAATATCGTAAACCAAGAAGACTTTGACTTCCAAGCCTTTACGCGCACCATCCGTCAGGATACCGCCCTTGCGATTCAGTTTATGAAGCTGGTAAACACCGCAAGCAAAGCCCGCACGGAGGTTAAAAACCTTAACCAAGCCGCAGCAATGCTTGGCCAAAAGGAAATTAAAAAATGGGTATCCGCCGCAGTAAACAACGCACTATGCGTAGACAGCCCATCAGAAATCACACGCCTGTCACTAATCCGCGCAAAATTTTGCGAAAACCTCGCCCGCCACTTCGAAATGGCAATCGCGCAGGAAAACCTCTTCCTTATGGGGCTGTTCTCCGTGCTGGACGTCGTACTCGACATGCCCATCGAAGAAGCCTTCAAAATGGTATTTGTACCACCACAAATCCACAGTGCGCTGGTTAACCAAAGCGGCGAGTATTACAGCATTTTGTTCTTTGTGCAGCAGTACGAGATGGGACACTGGAAGGAAATCTCCCGCGTAGCACTCGTACGCAATATCTCCATCGACCAAATCCACTTCGCGTACAAAGAATCTTTGGTATGGTACAGCGATTTGATAAACATTGACGTTGACCAAAGCGACTTATAATGAACGAAGCAACATTCATAACAAAAAATGAAAACGAATGGAAAGCTCTCGACAGCTTTAACACCCGCCTAAAAAAACAAGGTGGTATCCGTAAGCTGGCAGCCGAGGAAGTCCGCGAATTTGCGCGACTTTTTCGGCTTGCCGGCTTTCATCTTGCCTACGCAAAAACACATTTTCCGTCGGGCAGTACAGTGGGCTATCTCAACGGGCTGGTAGGCGTAAGCCATAACTTTTTTTATGTACGCGAGCGCGGAAGCCTTGCGGAAATCAAGGAATATTTTGCATACACCTTGCCGCTTACTTTGCGCCAAACCCATCGTTACTGGGTAGTGGCGGCGGCGTTTTTTGCTTTTGGGCTGATGTTTGCGATGTTTTATGTAGCGGGCGACACGGCGCGGCTTAGCGAAATCATGCCCGCCGGCATGGGCGACGCCTTTGCCCCCGGCGAAACCCCCGTATTAGGCGAGGGATTGGAACATTGGGACGGCTCGCTGATGAGCGCGTTTTTTATCACAAATAATACCACCGTAGCCTTTAATGCCTTTGCGCTGGGCTTTCTTGGCGGCGTTGGCTCGCTTTTTATTATGTTTTACAACGGCCTTATCGTAGGCGGCCTTTTTGGATTTCTACATAGCGAAGGCGCGGATATGCTGGTGGCATATTCGCTAATTTTGCCCCATGGTGTCATAGAGCTAATGGCGATTTTCTTGGCAGGCGGCTGCGGCCTTATGCTGGGAAAGGGGATTCTGCTACCGGGGAAATACACCCGCCGACACGCGCTGGTACTGCAAGCACGCCGCGCCGCAAAAATCATCCCCGCAGTAGTAATAATGCTGGCCGCCGCCGCCTTCATCGAGGGCTTTTTTACCCCGCTGGCAATAGACCCATGGTTTAAAATTGCCTTCGCAGGGCTGACGGGCGTGGCCATGGTAGCTTATTTTCTAAAAGGGGCGCGGCTTTAGAGGTTTGAATTTTAAAAATAATTAATCGTTTAAAGTGTCTCTAATTTTTCCTATAAGCATGTTTATAGCAACGGCATTATGCCCGCCTTCAGGGATAATAATATCGGCGTGTTTCTTGCTTGGTTCAACAAATTGCTCATGCATTGGCTTAACGGTATTACAATATTGAGATATTACTGAATCCAAATCCCTTTTTCTCTCTTTAACATCTCGCATTATTCTCCTTATTATTCGGATATCAGCGTCCGTATCAACAAAAATTTTGATATTCATTAGCTTTCTAAGCTCTTCGTTTTCAAATATTAAAATTCCTTCTACAATAATTACTTTTGTAGGGATTATATGCAGCGTGTCCTTTTCTCTATTGTGTTTAGCAAATGAATAAACGGGTGCATTAATTGCATTTCCTTTTTGCAAAGATTTGATATCCGATATAAGCAAATCTGTATCTAAAGAATGTGGATGGTCGTAATTCAATTTGTTTTTTTCGTTCTCCGGCAAATGGTCGGTTCTTTTATAATAAAAATCATGGCATATTACGGTAACATCTTTGCCAAATTCGTTTTTGATTTTTTTTGTGACAGTGGTTTTACCGGAGCCAGTTCCGCCGGCTATTCCAATAATTACTATGTTTTTCATTAACCCTTCTCCTCACCCCAAGCAATCTTTATCAATTACCTTTATCTTCAAAAATAACCGCCCGGCTCACCCCCTATGCCAACGAAATATACCGATTAACCGCCGCCAGCGCAAACTCCTCCGCTTTGCTTTCTACGGTGGGTACGCCCATAGCGGCGAGATTGCGGAAAATATCCTTACGCTCCACTTGAAATTCCTTAGCGGTACTCTGCACGTATTTATCAAATTTCCTACCTGCTCTCACGGGTTTTTCTGCAAGCTTATTTAGGCTCTCGTTCTCCATAAAAATGATGATGGGCATGTGGCGTTTTTTTAGCAACGCGACATGCGAAACCAACTCCCGCGCTTCCTCGGGCAATTCAAAATCCGTAAATATAAAAACCAGACTACGCCGTTTTTGCTTTTCGCAAAGCGTTCGGAACGCACCACCATAATCGGCCGTGCCTAGGTTGTCCTCGACATGGTATAGCGTTTCCATCAACAAATTTCTATGCACTGCGCCTTGGCCGGGTGCAATATGGCTTCGCACTTGAGAATCATACACCATTAGCCCCGCTTTTTCGCCCGATTGGTTTACAATATCGCTTAAAATAAGCGCGGCATTAATCGCATAATCCAGCTTCTTATACCCCTTGACGCAATAGCTCATAGGGCGACCGATATCCAGCAAAATATACACAGGCTGGTTACGCTCTACTTGGTATTGGTTTACGATTAGCTTATGCTCGCGAGCGGTAGCAGGCCAGTTTATTTTGCGATAGTCGTCGCCCACTACATACTGCCGAAGGCTCTCAAACTCATACCCCATACCAAAATTTTTTACCGTCCTGTCACCTGTCATCAGCCGCTTCTTCTGCAACATAAGCCGATATTTGCTTAAATCTCGCACATTTGGGTACACCTTATACTCACGCGGACAATTTACCTTAACATACTTAACACAAAGCCCCAAAAGCCCCGCATACCGTATAAAAACATACCTAAACTCAAAGCTCCCGCGCTTTGTAGGCACAACGGTATACGAAAAAAGCCCCTCATCACGCGGCATAAGCCAGTTATCCAGCTCATTCTCGGGCAAAACAGAAAAATGCCGCACACTCTCGTCCTTTCCCTGCACATGCAAGGTATGTCGCGAGTTGTTTTTTACATAAAAAATAATCTCGTTTTCGTCCTTAAAATACAAAACATCATCATCATCGCGCCGCACCTCCAGCATATCTTTGCGCGGCGTTATAAGAATATCCAACAAAAAAAGCCCCAGCAAAAGCAAATTCCAAAAAAGAAACATCACAACATACGCCCCATCCATAAGCCACGCGGCAAACGTAACGGGCGCACCCAGCGCAATCAAAAATACGAAGCTCTTTGTCATTGCACATTACCTCGGTGCTTTCACTTGCGAAAGAATACTTTCGATTACCTGGTCGGGTGTAATGCCCTCGATTTCGGCCTCGGGCTTTATTAAAATCCTATGCCTAAGCACGGGCAGGCAAAGAGAATGCACATCATCGGGTATCACAAAATCCCGCCCCTGTAAAGCTGCATAAGCCTTGGAAGCCAAAAGCAACGCAACACTACCACGCGGACTGGCCCCAAACTGCACCGCACCCACACGCCGTGTAGTCTCCACCACACTAACGATGTAATTAAACACCGCGTCGTCTACGGTGACAGCGGCGATTTCCTGCTTAGCCTCGGCAATTTGCGTCGCTGTGCATATCGCTTCTTGCGGTGGCAGAGTATTTTTGCCTTCGTGGTACATTTGCAGCATTTGCTTTTCTGCCGCCACACCCGGATAGGTTATGATTATCTTCATCATAAAACGGTCGGTGAGTGCCTCGGGCAATGGGTATGTCCCCTCATACTCAATCGGATTTTGCGTAGCCATCACAAAAAACGGCTCGTCCATAGCATGTGTCTGCCCATCAATGGTAATCGCACGCTCCTCCATTACCTCCAGCAACGCAGATTGCGTCTTAGGCGGCGTCCGATTAATTTCATCCGCCAAAAAAAGTTGCGTAAACAACGGCCCTTCCCGCAACTCAAACTGCCCCGTCTGCTGATTAAAAAACTTAGTCCCAAGAATATCCGAAGGCATAAGGTCGCTGGTAAACTGCACCCTCTTACACCCTACACTAAGCAACTGCGCCAACGACCGCGCCCAAAGCGTCTTAGCCAACCCCGGCACACCCTCAATAAGCACATGCCCACCGGCAAACATAGCCGTCAACGCAAGCTCCGTTAAATTCTCCTGATTCAAAACCCGCAAATTCAATTTTTCTTTAATGTTGTCAACAAGTTCCTTAACCATAATACTCCTCCAATGCGCACGCGCTTCGCTTGTTGCGCGCCCATAATGCCAAAGCTTGGGATTGCGTATATTTGCTACATATTAACATCAATATCTTACCTCCGCCAGTACCAGCCCCTGCGGGGGCATGGTTTTACCTGCTTTTTTTCGGTCGCGCAAATATATTATCGAGGCAACGTCATCGGCGGCGATTTTTCCCATGCCGACGTACAAAACCGTGCCTGCGATTATCCGTACCATATTGTACAAAAATCCGCTGCCCGTCACGCACATTTCTATTGCGTCGCCTTTTTGCACAACAAAGCAGTTAAAAATCTCGCGTACGGTAGTTTTCGCGCTGCTTCCCGTTGCACAAAAAGCCGCAAAGTCGTGTTCGCCCACAAATGTCCTTGCGGCCTTTTGCATTGCCGGTATGTCCAGCTTTCCTGGTACATACACGCTGTACCGCGACAAAAGCGGGTTAGGGCTGGGCGAATTATAAAAATTATAAATATATGTCTTCTGTTTTGCATGGAACTGCGGGTTAAAATCATCGGCCACGGCCTCCGCCTTTACCACAGAAACATCCTGCGGCAACAGCCCGTTAAGCACCATGGGTAGTTTAGCAAGCGGAATCCGCAAATTCTCCGCAAAAAAAGACGCCCGCTGTCCCAGTGCATGTACGCCCGCGTCTGTTCGGCTGGCCGCCCTTACGGTTACTCTTTGCGCACCCCAAGGTGCGTGCGGCAATACCTGCGCCAGTGCGTCCTCAATTTTTTCCTGAACGGCTACGGCGTTTTCTTGACGTTGCCATCCCGCGTAATTTGTGCCGTCGTAGGATATTGTCAATAAAATTTGCATGAAACCCTTCACTTCCTAAGAAAAATATGATATAACAAATTCATAAACTTCAGGGCAGGGTGAAAATCCCGACCGGCGGTAAAGTCCGCGAACACTCTTTCAAAGAAGGAGTGCCGATTCGGTGAAATTCCGAAACCGACAGTAAAGCACGTAATATCGTGCCAAGTCTGGATGGGAGAAGGAGAATTTTATATGAACAAGAAAATCGTAGTAATGGTACGTTCCGCTTTGCTTGGAGCGGTTGCAGCAGTGCTTTGGCAGCTAAGAATAAGCCTGCCTATCTTCCCCGGGTTTCTGTCGCTGGATGTCAGCGACATCCCCGCACTCATCGGAGCGATTACCACAGGGCCACTCACAGGATTACTTGTATTACTCGTAAAAAACCTGCTCGACCCCATAATTTTTGGCACAAACACAGGGGGAATCGGCAATCTGGCCGATTTCATAATGGGCGCGTCCCTTGTGCTACCCATCGGCTTTATTTTCAAAAAGCGCGACGACACCATCGGCTACATAATAGGAAGCGTGGCAGGGCTTGTTTCGTTGGTTATTGTCTCCAGCCTTGTAAATTACTTCATCTTAATCCCACTCTACTCACGCATTTTTATCCCCCTCGACAGGATAATCGAAATCGCAAACGCAATTAACCACCGCGTGGTGGATATTTACACGCTTATTCTCTTTGCGTTTATTCCGTTTAATTTGCTAAAGGGAAGCATTGTTGCAGTGCTGGGATTCATCATTTACCGCGCACTCAGCCCCGTAATGGCGCGGTTAAGACTGCATTGACTCGGATGTCATCGTTGCAATTTCTATTCTGTTTCTGCCGCTGTTTTTTGCTTTATACAGGGCTTTGTCAAGGGCTTCGCAAAAATCCACGGCATCCCACGGATAGCTCGCTTGCTTTGGCACAGTAGACGCCACACCTATGCTTGTGGTCACGTACATGGCTTCGTTGCCCACCACTATCGGTGTGGTTGCTACATTTGACAATATCTTTTCCGCAACCGTTAGCGCACCGTTAAGTGGGGTCTCGGGCAAAATTATAGAAAACTCTTCCCCACCCCAACGGAATACATAATCCGCGCCGCGCTGTACGGTTTTTACCAACGTCCGCGCAACCGTTTTTAGAGCATGGTCACCGTTAAGGTGACCATTTTTATCGTTAAACGCCTTAAAGTGGTCGATATCCAACATCAACATACTAAGCGAAGTCTCGTTACGTGCGGCTCTGCTCCACTCCACCTCAAGCTGGTGCTCAAAACAACGGCGGTTACTAACCCCCGTAAGCCCGTCTGTTAGGCTAAACCGTTCAATAATGCGCATTTGCGTAATCAGCTGCATATGCACACCAACCCTAAGCGTCACGATTTCCGGCACAATCGGCTTTCTGATATAATCCACAACCCCGCAAGAAAGTGCCTTAGCCTCCTCGCCGCTGCCTTCCTTACCCGTGATAAAAATAACGGGGATATCCTTTGTATTTTCGTTAGTCTTTAAAGCCTCAAGCACCTCGTAGCCCGACATATTTTTCATAACAATATCCAGCAAAATCAAATCAATGTCGTACTTATTTGCCAAAACCAAACCCGTAACACCATCCCGCGCCGCCTTAATATGATACAGCGGCGAAAGAATACTAGATAACGCCCCAAGCATCAACGGGTCATCGTCAATTATCAAAATCGTGTTTTTAATATCCACATGTACACCCCTCCAATGACAAACCCTTGAAGTTTGTCAAAAATATTTTAATAAAATTTCATCACGCTTTCTTAGTGATTCGTTTAGAGCCTTTTGATAATTCGCAATAGACTTATGAGTTTCATTGCAAAACTCTGCAAAGCTGTTTTGCAGCGCAACCGGTGGCATAACAACCCTCAAGTCAGAGATATTTTTCAAGCTCAAGTTAGCTCTTGCCAACTCAACTTGCATAGACGAATACATCTCAATTGCCACTGTCGAATTTAGATAATATGACAAGTACACATCATTTATCACATTCTCTCTCAACCTCACAAGTGCGACAGCTTGGTTAATGTTAGCCTTGCAATTTTCGTTAAATTGCGCCGCCCTTCCGATTGACGCACCTACTATATTTATTAAAAAATCTCCTTTTTCCAGCATTGAGCGTTTTTGCTTTTCGTTGAAATCATCTTCAATATACTTTGGAGGGTCTAACTTCATATAACCTTCTCGAACATTTTCACTCGTCACAAATAATGTTTGCGACGAATCGTTTGTATATTTAAAGCCTTGCCAAGTTGGTGAAGCCCCCTTTGTAACAAGGGATGACAAGCTACCCAACTTGACAACATCAAAACCTTTTGGGTTTGATGTGAGGTCGCCAAAAAGCTCAAAAAATTTAGAGTCAATGTTTTTTTGCTCGGTGCTGATATTTGTTCTTATTGATTCAGCCTCATCAACAGCAGCCTTAAAGTCTGCAACAATTTGGCGTTGAACATCAATGGGCGGAATAGGGATTTTTATAGATAGATATTCCTCCATATTTAAGTTTTTTAACTGGCTTTTGCCATCTTTTTGTGCTGAAAATGTTCCGCCAATCGAATAAAAATAATGCAAAAATCTATACAAATAATCCGGTATAACTTCATTATCTGTAACCCGCAACCGAGCAGTAAAATTGGAAAATGAATACTCGCCATCCATTATGTCGAAAAATATAACACGACCAACAGCTTGTGTAGAGCTTCCACCGGACTTCTCTAAAACAATATCTCCGTATTCCAACTTGCGTGTCGCAAATGCCTTTTCATCCACATTAATTTGAGCAACATTATCTCTAATTAATCGACCATCAAGAGTGAAATCCGCACCTCTAATAACACCAACATTTTTAAGAGGCGGATTTTCTCCTATCCAAAGGCCGCTTTCAACAATGACTATATCGTTAAGTCTCTTATAAGGGAATGGCGAAACAATTTTGGATTGTTTTCTCAAATTTACCCGTTTACCAAACCTGCTTATTCCAAATTCAATCAAATTGCTTAGACGACTATAGTTTACGTGATTAGCGACTGTTTCATGTATGCCAACAAAAGAATTTCCAAGAAACGCATTATGGATATAACTATTTACTTTTTGCGGATTAGAAATATCGCCTGCTTCGTCAAAAAGCATTGTTCCATTCGGTGAAAGCCTAAGTCCTTCGTGTCCTCGACGTTTACTAAATTCATAACCCAAAAACGTCCTTTCATCTTGTTTTTGCCCGGACTTAACAACCACAGTGTTTTGATTGTATGTTAAAAAGAAATAAAGCATTTTTTCTTTTTCAACTTCTAGGGCTTTCGCATAAAAAGTATCGCCAAACTCTTTTTTGTAATCTTTATAAAGCTCATGCTCTATCATAGTCTCGCTCGGATTTTCGCATACGAAAGACACGTAATCCTCATATCCCAAATCATCATAAATATTTGCGACAAAAGCAGAAAACGCTCTCTCGATTCCGGAAACCGTAACATCATGTTTGTTTGTGAAAAAGGTATTTATGGCTTTGGTTATCTTCTCGTGGTCGCTATCCGGGCGGCGTTCCAAAAAGAGTATAACCGTATTTGTACCGGTTTCCATGAACGTACCGGAGCCAAGCTCGACAATGGCTTTTATATTGAAATACTTGAAAATGATATCACGAGTGCGTGAATAAATGCCGCCATTCGAAAGCATGGAGCTTGGTAAAATAATCCCTGCCCAGCCACCTACTTTCAAAAGCTGTTTCATTCGTTCAATAAACAGGCATTCTATTTCTGAACTGTTATCGGTAAAGCCGCTATACAAGTCAAAACTCTCTGCACCATGTTTGAGCATACGCCGAAAAGAATCTACAGAATATGGAGGATTAGAAATCAAAATATCAAATTGCCCATTGTCTTGCTTGTTAATGGTAGTTTCTTTCAGCTTGCCACGATAGACTTCCGAGTGTTCAAAACTATCAAGTCCATCACCCCAAATTATGGTGGCCTCTCCATCGCCATTAAAAAACGCACTAATCTTTGCAGTCTTTACTAGGCGATTATCAAAATCAATACCATAAACATAATCCTTTGCCCACTTGAATTTAACATCTCCACGCCACGAGCTAAGGTCGTTTCGTATTGTACGTTGCGACACCTTTGTAACGTCAACAGATTCTATAATATCTTGCATTGTTGACATATATTCCGTCAAGAAATGACCACTACCACAAGCGTAATCAATTATTGTTGGCAAAACATCCGGCTCTTTTTCGTCTATTTTCTTTTGTATAAAATCACGAATTGGCAAGGATGATATTATAAAGCGTGTAATAGGAACGGGTGTAAAGAATTGCCCTGCTTCCTGTTTCATGCTTGTATTTAACATCTTTTCGAAAAAGTCACCCAAGAACTCATGCTTTTGCTCATAGCGGAATTTATACTGTTGCAGAAGTTCAATAACCTCACGCACAATTTTGGCATTTAATTTGAAAGTCTTTTCATCCTGCACTTCGATAAAAGCAAAGTTTGGGCTTTTTTTCAGTCGAGCATCGCTGAACATTTCCATCAACCTTTGCTTATGTGCATTATCGTTTATGCCCAGTGATTGAAGGACATTATCTACATCACTTTCGGAATGGTCTATAATTTTAATTTCGAGAAATCTCCACATGCCTTCTTTGTAGAGGTCATTGAGTGTCATTTGCAATTTTTCATCAGTTAATTCTCCCCAACATTGAAACTGCAATTCTTCATCTTCGCTTCTATCCTCGTCAATAATTTTGCACACAAAAAGATTGAGTAGCTTGTTGAAGGCGTTTGGTTTATCAGACACTCCATTGTGCCGCAAAATTGTCATTATCTGATGAAATATTTTTCGGCTGTCTTCATCCTTCATGGTTACTAAATCACCATACGTTAATCGCTTGTGGACAATATTATACGGCGAAGCGTTCTTCTGAAAAATACCATCCTTCTTAAAAACCTTGTTCCATCGTTCGTGAATGTCCTTTGTTTCTGATAATGATTTCCAATCTTCAGAAACATCAACAATGCTATTCTCGTATTCAATTTTGTTTTCTGAAAGGCGAGAAGTGTATAGGCACAAGAAATTTGCAGAAGTCGCATTTTTGAAATATGTAAATAGCTGCCCTCCACTTGCAAGCATTTTTTCCACTTCTTTAGTATATTCTTTGCCCCAGGTTTTACACTCAATCATTAAAAAAGCCTGCCCACTTGTGTCATTAACCAAGATGTCAAGCTCACCGGAATGCCCCTTGCCTGACGGATAAACCTTTTCGAGTTCTATAGAGCTTGGGGAATACCCCTTTTCAAGCAATCGGTCTACGCATTCCAAAACAACAAAATTTTCTTGCTTTGCAAAGTTACTTGTTGACCTGCTGCCGATAGTTATTCGTGCTTTATCTTCAAAAGAGGTGTCGGCGTATTCAATAGCTTTGTTCGCAAAATCGACACGTAAAGTATACCCGTTGTGCCGGGTATATTTTTTATGAAATACGTTAGTCTCACCTTCGGCGGGAATAAAGCCCAGTATGCTTATTAACTCTTTAACAGCTTCTGCGGTAATATTCATTATCCGCACCTCCAACCACTTTAATTAATTATGCACCGCAATAACGCACAATGCAAGTGCTTTTCCAAATTTTAGAATCAACTTTTACCCTCCGATGCCCAATTTGACGGCATAATAACAGGAACTATTGCTTCACCGATTAAATATCGAACAGTTTGTGCTTCTTGAATTGTTACCGCTGGAGCCGTTCGCATGGATAATTTTTTAGCTTTCATTTTCATTTTCCTCTCGTTTTTCGGTACGCTAGACCGCCTTATTTTTTTGAAAAAATCAGGCGTGCAAAAAAACTTTCGGTGAAAATGAAAAAGCCTTGATATTGTAGTAATATCAAGGCTTGTGTTGCACTCGACAGGACTTGAACCTGCAAGGTCTAGGACCACTAGATCCTTAGTCTGATAACCTGTGTTACAATTAACCTTATGTCGAACAAGATAAAAAAAGATAAGCATTGATATTTAGGCGTTTTCTGGCATATTCAACTTGAATGTTCGCAGAACGTCTGTTTTGCAATGTCAAACTCAAAATAGATTACCGTGGACAAACCGTGGACATTTTTGGCTCGCTAGAACAATTCAACAAACTCAAATGCTTTCGGCAAGTTCGTAACCATCGGTAAGCAATCTTGCTTTTGTTGCTTTTAGCAATTCCCATTCATCATAATTTCTAAGTCCGTATTTTTCCAACAACTGAGGCAAATCGGGTCGCCCTCTGTCATATAATCGGTTGACAAAGAAAAGAAATAACCTGTCGGATTTATACACCCTATTCACATCCTTAAATGTGGGAACCCTAAAGAACCCTTCCGGTTTATCTGCCTTCTTGGGTGTATATTTGAAAAAGTATTCGTTCTCGGATTTTGCAAGTTCTCCGATTAAAATTTTTTCTCCATGCCTATCTGCTTTCATTAGATATAAAACTTCCATTAGATTAAGCCTCCTTTTTCGCAACTTACTTTGTAAATATTTAACATTTTATCTCTGCGTGTTATCAAAAAGAGTTTCACGAATGCCTTCATTTTGTGGCATATAATAGTTTCATCAAATTTGTCCAACAGGATTGATATCGTTTCGTCAGTTAATTCGCGCTCTATATTTTCAATTATGGGTTTTATGTCATTCTTGTATTTACCGCATATATATGAGAACACATCAAAATGATTTGCAGGTCTTGTGTCCTCAAGACCAATTTGTGATTTAGGCTTGGTAAGTAAAGCAGCATTCATCATTTGTTTGTCGTTTTTCATTAAATCTATCCGCTCCGTCCGCTCTAAATAACAAAGCGATGAGCCATTATCATACAATGGCGAAAGCCGTAACCAGACACCACTGTCATCTGAAATAAAAGCCCAATTTCCATGATGTCTGTCGGTATTACCAATTAAGCAGTCAAACACAATAATTTTGTGGAACAAAGGAAATTGCTCTGCTAAGACTTCCTCCAAAAGCTGGACAGAGTAATTGCGACCTAAATTTTCATATATTTCCGAAGATGTACTAAAATCGAGAACCTCACCGACAACCGCATGACCCTCAAGTAGATATTCGCCTTCGCCCAAGATATAGTAACTGAATGAGCCAATCCGACCGTTATAGATACCTAACTCTGTTTTTGCTGTTTCAATGTTTATCATTTTTCCGATTTCGTCTGCAATTTTCTCTGCCCAAAAGTCACCTGTGTCTTTTGTCTTAGGGAACTTAAATAAACCCAGCTCACCTGTATTTGTATTTTTCAACCACTTTTTTTCTCTTACTCCGGAAACGGGTAATTTTAATTCTTCCCAATCTGAAAAATCTATAATAGGGAAGGTTGATTGTTCTTCCAAAATCATATCGCTCCTAATCTGTCTGTTGTCTGAGATTATTTTACAGCAATTATCTTGTTTCTTCAACGCAAATAATTTCCATAAATTTACTTGACCAAATGATTATATAAAAACATTTGGTCGCTATAATAAGTCCACCTTTCCACAGAGGTGGTCTGCATGAAAAAAGCGAACAAAGTTATCTTTCATATTGATGTAAACTCCGCTTACTTGGCGTGGGAAGCCGTAGAACGCCTAAAAAACGGAGATACATTGGACATTAGAGAAAATTCCCTCCATCGTGGGCGGCGACGCTGCCACGCGGAGGGGTACTCTGACTAAATTTCCCACAAAAGAAGATTCTACAGTGATTGCTTCTTTCTTTGAAAATACTGCGTGAAATAGTTTTTCCTTTCATCTTTTTCAGCCTTATTTAGGCTTTTTTGTTATGCCTGCTTTTTTGTAGGAACTTTCACACTTGCCCCCATTCCGCCGCACGCGGCGGCACAAATAACTTATGAAAGTGGAAAACTGCTTTTTGTGTTACAATTATGATGAGCAACAGCATAATACAGAGCACGTAAAGAGAAGTGGCGTTAAGCCCAAACCCGAACACTTAAAAGTTGCCGTCATATTTTAAAGCACAAATAATTGGGACTTCGAGCCCTGATACTTATCTTTGGTTAACAAACCATGGTTACGTACAAAGGTGGCAGTCACTGCTGTTGTTCTTATAATAATTTTTGACCAATCTTATAGGATTTTTATTTTTGTTTTGCGATTGGTCTTTTTGTTGTGTCAAAAATCGCACTATCAACTACTTCACGCTTTCATACTTTTGCCGTGATATTTTGGTTCGATACACTTTACATATAGAGGAATTATTGCTACACTGTTTTTGTCAAAGGTTATCGTTAGCTTTGTGTCCTTGTCGAATGCTGGATACAATCATCCGTGCTATTAGATTTAGTCTGCTGAGCGGCTGTAATATTTTTTCCTTGCTACGCATTATATATTTAAAGGACGATTGATATGCCAAAAGAGAAAGAATGGCCTGTAGCCCATAGCATGGAAGGAATTTTTGGTGTGGCTGGAAATTTGATTGATTCTAAATATATTAAAGGATGGCTACCTGAGTTAATGAAGCCGTTAAATAATGTTGTCGTTTTTGCTTGTTTTTCAGATGATAACGATGATATTGAATTCATAGACGTTTTTAGAGAAGAGCCCCTTAAAACACTTCAAAATAAATTTCCAAGTCTTTGTTCATTTTTACGTGAGGCGTATAGTACAGAGGATGAATGGTATGAAAAAGTATGTAGGTATAATGATGCACGAGCAGTAAAATACTTACACTACTATGTGAATGCTGCAGTTTTTGGTGTCAATTTTGAGCAAACTCATATTCCTGAGAAGCCAGCAAAATGGGAGGCATTATGCACATATGAGGGGTTAACTGTATATAAATATTTATGCGAAGAAACATGCTTTGTCGAGTTGATTGTGCCCGTTATTGTCAATTTCAGTTCTGATGAAAATTCAAATAAGATTGATAAAAAGGTGATTGGGGCATTTGTATCAGGACAATTCATTCAAGATGCAAAACCCGTTGAAAGTGATATATGCGATAAGGTATGCGGCATCATAAAAGAGAGAATGAATATTGAAGTTAGCGAAGGTACGCAATGTCGTATTTCTGAGGAATGCAAAAAAAACAACCCAATTCCTCCTAACGAAAAATTGCAAGAATTTATTGTTAGCGTCATGGAATTTTCAAAAAAAATTACTGAGCGATTCCATGAACGAAGAAATACTTTCACAGCTAAACTTCAAAGTAAGCTGAACGGATTGTTATGGCTGAAATCAAGTTCAATTGATGTACTAGGAAACGAAGTTGAAAATTCCCATAAGCGCTTAGAGCAATTGAATCAATATTTAATTAGAGGGATAAATTATATTGTCCGAGATGAGGCAGTTGCATTTACTCGCTTTTGTGTAATAAAGAATAATAAAAGCATTAAAGAATATGACATGTCAAAGTCAGATGTCTTGACTGGGAAGATTCGAGGTATTTGGGTTGATGGTGGAGATATAACTTATATGCATCAGTGGACACCTAGTGTTGACCTATCATGCATTAACTGGAGAAATCTCATCAATGAAGCATGGTCTGGAATCACAGTGAAGGCAATGAGTTATGTTGATTTTGAGAGTGATGATGTATATTTGTCAATATTAGAAGAATTATTCCCTGGAATAACTGATTATTCAACCATCAATAATATTAGCCCTATGAGTTTTGCCATATTTATTTTTGCGACCCAAGACCATAAAAATTATCCACTTATATTTATAGTTGAAGACAATAATTCGTTAAGAATTTGCGATAAAAACATTATTAAAACCATATTAGAGGGTGTTGCACAAATATACTTAACTCAATGGAATGAAATATTTTCAAATTTTCAACGAGTACTTATTGAAACAAGTTCAAATTATTTTGACCATGAAATAGGACAATTGCAAATCGGGATGCGCGCAATAACATCTGAAGCTAGTGATGCACTTGACAATGCTATAAGTTCATTGCTCGTTGAAATAGGTAGCCCGAAGGAATATACATCGGAGTCCGTGTTAAATACCTTAAAAGATAAAATGTATTTTAAGAACAACAGCCTCTTTGAGCAAGCGGCGAAAACCTTATTGTATGTTAAAGATTTTGCGAAAGATATGACAAACATGAATGCGCTCCTTGAAATGCTGTCAAAAAACCAATTTTCCTCTTTAATAAACATCAAACCTACCATAGAGGATTTTAAGCCATATGGTGATTGTCTATTTAGTGTTAGAGATATGTATAAGCGACAATGCAAGGGTGGTAACAAGGAGATGTACATGACTTCGCTTAAACAATTGAAGGAGCGATTTTCACTTAATAATCAAGTGTTTATGCGAACGGATAAATCAATATTTTTTATTGTTGTAAATAATCTTATACGCAATGCAGTTAAATATAGTTGGCCGGGAACGGCAATTTACGTTGATTGCGATTATAACGCTCAAAAAAATTGCCACATTTTGGAAGTAATAAACTATGGAAAGCACATGCCTCAAGATGAGGCAGATAAAATTTTTGATTTCAAAATGAGGGGAAGTAATTCAAGAGGATTACATCATATGCCCGGTAGCACAAAGAATGATTTTCAAGGCATGGGAATTGGATTGTATTTAGTAAAACAGCTTGTTACAAATGCTCTTAAGGGTGAAATTACGTTTGACAAAACAGAAATATCCAATGCTTGCGTGCCCATGCTTCAAAATTTAACAGAAGAACAAATGAAAGCATTCTCGTTTGACCATAACATAGACTATTACAATGAATACAAGAAATTACTGGATAATGGGCTATATGCCAAAATTATATCCCAGAAAGGTAAGGGATTAAACTTACGAAATAATGAGAACAGCCTTGTATCGAACAAGTTACGCTCTGTAAGAAGTTTCTTAAAATGGCCAACGGATGAATATAAATTTACTGTAGAAATTCCACAGTATGCAAGCAAGTGATTCGTTTTGCATTAAAACATGATGAATGTTTTCGAAAAACATGAGATTATAACGATTCATAATATTATGGTTGTTGCATATTGCGAATATAAAACTAAAGGTGGATATCAATGAATGATATTAGAATCCTGTACCTCGAGGATGACGGAGATGCTGGACTTTTTGTGAAAACGCTTATTGGTAAGGGATATTTGTGTGATTGGGTCACAACACCATTCGATGCATATGGTTGCTTAGAGGAAGATGGTTCTTATGATGCAATCATTATAGATGCTGATTTAGGCATCAAAGCGGCTTTGCAACTTCAGGATGAAGAAGAATACAAAGTAGAATTAGATAATGGAATGTTTTCGGGGTATATCGTATATAGTAATATTATTTGCAAGCATTTTTCACAATTAAGAGACAAAACTTGCTTCTACACCGCGCATTTCAATATGTTTCGTGAATCACTTGGTGAAAATAGTGAGGCGTATTTAAGCATAAGCAACCGTGTGTTTAACAAAAAAACTGAACTAGCCGAAACAAAGATTCTTTCGTGGCTCAAGAACGTTCTTGTTTAAAATGTAGCGGTTTTTCTACTTGATTCTTCCTTTGTAATATTTGCTGTACTTTTGTTTGATTTAATACAATCAAAGAAATTAGGATACGAAAAAGTAGTTCCCTCATTCATTAACTGATGGAAATTACATTTTAGCTTGCGCTTTTCCCGTTGCTTGGCATTGTAAGCATCAACCATCTTGAGGTATTCGGGGTCGTTGGCAAAGAGGTTTTTGTGGGTTTCCATGCGCTTGGCAAGCTGTGCCTCGCGCTTTTTTGAAGTTCTGGGTCGGCGGGGAGGTTTTCTTTGATTTTTATTCTTGTAGCGGGTGTTGATGGTTTTCCGCATTTCGCGGTCGGCGGGGTCATTGGCGTACCGCTACCGGTCGGCGGCGTTAATTTCCTCGCGCATAGATTGCCGCCGCGTTTTGCGCTGTGCAGCAATCTATGCTTTCCGTTCGGCGTAGTATTTCGCTATATATTCCTTGCGGTCGGATTTTTGTTTGTCGTCCAGTTTAATCACCTGCCTGCAAAATACATCTCCAATGCTTCTTCCACGATGGATTCAACCTCTTGAGGTGATTGGTCTGTGAAGTAGCGGGAGTATAAACTCGCTGCAAACATTCACGCGGCGGGGCTTTTTTTCCTTGAGTTTCTTCTCCTCTAAGAGTAACTGTTCCATGCCGTAGCGGTCAAGCGAATTTTCTTTACAATATTTCCGCAGATGTCAAAGCACGGACGCACTCGGAAGGTGGTAAATTTGTGTGTGGTCGTTATAGTGTACTTTCTGAAGACGATGTTATCGCGGTTAGGGAGATTATAAAAGAAGTTTCTTTGAAACTTGCGAGAGATGAATTGGGAGATTACACAACGGAAGAACGGACAGAGGTTTTCCCGACTAATCACGCGCCCGTTGTTACGAGCAATGGTGATGAGTTAGCATTTGAACACGCGCAATTCGGTTTCACTAAATGGGATGGAAAAGGCGTTATTATCAATGTGCGCTCGGAAACTGTACAGGAAAAATCCATGTTTAAGAAGCATGTTACGTCAGGTCGTTGTATTGTTCCAGCGGGTGAGTATTACGAGTGGAAAAAATCAGGACGCGATAAAATTAAGCACTTAATCAAGGACGAAGAAGGAAACCTTCTTTTTTTTACGGGTTTATACCGCGAAGTCCCCGAAGGGCGTGAATTTGTAATTATCACAAAAGACGCATACGGCGATGTAACCGACATCCACAACCGTATGCCCGTCATTCTCCGTGCAGACCAAATTGAGCTGTGGCTAAACGGGAAGCTTTCTCCCGAGGATATTGTAAAAATGGATTTTAATGCGTTGGTTGTTCCTTGTGAGGAGTATGTACAGATGTCGCTGTTTTGATATTTGCTCGAATTGGTTTATACTAATAAAAAAACAGACAGGAGCGATGAAAATGCCACACGTAGTCATTAAAGCAATTAAAGGTGCTTCACCACAGCAATTACAGGAAGCCGCAAAGCAAGTTAGTGAAGTAATTAACACGACACTCGGCAAGTCCGAAAAGTACATTTCTGTTAGTGTTGAAGAGTATACATTTGACGGCTGGGAAATCGTATACAATGAGTATATTAAAGGCAAAGACAATGTTTTGATAAAACCGGGCTACACCGATCCAAAAACATTTCAGTGATTAAATCTGCATTTTCTTAGCCGGATTGGGGATAGTAAAAAATAAAACGGAGTGATACACACTATGAACCAATTACCCATGATGGCGATGAAGGAAATTCCCGAACCAAACTCAAATGCCGCACAAATTACCGCGCTTGTAAAAGATAGCGGAGCGGTAGTAGGATACCGGCTCTCAAACGGGCAAACGCTTGGAAAAGAAGAAGCCGTAGCATTGGCAAGGCAAGGCGGAATCCAAGGGGTCGGCATCTCCGAGCGTGACGGGAGCGAGTATCTAAAATCCATCCCCGATGGAACGGAAAGCAATAATCTAAGCAATTTACCTTCGGTTTCACTTTAAAATAAAAAAATCCAAACACGGTTCATATTCAAACCACCGTTGTTTGGATTTTTTTCGGTAGTAGGCTTTTGCGTTTTTTGATTTTTGTGTTGCGGGGTTGATTTTCCGTAAGACTTGTTCGTTTTTATAAAATATATAATGTTGGTTTAAAATCGTGTATTCTACAGTAAAAGCGGGCCGTTTTTGACCCGCTTTCTTCTTGCTTTCTTTTTCCCTCTCCAGGATTTCTTTTTTTGGGGGTTGTTATCTTGCAACAGCCTTATAAAGTATAGACCTTATGGAGAATAAAGATTTATGGCGCATCAGAATAAACATACACTGCGAAATTGACACCATCCCACCTTATATGGGCTCCTAACATTTCAGAAACATACCTGACCGGCACGAAAGTGCGACCGCTTACACTGGTTGGTGTACCCATATTATTTGGTAACGGACTATCTAGGACAAGTGACAGATTTGTACTATTTCTATCTATTGTTACAGTCCTAGTTTCGGCACTCCAGTTAACCTCTGCGCCTAGAGTTTCAGCGACTAAGCGTAATGGAATCATTGTCCGTCCATCGTAAATAAACGGAGCGACTTCGGCAGTTTGAGGAACACCGTTATGAGTATAAATGACATTGCCAATAGATAATCTTAATAATGCATGGACATGGACAACATCTACACCATATCGAATACTATTAAGGATACGTGCAGTTTCATTAACCCCTTGATCTATATATTCCAGCATGTGCTCATAATAATAAGCCCATACTCTATCATTATTTGCAACGGCATTAATAAATCGCTGAGATTGTCCATATGCACTTCTTAAATATTGTTGAACGGAAGCAAAACGCGAACTGGGTACAGTGTTTTGAAGATTTCCAAACAAATTATCAATCACTACATTTGCTCCTAAAACAGGGTCACGCTCAGCAAATTCAATAAACAGGTCTAAAGAATCAGAGGATTGAGGCAACATAAGGAGCATCGCTTGTGCATAATCACGTTCACTTTCTGTAATGCGTCCTTGTTCATAAAGAGTCCGTGCAAGACCGTGAATTGGAGCAACAATACGCATTAGTCCTTCTGTTAATTCATTTGCTGTAACTGTATGCCCAAAAGGTAACAATAACAGAAATACCACAATGATTAATGCTCTATGAATAAAACACACTAATTTATTACTGACTTTCAATTTCTTCATTTTTATGCCCTCCATTTAATTATTTTTAAAGTGCTTGTCATTAAATTACATTACTTTTTTAGCACTTTATGTATCAATGCAATAGGAATAATTAACCAACCAAAGAAAAGTGATATAAACCCCTTCAGAAACAATATTTTCATAAAACCCTCAATGGTTGTAAAAAATGTTAATCCCAACTGGTTTTGTAAATAGTTTAATGAACTCCAAGCTATAACCCAGTAAATAAGAACCAGTACAGCCATTACAGTGTCACCCATATAAATCTCTCCTTTAGAATATTTTTCTATTAGGTGTAATTAATTTATTTAAACTTCAACAACTTCAATGCTACAATTTAAAATAAGAATGTATTTATTCATGTAAAAATATAATTTTTCCTTTTAAATTATAAATGTCCTCATGAGTTATTCTAAGCTACCTTCTAATGTAAAGACAAAACCTAAGAAATAGATAGTCTCTCGCTCATCATTAATTATTGCGTTCATTTCAGAATTTGCAGGCTCAAACCAGAGAACTAAGTTATTGTCATTTAATCTGTATCCGCCGCTAATACGTGAACCCCTACCACCACTTCCCATAAATACTTGCGCGTTACTTGTAAATAACAGGTATTCATCAGAATTATCTTCATTGACAAATCTGCCGGAGAGTGAGCTTGAACCACAACCACTCAAGATAAGTGCAATCAAGAACATAGTTAAAATAATAAAAAATTTTCTTCTATTCATTAAAATCACTTCTCCTTACCCACAGAGATTAATCTCGGAAATCATTCAATTTTATCGTGTGGAAATAAGTATACAACAATATACCCCATTAAGTCAATATAAATACCCCACAAGGGTGTTTTGATAAAATAATCACCCCCTGTAAACTACAAGGGGTGATTAAATGGACTATAAGAGGTTGGGCGAAAGAATCCGCGAAGAACGCCAACGATTAAATCTAACACAAGCTACACTTGCAGAAGCGATTGATATATCTGACACATACATGGGAGCTATAGAACGCGGAGAGCGTAGCCTTACACTAGACACCCTTGTTAGGCTAGTCAGTAGGCTTGGCGTTACCATTGACTACATGCTTGCTGATTATGTGCCTGACAGCGACCCGAATATATTCGCACAATTTAAACAACTTACCGACAATCAACCGTTGGAGCGCAAGCAATTGGCAATTAAAATCTTGCGTACTGTGTTTTCTCATTTTGAAAACGAGGAACAGTAAACAATCATTCTAACTTTATTTCGCCGGCGCGAAGCTTACGCAGAAATTCTACATCATCAACCAGACGATTTGCAGCTAAATTTATAAGTAGTTCCATAGATGCGGAATATTCATCCGCAAGTGTACGCAGCCTATCGTGTAACAGTGGACTACTAAATCTAAACGTAAAAGATTCCATTTTTATTTACCTCCTTCTCCTTTTTTTATAAACAAAGGGTTTGTTTTGTGCTGTACATATAAGAATATATATTCAAATCTTAAAGAGATGCGGACACAAACCGTATAACTCTTACTTGTGGTTATACATCCTTATTACGTATATAAATAAGGAAGGGGGTGTGGCATCGTGTCTAAATTAAAAGTGATTGAGCTAATTGTATCCGTCGGCAACGCAATTTTTACAACAATAAAAGCCATAGTAAAATTAGTAATCCATCTCGACAAAAGAGAAAAACCAAGCACCGCGTAGCAAAAAGGCTTCCACGTCGGAAGCCTTTACTTATGTAGAAAATTAAAAGGAGTGAGAGTTATGCCCGCACAAGTGGAAAGCATGTTCTATGTACGAGTAGCACCATGGCACAATCTTGGCATTTGCGTCGAGGAAGCGTTAAGTTCGGAAGAAGCACTTGAAAAATCGGAGTTAGACTGGACAGTAATGCAACGACCAATTATGACTGCCGTCTATGACCCAATCCCCGGTTACAAAGCAAATATACGCGATACAGATAACCGCGTACTTGGCGTTGTAACCGACCGATATAAAATAGTGCAAAACCATGAGGCTTTTTCGTTCGTGGATGGTCTTTTGGGCGAAGGTGTCCGCTTTGAAACGGCGGGAAGTTTATACGAAGGTCGCAAGGTTTGGATGTTAGCCAAGTTACCCAACCGTTATAACATGAACGGCGAGGAAATTGAGCCGTATCTGGTCTTTACAAATTCGCATGATGGAAATAGCAGTATTCGTGTAGCCTGCACGCCTATTCGCGTGGTATGTCAGAATACGTTAAATTTAGCACTAAATACTGCTAAACGCATTTGGTCTACCGTTCATGTTGGAGATTTGGCGGCAAAAATGGGCGAAGCACACAACACCCTGCGCCTTGCAGAAACGTACATGGGTAAGCTTGGCGACGAGTTTGCTCGTCTTTCGCAAACCAGTCTGTCGGATACAAAAGTAATAGAGTACATTGAAATGCTATTGCCGATGGACGATGACCCATCTGATATTCACAAGCGAAATATCGAGCACATACGGGAAGATTTGAGAATACGCTACTTCGACGCGCCGGACCTCTCCCACGTTGGCAGGAATGCATATCGTTTTGTGTGTGCAGTTTCTGACTTTGCAACTCATGCCGAGCCATTGCGCAATACAATCAACTACCGAGAAAATGTTTTTGCCAAAACCATAAGCGGCAACCCGTTGATTGACAAGGCGTATGACATTGTAAGGGAGGCCTCATAGCAATGAATTTTATATGTTCAATTTGGAAGGGAGCATACAAAAATGACAGTTTTAGTTTCAACAGAGGGCTTGTCATATAAAGACTGGCTCGAATATCGTCGCAAAGGTATTGGCGGGTCTGACGCTTCTGTGATTTGCGGGATAAATCAGTATAAATCTCCCATAGAATTATGGGCAGAAAAAACCGGTCAACTACCGCACCAAGAAGCAGGAGAGGCAGCATATTGGGGGACGAGGCTTGAAAACTTAGTATGCGAAGAATTTACCCTGCGCACAGGAATAGAAGTAATCCCCTCCAACCAAATCCTGCAAAGCGAAGAATACCCATTCATGCTCGCAAACTTGGACGGCGAATGTAACCACCCCATTTATGGCACTTGTGTTTTCGAGGCGAAAACAGCAAGTGCCTATTTGCTTGGCGATTGGGAAGATTCTATTCCTGACGCGTACATGTTGCAAGTGCAGCATTATTGCGCTGTCACAGGTTACAAGGGTGCATATGTAGCAGTGCTGATTGGCGGCAACACTTTTAAATGGAAGTTTATCGAACGCGACGAAGAAATAATCTCCATGCTGATTCAACTGGAATCGGAGTTTTGGCAACATGTACAAGATGGTACACCACCGCCACTGGATGGGTCAGTAGCCTGTGCTACATTCATTAGCAAGCGTTTCCCCAATAGCATACCGTTTTCCAAGGTAAACCTGCCCGATACCGCTGCATCGTTAATAAGCCAATACGATTCAACCTGCGAATTGCTTCAAGAAATCAACGAGAAGAAAACAGAAACCGAAAATTTGTTAAAGCAAATGCTAGGTGAAAATGAATGTGGTGTCGCAGGTGAATGGCTTGTGTCGTGGAAAACTGTCACACAGGAACGGATAGATAGCAAAGCCTTAAAAGCAGAACGCCCAAACCTGTACAACAAGTACGCAAACAAAACATCACACCGTCGCTTCTCAATCAAAGCGGCGAGTTGAGGAGGAAATTTAATGGATAATAAAAAGCTAAAAAGCCGATTAAGTGGCAAATTGCAAGCTATGCAAACAAAACCTACAGCGGAAGCCACCGTTGACACGTTAAGTGTAGCCACCGTAGCATCCACAGAAATGTCTGAATATGTCGCACTCACATCAAACGCGCTTAGTATCATAAACGAAAACCTAAAAAACCAGCAACTCTCACACGCACTATTTGACATTGTGAAATCACCGTCAGGTGGGACAACGACGTTCACTGTTCCGGGTCTTGCCGGTGACGAGGTACACAAGGAGCTTATCGGGATTGTACTAGACTACAATACGCCGCGAGCATACTGGGACAGTCCTGACCCAATTGAAGGAACGCCACCCGTTTGCTATAGCCGAGATAGTATAGTTTCGGTTGAAGGACAACCATGTAGCACCTGCCACTTTAATGACTTTGGCTCGAAGGACGGCGATTCTAACGGCAAAGCGTGTAAGGAGTCGGTTCACATTTTCCTGTTACGACCTGACAACATCCTACCGATTATCGTTCGCATTCCGGTGTCCAGCAAGGCGTTATTCTTAAAATACGCAACACGCTTAATTAGCAGTTTAACCCCAATAAATGGCGTGGTTACAAAAATCACATTAAAGAAAGTCACGAGTAATACAGGGAAACCATACGCTCAGTATAACTTTGAGTCTGTGAAAAAGTTAAACTCTGAAGAAGCTATTACGGCAAAAGCATTTGGGCAGAAGTTTATGGAAATTCTAAGCAATGTTCCGGAGCAGGATTTGAAAGAAGCGGTGTAAAAAATAATGACACAGCCCGGTACTGTATTGGTGCCGGGCATTTGTGCCGCGGAAAGGTTATTAAACAGATGGCATTGTTGTAATCGTATAAAATCTTTAATGTAAACTGAATATTTGAGATAAAATCAAAAGAGCATGTATAAGCTTCAGCGTTGCATCAAATAGATTACGATAATTCGTTAAGAAGTTTTGCAGATTAATTCGTAGATTCATCAGTAAAACTGACTACATATTATTTTTATAATTATTATTTTTTTCTACGAGAATTTCACAGGATGCTAGGTTATCTATATTATGAGAGTGTCACCTTACGGTTTGTCGTGTATAATATCCCGTATTTTAAAAATGAGGGAGTGTTTACATCTTGGATATTCAAAAAGAAATCACAGATTACCTGCATTATTGCAAAGGTCAGAAAAAATTGAGCAGCCTGTCAATTAAAGCATACACAATTGACCTTAGACAATTTTATGAATATGCCTGTTCATCACCAGAGCAGGCTTTTTCAAAAACAACATTATCAAATTATATAAGAGGGCTCCATGAAAAATATACAGATAAAACCGTTAAGAGGAAACTTGCTAGTCTTAAAGCTTTTTTAAATTACCTAGAATTTGAAGAAATTTTAGAAATAAACCCCATGAGAAAAATAAGGACAAAATTTCAAGAATCTAAAACGCTCCCTAAGACTATTCCCTTGCGTTTTATAGAGAGATTACTTACCACAATTAAAAGTGAGCAGGCTTTAGTAGCTACTGATTATGGAAACTTTGTCGCACTTCGCAACAGGGCTATACTTGAAACCCTCTTTGCTACAGGAATGAGAGTATCTGAATTATGCTCGTTAAAAAAGAGTGATGTAAATTTAGAAGATGGGACAATGCGTATAATGGGTAAAGGCACAAAAGAGCGTGTTATTCAAATAGGAAATAAAGAAGTAATACGCTCGCTGATTCAATACAGAGAATCTAACTTAAATTGCACAGATTTTTTTTTGTAAATCGCTTGTCGAATCGCATCTCGGAGCAATCTGTGCGGTTTATGATAAAACGGCTTGGAGATAAATGCGGAATCCCTCAACATATCACACCACACATGTTCCGCCACTCTTTTGCTACTTTTTTGTTAGAGGAAGATGTTGATATTCGATATATACAGAGAATGCTAGGGCATAGTTCGATACAAACGACCCAAATTTACACCCAAGTTACATCAGAGAAACAACGTCAAATACTTACCCTTAAACATCCACGAAATAAAATTCAATTGGAATAGTGTGCATTTATTGAAAAAATACAGCACGCTATAGGTTTGTTGTAGTGATAAACATTAGTATTTTACTGTAATTTTGTCATAATTTGTTTTTTCTTGCACACAATGGCAAAATATGTTAAGCTTTTTGTAAGTGCAGGATAATTATTTATTATCATTACGATGGATTTTTTGGGGTGTACAAAATGTATGTATGTGAAAGTTCAAGACACAATCAAACGGGTATTTTTCATGGGCTCGTTAGTACAATGAGAAAAGCAAAGGAAAGCAAGCGGGGCTTTTCTGTTTTTATTGGGGCGGGATGTTCATTATCGTCATCTGCAAGTAGCATATCAACTGAAAAAATACTGGAGTTCTGCATTCGTGATAATTATGACCCATCTTACTGCGTTTCTTCTTGGGATAGTTTATATCGAAATTTTGTTGATAATGTTTGGAGTCGCAGCGGGGAAAATGACCGTCAGGAGATGCTGTCTAAATATTTTGTGGGGTTGAAGCCTGCAAAAGGATATATGTGTTTGAGGAAATTGATAGAACACGGCTTCATTACGGACATTGTAACAACAAACTTTGATATGTTAATTAATGATGCCCTTCATGGATTAGCGTATCATACTCGTGTTGGTGATTTGCCTTCAAGGGCTATACTGGGCGGGTCAAATATAAAACTTTATAAGGTACATGGTGATATTGAGTCCGGTAAATTGCGATTTTCTCCAAGTGAACTGATGGAGCTTCCCGAAAGTACAGCGGAATACATAAGGCATTCATCAGTCAATTCATCTTTAATATGCGGCTATAGCGGGCAAGATCAAGGCTTGATGAAATGCCTTGATAAAAGTTCTGGTTATTCCGTTTATTGGGTATCACCGAGAAAGCCAATGAAGGAAGATGCCTATGACAACCATCATATATACAATTGGCTTTCGGCTCGACGTTCTGAAGGCAACTTTATATATGGAGATGATCTAGGCTACTTTGATAATCTCATGGAAAAACTCTGCTTGGTGTTGCTTGAAAATCATGAATTAACTGATTCTTTTACTGTGTGGGACAAAAACACAATCAGCGAAGCAATTCGAATAAACGAGAGAGTAAATTCCATTTTTCATTCTGTTCTGAAATGCAGTGACAGCCTGCGTTCCGAGTATGAATGGTGTATTAAATTTCCCTTTTACGCAAAAAATTATGAAACAATATTAAACGCATATCTCTATTACTACAGAGAATCCTCAAACATTCCTTCTGGATTGCTACAAGTTCCCGAAAATGAAATAGAAGCCTTATTAATGGGGGTTGCAATAGAAATTCAAGCTGTCACATCAGGGATTAGTACTTCACCTTTAGAATACATGGAGCGACTCAAAACGCTCTTTGAATCAAAAGAACCGCATTACGCTCCAGATACGTCTTTTTGGGATGCAACGAGAATTATAATTAGTTCACTTGAAAGTAGTACCCCGATTGAAGAAAATAATAATTTAGTTGATATTAAACTAAGAATGAATAATAAAGGGAGGATGACGTTAAGTGTAAATCAGCCGAAGTTGGGAAATATAGCGGATACTATTTCTTTGCTAAGCATCTCAGGATTATTTATTCCAACATGCGATAGTGACAAAAACATTGACCGCATAGGTGAAAGAAAAATTCTTATGCAAAAACACGGGCAAGAAATTTCATTGCCTTCTGAGGTACTATGCTTCAAATTAAACGGTGTTACAAAAAGCGAGCTAAAGGATATTTTTAATGCGTTTTTTAGCCATTTACAAGGATACCGCATAGATGAACAAGACACTATCGTAGGACCAAATGTAAAAATTTTCACAGAGATTTCTAATGTGATGAATCCAACAGAAGCATTTTCACTACTAGACCACTTGTATCATTTGTCGCATTCTACAACGCAAAATTATCTTAAACTTAAATCCGCATTCGAAATAGATAGCGATACCTATATTAAAGGGCAGCTCATCAATGAAATTGAGTTATTTCTAGAATCAGACAGACTTGGAATGTTTGTAATCGGGTCAAGCGGTTCAGGAAAAACAAAAGCGATTCAGCACTTCATTAAAACGCATATTAGCTCTAAATATACCGTTGCTATTGCCACACCTAAGACAACTTCATTTGATAATTCATTAGGGCTTTCTGTGTTTTGGAATAACCTTGGTTCACATGAAGAATCTCAACTGTATCATGAGCTTGATATGTTAATGGAATCACGATCCAAAACCACTGTGTTTATAATTGATGGGTTAAATGAAATAGATGGTGACACGGATACATGCCTCGAACACTATCGAAAGCTTGTTCATTCGATAGATATGTTAAGACGTATAGGAACAAAATCAATTAAAGTTATTATCACATGCAGAGACTACGCATTCTTCGATTATTGTGAACGCTCATCATTATATCCCTCGGTTGAAATATGCTACTGTGCCATTAATGAAAACAGCCTTGTTCCATATTATCAAGTTCAGGAATTAAATTTGGAACAACAAGTGCAATTCGTTGATTTGTATTTTTCTGATTCTAACCAAAGAAACCTTTTTGAAATAAGTTTAAGAAACAACCCTTTTGTCCAGCAAATGTATAACCAGCCCTATTTAATTGCACTTGCAGGAAGATACTATAGTTCAGCTTCGCACAAAACAACTATTGAAACATTGCAAGATGTTTTCAGTAGCTTCGCAGAGCAAATGTTGCAAAGGCTTGGCTCTTATACCTCAATATCTATTGCGAAGAATATTATTAACATTTATTTTGATTTGCTTTTTGGAAGCGAGTATTTTGGCCGAAGAATGACACCATTTATATTATTAAACAGATTCCCAGCGGGAAAGGACCGTGAGCAGGCGGCAGCCACATTAAAAAGCCTTTGTGATATTAATTTATTCTCAAGTTTTCATAGCAAAGAATATGTTAGATTTACACACGATAGAATCGAAGAATACTTCTTGTGTGAATATATATTTGCAAACTCCGCAGACTCGCATGTGATGAACGCAACCGCAACAATAGGCACACATGACCCTGTATTTAATGCCGCTATCCGCAATTATTTTCGAAGGCTTATTCAGCAGAATTTATTGACGCAATTCATTAACACCTGTGATATGCTTTACGATGAAAATATGGATATTCTCCCTAGCATTGTTGCTGAAAGTCTGGAATCTTTCGAGCTGCCAACTTATTCAAACTTATTCGCTGAAGCAGAGCGCAGCAAACTCGGGATAGATTCATTCATATCAGTATTGCTTGAGGGTATTAAACAGGTTATCACCCGTGATGATGCAAGATACCCAGAAAAACTTATTTGCTGCTATGATGAGCTTGCATCTATATTTATTGAACTAAAAAAGCATAAAAAATATTTTTATTACATTACGTCCATGTTCTATCTTCGTCAAAAGGGCGACTTAGCTTTGGCAGAGAAATACTGCAATCTATCACTGGAAGAAACCACCGAAGCAGAACATCTAACAAGGCTTATAGAATTGCATGAAGCTGTAATTGAAAAAAATAAAGGGAATCTTGATGTCGCCATTGATAATTTCTCTCAAGTATTTATGTATTTCAATGACAATAAGTATTACGATGGTGCTGTCCAATGTGTGTTAGAATGGGGCGGCACTCTGCGTCAAAAAACAAAGTTTGAAGATGCCATAACCGTATACAGCAAAATAGATCCTGAACACTTTAATAAATTTCCGACGCTTAGAATGAAAATCCACCGAAAGATAGGAAATGCGTACAAAAATATTATGCAACGCCAACTCAATGAGTACCAGTCGGGTGATACATTTTTGGTCGATGCCATTTCCGACTCATATGTAAACGCTCAGCGTGAACTGTCTGCCGCCATGAAGATAAGCACTGGGACTGTAGATATAATAGAAAAAATGATGATTCTTGAAGAGCAGGCGGCAACAGCAATGCATTATTCTGTAATAGATTCAAAGCCTTTAGCGCGTGCAAAATATATTTTGGATGATGTGGAAAAAATGTTGGCATTATTTCCAGTGCCAGACATGCAAATAGTGCATATGCGGCACGTTGCAATTTACAAAGTTTGTGTCGGCAATCTGCACGATGCTCTTGAAATACTTAGGCAAGCACACTCCTTCGCGGTTGGACACGCTAATACCTATCGTTTATTTGAAGTTAATTATCAAATAGGTCGCTTGATTGAAAAAAACAAAGAGTTATTTGAGTACCAAATTCTTCATGAAGGGGTAACCGCGCTTAACAGTGCTTTGGAGAAAAACTTGGACGAAAACAACCAATACCGAAAGAACTGCAAAATGTCTTTATATCGATTAGAAAAATACCTATCGTCTATTTTGGAATAGTGGATTTATACCAAGTTGGCTTATGGGTGCTAAGCATATTATGTTGGTTTAAGATATCGCAATTGCGTACAAGCCGCTTCTTTATCATATCTTGTGACATAAGCGTAGCTATATCAATGTACACATTAAGTGCGTCCAGCAATGTGTAATATATAAGATGTTCCCAAAACTCATGAGGGGGTTCACCGTCGAAATAGCCATGCACTTGTCCTGTAGAAAAAAATGGGCTTACCATGCCGCTCCAAGTAGTTCTGCTGAAATCATTCCATTTTGATCCATATCTATACCCATTGAAATCAACAGCTATAAGTTTTTTGGCATCTACCATAATATTACCCAGTTGAAAATCTCCGTGAAGAATTGATTTAGGTTGATTTGCATCAATACCTGCTTTGTCTCGAATGAAATCTATCATCAGTTTCTCGTTTTCTTTGAATATCATACCTGTGTATTCGCTGTATCTCAGTGCTTTGGAATATGGGCGTTCCATCCAAATTTGCGGCTCAATCTCCATTTCTAAGCCATGTATCATTCTAAGTAGTTGACCCGCCTTAACCCCATACAAGTATTGTTCACGTTCCGAAAATTCATGTATTATATCAAGCAAATCAATCCCGTCAACCAAGTTAAACAACATATAACTACCCCAAATGTTTATAGCCTCATTTTTTATCGGATACGCTACAGAAATATTTTTGCTTGTTGCTTGGCGTAAAAATGTAAATTGAAACGTATCGCGCTTACACTGCGTAATGTCAGCAATTTGAGCAAAGCCTTTTCTGCCTCGGTGCTCAACGATATATTTTGAGTTTCCGGAGCCACCTTTTGTAATTTTTTCACATGCGGCAAAAGAGTTCTTCATAAACATTTGATGGTTTATTTTGTCTGCACAAGCAAAAAGGTTATGCCCATATATAAAACCCAGAGGGGAAAGCAATTTACATATATCCTTAATAAAAACAGGATAATTTGAAATTAATACCTCGCAAGTGTCGGCACAGTTCATTAATTTTTTAGGCGGATGTATTTTTATATTCTTATACTCCAGACCCCATAATGTTGGGTCGGCATCAACAATACAATTTATGTCTATTTCATGTGAAAGCGCGTAATCAATTGCCCATTTTCCGCGCTCTCCTACACCAAACAACACAATTTTATTTTTCATATAAGCATTGATATTGTTAAACCTCTAGGCGTGGGCATAAGTAAACGGTCTATTACCTTGCGAGCGTATAAATCTTCGATAGCATCAAATACGAAATGATTAGCTTCTCTGTACGAGCTGTCATGCCATATTATCATCGCTTTATGATTTAAATATTTATAGAAATGCTCAAACTCTAATCCCCTAACTTCCCGCTTTGAGTCAAGATATAGCAAGTCAATTTTATCAGTTGGAACAAACGCCAAGCTGTCTTGTTTGCACACAGTAACGGGGTATTCAGAAAACATCAAGCTTGCTTTTTCTGCCATAGCATCATCAATTTCAATTGTATCCATTCTCCCGAAACCATTCTTACGCAAGGCCTCTGCAAATGCGATAGTTGAGCTACCCTTATGTGTTCCTGTTTCAAGAATATACCTTGGCTTAATTAACCGAGTTAAGGCACCCAAGAAAAGGATTACCTCAGTTTCAGAGCTTACCCTATCTTGCATAGTAAATAACTCTGGATATCGGCAATTATTGCTTGGTCCCGTGCATTCGGGAAGTGTGTCAACAGCATCTTGATTTTCAATTTCAGCGATTATGCCGCTGGGTAGCGACTCTATCAATGCAACAGGAAGTCGGCTAACTTTTCCTGAAGCTACTTGCCCAAAATGGAAAGAGCATAAGAACAGAGCGACAATTTGCTCCAACCTAAGACCATACTTGACTTGCCACTCCCACGAAAACCCATTTCCGGGCATTGGATTGGTATTTGCTTCTAAAAAATAAAATTTTTCGTCAACGATAAAATCAAACCGTGCATAGTCTTTAAGCTTGAAATGCCGAAAAAGGGTTTTTGCATGATATTCTATCTTGTTTTTTATTATTTCGTTTTTTTCTGTTTCGAATGTAAAGTCGCGATCTTCAAGTGCCAAGGCCTTTTGCTTTGCACTATTAAGCCTTAATTCAATATCTGGCTTAAATTGTAATTTAGTAACAGAGCAGGCGATGCCGTCACCATTGCCCAAAATCGAAACTGTATACTCTTGCCCCTTCGACGAGAATCTTTCAACTAAAACTTCATTCAACAAGGGATACTCGCAAAATAATTGCTCCACTGCCTTATATAGTTGCTCTGTTGTATGAGCGATACTATTTTCGGAAATTCCCATAGAAGCATGGAATGTATTAGGCTTAGCTATTACTGGAAAATCATGAATGCTACCCCAGTTTACTACACCCTTACTAAACATTGATCTGCTTACTACATGACCAGGGAAACCCATTCCCGATTTTTTGCTTGTTAGGTGTTTATCTGCAATGAATATTTGCGTAATGCAGGAACTTCCCATCATAGGTACATTTTTTTGTTCCAATACTTTTGCTGCATCGTAACATTCATCAGGGAAAGCAAAACCACGCTTTTTTATATGAATATACGCGCAATCAAAATATTGCTCATCTAACAATTTAATTAACTCAACCTCTGAAACATCTATACAAAGAGTTACAGCTATATCAAATTTTTCAAGATAAGCAATCTGAGAATGCAACGAACCCAAAGTACCCTCATTACCATTATTTGACGTTAAAATTAGAAACTTAAACATCTACTACACCCCTCACTTAAATCTATATTAAGAAGGATAATAAATAATTATCCTGTATTCAGAGTTGCAATGGCTATTATTTTAAGTAGCAGAGAAATCGCATATAGTCGGTCATTCTTAAATTGACGAAATTTTTAACCCCAATGCCGCATAATTTCACGTTTTTTCAGCGTTAATGTTTTGCAAATTAAAGTTGACTGACTATAACAACCTCTTTATGAAAAAATTTTGCAAAAGCGTAATTTTTAATTACATAAAATATTTAACTCAAAATCTCTTTCGATAACAGCAACCGCATTTCCTGTATTTATGAATATATATTCTTAATTTGTATGGAGCCCTACAAATCCATACAAATAAAACATACAGGAGGAATTTCTCATGGCACAAGTAACAATCGCAGGAAGCAGCTATGTCATTACATCGGCTGTAGCAATGGCGGATTTGGAAACGGTTAAAAAGTACCGTCCGTCTGCACTGGCAATCACCGACCCCGAAACAAAGGAAACGCTGTTTCGAGTGGGTATCGGCACAAGCAGCATGAACGAACACGGTGTCAGCTTTGGCGGCGTATCTAACGACGACAAAAAGCTGGCGACTGCTACGCTTACTATCCCGCATGATGTCGAGGACGCAAAAGAACATGTACTCGATAAAGCAGGTATCTCGCTGGTCAACCTCGAAAAAATCGAGGGAGAAATTGCGGAAGTGCTGGAGGACATCAAAAAACAACGCGAATCCATCGCGGAAAGTATCAAAGTAATCGTGTAGCAAGAAACACAGCAAAACAGCCACAGGGGAGCCGCATCGCGGTTCCCCTAATCTTATTTCACGGGAGGAAATCAAAATGATAAAAGTAACAATGGGCAACAATGTAAAACGCAAAAACGAAATAGTTGATAGAAATACAACCTTGCGCGAGGCACTGGAATCAGCGGAGATTGACTACACCACGGGCATTATGAACTTAGATGGCTCTACACTTAACCCGGGTGACTTAGACAAAACATTCGCTGATTTAGGCATCACAGAAAAATGCTATCTGCTAAATGTAGTAAAAGCAGACAATGCGTATTGAACAGGCATAAAACCTAACGGGGTAGCGAGACAAAACTTTGCTACCCCAACTAATTTACTTACGGAAAGGGGGGACTGCTCGTGTTTAGCAACCCAATATACGAAACATCACTAACATCAGAAGCCGCCAACAGGCTGTTTTCTAACCTAGATGCTATAAGCTCCATGGACGCATCGTTTATTTCCACTTTGCGGGTGTTGCTGCATAAACGCCTGCCTCAAGATGAATATGTGCATCTAAATTGCAGAAATTTACACTACTCCGCACAGGACATATCTGTCGCTTCCATCGCTTCATGCATGAATAACTTTGCACCGAACTCAATTCTGCAAACTACGTCAAAGGGTCATGGAATTACCATTGTATACACAACATCTCCCGATGCCGGGGAAAGAATGCTCGAAATCGTTAAGGCACACGCAGGAATAGGCAAGCGTTATATGAGCAATTACAAACGTTGCGATGATTTGCAGGTGTTTTATGCGCGTACATTTAAGGCTCTATTCTACACAGATGATACCGAACGCAACACCGTAATTTTCGCGGAAAAACTGGAACTAAAACATTTCCACATCATGCAAATGACAATCCCACGGTATCTTCCTTTGCTGTTTGACGATAGCCCCCTGACCGACGACGAGGTGAAGTTACTTACAAGCACAGGGAGCAAAAAATCCGATGACTATATGAGTTGTATAGAATCCTTCGCAAAGGAAATAGATATGCGCTCGGAAATTATCCGCTGTAAACTCGCGGGTTTTGAAACAGGCTTTGAGCGTATGAGGGCTGATGAGCTGAGGAATGAAATAGACATATATCAAGGCGAGTACGACATGTATTTATCAAAAATGCGCGAGGCAGCCGAAAAAATACAAACGCACAAGTACACATTAGCGGGTCTGGAGTGTGCAATCAATAAATACTCCGGCGATTCGGAATTGATGGAATACTTCATGTGCAATAAAAATCTATCAATTATGAATGTCGCGGGATTAACCATTACATTTGTCGCCCACGGCTACTCTGATATCTACGACGAGGACGCTTTTGATACTTATGCAGAAAACCTTGACGGCTACTTCTATAACGGAATTAATCCCGATATAGCTGTCGAGCAGATGGAAAATCTGTATAGGGCTATCTTTAATGAGGGCAAATACAAGCTTAGAATATGCGCGGCATATACGGTAAACATGCAGACCGGGCTGAAGGCTATTAAAAACTATGCTTTTCCCCATGAGAGTAAAACGTATTTTCCAAACCCGCATATTCAACAATTTGGCTGTATCGGCTCTTATGCGGGACGCTTTCAGGAATATCTGGCAAAACGTGACTATGTGGGCGCGATAGACCAAGCCGTTGTTTCGGCGCGAAACCTCAATTTCTATGACTCTGCGCCGATAAGCAGATTTGCATACGAGTTTTCGCATACATCAATAAAATGTTTAGAAAAGCCCGACGGAACACTACTAACGCCGATAGAAGCCATCAACGAACTGGAAGGGAGTACACCATGCCAAGACCAATAAAAATGACGGAAGAAATGAAACAGCAGGCGCGAAAGGATTTTGACGCGGTACTTGACGGCATAAAAATGTCGGATGGAAAATTTAATTACAGCAAGTCCTATATATATGAAGAATCTAAAGCCACCATTTGGCTAACGCAGGAAGCGTACAGGAAAATGGTAGCCTTGGTAACGGAGTTTTCCAGCGAAGTTGGTTGGCATGGTACGGTTTCTCGTTCCGCAGATAACGAATTTGTCGTAGAGGATATTTTCGTATACCCGCAGGAAGTCACCAGCAGTACCGTAAACACCGACCAGTTTGCATACACTGAATGGCTTTACTCACTCAACGATGATGTTTTCAACAATCTTCGTATGCATGGACATTCACATTGCAACATGGGTGTTTCTCCATCGGGTGTAGATGAAAACCACCGGCAGGGTATCCTCGACCAACTTGAGCCTGACATGTTTTACGTCTTTATGATTTGGAATAAATCGTTTTCTGCACATGCGCTTATCTACGATATGGCGCGGAATATACTGTTTGAAAACGATGATATTGAAATTATCCTACAAAATGACGAGAGCGTGAATGAATTTCTGTCCGACTCATTACAGAAAGTCAAAAAGCCAAGCAGTAAGAAAAAGCCCGCATTAAAAAAACAAGACGTAGAGCAACTAGGCTTAGATTACGATTTCGAGGACTATGATTTTCGCTACATGCGCGGATTACATCATAGTTATATGTACGGAGGTGAAGCATGGGAACATTAAATTTGGCAAAATCTTATGACTTCTTTAGACCGGAGGAAGTTAAGGAGCGGATTCATATAATCGGCTGCGGGTCGGTGGGGTCTACGGTGGCGGAATTGTTAGCACGTTTTGGGTTGACTAAGATAACACTGTATGATTTTGACAAGGTTGAACCTAGAAACCTAGCCAACCAAATGTTTCGGCAGGAGCATGTTGGCATGGAAAAAGTGAGTGCATTAGCAAACATGCTGTGTGAAATCAACCCTGAAATGAAAGACATCATTAGAGTTGCGCGACACGGATACGTTGCGCAGAAGTTATCGGGTTACGTGTTTCTATGTGTGGACAATATTGACCTGCGGCGCAAAATAGCCACTACGAACAAAAATAATCCGCACATCAAAGCAATGTTTGACTTCCGTACCCGACTAACAGACGCGCAACATTACGCGGCAAACTGGAGCAGTGTAAAAATGGTTGACGATTTTGTACGTTCCATGAGCTTTTCCCATGAGGAAGCGAAAGTGGAAACACCTGTGTCGGCATGTAACGTAACATTGTCCGTCGCGCCTACGATAAGAATTATTTCGTCTTTGGGCGTAGCCAACTTTGTAAACTTTGTCAAAGGTGCAGAATTAAAGAAGTTTGTCCAGATTGATGCGTTCAGTTTTATGCTGGACGCTTTCTAAGATATATCAAATAAATAAAAACGACTTGTAATGCATAACTCATTAAACCGAGTGCTTCGAGGTAAAACCCGAAGTTTTATAAAGATAGGTGAGGAGGGTGTCCGCTGCCCACCTCCGTTCGAAGGCTCCGTGCACGGTCATCGGCTTCAGTCATTTGGATAAGATTGGAAAACCCACAAATGTCAGGGTTTCGTCTTTATATAATTATTGAAATCCACCCGGATTTACCCCGTGATTCCTGCCGAGGAGCTGGAAGACTCGTCTGCACTGATGCCGCACGCGCAGTTATACCTATTGCAGATTACAAGCACATCTACGAGAAAGGAAGAAAACATATGCCATATATCACAATAAAACAACCGCCGAAATATTTTCAAATGTCCCTAGACGATATTCTGGCAGGAATAGAAGATTTAAGGAAATATGTAAACCCCAACACAGCAAACACACGTACATTTTGGGTGGAGCGTCCAAACAAAAAGCTACTGGAACAAACGGACACTTTAAAGATGACTGAGTTGTTGCGTGCGTTTAACCAGTCAAAAGAAGCTCTGTTCAACGCGGACAGAGCTTCTTTGTATCATTCTTTCCATATCCCCAAAAGCAGCGGAGGTCTGCGTCGCATTGACGCGCCACAACCGGAGCTGATGAACACTTTGCGAGATTTGAAAACTTTGTTTGAAACACAAATGTTCGCGTTATACCATACGACTGCCTTTGCGTATGTCCGTAGTCGTAGCACGGTTGACGCATTAAAACGCCACCAGCGTAACGAAAGCAAGTGGTTTTTGAAGTTGGACTTCGCGGATTTCTTTGGTAGCACTACGCCTACATTTGTGCTAAATATGCTTTCTCTGATATTTCCGTTTAGTGAAATTGTAAAAAGCGGCGACGGAAAAGAAGAACTCCAAAAAGCTCTAAGCCTGTGCTTTTTAAATAACGGCTTACCCCAAGGCACACCCATCTCACCATTTCTGACAAACGTGATGATGATTGCTGTAGACCATAAAATCAGCAATAACCTGCGTAATTTCGATAGCCGTCGTTTCGTCTATACCCGTTATGCCGATGATTTATTGATTTCGTGCAAAATTGATTTCGATAAAAACTTGGTGCAGAAATTTGTGGCAGATACCTTGGCAGAGTTTAACGCACCCTTCACAATAAAACCAGAGAAAACGCGTTACGGTTCTTCCGCCGGACGCAACTGGAATCTTGGGCTTATGTTGAATAAAAACAACGAAATCACCATAGGTCATAAGCGCAAAAAGGAATTTAAAGCAATGTTGGACAACTACATGCGCGGCAGAAAGAATGGCAATGGTTGGGAGCATAACGACATACAGGTGCTTGGCGGGCTTATCAGCTATTACAAAATGGTTGAGCGGGAATATATCAACTATGTGCTAGAGCAGTATGGAAAAAAGCACGGCGCGGATATTGAGAAAAGTATCAAAGCCGACTTATCCGCGTAAAATGCTTTGACCCGCTTGCCATAAATATGGCATAATACCATCATGAAGTTTCACACGAGGGGAGATACTTAATTGCCAAAGCAAATCGAAGATACTATAATGAAGTCAATCATGGAGTTGTTTAAAGGCGACGCGGTTAAATTCTTTGGGATAGACAAACGAGTGGTTGCGTCGGCGCGGACGGAGTTATCTCATATCCCAATTCAACGAAAAACTGATGATTGGTTATGGGAAACGGACGATGATTTATTTCTCCACTTCGAATTCCAGTCAGATTACGACAAAAAAGATATCGCACGTTTTATGGTTTCCGATGCAATTCTGCACTTCAACACAGGCAAGCCCGTAAAAACCATCGTAGTGTACTCGGCGGAAATATCGGAAACAGTAACCACGCTGAATGCGGGAGCGATACAGTACAATGTAGAAGCATTTTACATGTCTACGCTCGACGGCGATAAAACCTATTCCGATATAAAAGCAAAGGTGGATTCGGGGGAAACACTAACCAAGCAAGATTTAATGTCAATCGTATTTCTACCCATGATGAAGAACAGCGTAGACAAGACCACCCGCTTTGAACAAGCGATAACATTATCTAAGGAAGTATCCGCCAAGGACAACCAAGCGCAAATACAAGCAATGTTACAATTGCTTGCAGAAAAATTTGTAAAAGATGCAGAAATGTTGAAAAAATTGAAGGAGATGATAAGCATGGGAGTAATAGCAGAAATGATAGCAAATGACAAAGCCGTTGATATAGCAAAAAATATGTTGAAAGAGGGGTTGGCTATATCCGTTGTTTCAAAAACTACAGGTTTAGATGAGCCGACCGTTCTTGATTTGCAAGCCGAACTAAGTGCAGCGTAGATAAAGTTGTTAATCTTTTGTATATAGACCTCGTAAGTTGCAATAGCAATATGCGGGGTCTTTTTCTATTTATGCCTTTTGTGATGGATAGTTTGAAAAATCAAACACTTCATGCGTTACGCTGAAGTTTCAAAAAGCACGAGCGATGGTGGCGTAGCTTGAGGCCCGCAGACTGGGATCGGTCGTCTTCATGACGGATTCCGGTTCACGAGATGTGGAAAAGTCCTGATAAATCAAGGCTTTGGGTTTCAAGTGTCTTAATTATCCACACCTTCGTCTGACTGCATCCGGATACCGCCGCAAATTGCTGGTGCCTTCCGCCTCATCTGATATAATGCAGATTGCAAAAGGAAAATAAATATAATCGTAAAGCAGGTGAACAGTTATGAACCAGTTAGGGAATAAATGGAAAATAATAGCTGTACTAATCTTAATCGTTGCGATGTTGTATGTAGTTGCAAGTTGTAGCAAAAGCGGAAAACCTCAAATTAAAGGTGTTGCTGAAATTATTGCCTTTGATTACGACGCTTTAAGCAGGGATGTTCGTTTTACTGCCATTGTAGTCGGAATAACGGAATATGGCGAAGAAGTTGTACGAAGATGGCAGATAACTTCGTTACAATTTCAGCAACTGGAAATAGGAGACAGAGTTCGGAGGGTTAATGGCAGGGTTATAAAAATTCAAGCTACGTTAAAATCTTAACTTACCGAATTTGCAATGCATAACTTTGTTTCATTCAAAGTGCTTTGTGGTCTAACCCAAAGTTTTAAAATGCAAGGTGAGAGCCATGCTCCAGGGACACCCCCAGAGCTCTGCGCGTGCCGGAAGCAGCTAATGGAATACCCAACTTCATCTGATGACCACAGGAACTCACTTGATATCACTGCGTTTGTTGAGGGCTTGACAATTAATATTGTTGAGTCTCAGCCTGCTGCGGCGACCAAACATCAATTGGGTTTCCATTCCTCACCGTATACAGATTGCAAATGATAGTAAATAAAATATCCACAATGCATAACCATGTCCCATGTATCGGATTAATTCGAAATCGGTCTCGTATATCGCGGCAAAAACACGGAAAACACGGTTTTCCGACGCCGCTCTGCCGAGGCCGTTTCTCATTGAATCCGATTTAGACAAGGTGCTTCGTGGTTTTATCCGAAGCCATGAGTCTATAAGCTTCTCGCAAAACACCGACAGGCGTTTGCTTATTTATCAAATCAGCACATCCATTACAGGATGAGTTCCGCCGTGCTTCTTTCCGCCTGCGGCGAACGAAACACCGCCGAACACATCCTTCCATTCCCGTGCTTTCTTTGTAGATTGTGGATATTAATGCTTAAAAACCAGGAGGTGAAAAAGTGAAATCAAGAAAGGAAATAATTGAAATTATCAACCATGCAAGCGGTACATCGGCTTATCATAAGTTTTCGCACTTTGAATGTTATCCTGTAGTTACAGATGGAGTTATTGCTATAGCGGAAGCTACAGGGTACTATTGGCTTCTCGACATCATCGGTAGCTATCAGACTGATAAACGGCTTGACCCACATTTTCAAATTTGGAGGTTGGCAGTTAATAATGAAAATCAAACGGCTGTCGTAAGCGGTTATAATGACACGGTGCTGATTATTAAACAGGATATTCAATTTACTGATTTCCCATTGGATGAGTTGAAATTATATTTAATGAACGGCGTAATTCTTCTGCTGTCAGAGTATAGAACAGAACTTCCCGTGTGGAGGTTCTGTTCTATAGCAAAAATAAAACAAGGAGGCTACACATGGAACAAACTTCTATTGAAAGAATTGAGGAATTGACCGAACAATTAAACCAATGGCGGCACGAGTATTACAACATAAACACTCCAACTATATCGGATGCTGTATATGACCGAGTGTATGATGAATTGGAGAGACTTGAAAATCAAGTAGGTTTTCGTATGAGCAATTCCCCCATGTAGACAGTCGGATATGAAGCAATTGACGGTTTGGAAAAGACCGCCCACACAATCCCGTTGCTTTCATTGGATAAAACCAATGAAAGCCAAGACTTGATGAGTTTCATCGGTTCACATCAGGTTATGCTCATGCACAAACTGGACGGTATAACACTGAAACTCGAATATGAGAACGGTTATCTTGTTCGGGCGCAACCCCCGTGGCAATGGTGATGAAGGCGAGGTTGTTACGCATAACACTCGAGCAATAGAGGGGATTCCTGCATGGATTTCCTATCTTCAGCGGTTGGTTGTTGTTGGCGAGGTATATATTCCAAATCCGGTATTTGAACATTTGCGGGAAACTTTGTACGATGTTTTAGGCAACTATTGCAATTCCTAATAACTGTATAGTATATTTTTTATATACTAATCAGACAGGATGAATGTTTATGCATATTAATTCTTTTGAGCAGGACATACTTGAGTACGTTAAAGACAATAATATTGATTTATATAATAGATATTACAAGGAGTCAGCGGAATATATAAAAATTAAAGATAAAGAACTATTCCATGAAATTTATGGTTTATTATCATTGGAGCTGTGTATTGAACGATTCTTATTAACAGATGAAGAAATAACACAGACATACGAAAGTATTTATGATATGGGAAACATGTATCAGTTTATAAAAGAGGACTATCAAGACTTTGCATTAGCTGAAAACATCATTAATGATTTTAATTTAATTGGTAAGGATGAAAAAGACCATTTAGATTCAGAAGAATTTGCAAAAAGATTCTGCAGAAAAAATGGCGTGCTTGAGCGATTAAAAACCTACTTGAATTTTGATTTAGAGTTTTTTGCTAAAGATGATGAGCTATACCGGTGCGAAAGAGCTAAAATCATATATTTTATCTACAAAATAGAATACGAATACTTTCCAAATATTAATGTATTAATGTTACTAGCTAATCCAAGCATGGAGAATATAAATAACTCGCTAATAAGCAATGTCACTAAGCATGGTCATATTGTCAAGAAAATTAAAAACTCACTAGAAAAGGAATTGTCTTTAGATTTTATTAAGAGTGTTAAGAAATGTTTTTTTAATATAACTACGAATTGGGATATGTATTTAGAAAGTATTCGGTTTAAAATAGATGCTTTGGATGGGAATGATAAATATAAAATATCAACAAGATTGTCAGTAAGACCTTCATTAGAAAAAATTCTGCTCACTTATGTAGGATATAAACATACACCTATTGAAACGCTATACTTAATAATTGCACAACTTGAGCAAATTGGTCAAATTAAAGACATTTTAAATATAAATAAAATCCCCCACGATGAAAGTTACATCGTTCCTGCCGAGATGAAAAATAAAATTAAAGAATTAGCGTTAAAACAATTTGACCACAAAGTTATAGACAGTAAAAAAATAAGAGAATTATCTATGTATGTTTTTTTGAAAAATAATACAAATAAAGTTGACCATAAACGAGTAAAACAAAATATTGATAAAGTATCGCGTTGGCTAAAATTCTGTAGCAGAGCTAAACCACTTTGCAATGCCAAAGATGCAGTTAGTGAACTGCATATAGTATCGTGCTTACAAGCTGTTTTACTTGGCGACGGAAGCGAAACATTTAACTATGTTTATCATGGTTCCACTAAAAACCCCCAAGTTCAGGCGGCATTAAAAAACGACAACCCAACACTTGACGCTTTACAAATTTATTGGGTAAGAAAAGTAAATGACTATTTTTATTCAAATCTAGGTAGAAATAAGGAGCGAAGCATTTTCCGTAGAATAGAAACTATATGTGATAATATTTTATTAGATATATTTTCTTGTCCTAGCATTGAAGGAATGAACGGCATACACGATTTCTACTGGCGGTCAAGAGAATGTAGTATTATTGGGATCAATAATGATAAATAAAAATCTTAATACTTAATAAGGTTAAAAAATTGGAAACTTTCTTGTTTGGACAAAAATATTTCGTTTTGCAATAATGTCCTCGAAATTAATTCAAGGAAGGACAAAACATGAATAACAATGAAAATGCAATAACGCACCAACCCTGCGATGCAGTTGTTGTCCAGCCAGTGCCAAATGAAGATACCCCTATACAAGTTTGTAACAGTGTGGAAGATATAGCATTTGCAATTAAAAAACAAATGTCGAGGATTGAAGAATCTTTTTTGGACATAGGAAATTTATTAATTCAAGCTAAAGCCAAGCTCAATCATGGACAATGGCTAAAATGGGTTCGCAACAATGTTGAAATTTCAAATGTAACCGTTCAAAGACTTATGTATTTGGCGCGAGAATTTTCAAATACGTCACCGGTTACGCATTTGGGTTTCTCAAAAACATATGCACTATTATCATTACCAGAAGATGACAGAATTCCTTTCATCGAAACTCCACATACAGTGGATGGCGTAGAAAAAAAGGTTTCTGAAATGAGTAAGCGAGAAATAGAAGTATTAATACGCGAAAAAACCAAAAAACCTAAAAAAAATGAACATTATAACTTCAAAACGAACTCTAAATTTCTAATTGAGCATGGAGTTAGCAAAAGCCCATCAACTGAGTTTAATAAAAATTTTAACGCGGCGTATGGAAACATATGTGAAATATTTGATGTATTAGCGGATTTAAGTAACAGTCCCGGTCTTTGTAAAGACTTAGCAAGCAAATTACACACGTTGAGTAAAAGCATTAATAATGCTCTCAAGATGGCAGAAATCATAAGGGAGTGAATCTTCATTAGTGTAAATGGAATAATCAACCAATATTGTGGAAATACTAAAGGTACGGCCAAACAGGGCAATGTTGGAGAGCAACCCGACGCGCGTTGTGAGCTTTAAGCGGTGAAGAACGGCAAGTTGCCCCCGGCTTGTCGTTTTTTATATTCACCGATAATGCTCCCGGCGGATAAACTCCGAGGCGGTAGCCCCGAAAGCATTTCACGCAGCCAACCTATCGTCGAAAAATATCGAGATTTGGCTGTAAGCCATGCCCCAATCTCTTGCGGGCATCGTCCATTTCTTTGTGATTTCTCTCGCTGAGAAGTACACGACCTTGCGAATGGAATCATCGGTGGGCAGGATGGCTTTCGTCTTGGTGAATTTGCGTAGTTGGCGGTGATAGGCTTCTACCGCATTTGTGGTATAGATAAGGTGGCGTATCTCCTGCGGGTATTCGAAAAATGTGGTCAGTTCTGTCCAGTTGGCATCCCAGGACTTGAGTATTGAAGGATATTTCTTGCCCCATGTTTCACGAAACTCTTCCAGTGCGTACTCGGCATTGTCGAGGTTGACTGCGCCGTAGATTTTCTTTAGGTCGGCGCATACGGCTTTGCGGTCTTTCCACGGTACAAACTTCGTAGAGTTGCGGATTTGGTGCACGATGCACAGCTGGTTTTTGGTCTTGGGGAAGGTCGCGTTGATGGCTTCGCTCAAGCCGCGCAGGTTGTCGTGACAAGCCACGAAAATGTCGGAAACACCGCGTTTTTTAAGGTCGGAGCATACACCCGCCCAGAAACTCGCTCCCTCGTTTTCGCTTAACCAGCAGCCGAGGATTTCCTTGTGACCTTCCATGTCAATGGCGAGTACGGTATACACGCATTTGTTTATGATTTGGTTGTCTTTTCGGCTTTTGAACACCACGCCATCAAAGTACACGATTGGATAAATGCTTTCAAGTGGGCGATTTTGCCATTCGTTTACCTCCGGCAGAATCTTGTCTGTGATTTTGGATATCATCGTTTGTGGGATTTCTGCCCCATAGATTTCTCGCAGGCTGTCCTCTATGTCCCGTTGGCTCATTCCCTTCGCGTACATAGCCATGATTTTTTGCTCGATTTCATCCGTACGTACTTGTCGTTTTGCCAATACTTGCGGCTCAAACTCGCCGTTGCGGTCACGGGGTATGGCGATTTCGGCTTGACCATAGTCGCTGGTGATGGTTTTACGATTGTAGCCGTTTCGGCTGTTCCCGCTGTTGTTACCCAATACGCTGTTTTTGTCGTATCCTAGATGTTCCTCCATCTCGGATTCCAGCATTTGCTCTATTGTTCCCGCAAACAGACGCTTCAATTTCGATTGTATGTCTCCTGTCGTTTCGCAGTCCGACATCAGTATCTGTACCAATTCCATTTCTTTTTCCGTTAAAATGTTCTTTGATTTCTTCATGTCTATAACCTCCATTTGTTTTGTTATGGAGATTATTGCCATTTACACGGAGAAACATTCAGACTCAATCATAATTGGAAATTGCCCGACTAAGGGGCATCCTTACATCTTGATATTTACTCCTGGCTTCCCTGTGATTCAGCATGGGGAACTTTTTTTTCTTTTAATTTATATCGTGTTGGCGTATGCTTTGTAAGACTTTTAATCTTAGTCACCAATTTGTACACGGTATGGTTTTTATTGCCTCTTTTTTCTTCAGAAGAATCTACTTTGTTGCTATTTGGAATATTCGGGTGTGTAGATTTTATTAATTCTTTTTGCTCTGTGTCTTCGTCATTATAATAAAAAACCTTATTAACACGACAAAATCCTTCCGGAGTGAGTAATACAATATCTTTTAATGTAGCAAATTCATGAGGATGTATTAATGGCTCACGTGATTCATTGAATTGCAAGTTATAATGTTTGTTTTTTTATCGTTATCAACGCCAACCCCACTTTTACCAGCCACAATACTTCCAACCATTTCACTAAAGATTTTTTGGTTTTCCGAATCTGTGACCCCTAATATTGCTTTATATTGGCAATTATCTACGATTATCCTTCGGGTATCCCTACCATACGTTTTGTCAAGTTGTGCCAGGCTTTGTATTGTTAAGCAAATTGTAACCCCTTTGCTCCTAAGTGTAGAAATAGCGTTTTGAATGACATCCACTTTGCCTAATCGCGGGAATTCATCAAGTAACAACAAAATTGGTGGTAATTTCTTTTTCTTACCTTCCGTGCTGTATTTGTCCGGTCGGCGTTCTAATGTTCTAATTAACTGTGTAAGCATCAGCGTAATTGCGCCATCCCATTGTCCAAGTTTATCTTCTGCTATTCGCATGAACACGTTATGTGTTTCTAAATCTTCCCATCTAATCGACATATCAGAAGGTGAAAATGAGGACTTGATTCTCGGGTCCGTGGCAAATACCATAATTTTACTGCTCAGTTCAGCACTGATACCGGCTAACATTTTACTATCTGACAACTCGGACAAATTGATTAGCTTAGGCTTAAGGCTGGATATGTCTTCGCCAGAAAACAATTCTAAGTCAATTCCTTCTAAATCAAAAGTTTCCTTCACAAAATCGCTTTCTATAAATTGATTGATATGCATCTTTGCATATTCATTATTACTATTGGCTATATCTTCAATTAGTTTCCAGATTGGACGAGTCTGTATGAGTTGCATTGTTTCAATAAAGCTTAAATTGTTTCCGTAACCGTATAGAATAGTAGCTGTTAAGACATGTTGAGCTGCTTGTAACCAGAAAGGTTCAAGTACGGAAGGTGGGACTTGAATAATTGCTTGAGAAATCTCACGAGCATTTTGTATTAAGTCTTCCTCCTCGCTTTGACGTAGAAAATAAAATGGATCATATCTAGAGTAACTTTCTTCCTTTGAAAAATTAAATATTTTAAAATCCCTTTTTGGTGAAGGTATGTTATTCCAATGCTCAGATAGCTCGCCCTTGATGTCAATTGCAAATATTGTCCCTTTCCATGTTTCTAAACTTGGTATGGCAATGCATGAGCTTTTTCCACTTCCAGCTCCACCAACAACTAAAACATGACCATCTTTCTCTTGTGGTTTTCCTACATATCTAATTCTACCATCAATAAATTCGCGGAATGCCATACGTTCTGTTACCACTTGTTTTTCTATTCCAAAAAAGAAGAAAGAATCTTGACTTCTTTTATTAAGCATGTAGTGCGGTATATTAAACCTATCACGTAATGATGTTTGACTCACTGTGTATTTATCGAACAGCTTTTTTATATTTTTTTTACTTGCCATAATTTTCACCCCTTTTTGAATAATAACATCTTTTTTCTGTATCGGCAAAATTATTAATAAGAAATGGTGTAAGTTTTGGCGTGTTTCTTGTTTTGCGTGCGATATTGCTCATCTGCTATAAATACTAAAAATGACACGGAGGAACGATATGACATTTGAATGTACGTCAAAAAAACACGATGAAATAAAAAAGGAACAAGCCAGGCGTCGCAAGCTAGCAAAAGAACAACGTGAAAAAACAGCTCTTCGCAAATCACATACCCGACGTTGCATAATTTTGGGTGAGATATTGCTTGATACTCTACCTGAAACAGCGCAATTTAAAATTCACCGCACAAAAGCTGCTAATGATACTGAATTTAAACCTCTAAAAGAATTTTTAAATCGGGTACTCGAAAACTCGTCCTATAGTTTTATGAGTTGAAAAAGTGATTTGCGCACTTACACATCAAAAAAAATACTTGTGCGAGGTGACAGCGATGAACACTCGATTTAAAAATTTTTTTCACTTTAATCTTGGCACAATTAGCCGAGGTCGAGGGGAATTTGTTTCAAGAGAAATAGCATATATAACGGGGAAGAAAATTATTGACCATTATTATGGATTAATACATGATTATAGTAACAGAACAGACGTTCTGTATTCCGAAGTTTTGCTTTCTATGAATGCACCTTCTGCGTTTTCAAATATTGAAATTCTTGCAAATGCTATAGAGGAATCAGAACATAGAAAAGATTCGCGTACCGCAAAAACAATAATTATTGCGTTATTCAATAACTTTGGATGCTCAAGCACACAATCGTTTTCTATAGATGAATATGCTCGTCTCGTAAGGGAGTATACCCTTGAAAATTTTATAAACCAAGGAATGTGCGCGGTTGTTGTTATACACAAAGGGGAAAATAAAGACAATCCCGAAAAGAGCAATCCGCACGTTCATATCGTACTTACTGATAGGCCTGTGGACGAATCGGGGTTTTGTCATAAAAAAAATCGAAATTGGATAAAAAACCATGTTAGGACTTGGCGTGAACTTTGGGCAGATGCACAGAACAGAGAATTTGAGAGAAAAGGACTTGGATTTAGGGTGTCTGCGAAAAGCCATATTATGCTTGGAATAAAAAAGGAGCCGACCAAACATCGCGGAAAGGCAGTGATTGCTCTTGAGCAACGAGGCATTGAAACAGATTGTAATATTGAGCATAAACAAGTAATTATTCTTAATAATTCAAAAGAAAAGAATGAGAGGATAATAGCTGAAAAAAAGCGTCACGACCGTGAACGCTCTCGCTAATAATACAAGTATGTTTTTGTGTAAGTCGGTAATGTTTATCTGTCAATGGGAGTGAATTTTTTATGGATACCATGTCAAATAACAACAACATTGAATCATCTGTGATTCTTGTTGGATATAATGATTTACTAAGTGTAAAAGACTTAGCTCAAATATTCGATGTATCAAAACAGACTATTTACAAAGAAATTAAGGACGAAAAGTTTGGCATTCCAATAAAAATCGGACGCTCTTATAAAATACCAAAAGTACGCGTACTTAAATTATATTTTCATACTTAGTAAGTTTATTCAAGAATGTCTATTTATGCTATAATATCACTAGGCTAATTGTAACATAGGTGGACTTCTCTTATTTTTGAAAGGATGATACCTATGACTGCTACAATAAACGCAAAGAAAGACCGACCGAATTATTTTGTAATTATTCGTTACAAAGACGATACAGGAAAGGAGCGTACAAAAACAATCTCTACAGAAATATCGGTCAAAGGGAACAACAAGCGGAAAGCCGAAAGGCTGAAGGATGAAATCTTAGAGCAGTACAAAAGGGATAAAGTTTCTATTGAAAAAGACCCCTTTTTTACTGATTTTTTCAAGGAATGCATGGAAACTTGGTTAATAACGAGTAAAATTCAACTAACGACATATGATTCGTACACAATTACAATGAACGCACACATCCTTCCGTTTTTTGAACCTTTGAAACTGAGGGTAAAAGATGTTGAACCTAACCATATTCAGAAATATGTCAACAAAAAGTTGAAACGTGTTTCTGCTAATACTGTAAAAAAACACATAGCCAATATTTCTTCTTGCCTTGAAAGCGCGGTTAGGCAAAATATCATTTCTTTTAATCCTGCAAAAAGGATTGACGAATTGAAAAAGGTAAAATACAAGGGCGCAAAATATTTGACAGAAGCGGAAATTATAGAAATGCTACGATGCTTCAAAGGAGACCCATTGGAAATGGTTATTTTGCTAACATTATTTTACGGTCTCCGCCGTAGCGAGATTCTTGGCTTAAAATGGAGTGCGATTAATTTTATAAAAAACGTCTTTGAAATTAGACACGTTGTTGTCAAAGTTTCAAAAAAAACGCATTACAAGAATTTGACCAAGAACGACAGCAGTAATGATTTTTTGCCGCTTACAGATATAATTAAAACGCACTTAGTTAAGCTGAAGGAGGAACAGACGCAGCGAAAAGAATTGCAACCCAATAGTTACATCGACAACGATTATATATGTAAACGCTTTGACGGCGAATTAATGAGTACGGACTATGTAAGCAAGCATTTTAAGTTGATTATGAAAAAAAACAACTTGCCTAATATCCGATTCCATGACCTTCGCCATTCTGCCGGAACTTACTTGAAATACCTCGGTTTCGACTTGAGGGATATTCAAGCGTGGCTAAGACATGCGGATTTGAAAACAACTTCGCAATATACCCATGTGGATTTGAGTGCGAAGGTAGCTATTGGCGAAAAGTTAAACGCTAAGCTTACCGAAAATGGGTTTGAAGCGATTACCGTGGACAAAACCGTGGACATTGCTCAAAATTAGGGAAATAGCAACAAAAAAGAGGCTTCCTTTTTTTTCAGAAAGCCTCATAAACACTAACTTTGCACTCGACAGGACTTGAACCTGCAAGGTCTAGGACCACTAGATCCTTAGTCTAGCGCGTATGCCAATTCCGCCACGAGTGCGTGCAACGAGAAACATTGTAATACAGGCTTTCTTTGGTGTCAAGCGTAACGTTATGGCTGTTGGGGTGTTTGAGCTTACTTAACACGGATAATAATTTTTCCATCGTCCCAGGAGATAAAATCGCTGCGTTTTCTGCTCGGGAAATACCCGTCCGTGACGACGTCTCCTGTTCTGAAAACGGAAAGCATAAACCCGGCAAGCCCCATGTTTACGACCATGGCAAAGTTGCCGGGTGAGATAAACGGCAGAGAAATCATAGGGATGGTAATGCCAAGATTAAAAAGAGTGTACATAACGGCCTGTACGGAAAAAGTAACAATGACGGCGAGCGAAACAAAAAATCCAAGCCCACTGCGCTGTTTTGCGCATTTTGCCGAAGTCGCAACAATAAAAGCGGCAACCGCAGCCAAAATCACGATAACGGCCAGCCACCCAAAGCGGCTAATAACGGTGGTTAACGGACGATAGGCATAAAACGAAGGAGAAAAAAGCCATTCCTGCGGAAAGCGCGGCGGCAAAACGCCTTCACCGACAAAAGCCGCACCGCTAAGCAGCCCCCGCGCCTGTGCCGCAAGAAAACCACGCCCAAGCGGGTCGATAAACGGGTCAAATGTAACCCTAATCCGTGCAATAATCCATTGTCCGTCAATGGCCATCATTATCCCAAAAACCACAACATGTGGTACAAAAGCCAATATAATTCCCAAGCCTTTGTTAATCGCACCAAACCAGCCACGCAAAATCGCCGTCACCAGCAGCACGCTTGCGATAATCACAAAATGCCAAGCCCCCGAAGGCGCGGGAGCCATAAATGCAACGATTCCTAAAATTCCAAAGGCCGCCAAACACGCCAAAATCCCCTTATACCCTCTATTTCTGTAAGAAAAAATAATGGGCGCGAAAACCACGGGGAAAATCAACGGAAGCACCTGTGCCGTAAACGGAATCCTATGTGCCACCGAAAAAATGTGTCCCCCGCTACGCAATACAAACACAACAAAAACCACTAACGCCACACCGATACAAACCCGCCAAGGGTATTTTCCAAGAATAGTAAAATCGGCAAAATAAGCGGCAAGCATCACAGCAAGCCCAAATGCCGCCCATAAAAGCTGCCCGTTGGAACTAACCGCCGCCCAAATAAAACGCCAATCGGAACCGGCTCCGCCAAGCACATAGCCCAAATACATTCCGAATACCAAAAAGCCCGCGACGCAGGCCAAAAGCCCCCATTGCGCACGTGGCCTGTGTACTCGGTCGAATTCTGTGCCGATTTGTACCGCGTCGCCTGTGTCTTTTATTGCTCTTTGTACGGCGGCTTGCTCTTCCAAGCCTTGGGCGATGTAGCCGTCGCGGGCGTCGGTTATGTGGTTTTCCATTTCTTCTCGTACTCGCTCTTGGGCTTTTTTCCATCTTATTTGTTGGCAAACCTCGTTTACATATTCCTTTATTTTATCCGAATGCATGGTATGCTCCCCCCATCACCTTGTTTACCGCGCCGGAGTATTCTGTCCACTCGGCTTGTTTTTTGTTTAGAAAGCCTCGGCCTTCGGGTGTGATTTTGTAGTATTTTCGCACACGTTGGCTGTCCGCCTTCTCGTCGAAGGATGTCACCAAGCCGTCGTTTTCCAGCCCGTGTAAGAGTGGGTACAACGTCCCTGTCTTTAACCGAAATACGTCCCCAGACCGTTTGGATAACTCTTCTATTATGCGATAGCCGTACATTGCTTCGTTTTCCAGTAGCTTTAAAACCAATGTTGTGGTGTTCATGGCTTTCCCTCCCATATGTAGGTTGCCTACGCATTATATGTAGATTGCCTACATATGTCAAGTCCTATTTACTAAACTATATATTATCAAAACAAAATCCCCGCCAGCCCATAATCCGCAAGGCTTTGCACGCTTTGTTCAAAATCATCCAAACCGGAAAAGTAACGCTTTTTATATCACTACCCTCGCGGCGGTATTCCCACGACATGTTGTACATATAATATACAAACTACATAAAAGGGGTAACGTATGAAACTAAACAACGGGCTAAAAATAGCCATAGTCTACGGCTCGGTATTTTTGGGGGCGGGATTTGCTTCCGGGCGGGAGCTTTTGCAGTATTTTGTGGGGTTTGGACGGGTTGGTATGTGGGGGCTTATTGTGTCGGGGATTCTCTTCGCGCTGGTGGGCTGGTCGGTGCTCACTATCTGCCGCCGCGAGGAAATCACTACATACAACGGATTTATGAAGTTTATCTTCGGGGAGCGGCTTGGGCCTATTATGGAGGGCTGTGTCGCAGGGTTTTTGTTCTGCCTGTTTGCGGCAATGCTTGCGGGGGCGGGGGCTACGGCCTATCAGGCGTTTTACCTGCCGTTTTCTGTGGGCGCGTTGGTGGTTGGGTTGATTGTTTTTGCCGTTTTGTGCTTTGGGCTGGACGGGATTGTTAAAATTAATTTGTTTCTCGCGCCGCTTATGCTGCTTGGTGGGATTTTTATTGGGTTTTACAGCTTTCTGGCTTATACCGCGCCGGCTTTTGCTTCTTTCTCGGGCGGCGGGCGTATGGGGTTGGCTTGGTTGCTTTCGGCCATTGTTTATGGCTCGTATAATCTCGTGACGGGTGTGCCTGTGCTTGCGGCTACGTCTAAGCTCGCTGTTACTAAGCGCGACGCCATGGTTGGTGGGCTTCTTGGGGGCGGGGTGATTACGCTTTTGGGGCTTTCTATGTCGTTGCCTTTGTTTTTGTACTACACCGATATTATTTCTTTGGAAATTCCGTTTTTGCATATAGCTCGCGACTATGGGAGTATTTTTAGTGTCCTTTATCTTACCGTTCTTGTTTCTGCGTTGCTTACCACGGCTGCTTGCAATGCCTTTGCTGTTATGCAATGGTTGGAATCACGCGGGTACAAAAATAAGATAAAGGCCGCCGCAGTGCTTTGTTTGCTGGGTGTTTTGGCCGCGCATATCGGGTTTTCCAATATCGTGATTTTTGTTTATCCCATCTTTGGATTTGTAGGTTTATTTAAAATTATAGTTATTTTAATTCGCAATTTTGCAGGCGGAAATCTGCGTCAAGGCTAAAACGCTTCGCGTTTTGCGGCAATGCCGCCGCCATTCCCCGGATTTTGAATTTAAAAATTGCGATTACGCTTGCCCCCGCAGGAAAAATTTTGTACAATAGGAAGAACAACTATATTTACGAGGGGGACTTACATTGTTTATTCATCAAGTACCGAGAGGCACTACCTTTACATTTGAGTTTGACGACAACGGGCTGGAAATCGACGGCATGTTTGATGGTAACATAGACCATATATGCTTTAACATCATATGTCTGGAGATTTCTAAGGATATCGAGCAGTACCAAGGCAAGGACCCTCTTGTTTCGTTTATACTCGGTGATACCTCATACTCGTTTAAGGCAAATCTTATGAAGATAAGCGAGAATAAGGACGCAATCCATGACTCTATAGAGTTTAAGGCGATTTCGCCTATTAAGGATGAGCCGCTGCGTAAGAATTTCCGTGTAAAAATAGACCTGCGCGTGCGTATCCATGAGTATGTGGACGACTTTAAAAAGCATTATACAAACGGCTGGATGTGCGACGCGATATCCGACGATATCAGCAAGCGCGGGATACGCTTGTTTAGCGATTACCGCCTGGACGCGCCGCTGGATACACCGTTTACGCTGGAGTTTTCGCTTATGACGGGGTCCATTTATCTGATACCCGCTACGCTAAAGCGTTCTCAGCCTAACACTGTGACGCGCTCATATGCATACGATTACGGCTTTATCTTCGATTTTAAGGACATGGCCGAAAAACAGGAAAACCTGATTTTAGAGATACTGGAGTACAAAATAAGACACAGACTAAAATAGGAGAAACATCATGCGTAAAACTATTTTTGTAGTGGATGACAACGACACAAACCTATCCATGGCGGAAGAAGGGCTGGAGGATTTGTACGATGTAATGACAATTCCTTCGGGCGAGCGGCTTTTTAAGATTTTAAAAAAGGTAAAGCCAAACCTTATTTTGCTGGACATCGAAATGCCGGAAATGGACGGCTTTCAGGTACTGGAGCAGCTAAGGGCGCAAAAAGAATACAGCGATATCCCCGTAATTTTTCTTACGGGAATGCGCGCACCGGAGGTAGAAGCCCGGGGCTTCGAAAGCGGAGCGGTGGATTTTGTCACCAAGCCGTTTTCTACCCCCGTGCTTCTTAATCGCGTAAAGCTGCATATCGACGTAAACCTTCTTATAAAGGAGCATACCGAAAAGCTGGCGCGTAATCACCAAAACATGATATTTATACTGGCCGACATGGTGGAAAACCGCGACAGCGGCACGGGCGGTCATATAGAGCGCACATCTGAGTATGTAAAGGTACTCATAAAAGCCATGAAGGACGAAGGCGTATATATAGAAGAAATCAAAGACTGGGACTTGGAAATGATGGGTATTTGCGCCATCCTGCACGACGTTGGCAAAATAGGCGTATCCGACACAATCCTAAATAAACAGGGCAAGCTCACCGAGGAAGAGTTTTCTCGCATGAAAAACCACGCCTCCAACGGCGCGGATATTATTAATCGTGTAATTACACGTACGGGCGATGATGAGTTTTTACATAATGCCCGTCTTTTTGCCGAGTTCCACCACGAGAGCTGGGACGGCAGCGGTTATCCGCATAACTTAAAGGAGCTGGAAATTCCTATACAGGGGCGTATCATGGCATTGGCCGACGTTTACGACGCCCTTATTTCTGAGAGGCCGTACAAGCCCGCCTTCTCCCACGAAAAAGCCGTGGAAATCATCATCAAAGACTCCGGCAAACGCTTCGACCCCAAAATCGCCGCCGTTTTCCAAAAAATACACGAGCAGTTTAGGATGGTTAAACAATCCATAAAAGATAAATAAAAAATCCACCTCACCTCGCCCCATTGAGAAAAGGAGCAACCTCCCGTGCAGGTTTTGTTCGATTTACAGGAAGAAATCAACGACTTGGATTTAAAAGCTTCTAAACATATAGTCCCTGTAGGCAGCAAAATGCCAACCTTAAAAATATGTGAAGTAGACGGTATCAAAACCCTAAAGATAAAAGACCGCGTGGATCAAATAGCGGGTATAGGTATCCCTCTGGATTCTTTGCCTGTAAAGCCGGGCGACAGGATTACCGTCACAGGCCGTGTGGCAGGCGGTGTGTCCATGGGTAGCTGGGGTGTCGCGCTTTCCATCGAGGAGACAAACATGCGCCAGGCCGAAGAATGCCAGCTTGCGCAGTTTACTTCGCCAAAGTCGCTGTTTTCGCTCAGCTATATTTTAACCGATGCCGACCTCGGTTGTGTTATCACCGTACAAACTACCCGCTGGGGTTCGATTAACCCCACTATGGATTTATATGTAGACAGTATTTTGATTTTGCGCGACAAAAAAGTAATAACGGTAAAAGAAGACCCGCGCAGTATCGTATATACAATGGAAAATGACCAAGACATAATCCCGGGCGGCGCGATAGCCGCCGAAGGGTCGGGGCATAACGAACTTTTTACAGAGTTTCTTGCGCACTCCGGCAGTCCTGATGTAAAAGTATTTTTACATGACGACAAAACAAAGGCACTATACGTGAGCCGCCGCCGAAAGGACTGGGACGGCGTAGACATAAGGATAAAAAATCTGGAACTCATGAAAGGCAATAACTATAGAATAACCGTAGAAGGCAGCATAGACGGCAAAGCACCCGAAGGCACGATTATTACATTACAGGGCTTGCCGGGGTATACCTGGCGCAACAATCAACTGGTTAACGACAGTCAAAGCTTTACTTTGCGGTACTCGCTTACACAAACAGAAATACACCAGTGGCATACCGTAAGGATTACAACAAATGCCATAGGTGCGGGTGTATCCTTCTATATTTATAGTATAGAGATTAAAAGGTTGGGGTTGTTATGACAATAAACGAGATTACCAATGATTTAACTTTTGAGGCGTTTTTTAACGGTATACCCGCGCCATGCATTTGCTTTAGCAGCAAGGGCGAGCCACTGGCGTGCAACCACGGCATGGTGGGAATGCTGAGTGCAAGCTCTCGCGCACACGCACTCACATTTTTTAACGAAGAAAATCTGAAAAAAAACATAACAGACTGCGTTATGGAATTTGCATACACCTGCAAAAAACCACACACCGAAGAAGAAATAGAAATGATTATGTATCTAAAGCCGTTTAAGCCCGGCATGGTAATGGTATACGCCCGCGAGATAAATATTGCAGAATCCCGCGGTCAGCTAATGTTAGACTCCGCACCCATGGCAGTAAGCTTTTTTAATGCAGAATCGGAAATAGTAGACTGTAACCAGGAAGCGGTAAAAATGTTCGGGTTTAAGCACAAGGACGATTATCTGGAGCATTTTTCGCGGCTTATGCCGCCGATACAGCCAAACGGCAGGTCTTCCCGTAAATTAATTATTGAATATATATCGGAAGCTTTTACAAAGGGCTATTCTAAGCATGAGTTTGTGCGTCAAAAAATCGACGGCTCGCTAATGCAAACGGAGGCCTCCTTTGTGCGTACGGAGCATAGAGGCCAAAGTGTGGTAATGGGTTATTCTCGCGACCTCACAGATGTATACGCCGCCATAGAGCGCGAGCGCGAAGCCCGCGAAACCGCACAAATTTACATGGATACATCCCCCATAGGTATGGAAATATGGGACGAGCAAATGGAAATAGTAACCTGCAACCACCAAATCGTGGAAATGTTTGGTTTTATGGATAGAAACGCGTTCCTTAGCCGTGTTAAGGATACTTGGGCGGGAGAGCATGTCGCGCCGGTATTTTTGCAGCAAGCCTTGGAAGAAGGCTTTGCGCGGTACGAATGGGACTTTACACGGGTAGACGGCAGCGAGTTACCCTGCGAAGTGCGCCTTCAGCGCGTTGTCCGTGACAATATGCCGCAAATTATGGCGTATTTTACCGACCTTTCCGATGTAAAAAAAGCCGTAGACGCCGCCCGCGAGGCAGATAAACGCGCCATGCTTATGTTGGACGCCACACCGCTGGCGTGCTTCCTTATCCGCGAAAATGTTACCGCGCTGGACTGTAACCTCGCCGCCGTGGAGCTGTTTGGCTTTGATAACAAGGTAGACGCGCTAATGCGTTACCGTGATATTTTTCTGCCGGGGACATTGCCTATTTCCTTGGAATGGGTAAATACATCCGAGCCTATGAAATTTGAGTTTAACCATATTTCCGTAGCCACGGGCGAGACCATCCCCTGCGAAGTTACACAGGTATATCTAGATTACCAAGGCAATCCGATAATAGCCTGCTACATGCGTGACCTTAGAGAAATAAAAGCAATGATAGCAGAAATGAAACGCATAGAAGTAGCAGAAGAAGAGTCCCGCGCAAAGAGCCAGTTCTTGGCACGCATGAGCCACGAAATCCGCACACCGCTAAACGCAATCATGGGTGTATCCGACATACAACTGCTAAGCGGTAACCACCCCCCCACCACGGAAGAAGCATTTATGCAAATACATTCGTCTTCCAATGTTCTGCTTTCCATTATCAATGATATTCTCGACCTGTCCAAAGTAGAAGCAGGCAAAATGGAAATATTCAATAAGCCCTACGAAATCGCAAGCCTCATCTACGATACCGTTCAGCTAAACCTCATACATCTCGGCAGCAAAAAAATCAACTTTACACTTGATATCACCCCGGATATGCCCAAAATTTTAATAGGGGACGAAATCCGTATTAAACAGGTGCTTAATAATCTGCTTTCCAACGCGTTTAAATACACACGCGAGGGCGCGGTTAATCTTAAATTTACCATAGAGCGCGGCAGGGGCGACAATGCGATGCTTGTAGTGGAGCTTTCCGACACAGGGCAGGGAATGACAGAGGCACAAATCGCTTCCCTCTTCGAAAGCGAATACATCCGCTTTAACGAATCCAACAACCGCCTAATCGAAGGCACAGGCCTCGGCATGAACATCACCAACAAAATGATTGATATGATGAACGGCAAAATCTCCGCAAAAAGCGAACTCGGAAAGGGTACTACCTTCTTTGTGCGCCTTCCGCAAAATGTTTCCGGCAGTGATGTCTTGGGCAAAGAAATCGTAGAAAACTTGAGAAATTTCCAAATATCGCAGCGTTCCTTCCAAAAACGTCATCACTTCGACTACGAGCATATGCCATACGGCAACGTGCTTGTGGTAGATGACGTGGAAAGTAATCTCTTTGTGGCAAAGGGGCTTATGACACCCTACGGTCTTACCGTAGAAACCGCAATCAGCGGCTTTGAAGCTGTGGACAACATAAAATCGGGCAAGGTGTACGACATCATATTTATGGACCACATGATGCCCGATATGGACGGTATAGAAACCGCAAAGGCTATACGAGAGCTGGGCTACGACCATCCCATAGTCGCACTCACCGCAAACACAATCATGGGGCAGGCCGAGCTGTTTATGTCAAACGGCTTTGCGGGCTTTATTTCCAAGCCCATAGATGTATCGCGGCTTAACAACTATCTCATAACCTTAATCCGAGACAAGCAAACCCCGGAAACTCTGGAGGAGGCGAGAAGAACCTCGCCTACGATAATGACGGATAACCTGTCCACCGCACTTGTGGATTCCTTCCTGCGCGACTCGGGGCGTGCCATAAGCATTATCGAAGACCTTCTGAAAAAAAGCGACTGGACGGACGACGAATACAAGCTGTACACAATCAACACCCATGGCATGAAATCCGCCCTCGCCAATGTAGGCAAAGGCCAGCTTTCCGGCACGGCGGGCAGCCTGGAACAAGCCGGGCGCGATAAATCCGCCGACCACATCCGCAAAGAAACCCATCGCTTTATCGACGACCTTAAAGACGTGGTAAAATCCCTTTCGCCAAAAGAAGAATCTCCCGTAGACGCCTCCGCTGAAGACGAAGCAAAACTACGCGTAGGCCTGGTAAAAATCCAAGAGGCCTGCGACGCGTACAACAAAAAAGCCGCCCGCACAGCCCTTGAGGACCTAAACAAGCAGCAATGGACAAAAGAGACAAAAACATTCCTAAGCGACATAGCCGCAAACCTACTGCACAGCGAGTTTGAAACAGTATGTGAGGACATTGACGCATTCCTTAAAAAATAGAGGGGAAGGGCAAATGAAAATCTTATACGATTTCCAAGAAAATTTTAAAGACATAGAAGCAGGCGATTTCGAAACTAACGAAATCGTTACTTCTCGCAATGAGTTTACGATGGCCTTACTCAACGACATAGAAGACGTAAAATCACTGCTCCTCACAAAACGGACGCGAAGAGAGTCCGGCGTACTTATTCACCTTAAAAAAATTCCTAACCTGCAACCGGGTGACAGGATAATAATAACAGGACGGGTAAGCGGCGGCGATAGTAACCCTCGCAACGGCTGGAGCGTAGCTTTGCTGTCCACCATTGACGGCCATATTACACAGCACATAGCCCCTTCTTCTGTATTCTCTCTCTCCCACATGCTCGAAGAAAAAGAACTCGACCAAACCATGGTCGTACACACCATAGGCTGGGGTGCTTCGCAGCCACTCATGGACTTTTGCATAGACGGTATTCTTATAACACGCAACGACAGAGCCGCAAACCCCAACGAAGATACACGCACAAGCCTATACTCCACATCCGACGACCCGCAGCTAAAATGGATTAGTACAAACGATGTACAATCCTTTGGTGATACCCTCATACTCGTACGCAGCGGCTCGCCAAACGTCCGCATGTTTAAGCGCAAAGGCGTAAACGCATTCCACGTAGGCGTACGTGTAAACGACTGGGACGGCGTAGACATACGCCTATCTCACCTAAAGCTTTTGTCCGGTAACAAATACAAAATTACCGTACACGGCAAAATAGACGGCGACGCACCACCCAAATCCGTCATAATGCTACAGGGAATCCCCTCATACACATGGTGCAGCAGCAAAGACATAACACCCGACATGTCATTTACCCTCGAACACATCCTCACTCGCTCCCAGGTAGAAGGCTGGACCTCCGCTCGCATTACAACAAACACCCCCGGCGCAAAGACTTCGTTTTATATTTATAGTATTGATGTTGTTCGGCTTTAAGGTCAAAAGATTAAAACCGTGGGTGCTGCCCACACCCGGAAGCCTTTGGAAAAGGCTTCACCCAAACTTTGACATTATGGATTCCAGAGAGCGTTTGCTCGTTCTGTTTACGCGCTTTAATTTAAATAAAGAATCGCTGTTTGCAATGACATTTATGCCTTCTTCGCAGGAGAATGAGGCTACCATACCCAGTTGCTCCAAGACGGCGCGGGAATCCGCGCTTATTGCACCGAAGGGGTATGTGAAGGCGTTGGGCGTGTAGCCGTTTAGGTGTTGGGCGCATTGGGTTTGGAGCTTTTGTAGGTCGTCATGTAGGCGGGTTTTGTAGGCTTCGGCGGATTCTGACTTTTTTTTCGCGCTGCCCAGGGGGGGGCGGTGTAGGTCGTAGGCGTGGCTTTGGATTTCTGCGTGGCCGCTTTCGTGTAGGGTGGTTACTTGCTCCCAGTTTAGGTTGGGGTGTGGGGCTTTGGGATTTTTTTCGGCTTCGGCTGTGGCGCGGTCTGTGGCTTCGCCCATTATGGAAACTACGGCTTTTTGGTCGAACTCTTGGAGTAGCGGGAGCAGGTATTTATACTCGCTGTAGTTGCCGTCGTCAAAGGTTAGCATTATTGGGTTTGGCGGTAGGGGGATGCCTTCGTTTACCAAGGCTATCAGGTCGCTTACTACTACTGTGTTGTAGTTGTTTGCTTGCATGTATTCAAAATCTTGGCGTAGCTGTGTAGGTGAGATTCCAAACGGGCCGATGTATTTTTGATTTTCCGTTACCAAATGGTACATAATAACGGGGAGCTTTGTTTCTTCCGGCGCAACGGGTACGCCAAGGCACGCCACTGCTGCCAGTACGCATAAAAATATATTTTTCATTTATCATTTCTCCTTTTAGTCAGGGAATAAAAAATCGCGAACGTTTCACTGCGTTTTTTATTCCCGGTTTTTGCCGCACGGCAAAAAGATTTCCGAAATTTATTATGCGAAAAAATGAGGGTTAATATGCCACTGATTTTGCCGAAAGAAGGCGTTTTTGAATACGAAGAAAAGCGGTCTAAGTTTTTGGGGTACTGCGCGCCTGTGAGTACGGACGAGGCGGCTCGTACGGTAATCGCGGAAATCCGCGCCGCGCATCCTAAGGCAAATCATAATGTGTTTGCGTATGAAATCACGGCGGGCAATGTTGTGCGAATGAGTGATGATGGTGAGCCGCATGGCACTGCGGGAATGCCTGTGTTAACCGTGTTTCAGAAAACGGGTGTAATTAATTATGTATGTGTGGTGACGCGGTATTTTGGCGGGACGCTGCTGGGAGCGGGTGGGCTTGTGCGTGCATACACCCGCGCCGCAAAAGGCGCGATGGAAAACGCCGCACCCGAGGAGCTTGTAATCTCCAAGGAATACGGCGTGGTATGTGGGTATTCAAATTTTGACAAGGTGAAATATGATTTTGAAAAGCTGGGTGTGGAGATTTTAGGAGTGGAGTATACGGATGTTTGTACGCTTACCGTGCGTGTTACGGAGGTTATTGAGCCGTCTTTTATGGAAGTGATGTGCTTACCGTATTTGACGCTAAATCCGACTGCTCACCGCTGATGATTATGTTTACATATTTCCATGCGGATTCTTCCAGTAGGAAGGGGTCGGCTATGGAATCCCACCAGTCGGTGAATTCTGTGACGGATTCTAGTGTGCCGCCGTTTTCTCCGTTGGCTAGGTCGCGCCTTATAACTCTGTCTCGGGCAACTTCCGATTTCGTGTCTACCCAGATGGAGTATGTGGCGGATTTGCGCAATGTTTTTCTGCACGCGCCGCTGCCTTCTATTATTAGGGCTTTGTTTGGGGCTGCCGTGATACATCCGTTGCGGTTTTTTTTAATCCAGCCTGATGGCTTGTAGGCGATATTTTCTCCGTTTTGCCATGGGTGGATAATGCCTGTTAGCAGTTCTTCGTCCCAGTGAATTGGGTCTGCGTACCATGCGACGTCGTCTGTGGATACTATGTTTGCATTTAGCATATCTGCAAGTTTTTTGGCTAAGGTCGTTTTTCCCGAGCCGCCCACGCCGTCTATAAGTATGAGGGGGGTTGGTGTCATGCTTAATATTTTTTCTGACAAAGCGGATAGGGATTCTTCTTTCCATGTGCTTATGTTAAGTGGTGGGAGCATTTTATGCACCCCCGAGTATCAGCGCGCCGAGTTCCATTGGGGGTACTATTTTGCCGTCCTTGTAGACACGCATACAGCCTGCGGAGATTTCGTCTATCAGGATAACCTCGCCGTCGCTTTTGCCAAACTCGAATTTTAGGTCGTATAGCTGTAGGCCTTTTTTCTCCAGATCGGCGGCTATTATTTTTGCTGCTTTTTTGGTTAGGGTAATGCAGGCTTTGTAGTCGGCTTCTGTTAGGATTTTTAGGGTTACTAGGGCTTCTTTTGTGATGGGTGGGTCTTGGCGGGCGTCGTCTTTTAGGGTTACTTCTGCTAAGTAGTCTAGGTCGTCGCCGGATTTTGTATACGCGCCGTAGCGGCGGATAAAGCTGCCGTCGGCCTTGCGTCGGCATACAAATTCTATGCCCTTGCCAAATATGACGGCGGGGCGCACATCCATGGTTGCAGCGGCAATGTCGCTTGCGATATAGTGCGTAGGAATCCCCTGCGCCGCAAGTAGCTCAAAATAGTATACCGAAAGCCTAAGAGATTCGCGCCCCAGGCCTTCTATACTCAAGCCTACGGCGTTCTCGCCCGGGTCGAAAACGCCGTCTTTGCCTGTTGCGTCGTCTTTTAATTTTAGGGTAAGCGTGCCGTTTGGGTTTTCGTATACGTTTTTTGTTTTGCCTTCGTAGATTGGTTTCATGCTTGTACTCCTTTATTTTTTGTTTTTCGCAAAAAGTCGGTTTGCTGCGTGTTGGTGTGGTATGCCGGACGAGTTGCAGTCAAATACATACTCCATGCAATCCTCGATATACCAGTCGTGGAAATATGTGAAAAGCTGTCCAGATTTCCATTCGTGGGAATGGTTTTCTTTTTCGGGTGCTGCTGTGATGAACGGTTTTTTTACGAAAACGTGGAATGCGACCAGTCCGTTTTGGTTTACGTGGGATTTGTAATTTTGCATGATTTCGTCACGTAGTTTTGGCTTGATGTAATGGAGCGCGCCGCTGGAGAACAGGATGTCGTAGTTTTCTTCCAACCGATAATCCCAAATATTTGCGCGGAATGCGCGTACGTTTACGCGAGCTTTATCTGCAAGGCGTTTTGTTTTGTCCAGCCCCGCCTCCGAAATATCAAAGGCCGTAACATCATAGCCGCACTTTGCGAAAAATACGGCGTCTTTGCCCTCGCCGCACCCGATATCAATCACCTTTAGCGGACGAGTAGGCGGTATTAGCTCCAAGACTTTCAGACACATCCTTGACGGCTGTACTCCCCAGTAGTACTCGTCTTTTTTGTAGTCGTCCTCGTAGTATGACGCGTCGTCGCCAAAGGCCGTGTAGCCCAGTAGTTTATCCACACTCACGCCCAGCGCGTGTGCGAGTTTTGGTAGTAGCACCGTGTCGGGGACGGTTTGGCCTGTTTCCCATTTGCTTACGGCTTGGAAGGTTATGCCTAATTGCTCGGCCAAGGCTTCTTGGGTTAGGTGCTGGTCTTTTCTGTATCTTGCTATGTTGCCTGATAGGATTTCGCGCATATTATCTCCGCCTCTCTGTGGATATTATGCGGCGGCGGAAGGCGTAAGACAATAACCGTGTATTTGAAGTTTACAAAAATTCAACGGTGAGGTGAGTTTTTTATAACGGCAAGCCATGCGGCATAACGTAACGCTTCCGAGATGTCACCATGCGAAAGATATGGATACTCTCCTACGAGGGCGTCAGCGGTTTTTCCTCCGCTTAATTGCGCCATTATCATACCGACCGTTACACGAGTGCCTTTTATGCAGGCTTTGCCGCCCATAATATTTATGTCGTGTGATATTTTTGGGAATTGTTCCATGACTTTAACTCCTTTACATCATCTTTATTTATCGCGTACTCCAGCCTGTCTTTCATTTTGCCGTCGTGGTAGACGGCTTTTATTTTTTCGGCTTCTTTTCGGAAGCGTGATTTTTCTATTACTCTGCGGCTTGCTATGTTTTCTGCGTGGCAGCCTGTGGTTATGCGGATAACATTGTCGCGGGTAAATGCGAAGTCGATTACCGCCTTAACTGCCTCTGTCATGTAGCCGCGCCCGTGGTACTCCGGGAACATCATGTAGCCCATGTGGACGATTTTGCCTAGCGACGTGGTGTCGGAAATCGTATAGCCAATGCTCCCGATAAAGTCGTCGTGCGGTTTTTCTGTAATGCAAAAATAATGACCATCGGAGTTTTCCATGCCGGTTTTTAGGTATTTTTTTGTGTCCTCAATGCTGTGGCAAAGGATATCGTCCAGGTAGTACATAATCGCCCTGTCCGACCATTGGCGGTGCATTTCGGGCAGGTCGGTTTCTTTGTAGGTGCGTAGGATTAGGCGTTCTGTTTCTAGTTTTGTCATATGTCGCTCCTGTGGAACAAGTTTGTGCATTTTATATTTTTTATGTCGCGGTAGAGTTCTTTTCTTACGGCGTCGAGGGTTTCGGCTTTGCGGGCGGCGAGTAGTACGCGGCCGCCGTTTGTTGTAAAATTGTCTGCTTCGTTTTTGGCTGTGCCGCAGTGGAAGATTAGGGTTTGTGAGTTTACTTTGTCGAGGCCTTTTATTTCCGCGCCTTTCTCAAAGTCGTCGGGGTAGCCTTTGGAGGCTAGGATTACGCCAAGTACGGCTTCTTCGCTCCATTCGAGGTTGGGGTCTTTTTTGTCTAGGATGTCCATTAGTGCGGTGTATAAGTCGCTTTCTAAGCGCGGTAGAATTACTTCTGTCTCGGGGTCGCCAAAGCGGGCGTTAAATTCTATTACCTTCGCGCCTGCTTTGGAGGCGATAAGGCCTGCGTATAGGATTCCTGTGAAGGGGCGGCCTTCGGCTACCATGGCTTTTGCGGTGGGGATTAGGATTTCTTGTCGTGCTTTTTCGATGATTTCGTCGGAAATCTGCGGCACGGGCGAATACGCTCCCATTCCGCCGGTGTTAGGCCCTTTGTCGCCGTCGAAGGCGCGTTTGTGGTCTTTGGCAATCACCATGGGGTAAACGTCCTCGCCGTTTACAAATGCCATATAGGAAAACTCCGTCCCCGTGAGAAATTCCTCGATAACGACGGTATTGCCCGCCGCGCCAAAGCGTTTGTTTTGTAACATCTCGGCCAGTGCAGAGTACGCCTCCTCGTGGGTCTCGGCGATTACTACGCCCTTGCCTGCTGCCAGCCCGTCGGCTTTTAGGACAAAGGGTGGGCGTTTAATTTTAATGTACTTTGCGGCGTCGGCAAAGCTTGTAAAAACCTCGTATCCCGCCGTGGGAATGCCGTGTTTTTTCATAAGCTCCTTGGCGAAGCTTTTGCTGCCTTCGATAATGGCGGCGTTTGCCCGTGGGCCGAATACGGTAAGGCCTTCTTGCTCAAAAAAATCCACAATGCCGTCTACCAGCGGGGCTTCCGGCCCGATGAAGGTTAGTGCGATTTCGTTTTCCTTTGCAAACTCGGCCAGCGCGGTGTGGTTGGAGATTTCTATGGCTATGCTTTCGCATTTTTCTATTTCGTCTATGCCCGGATTGCCGGGTGCTGCGTAGATTTTTTCTACTTCCTCCGATTGGGCAAATTTCCATGCCAAGGCGTGTTCTCGGCCGCCGCTTCCTATTATTAAAACTTTGCTCACACTTTTCCCCTCACTTTTTTCTTGTAAATAATATATCCGCCATATATCGGTATGGCCAACACTGCCAGCGGTAGTATTAACGAAACGACAACAATGGCTAAGACCTCGAAAAGCACCGCGCTAAAGTTTACCGACGCCCTAAATGCCTCCGCTATGCGTGTGCCAAATCCGTCATCGGGTGGGTCTATGATGGGCGTGGCAGGGATGTACTGCTCTTCCTCATCTTCCTCTTCCGTTGGCTCTTCTACTTCTATGATTAGCAGGCGGATGGTGGAAAATGCGGCCAGTTGGTCTATTTCTGTCATGCGGCGGCGGTATCTGTCTACTACTACGCGTAGGTCGGATAGCTCGCGCTCAAGGGTTAGTATGTCGCGAAGCTCTGTGGCGGCGTCGCGCATGGCTTCTACGCGGCGTTCTTCTTCTTCGCGGATGCTTAGGCGGCTTTGCAGGTCTAGAAACATCATGGTGACGTCTTCGCTGGATGTCGTAAAGTGAGTGACGTTTCCTAGTCTTGTGATTTCGCTGTTTACAGCGTCGAAACGTGCTACGGGTACGCGGATTACGTATTCTGCCACCCATAGAAGCTCTTCGTGGTTTCTTATGCTTCTGTGGGCAGAGTTTTCTACAAAGCCGCCGCTTGTGTCTACTATGCGCTCCAGCCTTGCTACGGTATCTTCGAAGTCCAATGTTTCTACGGAGATGTCGGAATTGCGGATTACTCGACGCTCTACGGCCGCGGGCTGTGGAATGTCGGGGGTTTCCCATGTGGTTAATTCTGCGTCGGCGGGTAGGGATTCAGTGGCTTCTATCATCGGCGCGAAGGCTTCTTCTTCTGCCCAATCGTCCCATGATTCCCATGCGGCTTCGGCTGTGGGGGCTACTCCTTGGTCGGCTTGTGTAAACACGTCGCCGCCCGCTGCCGCACCACCTGCGGCCATGGGTGCGCGTTGTCCTACGTTTTCGCTGTCGTTACCGCCTCCGCCGCAAGCCGTTACGGTTACAAGCACCAGCAGAAGTACGACACTAAGAATTTTCTTCATTTTTGTCACCGCCTTTAGGTTTTCTTTTTACAATCCGCCAAACGACTGCCCCTATCGCAAGCATAACCGCCAACGGAATACTCGCATATGCCAAAAATAAAACCAGCCCCTGCACAACAGAAAGCGTCGCACCGGCGGATAACAAAAATGCGTTGCCTATCCGCGCAAATGTACCGGGGGGTTCGGGCTCCGGCTCGGGTTCCGGTTCTGGGGTGGGGTCGGGTTCTTCCGGCTCCGGGGGGATTGTTGCTATTGATATGTGTATGCGTGTTGTGCCTATTTCGGAGTTTAGGAAGTTTATTCTGCCGCGAAGGCGTTCTATTTCTGCTATGAGGTTTACGAGGCGGCCTTCTACTATGCGGAAGTCCGCGAGGGTTTGCGCTTGCAGAAGGAGTTCGTTTAGGTTGCGGTATTCTTCGTTGCGAATGCGCAGCTCCGACTGCAATGCGTGAAATTGCGCAAACTCGTTGCGTGTGGATGAGCTGGTTGCGGTTACATTCCCAAGCCCGCGTAGGGTGGTGAGTGTCGCGTTTAGCTCGTGATTGTTTACAAGCTGCTCGATACGCCCCCTGCCCGTACGGATATTAAACTCGCTTTGCAGCGCGATACCTTGCATGGTTAAAAATCTGGGGAGTGTCGTGTCCAGACACTCTACCGAGATTTCTATGCGGTAGGTGCTTATGAGAAAATCCTGCGGTGCGGAGTAAACGCGCTGTACCGTCAACCCTAAAAAAAGAAGGATGAGCAGTGTACATTTTTTTATCATCTAAAACCCCTCCCGGCGTTTAGTGTTTAAAGTGACGTATGCCTGTAAAAATCATTGCGATATTGTGCTTGTTGCAAGCGTCAATGGAATCTTGGTCTTTTACGCTGCCGCCCGGTTGGATGATGACTTGTATGCCTGCGGCAGCGGCCAGCTCTACGGTATCGGGCATGGGGAAGAAGGCGTCGGAGGCCAGGACTGCGCCTTTTGCGCGGTCGGCGGCGTCGCCTATGGCTATTTTTGCCGCGCCTACGCGGTTTGTTTGGCCGGGTCCTATGCCTACGGTCATGTTGTCGCGTGCTATGAGGATACCGTTAGATTTTACATATTTTACGCATGTCCATGCAAATTTTGCGGTTTTAAGCTCGGCGTCGGTGGGTTTGCGGTTGGTGGGGAAGGTAAGCTCCGCGATATCAAAGTTTGCTGTGTCGGTTTGTTGGATAAGCAGTCCGCCGTTTACTGCGGAGGTTTTGGTGGCTGCGGTGTCGGTGGACATGGAGGACTGCAATAGGCGTAGATTTTTCTTTTTGGTGAGAATGGCTAACGCGTCCTCGGAGAAAGAGGGCGCGATTATAATTTCCAAGAAAACTTCGCTGAGTTTTGCGGCGCATGTGGCGTCTACTTCGCGGTTAAGGGCGATTATGCCGCCGAAGATGGAGACGGGGTCGGCTTCGTAGGCGCGGGTGTAGGCTTCTGTTATATTTTCGCCAATGCCTACGCCGCAGGGGTTTTGGTGCTTTACGGCTACGGCGGCGGGCATGGAGAATTCCTTTACCATGGAAAGGGTCATGTCCGCGTCGGCTATATTATTGTAGGAAAGCTCTTTGCCGTGGAGCTGTTTTGCGGCGATTATCGAGCCTTGCGCGGGAACGGGGTCGCTGTACAGTGCGGCCGCTTGGTGGGGGTTTTCGCCGTAGCGCATGGGTTGTTTTATTTCGTATGTTAGTGTTAGCTTTTCCGGGAATGGCTCTCTTGTAAAATGGGCGGCGATAAGTGCGTCGTAGGCCGCTGTATGGCGGAATGCCTTTGCCGCGAGCTCTTTTTTTGTGGGGGCGGAAACGCCGCCTTGGGCGATTTCCGAGAGAACGCGCTCGTAGTCGGCGGGGTCTACCACTATCGCTACGCTTTTGTGATTTTTTGCAGCGGAGCGAATCATCGACGGGCCGCCTATATCTATGTTTTCTATTGCTTCGTCTTCGGTTACGCTCGGCTTTTGGATTGTTTCTTTGAATGGGTAGAGGTTTACCGCCACTATGTCTATGGGTGCGATTTTATGCTCGGCAAGGGTCGCCATGTGGGCGGGGTTTTCTCGTACGGCGAGCAGGCCGCCGTGGATGGCCGGGTGCAGAGTTTTTACGCGGCCGTCCATGATTTCCGGAAAGCCTGTTACTTCCGATATGTTTATCGCGCCTGCCTGCTTTAACAGGTCGTATGTGCCGCCTGTAGATACGATTTCGTAGCCGTGGGCTACGAGACCCTTGGCAAATTCCAATACGCCTGCTTTGTCGGAGACGCTGATTAATGCCCGTTTTTTCATTCTAATGTACCCCTTTTCGTAAATTATTGTGGATTGTCCATACGTCGTCACCAAAGTTGCTGATTACGCACACAAAAATATCTTCTGCGTACGAGGATTTGAAGCTTACACCGGGGTCGCAGCCTTCGAAGTACGGGACAGGGACGTGATGGTCTTCGTCTATCCAAAAGCCGTACCCGTACTCGCCTGTTTCTACCTGCGGCGAGGTCATTTCTTTTACTATAGTTTTTTTGATTATTTTTCCTGCAAGCAGGTCGCCCCAAAAACGCTCGATATCGTCGGCGGTGGTAAACGCGCCGCCTGCGCCCGTACCTTTTGCGTCTATGCTGTAGATGTTTGTGTAGTATAGGTTGCGCTTTTCGTCGTAGATGTAGGCGTTTGCGCAGTTTGCGGGCAGGCAGTCCAGCTCGTAGTAGCCTGTACCTACCATCCCGCAGGGGCGGAAGATGGCTTCTTCGAGGTATTTGTCAAAGGGTATGCCTGTGATTTTTTCGATTACAAGCCCCAGGACTACATAGCCCGTGTTGTTGTATTTAAATCGCTCGCCGGGCTTGTACATCATTGGTTTGAAGATATACAGCGGCGTGATGTCGGATGATTTTCTGATTTTGTAGTTTGGGAAGTTAACCCAAAGCTCCGCATACTCGTCCATCTCCGCCTCGTCAAAATAATCGGGAATGCCCGAAGTATGGTTTAGTAGCTGCCGAATGGTAATGTCGGGCGAAATCTGGTTAAGGTTAAAATCCAGCAGCCCGCCGATGGTCTCGTCCATGGAGAGCTTGCCCTCGGAAATAAGCTTTAGCACAGCCGTAGCCACAAATACCTTGCCCGCAGAAGCCGTGCCAAAGCTTGTGCTTAGTCGGTTTTCGCGGCGGTTTTGCAGATCGGCGTAGCCATAGGCCTTTTTGAAAATACTCTTGCCGCCTTTGCTGATGGATACTACGCCGTTAAAGCCGTCGCTTACGAAATCGTCATAGTTTTTCATTGGAAACACATCCTTGTGTGGTTTTTTATGCCGGGACTTTGTTCTAAGATTAAGCAGAAAGAACTATGTCTTTAGAGTATGATTCGTCCATAGTATGGCTGTCAATTAAATCCTGAAAGGCCGCTTTGCATTCTTCAATCGTATCACCATGATACATGATTAATGTACCTTTAGGGACACCCGCTATTACTTTTCCGTAGAGGATATTGTCTTGGTTGCAATAGTCAATCGTTCCGGTAAATCCTTTGTAGTAAATTTCATTACTTAGTGTCATATTAACCCTCCGTTTATTAGTTCGTCCATGATATCCCTTAATTGATACATTTTAAACGCCCTACCGCCATGCGGTTTATGAAATCTAATCTTAATATATCCATTATCAAACAAAACAGCCGACCCGCTTGTTTTGCCCGTATTGGATAGCCAAAAGCCTAAAGAAATAAGAAGTGTCTCAATTTCATGGTATGACATATCCCTTGGTTTTGACTTTAGCCTTTTTATAAGTTTTTCTTTTTTACTCATCCGGAAACATTCCTTGCCTCGTCATTTTAATAAGTGAACAATTTCGTCGGTTGCGTCTTTTATCAATTTATAATTATCTTCGATTGATATAAACCGTTGGGGTTTGCCCGGCTCGTATTTTTCGTTATTGTAATAATTATACTGGGATGTCCTGTGTTCTTCTGCTTCTGTTGCATTTATTATGTTGTCTATGCTTTCGCATTTTGCTTTTAGCAGGAGTGACCAGATTTCTTGTGTCCATGGTGAGTTTTTGTATAGCTCTGTGTCTATTTGTTTGCAGTCGCCGTAGTATGCATCGCGGAATTGCTCTTGTGGTCTGTTTTCGCTTTTGTACCACTGTGTAAATGGTACATAAAAGGTTTTTGTGTTGCATATATCCGTAAGAATATGCACAAGTACACCCTTGTAAAAATCGCTGTATTTTTGAAATTTTGCCGGCTCTGTTTTTGCAAGAACATCACGGAGCCAGTCGTCGCATTCCTTTATGCAGTCAACCTTGCCCCATGGTTTGTTGTATGCGAGGTAATGCGAATTTTTTTTCATTTCACCGGTGTAGTTTGCTCTAAAATGGACGCTGTCGGGGGCAATCGCTCCCATGTAATATTGGGTGGTATCGTGTGCTATGCCGATTTTGTCGTTTACTGCTTTTGCTACGGCCAAGTGTGTCATTGTCCAGGACATGTCGCGCCTCTTTTTATAGGATTTTTGATAGGAATTCTACGATGAAGATATGCTCTTGCTCCAGCACTCTTGCTGCTAGGATTTCCGGGGTGTCGCCTGCTTGTACGGGGACTTTGCGCTGCTCCAGTATGCTGCCTGCGTCGTATTCTTCCGTTACTCGGTGGATGGTGATTCCGGTTTCGGTGTCGCCTGCGGCCAGGACGGCTTTGTGGACGTTTATGCCGTACATTCCCTTTCCGCCGTGCTTTGGAAGCAGGGCGGGGTGGATATTGAAAATTCTGTTGCGGTAGGCGGAAAGTACGTTAAGTGGGATTTTTTTCATGTAGCCCGCTAGGAAGACGACGTCGGTTTGGTATTGTACCAAGGTTTTAAATAAGGTTTCGCCCAAATTGCCTAAACTTGTTTTTTCGCTAATGTGGATGGCGGGGATGTTTTCGTCTCGGGCGCGCTGTAGGGCGAGGGAGCCGCTGTTGTTGCTTATTACAACACAAACGCGGGCGTTTATTTTGCCCGCTTTGCAGCCGTCGATTATTGCCTGTAAATCCGAGCCTCCATGGGACGCGAATACGGCTATGTTTTTTATGTCGCTCGTCATACAAACTCCACGCCTTCGCATTTGACTACCTTGCCGATAATCGTTGCTGTTTCGCCGCTTTGGGTTAGGAGTTTTACGGCGGCGGCGGCTTCGTCGGGGGAGATTGCGATTACCATACCGACGCCCATGTTAAAGATGTTGTACATTTCGCTGTCGGTGATTGTGCCGTGCTTTTGTAAGAAGGTGAATATCGGCGGGATTTGCCATGAGCCGTGTTTGATTTCCGCGCCCAAGCCTTGCGGCAGAATGCGCGGGATGTTTTCTATAAAACCGCCGCCTGTTATGTGTGCCATTCCCAGTGGGCTTAGGCTTTCGTTTAGCTTGGTGAGGGACTTTGCGTAAATCATTGTCGGCTCAAGTAATATGCTGCCTAGAGAGGTTCCGCCAAAAACATCAAATGCTTCGTTATAGTCCAATTTATTGTCGGCGATGATTTTGCGTATTAGGGAAAATCCGTTGGAGTGTACCCCCGATGAGGCAAGGCCTATCAGGACGTCGCCCTCTTTTATTTTTTCGCCCGTGAGCATTTTATTTTTTTCTGCTATGCCTACGCAAAAGCCTGCTATGTCGTACTCTTCGTCGGGCATTAGACCTCGATGTTCGGCCATTTCGCCGCCTATCAGCGCGCAGCCGGATTGTACGCAGCCTTCGCTTATGCCTGCGACGATTTCTTCCATTACATGGGGGATTACCTTTCCGCAGGCTATATAGTCCAAGAAAAACAGTGGCTTCGCGCCTACGGTGATTATGTCGTTTACACACATGGCTACGGCGTCTATGCCTATTGTATCGTGCTTGTTTAATTCGAAGGCCAGGACCAGCTTTGTGCCTACGCCGTCTGTGCCGCTTACAAGTACAGGCTCGTCGTATTTGCCAGCGGCGGCGAGGTCAAACAGGCCGCCAAAGCCGCCAAGCCCTCCTATTACGCCGGGGATTTTTGTGCGCTCCACGTGCTTTTTTATCCGTGATACGGCTTCGTAGCCTGCGTGGATGTCTACACCTGCTTTTTTATAGCTATCGGCCATTTCCGTTACCTCCTACTGCGTCGCGCTTAGCGCGGCACTACTTCTCCAGCAAAATCTTGTAAATGTGTGGGATAATCCCCGTTAAAACATGCCATGCATAGGCTTCGGCCTACGGCGTTTGTTAGGCCTTCTTCGCTGATAAATGCCAGCGAATCCACGCCCAAAATCGTCTCGATTTCTTCAGCGGTGCGCTTATGGGCGATTAGCTCGCGGGGCGAGGGCGTGTCGATACCGTAGTAGCATGGGTATTTGTAAAGCGGCGAGGCGATTTTCATGTGTACCTCGCGTGCGCCTGTTTCTTTTAGCAGCCTTGTGATATGGCGCATGGTTGTGCCGCGCACCATGGAGTCATCCACCAGCACAACGGATTTGCCCTCCACGATGGAACGCACGGCGGATAGCTTCATTTTAACGCCCTGCTCGCGAAGGCTTTGTGCAGGCGCGATAAATGTACGCCCTATATAGCGATTTTTTATCAAGCCGATTTCGTACGGAATATCCATGGCCTCGGCGTAGCCTATCGCCGCAGAAATCCCCGTGTCGGGCGAGGCGATTACTACATCGGCGTGGGTCGGTGATTCTTTTGCCAAAATGCGCCCTGCGTTTTTGCGCGAGGTATGCACGTTTACGCCCTCGATATCGGAATCCGGGCGGGCGATGTAGATGTATTCCATGCCGCAAACATTTAAACCGCTCTCGTCGGTAAAAAAACCCGAAGCTAAACCGCTGTCGTTAATAATCACCATCTCACCGGGTGCGACGTCGCGTACATAGACCGCGCCTACGTTTTCTAAGGCGCAGGTTTCGCTTGCTATGATAAACGAGCTGCCGATTTTTCCGATAACCAGCGGCCTAATTCCGTACGGGTCGCGTGCGGCAAACATTCCGCGTTGCGTCATTAAAAGGAATGCAAAACCGCCGTACATTTGTGACAACGCATATTTTAAGTTTTCGTTAAAGCTGTCCTGCCCCGCACGTTTGGTAAGGTGCGCCAAAATCTCCGAGTTGCAGGTCGTATGAAAAATACTTCCTAAGTCTTCCAGCTTATTGCGCAGGCTCGCAGAATTTACAAACGCCCCGTTATGGCAAACCGCAAGGCTTGCATTGTTACGTTGCTCATAGAAGAGTAAGGGCTGCGCACTTGTATTGCTTTTCATGCCGCCGGTGGCGTAAAGCACATGCCCGATGGCGGCGTCGCCCTCCATATCCGCCAGCAAATCCCTGTTAAATACCTCGGTTAACAAACCCGTGCCGCGTGTGCGCGTGAGCTTGTCCCCTTTTTTTACGACGATACCCGCCGCGTCCTGTCCACGGTGCTGCAAGCTGTGCAGCCCGTAGTACGTGAGCTGCGGCGCATTGTCATGCTTCCAAATTCCGAATAAGCCGCATTCGTGTTTTATCCCGTCTGAATGGGGGTTACACCCCCAAGCCCCCTCGTTACAGTGGGCAAAGCCCACTGCCACTCCGTTCGCTTCGCTCACGAAAGAAGACATGAAATTGCCCCTCCCCAGATGTCGTGCAATATTTTAGCGGGAATACTTATCGCTTTTTCTTCGTTTAGCTCTATGTCCAATGTGCCGTCGCTTGATACGCTGCCTATGGGATGGATACCGCCCGCGAGTTCTTCGAATACGTCCTTATGCTTTGGCGAAACGCTGACGATAAAGCGCGACTGCGTCTCCGAGAAAAGGAATGCCGTGGGTGTAACATTTTCTCCCGCGGTAAAAACATCGGCAAAAACATCCGCGCCGAGAGAATGGTCGCCGTCAATCGGCATAAGGCACTCCGCAATGGCAACCGCAAAGCCGCCCTCGGAAATATCATGCGCCGAGGCGATAAGCCCCTTTTGGATGGCAGAAAGCACGAGGTCTTGTACTTCCTTCTCCTTTTCGAGATTAATTTGTGGGGGCTTGCCAAAGATTTCGCCATGGGTGAGCTTTTGCAGCTCGCTGCCGCCGAATTCCGGCTTTGTGTCGCCCAGTAGATAAATAAAATCGCCCGCATTTTTAAAATGCTGGGTCGTGATATGTTTTGTGTCTTCTATGAGACCAACCATGCCGATAATCGGCGTGGGGTAAATTGCCGTGCCGCTATGCTCGTTGTACAGCGACACATTTCCGCCGATTACGGGTGTCTCGAATGTTAGACAGGCCTCGGAAATACCCTCGGCGGCTTTTTCTAACTGCCAGAAAATCTCGGGATTTTCCGGTGAGCCGAAGTTTAGGTTGTCCGTCACTGCGAGGGGCTTTGCGCCGCTTGCTACGATATTGCGGGCGGCTTCTGCGACGGTGATTTTTCCGCCCACGAAGGGGTCTAGGTAGACGTAACGGCCGTTGCAGTCGGTGGTCGCCGCGAGTGCTTTGTTTGTGCCTTCTACAAGTACGACCCCTGCGTCGGAGCCTGCGGGGACTGCGGTGTTTTTGTCCGTATCAAATTGCTTGTATGCCCATTGTTTACTTGCGATTGTGGGTTGTCCGAGTAGATTTAGCAGGGTTTTGTTAAAGTCGGTTACGTTGATTTCTGCGTCGCGGGATTTTGTTTCACTGTAGTAGGCGGCTTCTTTGGCCGGTTTTTTGTACTCGGGGGCGGATTGTGCAAGGGCGTCCGCTTGTACTTCGGCTTCTAGATTGCCCTTGTGGTAGATTTTCATTAGTCCGTCGTCCGTTACCGTGCCGATTACTACGGCTGTTAGGCCAAATTCTTCAAAATGGGTGATAAACTCTTGCTCCGTGCCTTGCTTTACTACCATTAACATGCGCTCTTGGGATTCCGATAACATCATTTCGTAGGAGGTCATGTTTTGTTCGCGCTGGGGGACTTTGTCCAGGTTTAGCTCCATTCCTGTGCCGCCTTTGGAGGCCATTTCGCAGGAGGAAGAAATCAGCCCTGCCGCGCCCATGTCTTGTATGCCTACGACGTTTCTGTTGTCCATTATTTGAAGGAATGCGTCGATAAGTTTTTTCTCAAGGGCGGGGTCGCCCTCGGGTACGGACGAACTGATTTTTTTGGATTCTTCCGAAAGCTCCGTACTAGCGAAGGACGCTCCCTGTACGCCGTCGCGCCCTGTTGCACCGCCCACGTACAGGACGGGATTGCCCACGCCTTTTGCGATGCCTTTTTTTATGCCGCCGTGCTTTACAATACCCACAACCATTGCGTTAACAAGCGGATTACCCGCGTAGCAAGGGTCGAAACAAACCTCGCCGCCTATGGTTGGCACACCAACGCCGTTTCCGTAATCGGCAATACCGCGTACCACTTCTTTAAAAAGAAATTTTGTCCGCTCGTTATCCAACTCACCAAATCGCAACGAGTTTAACGAAGCCACAGGCGTAGCTCCCATGCTAAACACGTCGCGCAGAATACCGCCCACGCCCGTAGCCGCGCCCGCATAAGGCTCTACCGCCGAAGGGTGGTTATGGGATTCTATTTTGAAAACCGCCGCAAGCCCGTCACCGATATCCACGACACCCGCGCCTTCGCCCGGCCCTTGCAAAACATGCTCGCCTTTGGTCGGGAATTTTCGCAATACGGGCTTGGAATTTTTGTAGGAGCAATGCTCGCTCCACATTGCCGAAAAAAGTCCGATTTCTGTGTAGTTTGGCTGGCGGCCTAAAATTATCTTTACTCTGTCATATTCTTGTGTTGTCATTCCCATTTGGGCATAAATTTTTTGGTCTTCTATTTGTTGTGGTGCTATCATTCTTGTTCCTCCTTTGATTCTTTTATTGCGTCTTTTATAATGGATTTTAGGTAATTTCTGCCGGGGTCGAGGGATTTTATCGCGTCACGCATTCCGTCGAATACCGCTGTCCTTATCACAAAATATGTGATGATTATGCTGATTGCAGTGCCTAGGAGTAAGATAAATATACCGAAAAGTGTCATTGTGTTTATGCCTCCTCAAATTTTATGTCCAGCGTGTCGCAAACGGGGGTGTATCCGATTTTTTTGTAAATGCTGTTGGAAATAGGGTTTGCCAAATCGGTGTTAAGTGCGCATTGTTTGAAGCCCTTGTCCAGCAAGAGTTGGCTTAGTTGTGCTACGCATGAGGTAGCATAACCCCTTCTGCGAAAATATGGCGGTGTGTAAACTGCGGCGATTCCGTATACATTTAGCATTGGTCTGTTGGCTTTTGCTATCGTAACGGGGACGCCGTTGTCTTCTAAGATGTAACACATTTTTTGGTTTATCAGGTGCAGGTATTTTTCGATATCGTCGTTTATTTGAATGGGCGTTTCAAAAAAGTCATAGTTCATGCATTCCACCCAAAATGGGAAGAAATCCATGTCGTTTTCATTTACTAAACGGATTTTGTTTGTTTGGTTTGGCTGTGGGTTAACTTTGTTCAATTCGTATGCGCGCAGTTTCATGTTTATCCTGTGGGCTTTGCCTGTTGCACGGGTGTATCTTTCTGCGAATTCCAGTGCGAGGGAGTTTTCTGTGCCTACGCCGGGGATTGTTATGTTTTCCGAAATGAGACCGGCGATTAGTGTGTCGAGGGCGGCTTCGTTTTTTATGTTGTCGGTCATGTAAAGCGTCAGATTAAACGGCGGGGTCATAAGTGCCGTGAGAAGAATCTCGTCACCGTCCGATACCGTCGCCATAAACCAATTTGCAGGGTCGCGCCACTCGGTTTTGTCCTTGCCCTCATAGCCGATGATTACATTGCCCAGCGGGATAAGGTTTTGTACCTCGTCACGTTTGAGTATGTCAATGACGGCTGTGTGGAAGGTTTTTATGTTTTTGTAGGTTTGGAAGGTCATTTTTTTTCACCGTCTTTTATTTTATATTTTGGCAGTATTTTCGTAGTGCGGGGATGTCCGATTGCATTTTGCGCATTCCTTTTATTTGACGCCGGCAGGCTTTTGTTCATACAAAACAACCTCCTCATTGCGGATTGCGTTAAGAAAAGCCGCGTCAAGGCTTTGGGTCGTTACTACGTCTACGGGTGTGCCGAGGCGTTCTTGCAAATCCAGCCTAAAGCCCGATAGCTGGAATAAGCCGCGCAGATTTCCTTTGTCTATGCGGAGGTCTATGTCGCTGTTTTCGTCAGCAGTGCCGTTTGCATATGAGCCGAATAAATAGGCTTTTGCCACGCCGTATTTTTTAGCTGTTTCCGAAACGATATCCTTTATTTCTGTTATTGTCGCCATAGAAGCTCCTTTCGGTTAGAGTGTCCACTCCATGTAGCCTATGGGAAGTGGTATATGCTCGAATTTTTTTGTTTCTGTGTATATAAAGCCGTTGGCGAGATACCACTCTTTAAGGATAGTGTGTGTATCCACCAGGCTGATAACTATTTTGCTCCCGCTTAATTCCTTAATTTTTTCTTTGCAGAAATCGAGCAATGCTTTCCCGTATCCTAAATGCCGATACTCCGGCAAAACCGAAATCTTACCCATCTCGTAGATACCTTCACCCTTGTCCGTCAGAGAAACAAAACCTACCAGTTTTTCGCCGGCAAAATATCCAAAGGGATGGTAGCCGTCTTTGATTTTTTCCGCTAACCGTTCGTTTGTAGCAAAGCTCCAATGATTGGGAAAATTTTCAATTGTTAAGCCGTAATCTTTTGCTACTGTGGCGAAGCTTTTGCGGATTACCTCTGCGTATATGGGGAGATGTTTTGCCGATAGTGGGCGGATGTCGTGTTCTGTCAGTTTTACCCCCATATTTTTGTAACGTCTATGGCTTTTAAAGCTTCATCAAAATGGCCTAAAATGTTTATGTGTCCCATTTTTCGCTTGTCTACGGCTTGGGCTTTGCCGTATAGGTGGATTTTTCCGTTTTCAAGTAGGGGGAGGTATGGGGTTAGGTTGTGAATGGTTTGTTTGTCCATGTGGTCACCCAGTATGTTTACCATCACTACAGGGGTGTGTTGTGTGGTGTCGCCAAGGGGAAGGCCGCAGATTGCGCGGACGTGTTGCTCAAATTGGCTGGTGACACAGGCGTCTATCGTGTAGTGGCCGGAGTTATGCGGGCGGGGTGCAAGCTCGTTGATGACTATGTCGTCATCTACTACAAACATTTCTATGCCCAGAATGCCGACGGCGTCTAAGCCCTCGGCTATTTTTAGTGCGTACTCTATGGCTTGTTTTTCTACCGCAGGGGAAATGCGGGCGGGGACTATGCTTTGGTGCAGTATGTTATTTACGTGGATATTTTCCGCAACGGGGAAGGTTTTTACCTCGCCTGTGGTGCTGCGGGCTACGATTACGGAGACTTCTTTTGAAAAGGGCACGAATTTTTCGAGAATACATTCCTGCGCGGCGGCGAGGTCGATGGCACGGGGCAGGTCTGCCTCGGTACGCAGTACAATTTGACCTTTGCCGTCGTAGCCGCCTGTTGTGGTTTTTAAGACACTCGGGTAGGTTACGTGTTTTTGCAAGTCGTCGGCGTTTTCTATTAGGTGGAAATCTGCTACGCGGATTCCCATATTTGCTATTGTCGATTTTTCCAGATAACGGTGGCGGGTGATTTTTAACACCTCGCTGCCTTGCGGCAGATAGGCGTTTTCTTTTAGCCATAGTAGAGCCTCGTAGTCGATGTTTTCAAATTCGTAAGTGATTACGTCGCTGATAGAGGCCAACTTTTTTATCGCGTCGAGGTTGTTGTACTCCGCAGTTATCTCGATGTCGGATACCTGCGCACAAGGACAGTTTGGTGTAGGGTCTAAAACCGCCACGTTGTACCCCATTGCTTTGGCGGCTATGCTCATCATTCTGCCAAGCTGTCCACCGCCAATTATTCCAATCGTTTGATAAGGCATGATTTTTTCCACGTGATTACCTCGCTAAATTATTCTTTTATTACCGCCTGCACCTTTGCAGGGCATTTTATTAGGCACTCGCCGCATTTTATGCAGTTTTGTTGGTTGATTGTGTGTAGTTTTTTTGGTTCTCCGGTTATGCAGTTTGTGGGGCATATTTTTGCGCAGATTCCGCAGCCTATACATTTTGAGGTTATTGTGTAGGTTATGAGGTCTTTGCAGGATAGGGCAGGGCATTTTTTGTCGGTTACGTGAACTGTGTATTCGTCGGCAAAGAAGTTTAGGGTGGATAGTACGGGGTTTGGTGCGCTCATGCCCAGGCCGCATAGGGAGGTGTCTTTTATTACTTTGCCAAGTTGTTTTAGCTGTGTGATGTCATCTTCTGTGCCGCAGCCTGTTGTTATTTTTTCCAAGATTTCGTGGAGACGGGTGTTGCCTATGCGGCAGGGGGTGCATTTTCCGCAGGATTCTTCCATCGTGAAATCGAGGTAGAATTTGGCTATGTTTACCATACAGTCGTCTTCGTCCATTACAATCATGCCGCCGCTGCCCATCATGGAGCCTATGGTGGCCAAGGATTCGTAGTCTACGCCCATGTCTATGTGCCGGTCGGGAATGCAGCCGCCGGAGGGGCCACCTGTTTGTATGGCTTTGAAGGCCTTGCCGTGAGGTAGGCCGCCGCCCATTTCGTATACGATTTCGCGGAGGGTTGTGCCCATGGGGACTTCTACGAGGCCTACGTTGTTTATTTTGCCGGCTAGGGCAAATACCTTTGTGCCGGGGGATTTTTCTGTGCCGATGGAGCGAAACCAGTCTGCGCCGCGTGTGATGACTGCGGGGATGTTGGCATATGTTTCTACGTTGTTGTTTACGGTGGGCTTGTCCCACAGGCCTTTTTGGGCAGGGAACGGCGGACGAAGGCGCGGCTCACCGCGTTTGCCTTCGAGGGAGTTAAGCAGGGCGGTTTCTTCGCCGCATACGAACGCGCCTGCGCCCAAGCTTATGCTTATTTTGAAGTTGAAGGACGTACCCATTATACCTTCGCCCAAATGGCCTAAATTTTCTGCTTGACAAATGGCGGTTTTTAGGCGTTCTACGGCGAGGGGGTATTCTGCGCGGATGTAGAAGATACCTTCGTCCGCGCCAATAGCGTAGCCTGCAATTGCCATCGCTTCGATAACGCTGTGCGGGTCGCCTTCGAGAATAGACCTGTCCATAAATGCGCCGGGGTCGCCTTCGTCGGCGTTGCAGATGATGTATTTTTTTGGCTCGTTGTTTTTGTAGCCAAATTCCCATTTTAACCCCGTCGGGAAACCCGCGCCGCCGCGCCCGCGTAGGCCGGAGGCTTTTATTACTTCGATTACGCCTTCGCGGCCTAACTCGGTTAGGGATTTTCGAAGGGCTGTGTAACCGCCTTCTGCTATATAGTCCTCGATTTTTTCCGGATTGATTATGCCGCAGTTGCGTAGGGCTATGCGAACTTGCTTGCCGTAGCCTTTGTTGGGCAGGATGTTTTCGTCTTTTTTGCCGGTTGTGATGTAGTCGGTTATGGTTTTAAGGGCTTCTTCCGCGCCCAAGCCGCTTACGAATACCGGGTCGGCGTCCGGTTTTTTGATTTCTACCAGCGGCTCGGCGTAGCACATACCTATGCAGCCTGTGGGGATTATTTCCACGTTTTGCAGGTCGGCGGCGGTTAGCGCGTCGTGGATGGCTTGCGCTCCTGCGGCTATTCCGCAGGTTGCCATGCCGATGTATATTTTTGTATTATGCATTTTTCGCCTCCTTGTGTTCGGAGATTATGCCTTTAACGTCGCTTTTTTTTATTCTGCCGTAGTATTTTCCGTTTACCGTGATAACCGGCGCAAGCCCACACGCGCCTATGCAGCGCAGCGCGTCCACGGAAAATAGGCCGTCTTCTGTAACGCCTCCGGTTTCTGTGCCGAGCAGGGTGTTAAATTCTTCTAAAATACCTTCCGCGCCCTTTACAAAACAGGCAGTCCCCATGCACACATTTATGCGGAACTGCCCCTTTTTTTGCATTGTGAAAAATGAATAAAACGTAACAACACCGTAAACCTTTGCGGCGGAAATCTCTAACTTTTCTGCGACAAAATCCTGCACCTCCACGGGCAGGTAGCCGAATACCTCTTGCGCGTGGTGCAACACCGCAATCAATGCACCTTTTTTTGTTGGTAAGTTTTCTATAAATTCTTCAAGCCTTTTATACTCGCTTGTCAAACTGACCATCCCTTTCTTGTTATGTAAAACATTTTCCAATACTTTGTCATTGTACAATATCCGACGGCTTGACGCAACAAATCCCGGTTGATAAACTAAGTTTGCAGGCTAAGTCGGAAAGGTGATGTTTATGTTGCAGGTTAATATGCACGAAGCCAAAACCCGCTTATCTATGCTGGTAGAATATGCGGCAAAAGGCGAGCCCTTTATAATAGCAAAAGCAGGAAAGCCGATGGTAAAGGTTATCCCCTATGTATTGCCGCAAAAACAACAAAGCAGGGTAGGTTTTTTAAAAGGAAAATACGAAGTACCCGATGATTTTGACCGTATGGGAGAAGAAGAAATTATATCACTGTTCGAGGGTACAGCATGAAGCTGTTACTCGATACATAAATACTGATATGGGCTGCGTTGGATAAATTGCCGCCTGCGTCCGCGCCCTATATTACCGACGAAACAAACCACTTGCTTTTTAGCCCTGCAAGCATATGGGAAATCGTAATAAAAAAAGGGCAAAATCGCCCTGATTTTAATATAGACCCACATCTGCTGTATAACGGTCTTTTGTTAAATGGATATTCGCAGATTGATATTACCGCAAGGCACACATTAATGATTGACATGTTGCCAAATATCCACAAAGACCCATTTGACAGAATCCTCCTAGCGCAAGCCATGGCAGAAGAAATAACATTATTAACCTTCGACAGTGTATTGGCAAATTACCCCTCGCCTGTTATTTTATTGAAAAAGAAAATTTGCGTCTAACTGTATATGTGTGTTAGAATGCTCTTGGCAACAAAAAAACCGTAGCAACCGTGAGGCGTCGCCAAACACCCCACGGCGAGTGTAGGGATTTCTCGACATCACCTAACACACACAGGCTTGCGCCTGCCACTACGTAATAACAGTGTAGCACTGTTTCAATTCTATTTCAACATTGTGCGGAATAGGCTTTGTTTGTGTATGCCTTGTTGTGGCTTGGCGGTAAGTTTGTTTAATTTGCTTGGATTATCCAAGGTGTGTTGGGACGATGGCGGTTTTCCGCCGTCCCTGCACACCTTTTTGTATTGCAGGCGCACCCCGCGGTGCGAAGTTTCAAACACTTCCACCGCAGGTGTTGCTTTGATTAGGGGGATTATCTTGTATACAGAATTTGCAAATGAACAAATAATTGATTGTTGCAAAGAATGCGGTGCAATAATACCTAAATACCCTCACGATAAACAATGTGAATTCAAGGGAAAACGCGTTTGTATGCCGTGTAAAGACAATCTTGAACAATGGATGCAAGAGCTGATACGGTGGGAAAAACAAAAAACCAACTGATGAAAAATCGTCAGTTGGTTTTTTTCTCTTATATAGTGTATAATATGCGCGCAAAAAAATCCAACAAAGGGAGCAAAAATTATGCGTTTAACAGGAACAACAGCAGTGGGCGTAAGGTTGCCGATTATCAGCCCCGGTGACGACCTCGTGAGCATGGTTGCAGACCACATCATAGACGTAATAAACCAACAAAACAGCAAGTTAAACGAAAATGACATCGTGGCCGTCACCGAGGCCATAGTAGCAAAAGCCGAAGGCAATTTTGCAAAGGTATCCGCCGTCTCTGCCGACGTAAAAAACAAATTTGGTGACGCGGAAATTGGTCTCGTCTACCCCATACTTTCGCGCAACCGCTTCCTTAACATTTTAAAAGGAATAGCCGCCGGTGCGAAAAAAGTCCATATTCTGCTAAGCTACCCGCACGACGAGGTGGGCAATCCCATCATGGACATAGAAAAACTCGACGAGGTAATGGACAAGCTAAACGGCCGTATGGTAATGGCAAGCGAATTTGAAGCGGCAGCAGGCAAATACAAGCATAATTTCACCGATGTAGACTACGTAAAACTTTACGAAAGCGTAAGCGACAACATAAAAATCTACTTTTCAAACGACCCCCGCGACATCCTGAAGCTAACCAAAAACATCCTCGTAGCAGAAATCCACAACCGCAACCGCACAAAAGAACGCCTTCTAAAAGCGGGCGCGGAAAAAGTATACACCCTATCCGACATCCTTAGCTCTCCAATAAACGGAAGCGGCCACAACCCCGACTATGGCGTACTAGGCTCAAACCTCTCCACAGAAGACACCCTAAAGCTATTCCCGGCCAAAGCCCAAGACTTTGTACTGGCAGTTCAAAACCGCCTGGAAGAAAAAACAGGCGTAGCACCGGAAGTAATGGTATACGGCGACGGCGCATTCAAAGACCCCATATGCGGCATATGGGAACTTGCCGACCCCGTAGTATCCCCGGGCTACACCACCCGCCTTGGACTACAACCCATGGAAATAAAAATAAAGCTGGTAGCAGACGCCGTATTCGGAGACCTACGCGGTGACCAAAAACGCGAAGCCGTCTCCAACCTGATAAAACAAAAGGCCTCCACCCCCAACGCCTACCGCGAAGGCACAACCCCCCGCAAATACGCCGACCTCGTAGGCAGCCTATGCGACCTAATGGGCGGCAGCGGCGACAAAGGAACGCCTGTGATACTCGTACGTGGTTACTTCGACGACTATACTGCGGAGTAAACAGCGGGGTAAACATCGGAGCTAAATATCGGAAGCTGTATCGGTTTAGCCTTGGCGGGCTTTTTGGCTCGTACGCCCGCTATAGCATCGTGCGCGTCCATCGCGGGGAAATCCCTCCGCTATGTCGAGCGCACTTCGCTCGACCTTGCTATAACCTTCGGCCAACCGCTGCGGAGGGAATTCCCCGCGATGAACTACATGGATTATCGGGCGACCACGAGGGAGGGCTAAACCGATACAGCTTCCTTTGGCTAGTGCGATGTTGGCAAACGGCGGCTTGCCGACCCGTATGTTTTATCGTCCGAAACCCAGTATTTATGCGGGCTGGAGCGGTTAATCCAAAAACATCTACGTACGCTGTAAGGAAGCGACGGTGGTTTTGCCGTCCTTGGTGGTCGTCGTTAATATATGTAGTTCGGCGCGGGGATTTCCCCCCACAGCGTTTGGCCGAAGGTTCTAGCAGTGGGGGGAAATCCCCGTGACGGACGCGCACGATATTACATATGGCACACGAGCCACTAAGCCCGCCTGAGCGCGTGCGCTTCGCTTTCTGCGCTCGGGCAAAACCGCCGTTGCTTCCGAAATTTCAGCTCAACGGCGGTTTTTCACCATTTAAGGTCTTTCGCATTCTCATACTCCATTACCTTGTTGCGGCCGGTGCGTTTTGCGCCGTATAGGGCTACGTCGGCTTTGTGGACTATGTCGTCTAGGGATTCTGTGGGGTCGGAGTGGGAGGCTATTCCTAGAGATACTGTTACGTTTAGGGACATGCCTTTTATGGTGATTGCGGATTCTTCCATGGATTTTTGGATTCGTTGGGCGGTTTTTAGGGCGGCGTCGTGGGACATGCCTGTTAGCATTACGATAAATTCTTCGCCGCCGTAGCGGGCTATTATGCTGCCTTGGCGGGTTACGCCTGTCATGCGTTTTGCGGTGATTTTTAGGACTTCGTCGCCTATGGGGTGGCCGTAGGTGTCGTTTACGGCCTTGAAGTGGTCGAGGTCTGCCATTATCAGGTGGAAGGGTTCTTTGTTGGCTTTGGCGCGTTCCAGAGCGGCGGTGGCGTTTTCTACGAAATAGCGGCGGCTAAACAAGCCTGTCAGCTCGTCGGTATAGGCTATGGATTCCATTTTTTCCATCATTTCGATGGATTTTTTTATTTCTCGGAGGTCGTGAATGTAGATGATTGCCATGTTTTGTTCGCTTAGCTGTACGCGGACGAGGGTGACTTCGCAGGGGATTTGTTCGCCGTAGATGGACTGGTGAAGCCACTCGTAGTGTACGCGGCCTGCCTCAAAGGCTTGCTTTAGCTTGTCGAGGGCTTTGCGGCGGGATAGCTGGCCGTCGGGCTGGTATTCCGGAGAGAGTTCGAAGAAACGGTCCAAGAAGGTCTGCTTGTTTAGGATGCCAAATAGGCTCATTACTACGTTGTTTACTTCGAGTACGTTAAAGTGGGCGTCTACTATGCCGCAGGTTACGGGGCAAGAATCCATCATTACCTGTAGGCGTTGTTTTACTTCGCGCTCGGCAAGGCGAGCCTGGTAGGACTCGCGCAGGTCTTGCAGAAACTCAAGGACGTGCGGTTCGCCGCCTACTTCTACGCGCATTAAAGTTACTTCCGTTGGGATTAGCTCTTTGTCCCTTCGGCAGTATAGCCATTCTAATTTTATGGGCTGGCCTTGCTCCAGAATGTGGCGCATAAGCACAAGGTATTTGCGCATGGAAGGGCTTCCGTCGGGCTGGAAGGGCGGCGAAAGCTCTTCGTATTCTCCCGTAAAATCGGTTTCGTCTGCTTCGCAGGCAAACATATTTGCCGCTGCCTTGTTGTGGTGCAACATAGTGCATTCTGCGTCGCGCAGTATGCATGGCATTGGCACATTGTCTATTATTTGTTTTAATGTAGCGTGTGTAACGGTGGGTTCAAATTCATGCTCAGTCATCATAGTAGTTGGCTCCTCACAGGGCGGACGTCTTTTACAAGACGGGAGATTAGCTTTTCGACTTGGTCGTGCTTAAACATTTGCTCGTAGATGATGGCGTTGTTTATCGTAAAATACTCGTCGGTGTCCTCATGCAAAAAGGGCTTGTTGTTTTTTACGCTTTCTTCTCGGGTGGTTATGCTGCCGGACGCCATTTCTTCGCTAAAATAGTAGGTGAAGGTCTCGTTGTAAAACATGGGTAAGGCAGCCACGTATAAACCGTAGCGAACGTACTGCATTGGTACGGCGGTAAAGGCCGTCGCACCGTCAATACGATAATACAACCAACAATCCTTGTTCGGCAAGCTTTTATACAAAAAGGGTTGGAATTTTTTGATAAACGGCGAAGATTTACTCTCTTTGAAAATAGGGAAAAGGATGCCTTCGCTTTCCAATGCGGAGACGGCGTGATTTGTTATTTCTTCGGATTTAAAGGTGGTGATATTGTGGCTAAGGTACACCGTGGAAAGCCCCCATGCCAACAGAACAGGAGGTTTTTCGGATTCCAGATAAATTTTTTCTAAAATGCCGATGACATCGTAGCTTGGGCGGGTGTGGTTTGCCAACATTTCGAAGGTGGCAAGCTCTGTAAACTCGGTGATTAGATTGTTTGTTGGGTCGGCATTGTATAGGCGCGTAAAAGCTTTTTGGGCCATTTGGTCGAAGGATGACATATAGAGTGCGGTCTCCAGTACACGGGCGTCCAGGCTGGTCGCGCTGTGGTTTTCTTCGTCGAGCAAGCGGGAAAGCTCCGCCCACTCACTGTAGCTTGCGATATGGTTTTTTAATACATACGCGAGCAGCTTTTCGCTGTAGAAGTTATTCATTAGCAGGTTGTAGCTGATTTCCGGGGTGGCAGAAATTGCTTTTTCTTTTTTTGTGATTAGGGTGTTTAGTGCGTCGAACAGGACTTCGTTTGAGATGCTTTTGTGCTTTGTTGAAATTAATTTTGCGGCGCGGGCATACTCGCGGGTTTGCAGGTAGACGGTGAGAACCTGCTCTATAAACTCGTTGCTTATTTCGTCCTCTTCCACCTCGCCGTAGCATTCGAGGGCTTGCTCAAAGCTGAAGGCGTTGTAATGCAAGCGGCCAAGGGCTATGAGAATACGCATTTTGTACGGCTTTTTTATGGTTTTTTCTTGCAGAACGGCTTCCAGTACGGGGGCGGCCTCGTCGGGGGGGATTTCCAGCGAAAGGTAGTAATTGGCGAGGTTGGCCAACAGATTAAAACGGCGGTCGCCTTTTTGGAAGAAATATAAATTTAACTCATGGGTGATATTTTCTATCATCGGGCGGATTGTTATTTCTTCGTCTATGATTGTACGTTGGCCCGCGCCTAGGCATGTGTAGTTTATGTTTTGCGCGCTTACGGCTTCGATTATCAATGGGGGCTCTGCCCCCACGCTTGTGCGTGTCAGTTCATATACTGTCATACCACGTTTTTCCGGCTCTGTGATGTATATAAAGCGGACGGCGGAGTTTTCTTCTGTACGCAGCTCAAAAAGCGTGAGGTTTTCGCGCAAAATCTCCTCCGCCTGCAAAAGCTGCGCCCCTTGGATACCCAACGCACGAAATCTGCTCCACAGAAAATAATATATGCTGTTTGCCTCGCGCCCGCGCACGTTATTTTCCAGACAGCGCGTGCCGAGTTGTAGGATTTTAGTTTGCGCCTCGGGCAAAATGTCCGACAGCGCAGGGTCGGAAAGCAGGAAGTGATATACATACACAGCAAACTCCGCGTCTTGTATGCCGTCGGGCGGCAAATTCGCCAGGAATTTTTTGATGGGGTAATGGTTTAATTTTTGTACGTTATTCTCATATGCGGCTCGGATAAGCGCGGTAAAAAGCTCCTGCGTAAAAATCTGCTTTTTTTCCGCCTCGCGGTAGTAGGCGTATGCCTCGCGGCTCATGTCGCGTTTTATTATGCGATGCTTGCATATGTCCTTGAGAATCGGCGGGTATTTGCTGACTTCGTAGAGCTTTTCGCCTGCGGCGGGGTTTTCGGCTATCGCGGCGGATAGGGTATCCGCGTATTTTGCGGCTACAAGTCCGATTTCTGCACCACGCCCTGCGGCGTAGGTGAGTACGGGCAGAATGCTCATTCCTTCAAAGCCACTCGACGCGTTTTTGTAATAGCGATAAAGCCCTTCGTACAAAAAGATGCTGTTTACCCCCGCAAGCAAAGCCTCCGTAAGATATTTATACGCCTCCGGGAATTCGTTTGCGGCAAGGTGAAGCAGCCCCAGCATAACCGTATAATGCGGCGAGGGCGCGGCATTTTTGATATGATCGGCAAGTGCGCGACGATGCTTTTTTGCTGAGCGGATACGCCGCTGGTTAAGCTCCAGATACGCATAAAGAAAACACAAAACACCGTAATAAAACGGCTCGGAGGATTTTAAAAACGATTTGTAATTAATCGCCTTATCCAGCATTTCGTTGGCGTTGTCGTAGTGGCCGGATTCTATTGCGATGAAAATGGTGAGCATGTACAGCTCGATATGCACGACGTTTCGCCTATGCGCGGCAATCACCGCGTGGTTTGCACGTTGCAGATGAATCCGCATTTCATGCTCCGGCTCAAGAAAGCGATAGGCCTGCCAGCACCTCAACGCGAGCGCAATCGTACCGTCCGCATCATGTTTATGGCGGCTTTCCAGCTTATTTATATGGTTTAAAATGTTAATCACGGGCAACACACCCCTTTAAAAATATAGGCTCGAGATGATATTCCCACCACGCCACAGTCGGCGAAAAGCGGCTGTGCCGCTACCACTCCCCGATAGTAATTGGCAGTGTTTTTTTATGCTTTTGCCCCGGAATCGTTGCGTTAATTTCTATGGTGGTTTGCATGTACGGCAGTTTTCGGAAAAGCATTTGTGCGTTCATAAACGCCGACAGCTTTACTTCGAAGGGGATTACGCCCCGCGCTTCTATCGGGAAAGACCGCGCCGCAAAACGAATGTAATTCTCCGGGCAGAAGACGCCTACCTGCATGGTCGCGCCTGTGTTGTTTATTACCTCGATTGTACCGCGGTCGGTGTAACGGTAGGTGTCGCGGTTTAGCTTTAAAATCAGCGGCGGAAGGCGGCGGTATACGATTTCGATAGTGTGGTCGGCAATGGAAATCTGCTCCCGCGCAAAGGTGTTTTCTATGAGCGTGGGGTCAAGCGTAAAGCTTATCGTGGCTGTATTATTTTCGTCAAAATCGGCAGTACCCAGCTTGCCCGACGAAAGCTTTAGCCATGGGGCTTCGTTGCAAAGCGTTAGAGTGGATTCTGCATAGCCTGCGTCGGATTTTTGCACCTGAAAACTGCCGTTGATAAGGGCGGAGTTACCCGGCGCATGGGAAAACTCCAATGTAGTGTCCCCAATAACAGAAATCTCGGTTTTGCTTTTTAGCCCCGACAAAATAAAAAAATTATCCATGGCACGCTCGCGGTTTGCGTCTTTGTGGAGAGATTCGTATACCTCCATAAATTCGTAACCGCCCGCCAGCAGCAGCATGTAAAACTCACTGTCGATAAACAACCGCCGCGCCTGCGAAGGATACTTTATCGAGTATTCGTAAAAATCTTGGATATTGGCGATGATATGGCCGTCGGGTGTGGCAATGGACATTTTAATAAGCTTTGCTGTGACAGGAATCTCCTTCTCTCCGCCATTAGAAGTGATAAAAAACCGAGAATTCAGCGTTTCGCCAATACCCAAGCCCGCAGCCTGCGCATTAAAAGTAAAGCTAACCTCCTGAGAGTTACCCTCAAACTCCGCAGGTGAAAACACCAACCCCTTGCAACGCGAAAGAATCGCGCATTTTATCACCCCACCGCCGATGTTTTTTACCAAAAATTTGCCGCTGTGGCTGTCTTTGGTTTCTATTTCGAGGGAGGCGAGGTCTGTGGACAGGATTGGTTTGGGGTGTTCGTATTTATCGCTCATTAAATACATCCCCTTCAACATCGTATTCAAGCTTTACTCGTTTTTCTATATCTTCTGCGCTCGGCAGTGTGTCAATAAATTCCGAAGGAACAAAGTCGGATAGCTTATATTCACTAACGCCAATTGGCTTATTTATATCCTTTAACGCATATTCTGCCGTTAATTTATCTTTTGTTTGGCAAAGCATTATTCCAATTGAAGGGTTATCCGTTTCATGTTTTAGCGTGTCATCTATAGCGGAAAGATAAAAATTAAGCTTTCCTGCATACTCCGGTTTAAATTCTGTGTTTTTTAATTCAATTATTACATAGCAACGTAGTTTTGTATTGTAAAATAATAGGTCGATGTAATAATCTTTTTCGCTTACTTCTATGTGATACTGGTTGCCGACAAATGCAAAGCCTGTGCCTAACTCCATTATCGTTTTTGCAATATTTGCAACTAACTCTTTTTCTATCTCGCGCTCGATTATTCCTTTTCTTTTTTGCACAAAATCAAATACATAAGGGCTTTTTAATGTTTCTTCTGCCAGCTCGCTAAAAGGCATCTCCAATACTCGTTGATAATTTGCTGTTTTCTTAGCCTCTACTTGACGTTGAAATAATTTTGTTTCTATATTATGCGTTAATGTGTTGTTGTTCCAGCCGTTTTCTATGTTTTGCTCAATGTACCATAGCCGCTCGGATTCATCTTTTATTTTGGAAATTAACGTCAAATTATTACGCCAAGGCAAAAGTGCAACGACGTGTTGCACTTTTGTAAAGTCGGGATATGTCCCCGCAAATTTACGCATATATTTTAAATTTCTGGGAGAAAATCCCTGTATTTCCGGGAACTCCGATAATATATCCTTTGAAAGATTTTCGACAAACTTTGCTCCGTATTTTGTGTTTTCTATAATAACTTTTCCGATTTGCCAATACAACTCAATTAGCTCCTTGTTTGCACCCAAGGCTGCTCTGTATTGTGTTATTCTTATTCGCCTTTTTATGTTTTCCAATGCAGTAAAATAATTACTGTTATTTATTAACACAACTACATGCCTCCCTGTGCAGCATTCATCATCTTGTCAATATTGGCCTTCATAGCGTCGTTTATGGTTTGCGCGCTTGTTTGGGCGTGTAGATTTATAAACGCACCCAGACCGTCTCCTATGGATTGCGTAAGACTTTGCAGGGAGGCTTCGTATGAGGTCAAGGATGTTTCCAGTGCGTGCTGATTTTTTTCTACAAAGCCCGCGGTTATTGTTAGGGCTTTTTGGGTTTCTTTTAATTCATTTATCGCTGATACGAGTGCCACAAGCTGCTCGGACAAAGCGTTGCTATGGCCTTGCATATGCGTAGATAACAAATCCGACGCGGATTGTATTTTTGTGCTTGCCTGCGAAAACCGCTCCGCTCCCGTGTTTATCGCAGTTTGGATTTCTGAGGCCTTTATCAACGCGTTTTCCCAGTCCAACAAAGTTTTTGTTAAGGTGTCATTCAAGTTAATTAATTTTTCGTCCATGGCCTTTGCTACAATCGGCCCGATGGAATTTGCCGCATTTACCATGCTTTCGGATATGGATTTCATCGTTGTTTTAAATAATTCTCCCTGCCGTCCGATTGCGTCAGTCAAATCATTTTTCAAACGAAGCAACGCCCCACCCGTATCGGCGGCAAAAAACCGCCCCACCTCGCGCTCGATAAACAACACCATCTCGTCACAAAGCCGCTCCCGCGCCGCCCGCACATTAAAAAAAGCCGCCGACAAACGACAAGCAACAAAAACAATAACCGCAAGCAAGCCATAAACCGCAGCATTATCGCCAAAGACTACAGCCAAAACAAAACCAATGCCCAAAAGACCAATTTCCATGCCCTCGATAAATGGCAACAAGCCCGTAGATC
>Ga0209755_10000091_pt1 | contig 159979 bp, 159 predicted proteins | sample TergutCo191P1_FD_187301 | JGI IMG/M metagenome (GOLD analysis project Ga0209755, IMG submission 187301) | Cornitermes sp. P1 segment gut microbial communities from Petit-Saut dam, French Guiana - Co191P1 (SPAdes) (version 2) | ecosystem: Host-associated > Arthropoda: Insects > Digestive... | reverse complement strand
GGGGGGGGGGGGGGGGGGGGGGTAAATTTGCTAAAATACGCACCGAGAGCCTGTACTGCAAGCTCGTTTACCATATTTTTGCAAACATTAACCATTATAGGGAATAATATAGAAAAATATGGAGTTCTTTTTCTTTAAATACACCCCGTCAGATTCGTGAGCTTGTGGTTAAGGCTAAAACCCCCGTCTTCGCATTCAAACTGGTTAATCACTTTTCTATATTCCCAAAATCAAGAACTGTGAGAGGATAGGGAGCGACTTTATTATATGAGTCCGACGGGGAATATTTTCCGTCTTAACCATAGGAGGCATTTATGCCGAAAAAAGTCGCTATTTCCAAAGCCGCCTGGGCTTGTCAAAAAAGGCAAGAAGTACAGCTTCGACTATCCCAGGATTTATTCACTTAGCTTTCTCAACTTTGAACCTGAGCCAGATGAGAAAAGCCGCAAGGTTATAGAGCATATTGGCCTTGTCAACCTTGAGCACTCCAGAAAGCGATATCCGCATATTCATGTGGCACTTGTAATGCTAACGAGATTCAGGAAGAGGCTTGAGCAGTGCAAAACGACCTGCGATCTGTGGCTATATCTGTTCAAGAATCTCCACAAATTGAGGAAGATTCCGCCCCAGTTTAAAAGCAGGCATTGGCAGGATGTATTTGATGTGGCAGAAATTTCTAATTTTAATGAAGGAGAACTTCATGACTATGAGGCGAATATGAAATATTCCAGCGACTATGAAAATACGATTGAGTATGCCAAGAAGGAAGGCGCTCTTAAAGGCATTTTGAAGACAGCCAAAAATATGCTCAAAGATGGTCTCAGCCCTGCGCGTGTGGCTCGCATAACTCAGCTCCCTAAAGAGCAAATAATGGCACTTAGATAAGTTGCCTAGTTATTATTGTAGTTATGCTTTCTATCCATTTCTAGCATAAAATACTCCTTTTATGCTATGTATACCCCCGTCTTCGCATTCAAACTGGAAATCGCCTTCCTGCCCGTTTCTTTCTCAAGCTTCTTGCGAGCCGCTTTAGCTACGTTGCCCCCTCGCTTGGCTACAACTTTATCCTCCTTCAAAGTCTTTGGATTCGACGATTCCGATATGCTTTTTGTGGAAATTTCTGCAAGCATATTAAGCACAAGCTCCGCATTTGTCATGTTGTCTCGCAGATTCTCTTTTTTCAAATTCTTGAATTGCTTGTACTCCTTTGTCGTTTTGCCAGACCAGGTTTTGGTTATTATATCCGTTAAAGCCGCAAAATGCACTTCCTCTTTCAAGCCTTTGTTTTTCCACTCATCCGTCAATTCCTTGCGAACCTCTATGCTTTTCAATCTTTGGTTTATCCAGTTGTCCGAATAACCAAGATTTTTGTAATCCTGCATAGACTGCTTTATTGACTTTTCAGGGTCTTGCATTTGGTTCAGCCGCTCATTGCCAACCTTAGCAAGCCACAATTTGAACGGCTCCGCTTTGGGAGAGGGAATTGATTGGATTATGCGGAATAATTGTTCGGTGGTAGCTACATCGGTAAGGTAGCTTTTGCCATCGCTAGACGGCATTTTCAGTTGGTTACAATTTGTAACCAACTCGCTACCTTCAGCAACAAGCCTGTGTTTTAGCACCTTCCAATAATTGCTAGCACCTCGTGACGTAGCTTGCTCCGTCAACACAGCCACCACGTCAACCACAGAAAAAAACCAATCTTCTTTTTCTGCATCCCAAACAGAACGAACTTTTCTGTTCTCAAACAACTGGATTTTATTGCTATCCATAAAGCCTCCAAAATTAAGGTGAACCAAAACTCAAAATGCCATTTTGCTTTGGCGGTTTGATATAAATTGCAGAACACGGATATTGAGTAAAAATTATGTCGCCGGTTATTATCGTAGCTCTCTCCGTTTGCGCTTGGGCTACAATAAAGTGTCCTCAAAAAGATTTTCAATTTCCTCTTTTCCCATAGCGTCAAAATCAGCAGGAATCGAGATTTTGCCTTTCATAAACCCGATTCTTTTCTTTTGAGTTTCTTCAAAATCAATGGGAACAACTTTAACCATAGGCTTGCCGGCCTTCGCTATGATAAACGGATTGCCTTTCATAGCATTGTCTATCAAAAAGGAGAGGTGCGTTTTTGCCTCGTGAATGTTGAACGCTTGCATAAAAACTCCAAGTTAAGCCGATTAAACTAAATATAGTAAACTAAGTTTACCGTAGTGGACCTTGTGGCGGCAAGAGGAAGAATTGCAAGGCAAGTCCGGGTAAACGCTGCGCTTTGCTTGCATGGCGGCAATGCGAGTTTATGGGCATCCTGGGTTTTGATAGGACATACGCACAGGTTGTTTTATAGCGGAGATACTGGCGATGGGGTGCATTTTAAGCAGATTGGGCATCGCTTTGGGCCATTTGACGTTACGCTTATAGAAAACGGTCAATACAATGTTAGGTAGTCGCACAATCATCTTTTTCCGGAAGACGGCATTCAAGCGCATTTGGATTTGCGTGGAAAATACATGATCCCTGTGCATTGGGGTTCTTTTGACTTATCTCCTCACAACTGGCGCGAACCCATTGAGCGTGCAACTCGTGCCGCAAAAGAGCAAGGCGTTAAGTTAGCTTTGCTCATTTACGCTTTTCTATATTACTTCAATCAAGGCGAGGCTGTCTGGGGGTCTGAATGCCCTTGACAGCCTCGCCAAAATTTTCTATATTTCCATATATTGCACACAAAGGCGTGTGTTTTTCCTTATGAAGAGGGAGAAACACCGCTTTTTTTATTTTGAGGAAGAGGCTTATGCTATTGGAAGGAGAAACAAGAATACCATCAGGCTGCGCTATTTCGGGCATTATAAACAAGTCCGGGAAGCGCATGAGCGGCGAAGCTATAATAAAGTCCATAGCCGTTATGCACGACCGCTCAAATGGTCTCGGCGGCGGCTTTGCCGCTTACGGAATTTACCCAGAATACAAAAACTACTATGCAATGCACATGTTCTACGAATCAACTGCCGCTAAAAAAGAGTGCGAAGAATTTTTAGAACGACATTTTGATATTATAAACCTCTCAAAAATACCAACAAGGAAAATCAAGGAAATCACAGACGAACCGCTCATTTGGCGTTATTTTGTAACGCCTCTGCCCACCAAGCTCGCAGATAGCCAGCTCGATGAGCGAGAATTCACCGCCAAGTGCGTTTTTCGCATAAATACCAGAATAAACGGGGCTCATGTGTTTTCCAGCGGAAAAAATATGGGAGTTTTCAAAGCGGTGGGCTTTCCAGAAGATGTCGGACATTTTTACAAACTTGAGGAATACGAAGGCTGGTGCTTCACAGCGCACGGACGCTACCCAACCAACACTCCAGGCTGGTGGGGCGGCGCGCATCCCTTTGCATTGCTGGACTATTCTCTGGTGCACAACGGCGAAATCTCCTCTTACGATGCAAACCGCAGAGCAATTGAAATGTACGGCTACAAATGCACGCTCCAAACCGATTCCGAGGTTATCGCCTACATAATAGATTATCTGCACAGAAAACAAAAACTCAGCTTTAGAGAAATTGCATCTGTTATCGCAGCTCCGTTCTGGCAAACCATAGACCGCATGACCCCAAAAGAAAAGGAAATGCACGAATACCTGCGCGTGATGTTCTCGGCGCAGTTGATAACCGGGCCTTTCTCAATTATAGTTGGCTATGAAAACGGCCTAATGGCCTTGAACGACCGCTTGAAACTCAGAAGCATGGTGGTTGGCGAGCGAGGAGACACGGTTTACATATCAAGCGAAGAGGCGGCTATTCGCATTATTGAACCCAATCTTGACAAAATATGGGCGCCCAAGGGCGGCCAGCCGGTAATTGTGAATTTGAATGGAGGTAACTTATAATGGCAGTCAATTATCTATATCCCGAATACGAAGTAGCCCGCAACTACGACAGGTGCATCGTGTGCCGCGCTTGCGAGCAGCAATGCTCCAACCAAGTGCATGAATATCTGGAAGAACCCAACCGAATGTCGTGCAACGACTCCAAATGCGTGAACTGCCACCGCTGCGTGACGCTGTGCCCCACCCGCGCGCTCAAAATAATCAAAAGCGGAAACACCTACAAGGAGAATGTGAACTGGAGCTGCAAGACTATAGACGAGCTTTACCGCCAGGCAAGCACAGGCGGCGTTCTTCTCTCTGGCATGGGAAACCCTGAGGAATACCCCGTTTACTTCAACAAGATTCTCCTCAACGCCTCGCAGGTGACCAACCCATCCATAGATCCCTTGCGCGAGCCTATGGAAACCAAGGTGTTTCTTGGCAGGAAGCCGTCTGGCATAGTCCGCGATGAGCAGGGGTGCATAGTGAATAACCTCCCTCCGCAGATATCGCTCTCCATGCCCGTTATGTTCTCGGCCATGAGCTACGGATCCATCAGCTACAACGCCCACGAGAGTCTCGCTCGCGCCGCCGAGGAGCTTGGTATCCTGTACAACACGGGCGAAGGCGGTCTCCATGAGGACTTCTACCGCTACGGACACAACACGATAGTGCAGGTTGCTTCGGGCCGCTTTGGCGTGCATCCTCATTACCTAAACAGCGGAGTTGCTATTGAAATCAAGATGGGACAGGGAGCCAAGCCTGGCATAGGCGGTCATCTTCCCGGAACCAAGATAGTGGGCGACATCTCCCGTACACGCATGATTCCTGAGGGCTCAGATGCCATCTCTCCAGCTCCCCACCATGACATTTACTCCATAGAGGACTTGCGCCAGCTCGTATTCTCGCTCAAGGAGGCAACGGACTACAAGAAGCCTGTGATAGTGAAGATAGCCGCTGTTCACAATGTGGCTGCAATAGCGAGCGGCATAGCCCGCAGTGGCGCAGATATCATTGCCATCGATGGCTTTCGAGGCGGCACCGGCGCAGCTCCAACCCGCATTCGCGACCACGTTGGCATACCCATCGAACTAGCCCTCGCTGCCACGGACAAGCGGCTCAGGGACGAAGGCATACGCGACAGCGTGTCCATAGTTGTGGGCGGCAGCATACGTTCAAGCGCAGACATAGTGAAAGCAGTTGCTCTTGGAGCGGACTGCGTTTACATAGCGACTGGAGCTCTCTTGGCTCTTGGCTGCCACCTGTGCAGAAGCTGCCACAGCGGCAAGTGCAACTGGGGCATAGCAACGCAGGTGCCAGAGCTTGTGAAGCGTTTGAACCCAGACATCGGCTATAAGCGACTTGTGAACCTGCTCAACGCCTGGAAGCACGAGATAAAGGAGATGATGGGCGGAATGGGCATAAACTCGATCGAGAGCCTCAGGGGAAACAGGCTTATGCTCAGGGGAGTTGGACTCAATGAGAAGGAACTTGAAATTCTGGGAATTAAGCATGCGGGTGAATGATTCCATTTCTCTGAAGGATAATAAATGACTGAAAAAGAAAAAATGCTCTTGGGAGAGCTATATATCGCCAGCGATGAAGAGCTTGAACGTGATTTTTTGAATGCAAAGAAAATTGTTCGCTTGTTCAATAGCACAATCGAAAATGAGCTTGAAAGCAGAAAAAAAATATTATCGGAACTTTTTGAAAAAGCGGGCGAGAATATATACATTGAACCGCCATTTCATTGCGACTACGGTTACAATATTTCTGTTGGAAACAATTTTTATGCTAATTATGACTGCATAATACTCGATGTAAATAAAGTAAAAATAGGCAACAATGTGAAGATCGGCCCTCGCGTGAACATTTATACGGCAGGGCATCCTATAGATGCTGCGACAAGAAATTCACGCTTGGAATTCGGCAAGCCTATAACAATAGGCGATGATGTTTGGATTGGCGGAAATGTTGTGATAAATCCCGGGGTGACTATTGGAAGCAACGTTGTTATAGGTTCGGGTTCTGTTGTGACAAAAGATATTCCTGATAATGTAGTTGCAGCGGGGAATCCTTGCAGGGTTTTGCGGATAATTCCAAAGTTTCTACTTTAGAACCGAACAGAGGAAAGACATGGACATACTTTGGGGAACATTTGTCAACGCTGCCGCCGTGATTCTCGGATGTTTGGCAGGAATGCTTTTGCCGGGAATGCCGGAAAGAGTGCGAGACATTATTATGCAAGGGCTGGGGCTGGTCATCCTGTTTTTAGGAATATCAATGGGAATAAAAACCGGGAATTTTATTTTTGTTATAATTAGCTTGGCTGCCGGCGGGGCTATCGGCGAAATTTTGAAGCTGGACGCTCGGTTGCAAAGCGCTGGGGAATGGCTTCAAAATGCGGTAAAAAAAATGTCTCCCGGCAACAAAAGTACCGTAGCGGAAGGATTTGTCACAGCGACTCTGCTATTCTGCGTCGGTGCAATGGCGGTGCTGGGCTCTATAGATAGCGGATTGCGAGGCGATCATACCATATTATACACTAAATCTATGCTTGACGGCATATCTGCAATGCTGCTCACAACAATGCTCGGATTCGGCGTAATATTTTCGGCGATAGCGGTGCTTCTGTATCAAGGAACGATTGCGCTCTCGGCAAAGCTGATAACTTCATTTCTCAGCACGGCGGAGCTAAGCGCAGTGGTCATGGAAGTCAGCGCTGTGGGCGGCGTATTGATTGCCGGAATAGGGATTAGCATGCTTCAAATCAAAAAAATTAATGTTGTGAATCTGTTGCCATCTATATTTATAATCGCAGGGCTTGTACTGCTTTCCAAAAAATTCTATATTGATTTGTAAAACAAGGAAAAAGTATGGCTAAAGTCAAGTTTTACACAGGGGAGTCCTTTCCTCTGGAAATGCACAAGGTACGCATTATCCAAAAGCTAAACCTTATTCCCATAGAGGAGCGAGGCAAAGCTATTTCGGAAGCGGGAAACAATACTTTCTTGCTCCATAATCGAGATGTCTTTATGGATATGCTTACAGACAGCGGCGTGAATGCCATGAGCGATAGGCAGGTTGCCTCCATGATGTACGCAGATGACAGCTATGCCGGCAGCGAGACTTTCACTAGGCTTGAAAAGTCGGTGAAGAATTTTTTTGGCTGCAAGTATTTTTTGCCGGCTCATCAGGGACGCGCGTGCGAAAACGTATTGTCTAAGGTATTTGTTAAAAAAGGTTATGTGGTGCCCACAAATTATCACTTCACTACCGCTAAAGCGCTAATCACGGTTAACGGCGGCACAGTCGAAGAACTCATAATTAAAGAAGGACTCAATATAAAGAGCAACTTGCCTTTCAAAGGAAACATAGATATTGAGCAATTGAAAGAGGTAATCAAAAAATACGGTTCGGACAAGGTAGCCTATGTGCGCATGGAAGCTGGGACCAATCTTGTTGGCGGTCAGCCGTTTTCGCTTGAGAACTTATCGGAAGCTAGCAAAGTTTGCCGTGCCAACAATATACCGTTGGTGCTTGATGCCAGTCTTTTGGCTGATAATCTGTACTTCAACAAAAAGCGAGAAGAGGCTTGCAAAAACATGACTTTGCACGAGATAGTTCTGAAATTCGCCGAGCTCTCGGATATAATTTATTTTTCAGCACGCAAATTGGGTTTTGGACGTGGCGGAGGCATTTGCACAAATAATCACGAGCATTTCTTGAAAATGCGAGAGCTGATACCGCTATATGAAGGATTCTTAACTTATGGCGGAATGTCTGTGCGCGAGATGGAAGCCATAGCTGTTGGGTTGCAGGAGACGCTTGACGAAGACATGATAAGCCAGGGTCCGATATTTATCGATTATATGGTTAAAGAGCTTGACAAGCGTGGCATTCCGGTTATCACGCCGCCAGGAGGCTTGGGCTGCCATGTAGATGCGATGTCTTTCTTGGATCATATTCCTCAGAATCAATATCCAGCTGGCGCCCTAGGCTCGGCGTTCTACATTGCCAGCGGAATTCGCGGAATGGAACGAGGTACGCTGAGCGAGCAGAGAGACGAGAATGGCGATGAACATTTTTCCAATATGGAACTGCTAAGATTGGCATTGCCCAGGCGAGTATTTACGCTGTCGCAGGTAAATTACGCTATTGACAGATTGGTTTGGCTGTATGAGAATCGCCGATTGGTTGAAGGTTTGAGATTCTACGAAGAACCAAAGATTTTGAGGTTCTTCTACGGCAGGCTTGAACCTGTGTCGGGTTGGCAGTCAAAGCTGATAGCGAAATTTAGAGAGGATTTTGGCGATAGTTTGTGATAATGCATTTTTCCCCTTGACAAGCCAAAAAAATATTTCTATATTATAACTCAGTATAATCACACAAAGACGTGTGTTCGTTTATGGCGAACACGCGTTTTTTTTTATTTTGAGGAGAATCAAGATGAAGCTCATCACCGCATACATCCAACCGGATATGCTGCCAGATGTAAAGAAGGCGCTATTTGACAGCCAGATTTACAAGATGTCAGTCACCAATGCTCTGGGATGTGGTCAGCAAAAAGGCTACACAGAGTCTTATCGAGGCGCAGAAATTGAAGTGAACCTGCTCAAAAAAGTTCGCATAGATATCGGCGTTAACGATGAATTCGTGGACAAATGCATAAAGACCATCGTGTCTGCCGCTCGCACGGGAAATATAGGAGACGGAAAAATTTTCGTCTCTCCGCTGGAGCAATGCATTAGAATAAGAACAGGTGAAACCGGCTCAGAGGCCATAGGATAAGGAGGTATATATATGGAATGGGTTACCAGTTTAGAAGGCGTGAATTTTACATTCACAAATATCTGGATGATGCTTTGCGCTCTCCTCGTGTTCATTATGCACTTGGGTTTTGCATTTCTTGAAACCGGACTAGTCAGGGCGAAAAACGCTACAAACATTCTCTTCAAGAATGTGGCGACAGTAGCCATAGGCATTTCAACCTATCTAATCGTTGGATTCAGCATTATGTATCCAGGCGATGAAGATTGGATTATAAAAGGCGTTCTTGGCTTTGGCGGTTTTGGCTTGAAAGATCTTAGCGATCCCAAGCTTTTCACGCCTGAGTACAACGCAAGCTACACTTATCTCACAGACTTCCTCTTCCAGAGCGTGTTTGCGGCAACCGCTGTAACAATAGCTTCTGGTGCGGTTGCAGAGAGAATAAAATTGCATAGCTATCTTATATTTGCTTTGGTCTATGTCTCATTCATCTATCCATTTGTGGGTAGCTGGTTCTGGGGCGGCGGTTGGCTGAACGCAGCGGAAGATGGCGGCAAGCTTGCAGTTGGTTTCCACGATTTGGCAGGTTCTACTCTTGTTCACAGCGTAGGCGGCTGGGCTGCTTTGGCCGGAGTGATTGTTCTTGGACCTCGTTTGGGTCGTTATGCAGCCGGAAAGGTAAAGGCTATGCCAGGGCATAATTTGGCTCTTGCTACGGCCGGCGTGTTCTTGCTGTGGTTTGGATGGTGGGGCTTTAACGGCGGTTCTCAGCTTGACAGCAGCCCGAAAGGCATCGCATGGATTTTGGTGACCACCAATGTGTCTTGCGTGTTTGGAATTTTGGGAGCTATACTCACAAGCTGGATTATTCAAAAGAAACCTGATTTGACAATGGTTTTGAACGGCGCTCTTGCAGGCTTGGTTGCAATCACCGCTCCTGCGGATGTTGTAAGCATTCCTTCTGCTGCGATAATAGGTTTTATAGCCGGCATTTTGGTTGTTGTCAGTGTTCTAGCTTTTGACAGGATAAAGATTGATGATCCTGTTGGTGCTATTTCGGTTCATTTGGTCAACGGAATTTGGGGAACTTTGGCGGTTGGCATTTTTGCCGCAGACAAGAGTTTCTTATCTCAGTTGATAGGAGTTCTGGCTTACGGCGCAGTTTGTTTCCCGGCGGCACTTGCGATATTCTTTATAATAAAGAAAACAATCGGCCTTCGCGTGAGCGAGCGTGAAGAAATACGCGGTCTCGATCTTGGCGAACACAGACAAGAAGCATACAGCGGATTCCAGATTTTCACCAGCACTTAAAATTCTTAACTCTCTCCTCAGGCTTACCTTGATGTTGATGTTCCGCAACTAAAGGTCTGAGGAGAGTTGCAACTACTGTTATTGTTCGTAGTTACCATACCGTTTACGTTAAAACTCACCAACTGCGTACTACCACTTGTGTTATAGCTTCCGCCTGTAAACATACGCATATTGTTTTCAGTTCCGGAGTGCGAGCCTCCTGTTCTAACCTCAAGCGTTCCTGTATTTATTTGCGGGCTGGTGATTAAAATTCGGGTTGCGTTGCGCAGGGTTCTGAAAGTTACAACCTGATTGCCGCCCGATGTCACATTGACAATAGTATTTGACGCTACGGCGCTGCTGCGCTTTACGAAAATTGAACGCTGCTTGCTGCTCTCTTTTGGCGCATGCTGCATGCATGAGCTATCTTCGCCTAGCGCAATAAGAGTGCCGCCATTAACAATTATGTCTTTGTCTGCATCTATGGCTTCTTCAAAGTTGCTGGTGCCTGAACCGAATACAACGATTGTGCCGCCATTTATGATTATATCGCCATTGGAATCAAGCCCGTCTGTTCCAGCATCAACGTAAATCGTTCCGCCATTTATGGTAAGATTAGAGTTTATAACGCAGCATATGGCGTTGGCACTGCAACCATTGGCTGGAGAATCAACGTAATCAGATACGTTTATGCCATCATCAGAGCTCTTTATCCTGATTGTACCGCCGTTTATTGTTATCTTGAAGCCCTCTATACCTTCGTAGGCTTTTGTTATATCAATGTTGCCATCGTTGATTATTACGCTTTTTGCGCCTCGGAGACCGTCACCGCCGTTGGCTGAAGTAGTGCCGCCGCCCCAGCCGGGAAAGCCACCGATGCCGCCGCTGCCCATGCTGTTGTTTGTAGCTACGGTTATTGTGCCGCCGTCTATTATCAGGCCTTCGTCTGCGTGAATGCCATCGTCTTTGCTATCGATGTTGATGTTGCCCGATTTTATGTGTATGTTTTTGACAGATTTGATGCCTTTGGAGCTGGGGTCGTTGGTGCCTCTTGCGCTGCCATTGCTACCGCCGCCTGCCGTGATTTTGAGGGTTGCGTTGGAAATATTCAAGTCTGTAGCAGCCTGTATTCCATCTTGGGTGGAGTTTATGGTAATGTCGCCACCGGTTATGGATATTGCGCCTAGGCTGGAATCTCCTTCTTCGCCCTCTGTTTTAATTCCGTCTTCTTTTGAAGTAAGATTTAAAGTGCCGCCGGTAATTACAACTTCGTCATTGCCTTTCAATGCGTTGTTTGGGGCATCTACTTTTATGTCTCCGCTTTCAATCCTGAGGATGGCACGGCTGCCAATTCCGTTGTTCAGCTTGCTATTCACAACAAGCTTGCCAGTGCCTTTTATAGTTAAATTTTTGCGTACCAATAGAGTTGCATTGGGTTGCTCTTCGGGATCGTAGCCTAAATTATATTTGCCATCCGTTGCTCCTTGGCCGCCGTCTGAAATAGTGTTGGTTGTGCCGGATGCAAGCACTAGGGTTAAGTCTGATTTTTTCAAGGAAACGATTGGGGCATAATTTGAACTGGCAATATCAACGCCATTTAAAATAACTGTGGGATTAATGTCTTTTTGAGCCACGGCAATAAACCCCTTGCTCAACTGGCCTTGCACGCTATATATTCGCGTACCAGTAATTTCAACAATGGTTCCGTAATTGGAGTTTTGCGCTGCAACGGCATCTCTGCCCACAATTTCTGCGCTTGTTCCTTTCAAAATAATGAAGGTGGTATCGCTCAGGCTAACAACGTTGCTGCTTGAAGAAACATTGCCGCTGGAGGAAATATTGCTGCTCGAAGAAACGCTGCTGCTTGAGGAAACATTGCCGCTGGAGGAAACGTTGCTGCTCGAAGAAACTCCGCTGCTTGAGGAAACGCTACCGCCGGAGGAACTGCTCGCTCTGCTGGAAGAAGAACTGTTTTTTGCATCAGAAGAACTGGTTGCAAAGTCGGAAGAACTGCTTGCACCGCTGGAAGAACTTAAATTGCCTGTTTTTTGCTCATCCTCACCCTCAGCATCATTTCCTGAAGAAGAACAGGAAAATATTAACAATACAGCAAGCAACATACTTGCCGACAAAGAAATCGGTTTAATTCTGCTCATACGCAAACTCCTATATATTTAATATACATTTTTTTTACGAGTTTGGAGCTTTTTTTCCAAATTTAAGCAAAAATGACGATTTTATGTGATATTTTCATAATACCAGCCCCGCTTCTTCCAGCATATCTGCTAAAATCTTTCGTTTCATTCTGTCTGGAGCGGTTATGTTTAGTTTTTTGTATAGCACGGTCAAGGAGTTTTTTACCCATTGCTCGGATATGAACATTTCCGCTGCTATCTCCTTTACAAGCATCTTTTTCGCTATGCGCAGTGCAATGTTTAGCTCGGTTTCCGTTAAACCGTATTTGGAGACAAACTCCTTTTGCCTGTCTGTTTGTGTCATCGTTAGCATCCTCGTTACCCTAACGCAAAATACTGCGTTGTCAAAGGGTTTTGTCATATAATCGAAGCCCCCGGCCCTAAGCGCAGCGCACTGCGATTTAGACGACCTCTCACAAGTTAGGAACATCGTGGGTATCTTGTACTTATCCCGCAATTCAGGAAACAGAAGCTCAAACGCATCGCCGTCCGGCAACCTTATGTCCAATACAATGCCGCTGATTATCGCCAGCGATTCCAATATCTCACGTGCTTCGCAGATAGAGCCTGCCGTAACCACATTATATCCCTCGTCCTGCAATAAACTTCGATTGGCACTGCGGAGCTTCGTATTGTCTTCCACTATCAGTATTGTGCGTTTGCTCATGCATCCTCCTCTACAGCAGACGGCAGCAGTACGCTAAAAGTTGTACCCTTGCCCGCCTCGGTATTTGCCCATATCTCGCCGCCATGCAGTTTTACAATATCCTTGCACAGCGATAACCCAAGGCCGCTCCCGCCACCGCTTACCCCACGGTCAAACATGCTGCCAAAAATATCCGGAGCAATGCCCTGTCCGTTGTCGGTTACGGTTACCAGCGTCATGTCGGCTCGGTCCGCTGCGCCCACCCTCACGAGCACCTCGTTGCCGCCGGAGTGAGATGCTGCGTTTAACAGCAGGTTCCACATCAAGCGTGTTAATACGCCGCTGTTGCCAAGCACTATTGAAGTATCAGACGACACGCTGTCTTTTGACAACTCAAATTTTATCCGCTCAGACACATCGCTAATGCGCAGCATACTCAACACTCGTCCCACCACGTCCATCATATCTACCGGTTCAAACTCTATTGCGTTAGCAGAATCCGGGTCAATGGACGCAGAAAGCGCATCAAGCGTGCCGTCCGACAATTCCGATAATCGGCGAGCCTCATCGCTTATTGTGTTCAGGTTCTCCGCAGTTTTGCCTGTTATCTCTCCGCTGATTACCTGTTTTGCCGTTAATTGCGCATAAGTAGAAATCACCGATAGCGGAGTGCGCATCTCGTGGCTCATATTCGCAAATATCTCTTCTTTCAGGCGCGATAGTTCCTCCACTTTAGCACGAGATTCCACAAGTTCTTTGTTATGCTTGTCATAAAGATGAAATTGTATTGAAAGAATAACGGCGAATGCGCCTGTGAGATGAACAAAGGTAGCTATAATATCTGTTACCATAGCGGCCTCGTCTTTAAACGGCGTTACCATTGACGGAAAGTGATATGCAACAAGAATACATGACACATAAAGGATAATTTCCAAAGAGCACAGAACTATTGCAGTCCAGCCACGCAGCATGGCTGTTGTAAGAATCACCGCAAATGTAAAACCTACTAACTGACCGCTGTTATAGCCGCCAACAGAAAAGAAAAGCATGGGAAGATTAATAAAATAAAGCAAGATAACAAAAATAATAATGCCTAAATTACGATTGCCGCCTTTGCTTACATACAACAGCAAAACAAAACACACCGCTGTAGTAAAAGCCATGTGCGCAACGCCGAACACAGAGCCTATGGCATAGTTCTTTATTGCCGCAAGCGGGTGCACAACCATGCCCAGTGCTGCAATGGCGTTGAACAACTTGAAGCGGAAATCCAAGTCTGTACCAAAGAGCGCAGCCCACCATTTGCGCAGAACATCTTTCATATTGAATTCAATATAGTAAAGTAAACGCAGATTTAGCCTCCTAATTGAGAATGAAAAAGATACACAATTCACGCTACCTTTGCCGTATCTTAAAGTTACCTTTTTTTGTGGATAAAAAATATATATTAATAATGTTTAATAAACTGGAGGTTTTCTATGAAAACGGCATCAAAAAATTTATTCTTGGCAGCGGCATTTTCTATATTGCTTGCCGTTAGCTGTAGTTCAAACAAAAACGATGACGATAACATAGCGCCATCCAGCGATTCAGAAACAGTTTCCAGCAGTTCAGTTGAAATGTCATCCAGCGATATAAGCAGTTCCTCTGCGGCAGTATCATCTTCAAGCGGGATAAGCAGTTCCTCTGCGGCTGTATCATCTTCAAGCAGGGTAAGCAGTTCTTCTGTGGCGTTATCATCTTCAAGCGGGGCAAGCAGTTCCTCTGTGGTAGCATCATCTTCAAGCAGGGTAAGCAGTTCCTCTGTGGCTGCATCGTCTTCCAGCGGTTCAAGCAGCTCAGTTGTGGTAAGCTCCAGCTCTGGAGGGGGTGCGTGTACCCCGTCCGGTACCACTTTCAATAATGTTGCTTTCAAGGGGAGTCTGCAGATGGATATCAAGCTGCCAAGCGGCTCTGGACTATGGCCTGTCATTATATCCAGCTACGGCAGTGCGTTCGGGTCAGGAACCAGGACTGTGGAATCGCCGTTCAATGGCGGCCCAACCAGGAGCAGCGGTCAAAAGTACGCCACAGCAGCCATAAGTTACACCGCTTATAGCACAAATAATCCATCGTACCCTAAAGCTGTGGAAGATGTTTTGGCAGCCGTCCGTTTTCTAAAAGCCAATGCATCGACATACTGCCTGGATACCAATAAAGTAGTGGCTGTGGGTTTTTCATCGGGTGGATATATGACAACGATGATCGCTGCGCTTTCTGGAGCATCAAGCCACAAGTTCGACGTTGGGGATAACCTTAATGTTTCAAGCAAGGTGCATGCGGCAGTTGCCTATGCCGGCATATCTGACATTCCGAATTTGGATAATGATAAGGCAGGAACTTCCAGCACTATGAGTCACTGTTCCGGCTCGCCAGAAGCAGGTTTCTTGGGATGCAATCCATGCGAAAGCTCTTGTTTGTCGAAGGCCCAGGAAGCAAGCCCTATAACCTACATAACTTCCGGGAATTGCGCAAATTTGCCTCCTATAATTATGACTCATGGCGATAGCGATGCTCTGCTTTCGTGGAAGCAGTCAGAGAAAATGATAAATAAGATCAAGGAAGTGTGTCCAAGCAACACTGCTATATTTAATAAGGTAGCAGGCGGGTCGCACCAAGGTGGCATAGGCGAATCCAACCTAAGCGGATTAGGCGTAAGCGGCGGTTATTTAGGCTTTTTGGACAGAGCGCTTGGGTATTAGGTAATTATTTTGCGTTTTTTTTGGAAAATTTATTGTTTTTCAAAAAAATAAAGTATATTATGAGTAGAGGTTTTTATGAAAACAATTTCAAAAGTTGCGTGTCTGCTTATAGCAGTGGGGAATTCATTGGTTTTTGGGCAAGGTCCCACATGGACTACAAGCACAATACAAGCCTACAACGGCTACGATTACGAGCTGTGGAATCAAAATAACTCTGGCACAGTTTCCATGAATCTTACGGGAGATAATGGTCAAGGCGCAAATGCAAAAGGCGGAACTTTTACGGCTCAATGGAGCGGTACGGAGAATGTCCTTTTCCGCTCTGGCAAAAAATGGGGAACATCAAGCTCCACAACTCCAGCTTCACTTGGCAATGCAGTTGTTGATTTTGCAGCTACATGGTCTTCCGGGGACAATGTGAAAATGCTCGGCGTGTATGGCTGGGCTTATTATCCGTCAGGAAGCGTGCCAACACAACGGGAAAATGGACAGAACGCAACTTTCTCCGATCAAATTGAATACTACATAATTCAAGACCGAGGCAGCTATAACCCAGCTACAAATTCGGACTTGTGCAAAAGCGCTTCTTATGGAGAAGGCACAATTGACGGCGTATTATACGAATTTAGGGTATGCGACAGGATTAATCAACCTATGCTCACGGGCAACGGCAACTTCAAGCAATATTTCAGCATTCCCAAAAGCACTGGCAGCCACAGAACAAGCGGCCTGATCACTGTTTCCAAGCATTTTTCCGAGTGGGAGAGGGTTGGCATGAAAATGTCAAATTGCCGGTTATACGAAATAGCGATGAAGGTTGAATCCTATACCGGTTCTTCCAAGAATAGCAGCGGCAATGCAACAGTGACAAAGAATCTCTTAACTACCGGCGGCACTCTTCCAAGCTCAAGCAGCGGCGGTACGCCAAGTTCAAGCAGCGCAGGAAATCCTGTTGCTTGCAATTATCAAACGAGTTTTTGCGGAGGCATGTCGTTTGCAAATGTTTTTGGTAATACAAATTCAATACCATCTGATGGGAGTTGCTTTTACATAGGTGATTTTGAAGTGATTCAACCTAGCTTAAACTCTACAATTTCCATAAACGGCGTAGAAAACACCTGCGGAGCCGATTGGGATGCTTGTCCTTATAATGACAGAGATGCCGCAGTAAAAGTAGATGGAGGTTTCTATGTTTTTGTTAAAACTGGAACGGTAAATGATTTTGAAAATAATGGTTGGCAAGGTATTGTAGCAAAAGCAAAACCAAACTGCACAAGTTTTAGCGATTCATCTCCAATAAAGAGTTATTCGCCGTTGGTTGCTAACAAGACTTTCCATTACTATTCACTAAAAGGCATTCCCCTCGGCGCAACAAAACCAACTAATCCTGGCGTGTACATAGAAAAACATGGCAGCAATGTACAGAAAATCGTTGTGAAATAAAATATGTTGTACGCAACTGCATGGATGGCGAAATATAAATGACGATATATAAGCAAATTTTGATTGCAGTCGCATTGACAGCAGTTTTTGTTTCAATTGCGTTTGCGCAGACTCCGCAGGCCACGGGGCTACCGATAATGGTAATTAACACTGTGAACGGAGCCCCTATCAACAGCAAAGATATTTATACAAATATAGAATTAATATCTCTGAGCGATCCCCGAAATTCACGCTACGACTTTTCAAGGAATCGATCCGACATCGCCCTCCCCGACAGACCTAATGACGAGATCAAGGGGCGCGGAAACGCCACTTGGGAAATGCCCCAATGGAATATGAACTATCCCAAGAAACCGTATCGCTTAAGATTCAACGAGAAGGTATCGCTCTTCGGGCTTGAACCTGCAAGGAACTGGATACTGCTGGCTGAATATCGTGATCCATCATACATTTTTACGCCGTTAACGTTCTACATTGCTAAAAACATTTTTGAAATGCCCTTTACGCATAGTTATTTCCATGTTCATCTGTACCTCAACGGCGATTATCGGGGACTCTATGGCCTCACTGAACACAAGCAGGTGAACCCAGGCAGAATAGACATTGACCCTAACGAAGGCTGGCATGTAAACATAGACGAATATTACGATGAAGATCCGAAATTCAGAACCGATAATTATCAGCTCCCCATAATGATAAAATCACCAGAGTCGGAAAACAATGCCGCTGACATAAACAATCCAGAATATCGATTTGTAAAGGATGACTGGAATGAGCTATCCCGTTTGATGAACTCATGGGATTTTCCGGATAATGGTTATCGCAATTTGATAGATATGAGCACTTTTGTCAATTACCTTCTGGTTAGCGAGATAATCAGAAACTTTGAGGAACTGACAGGTCCAAAAAGCATGCAGGCGTACAAAGACAAGGGAGGGAAAATCAGCTTGGGGCCGCTGTGGGATTTTGACTGCGGGTTCGGTTATAACTATCAGTCCACCCACGAATATTTTAGAGATTATTCGGGATTTATCCAAAAACATCAATTTCTCCAGCGTTTTTACAGTGATCCTATTTTCCTTTCTGAGTTAAGAAAACGCTGGGATGAGAAATACTCAATGCTCGTTGAAATCCCCGCGCAGATCAACGCAATTGCCGAAAATATCAGAAGCGCAGTTTCGGAGGATGCCAAAAGATGGTACAACAGCAATAATTTCAGCGCAAACAACGGTTACGTAGGTCGTGAGTACGATACTAACCACGTTCAGGTAACGAATAATCTGGTAGCTTGGTGGAACGCCAGAGTCTCGTGGCTGAATGCCGAGATTAGCAAGTATCAGGTAGTTTCAATAATTTCCTCGCCCAGCCACAGCCCCAGTTTATCTATCCAATCCGTAAAATCGTATTATACATTGAAGGGAGAACCCTTAGGAACCATGAAACCAACTAATTCTGGCGTGTACATAGAAAAATATGGCAAAGTTGTGCAGAAAATTGTTGTGAAATAAATTTTCTATATTTAATAAGCTGAGGAGGTTTCTATGAGCATGAGATCATTTCTCACCATTCTTGTTTTGCTGACGCTGTATTTTGCCGGTGGGGCTTGGGCTCAAACCGCTGTGACGGTTGACCTGTCTGCGAAACGTCAGATAATACGTGGATTCGGCGGAGTGGATATCACTTGGAACCCCAATGGGCTTATATCGTCTGCAAATAGGCAACTGGTGTTCGGCAACGGCCCAAATCAGTTGGGATTTACTATTATGCGGGTTTATTTGGGCGTAAGCCAAAGCGAATGGAGCCAAACTCTAGCCAATGCCAAATGGGCTTCAGAAAACGGAATATTGGTGTTTGCTTCGCCGTGGCACCCTCCGCAGAGCATGCGGCAAAACATGACAAGACCCAGCGATGGAGTGGCATACTACCGCCTAAACCCCAGCAGTTATGCGGCATATACGAACCATATCAACGCATACATCAAATATATGTATGATAACGGCGTAAATTTGTACGCTGTATCCATACAGAACGAGCCAGATTACGGGATAAACGAATATGATGAAGGCTGGTGCGTGTGGACGCAAGAGGAAATGGTCAATTACATGAGGGATCACGCAGGGAACATCGATTCCCGTGTCAAGGTCATTTCGCCTGAGACTTTTCAGTATGAAGCATGGTCCGGCAATAACGGACAGTCCAAGCCCATGTTCACCGCCATGCTGAACGATGCTGGCGCACGTGCGAACACAGATATTTACGGCACTCACTTCTATGGCGTTTACAGGCCTACCTTGTCCGATCCTGCATTGTCTTTTCAATGGCCTCGCTTTGAAGAAATCGGGCGTCCTGCGGGGAAAGAGCTTTGGATGACTGAGGTATATACTCCCAACAACCACGATGGAAACATTTGGAACGCCTCCGAGGCGGGAGACGCTATGAAAACCGCAAGGATGATACATTACTCCAAGGTTGCCGGCGGGTTCAGCACATGGGTTTGGTGGTACATCCACAGATTTTACGGAGTTTTGCATGATGGCAAAGCCCTTGAAAACACCACTACGTTGGGGACAAACGGCCAAGTGACCAAGCGTGGCTGGATCACGGCGCAATATTCGAAATTCATTCGTCCGGGCTTTCATCGTGTTGAGACAAGTCCGTCTCGCTTCGGGTCCAGCGATGATACCCGCACCTTTATTTCTGCCTATCAGGGCGATGACGGCACGGTGGTTATAGTTGCAGTCAATATGAATTCATCGGCCCAGAGCGTGAATTTCTCAGTAAGCGGAGTCACTGGAGCAATGGAGGTGTGGCGTACTTCCGGGACGGAGAATTTGGCAAAGCAGGCAAATATTAATGTGAACGGCAGCGCATTTTCCGCAAACCTTCCAGGGCGCAGCGTAACTACGTTTGTTGGTAGCAGCGAAGATGCATCATCCAGTAGCAGCAGCGCAGGTAGCAGTAGTAGTAGCGAAAATGCGTCTTCCAGCAGCAGTTCTTCGGTTTCAACAAGCCCGATTATCAAAAATCCTTCAATTACGGCAAATGTAAAAACGGAAATTTACAATCTCAAAGGCAATAAAGTCTCTGGAGTTTTGCCAAGCGGAGTGTATATTGAGAAAAAGCATGGGATGCCGAGCAAAGTTTTTGTGGTAAAATAGGAGCAATTCAAAATGAAAATAATTTCAAAAGTTTTGGTTTTGGCAGCGGTAATGCTTGTTTTGCCGCTTTCACAGCAGCTTGCACATGCTCAATCCGTGCTTGTTAACGATGGTTTTGAGGTGAATTACGATGGCTGGGTTGCCAGCGGTGATTTTACCGACATAAAGGCGCATCAGGGGCTTGGCTACAATATGTCGCGAGGCATGAAAATAACAAACCGGCAAACTCCTAGCGATGGCGCAATCTCCGAAAAGAGTTTTTACCTTTCCAGCGGCCAAGAATATGATTACAGCGTGTTTGTTAGGCACGAAGGACAAACCGACGAGACTTTTAGCCTTATGCTTGGCTCGCAAGTGATTGCCTCCGCAGTCGTGCCTTTTGGCAAATGGGTTGAACTTACGGCAAAATACACCGCGCCGCAAAATACGGAAAATCTCACCATCAGCATAACAACAAACAGTACTGCGGATTTTATTTTTGATGATTTCAAAGTGACGCAAAAAGACTCAGATAACCCTGTTTTTCATGCCCCGTATGACAACGTTGGCCTCAAAGACATTTATGCAAACTATTTTCGCGTGGGCAATATACTTAGCGGAACCACCGCAAACAATACTGGCATAAGAAACCTGATAATTAAGGAATACAACAGCATTACCATGGAAAACGAACACAAGCCCGATGCAACCATGACAAAAAACAACTCAACCAATACCGATATTAAGGCGCAAATCAACAGCGGCGCAGCTGCAGCAATGAATTTCTGCGCGCAAAACAATATACCTATGCGTGGGCACGTTCTCACTTGGCACGGCCAAACTCCAGACTGGTTTTTTATTCAAGATATAAATGACGGCAGGGCCACCGGCAGTACCAGCGCAGGCGCTCGCTATCGTGATGGGGATGTGAATCAAGTTCCGTGGGCAAGCAAGGCTGTTATGAAACAGCGTTTGGAAAGCTATATCAAAAATCTATTTGCCTTATATCAAGCGCAATATCCCAGCGTGCGTTTTTACGCTTACGACGTGACAAACGAAGCTTTTGATGGTGCTGGCAATATGAGACCTCGTGGCTTTGATCATAATGGCGCAGGCGGGCAAACCCCAAGCAGCGCAGGCAATTCTCCATGGCAAGGGGTTTATGGTGCGGGAAGTACCGAATGGATTGAAGACGCATTCACTTATGCACGTAAATATGCTCCCTCTTACACAAAGCTTTTCTATAACGACTTCAACGAATGGGATCCGCCTAAAAGAGATGGAATTACCAGCAAAGTTCTTGTACCTCTTCGCGATAAAAAATTATTAGATGGCATGGGCATGCAAAGCCATGTTAGTGCCAATCCGAGCGACAGCTGGTCTGGGCAAACCCGCCATCTCGCCGCTATGGATCATTATGCGAATCTCAATATTGAAGTTCAACTGACCGAATTGGACCCAAGCACCAATAACGGCCAATACGCCAGCCAGCAGCCAGGAAGATACGCTGCCATATTTCGGAAGGCTATTGAAATAAACAAGGGGAACGGCGGAAATGTAACTGCAATTTGCATTTGGACTCCCAACGATGCCAACACTTGGCTAAATAAAAACGGCAACAGTCACACGCCTGCGCTTCACGATGCAAGCAATAGCAGAAAAGCCGCTTATGATTCGGTTGCCTCCATTGTTCCTCAAGCCAATTGGGGAGATGGAAACAATCCAACTTTTGATGGCGGCAGTGACGGTGGCACCATAATTACTATAGGGTGTAATGTAACTAACCTTGATGCCAGTTACAACGCAGGAACCTCGATTCCCAGGCCAAACGCAACTTGCAGCAGCGGAACTCCTGGAACTGCATCATTCAGGATTGGCGAAGCAATCATAGACGGCTGGGACTCTCCAGGTGGGACTCATGCTTTATACAACGCAGGCACAAGAGCCATTACATTGGCAAGCCTTGTATGCGGCAGCACAACCGTAACCCCAAGCACTCCCGTTTCTTGCGGCAATGTAAATATTGTGGCCGTCAGCAGCAGTAGCAGCGAGAATACGCAATCCAGCAGTTCTTCTTCTGAGTCTGTAACCTCAATTGCCAAAGCTCCTTCAATGACTACGAACGCAAAAACAGAAATTTACAATCTCAAAGGCAATAAAGTTTCTGGAACTTTGCCGAGCGGAGTGTATATTGAGAAAATACGAGGAATGCCGAGCAAAGTTTTTGTGGTGAAGTGAGAAAGTAGTTTACATCAAAAAGCCCTCAAAGTTATCTTTGCTTATAACTTCAAGGAAACTGTTTTTATAGTTTGTTAAAAAAGAATTTTTGCCTTTTATTTTGAATTTTGGGTTCCATTTTATTTCATAGGCGTTCAAATATCCATCGCCTTATTCCAAATAATCAATTTCCTGCTGCTGTTTCGTGCGCCAAAACCAGCAATTTTTCCAAATTCCATTATATTCCAGTTTCTTTTTGCGTTCCGATATAATAAAATTTTCAAACTTATTTGGAATAAATTCCAAGAAAGTCATAACTTTTTCGGAATTTATTCCTGGTAATACCTACGCATCCCACCCAAACCCGTATTTTTCATTTTTTTATGCATTTTTTTGGAAAAAAAGTCTCTGAATTCCGTCTAAGTATATAGAAGATAGGAGACTTTATTATGGCAGATATTGCAAAACATTCGGAATACAGCAACTGGCTGCATAGCCTTAAGCTGCAAATTAAAAGCCGGCAAATAAAAGCTGCCATTTTGGTTAATAGCCAAATGATTATGCTTTACTGGGATTTGGGCAGGCAAATAACGGAAAAGCAGGAAAAAGCCAAGTGGGGCAGCGGGTTCATGGACCAGTTGAGCAAGGACTTGCGAAAGGAATTTCCGGAAATGACGGGGTTTTCTCTTAGAAATTTAATGTTTATTAAACAATGGTATTTATTTTATTCGCAAGGTGATAAGTCAAAAGTGAAACAACTTGTTTCACTTTTGGCACAACCTGTGCCAGAGTTACAAGTCCCTGAAAAACAACAAGATACAATTACCGAACAAGTTGTTCGGCAATTAATTTCAATACCTTGGGGACACCACCTTAAAATCATGCAAAAAGTCAAAAACCTCAAAGAAGCCTTTTTTTACGTCAACAAAACCGTTGAAAACAATTGGAGCAGGGCTGTTCTGGAATACCAGATAGAGACCAACCTCTATGGAAGGCAGGGAAAGGCAGTCACAAACTTCCCGAAAAACTTGCCTGCACCGCAAAGCGACCTTGCAAATGAAATAATGAAAGACCCTTACAACTTTGATTTCCTGCGCTTGTCGGACAAAGTTAAGGAAACCGACTTGGAAAAGGCCCTTGTGCAGCATATATCGCAATTTTTGCTTGAATTGGGCATTGGGTTTGCCTATATGGGTCGACAATTTCCGCTAAAAGTCGGGGAAAGCGAATACCGGCTTGATTTGCTGTTTTATCATACTAAGTTGAAGTGTTATGTTATTATTGAGCTTAAAACCCGGGAATTTGAGCCTGAATATGTAGGGAAGCTGAATTTTTACATTACAGCGGTTAATGAATTGGTTAAAGATGTCAATGACAAGCCTACCATAGGCATATTGCTCTGCAAAAACAAGGACAATTACAAAGTGCAGTTTTCGCTGAAAGACATCAACAATCCCATTGGCGTAAGCACTTTTAGGTACATCGAGCTTGAAGATGATATAAAAGAGGCTTTGCCATCTGTGGAAGATTTGCAAAACGAGCTTTTAAGTTTTGAGCGAACTTTGAGCTAGAGAATGGGGCTTGTTTTGCTTAAATTCGTGGTTTTTTCAAGGTATCTTAAAAAAAATATGTAAAAACCTTGCTTTTTTAGGAGAAAAAATGTATATTTATGTAAAATGTGATTAATGTTTAATTTTAAAGATTAGCCATTAAAAATAAAATGATTGGAGAATTGAAATTGAAAGTCGAAACAGGTAGCTTATTAGATAAAAAATACGCTAAAACATTGGTTATTGTTGTGGGCTTGGCGTTCTCAACGGTTTATGCAAGCTCTCTTTCCAAATCTTGCATTGAAGAATTTATAAAACTCCCAGAAATGAAAGCGGATTTTGATATGGTAACATTTATGAAGGATTTGCCTCCTGAAGTCATAAAAATAAAAGCTCAGTCAAAACTACCCTTTGGCAAACCTGCTGACAGCAAAATGACAGATATAGGCATAACAGTGGGGTGTTTAAAACAGTTTCCCGAATCCGTTGGTGAAATTACGCCAATGCTTAAAGATTTGAGCGTAGAAATGGCAAAGAACGCAGTGGCTGGTGAATCTGGTGTAGCAGGAAATAGCGGCGCTGATGTAAAATCAGGTTTTCAAAGTTCATCTGAAAAAAGAGTTGTTAAAACTACGGATGTTGTATATCTGCGAAATGGTCAAGAAGTAAAAGATGCTGTTGTTATTAGAATTGGTGTTGATGAAGTGGAATACAAAGTTGGTACTAGGGCGGCTGTATATGCCGTAAAAAAAACAGACATATCTGCCATTTTGCATTCCGATGGAGCAAAAGAGTTTTTTTGCAATGGAACGTCATACAATTTCGAAACGCATTTCTGCCACACAGATGCTCAAACATATTCGTGCGGCAATAAACCCTACAACCCTGCAACGCAATCTTGCCATAATAATAATCAGATTTTAAATGAATGCAGAAATGCTTATAATCCTTTAACACATTTTTGTCATGCAGACGGTCAAACATATTCGTGCAGCAATAAGCCTTACAATCCAGTAACGCAATTTTGCTACAATAACAATCAGGTTTTAAATAAATGCAACGGAAAAGATTACAATCCTGCAACTTATTTTTGCCATACAGACGGCAAAACATATTCGTGCGATGGCAAACCCTATAACCCTGCAACACACTTTTGCGACATATACGGTCGAACATTTTCATGTGGAGGTAAGCCCTACAACCCAGCAACACATTTATGCAAGGGTCAAACATATTCGTGTGGCAATAAACCCTACAACCCTAAAACGCATTTTTGCCACACAGATGGTCAAATATATTCATGCGATGATGAACCTTACAATCCAGCAACGCATTTCTGCCATAAAGACGGTAAAACATATTCATGCGGCAATAAACCCTATAACCCTGCTACGCATTTCTGCCATAAAGACGGTAAAACATATTCATGCGGCAATAAACCCTATAACCCTACTACGCATGCTTGTCAAAAACAATAAGCTCTGGAGCTGAAATATTACCCCACCAGCCACCCCAAAACATTCAACCGCTTTATTCCATTACTCACCCCTTCGCCATAATCCATAGTCAAAAGAAATTTCGGATAATTATCCTTTATTTCTTCCAATGGCGCAAGCTCACGCCGCAAAGTCTCAGGCTCCAAAGCGGTGTAAGCGACCTGATAATATTCTATTTCGCCTGCCGGTTTTGTTGCCACAAAATCAACTTCAATTTCTTTGCTCGCTCTTATTTTTCCAACAGAAACCTTATACCCACGTCGCACAAGTTCCAAATAAACAACATTTTCCAGCACACGCCCAAAATCCAAATCTGATCTTCCGAACAACGCTGTTCTTAGCCCCACATCAGCAACATAATACTTGGAATTTGTTTGCAGAATTTTCTTGCCTTTTATATCATATCTGTCGCATTTATGCATAAGATAACTATCCAGCAATCCTTGAACATAAATATCTATTGTAGTTGGAGAAACGCTAACCCCATCCGCTTTTAATCCACGCTCTATCCCACGCAAAGAAGTCTCATTGCCAATGTTATCAAACATATATCGCACAACATTATCCAAACGAGCCGTATCCTTAAGCTTAAATCTTTTTACTATGTCCTTTTGAATAGTATTCTGATAAACCGTATTCATAAGGTAATCATTTATCAACTGCCGATTGCCGCTGAATGCGATTGTCTGCGGGAATCCGCTTTCATTTGTGTATTTATCATATTTTTCCTGCAAATTATCAGTATTGCCCATCACATATTCCTTGAACGAAAAAGGCTGCATTTGTATTTCCACATATCTGCCGCCTATAAGAGTCGCAAGCTCGCTGGAAAACATATAAGCGTTGGAACCCGTAAGGTAAAGGTCTATATTTGAACGCATCCGTAAACTGTTGATAGCTTTTTGCCAATCTTCAACTAATTGTATTTCATCCAAAAACACATAATTCATTTTATTTGGATTCAGGTTTTCCAATATATTAGCGTGCAATTTTTTGCGGTCCAAAAGCCATTCGTTTTCTTCCAGCTCAAATTTGATTTCCTGAATTTGATCTTTTTCAACACCATTTGCTCTGAGATAATTCTGAAACAAAGTCAGCAAAATGGACTTGCCGCAGCGTCTTACCCCGGTGACAATTTTCACTACATCGGTATAATCGCACCACATTTTGAGCTTCTCTATATACTCTGGCCTATCTATTAACTCCATAAAATCACCAATTTTGTCCATTGTACTAGACAAAAATACAAAATTTGAAAAATTGTCCAGTAAGAAATACTTTTTGAAAAGCTAAATATTGTATTTTTTGAATACTTTCGCATATTCATTCCCATTTTTAAATCAAAATTTGGGAATTCATTCCCAAATTTTGTATATTTATGCTTATGAAGCCCATTGAACGCTTATTTCAGGCAAAAATTGAAGCCAAATTGAACAAAGGCAAGGTGCTTGTGCTTTATGGTCCGAGGCAGGTTGGCAAAACTACATTGGTTAAGGAAGTTCTGAAAAAACATAACTGCAGCAAGGGCTATTTTAACTGCGAAGAAACTATTATAAGCGAAACTCTTTTAAGTATGAATTCCAGTAGAATGTTCAATTATTTTTCTGGAAATGAAATTATAGTCTTAGACGAAGCGCAATCTGTTCTAAACATTGGCAAGGCGATAAAAATTTTAATAGACTCTCACCCAGAGCTTAATATCATAGCTACAGGCTCATCATCATTTGAGCTGGCAAATGAGGTTAGCGAGCCTTTAACAGGCCGGAAATATGAATTCTTTTTGCCTCCGATTTCCTTTGAAGAAATTAAACATAATTTTGGAAATGCCGCTGCCATTGAAAATATTGAAAATGCACTTATATACGGCTCTTATCCTGAGATAGTGACTACTGCGAATAATGAAGAAAAACTTGAAAAATTGCGTTTACTCGCCACAAGTTACTTGTACAGGGATGTGCTTAACTATAACAGAATAAAAAATCCTGATTTGCTGATGAAAATCTTAAAAGCCCTCGCATTGCAGGTTGGCAATGAAGTTTCGCCAAATGAGATAGCGCGCTCTATACAAATAGATAGAAAAACCGTTCTTGGATATCTCTCTTTGCTTGAACAGGCTTTTGTGATTTTCAAGCTGCCTCCCTTTATTAAAAATCGCAGGGACGAAATAAAAAAAATGTGCAAGTATTATTTTCACGACAACGGAATATTGAATGCTCTCGTAAATAATTTTTTGTCTTTGGAAAATAGAAAAGACATTGGCGCTCTCTGGGAAAATTATTTGATGTCTGAGCGCAGAAAATTTAATGACTATCACAATTTAAAACCAAATTCTTTTTTTTGGCGAACTCATTCCGGCAATGAAATTGACCTTATAGAAGAGATAAATGGAGAGTTATCTCCTTTTGAATTTAAGTATAACTCGGAAAAATTCTCCAGAGGCGCATATTCTTTTGTTGAAAGCTATAAATCAAAAGAAATTCAAGTTATAAACAAACAAAATACATTTGATTTTCTATTTTATTCCACATGAACCCAAAAAACAAAATGTGGAGCGGTCGTTTTGAGAGCGCAATGGCTAAAAGCATGATGGACTTAAGCTTTAGCCTGGATATAGACAAAGAGCTTTTGGAAGAAGATATTCAAGGCTCGCTTGCACATGGCAAAGGCTTGGTTGAAGCGGGCGTGATTACAAAAAAAGAATACGCAAAAATCGCCGCAGGGTTGCAAAGCGTAAAAACTGGAAAGCATCTCTGGAACGAAGGCGATGAAGATATTCACATGGCCGTAGAGCGCGTTTTAACGGAAAAAATCGGAAGCCTTGGAAAAAAAATCCACACAGGGCGCAGCAGAAACGATCAGGTTGCAACGGATTTCAAACTTTATATGCGGCACAAAGCGACCGCAATTCTAAATCAAATTTTATCGCTTCAAAAAACCGTTTATGAACTTGCCAAAAAACACAAAGGGCGGCTTATGCCAGGCTACACGCATTTGCAGCAAGCTCAGCCAATACAATTTAGCCATTACCTGATGAGCCTGTTTTTCGTTTTGGAAAGAGATAAAAAAAGACTCTCAAACTTCTTGTCTCTGCACAGCGAATGCCCTCTTGGAAGCGGAGCTATGGCAGGCTCGGCGTTTAGCTATAACCGCAAAGCGGTGGCAAAAGAACTCGGCTTCAGCGATATAAGCGCAAACAGCATAGACGCTGTGAGCCACCGCGACATGGCTTTGGAATTTCTCAGCGACATTTCAATAATCGGCTCCACGCTTAGCCGCTATGCAGAAGATTTTGTGATATGGAGTTCGAGCGAATTCAGCTTCTTAACCCTGCACGATAAATTTTCCAGCGGAAGCTCAATGATGCCGCAGAAAAAGAATCCGGACAGCATGGAATTAATCAGGGGAAAATCTGGTCGTTTAATTGGAAATTACACAGCGATGTTCACGCTTGTGAAAGGCGCTCCGCTAACATACAGCCGCGATTTGCAAGAAGACAAGCTTCCCGTTTTTGACAGCGTGAAAACAATTCTGGTCTGCCTGCAGGTTTTCAGAGAAGCGCTGGAGAGCGCAACCTGGAATTTTAAGAATATGGAGAAAAAGATGCTCCCAGCGCTTTTGGCAACCGATCTCGCAGATTTGCTCGCAGAAAACGGCGTTCCGTTCAGAGATGCGCATCACATCGTTGGGAATCTGGTTGGCATTGCCGCAAAGCGAGGCATTGATTTTACGGAATTGTCCGATGAATACTGGGAAGGCGTTCCGAACGCAAAAGCATTGCGCAAAAAATTAACATTTGCCCGTTCCGTTTCTCGCCGTAATATTGAGGGAGGAACTGGGGAAAAATCTTTGGAAGTGCAGCTGAGGAAGGCTTTTTCTATATTACGCACATGAAATTCAATCTTTTTTCCGCTCTCATAGCTTTGACTTTTATAGTTTTGGCTTTTTTCGCTTGCTCAAGCGATTCAACTGATAAACCAAATATACATGGAGCTACTGATATAGGCTCGCAGTTGTATGTTGGGTTCTCAGAACAGTTATTAGAACAATGCAATGGTTCCGATGCTCCCGAAGCTTGCGTTCTTGACTATATTAATAATCATCCTGTTCCCTACACTGGAAGCGGTGTATTAAAAGAGCTTATTAGCGAACATCCTGGCGAAGTTGGAAGTAAAATAATAGATACTGTAAAAGTTGGCACGGTAACTAACGGAAGAGTAAATCTGGATTTATACACTCCAAATGAAGACAAGCATATGCTTTATGATTTAATGCTTTATAATAGCGTTAATGAGCTTGTTGGGCGTTTGATATTAGGGAATTTCAAGAGCACAAACGAAGATACTTATGCTTGGTATGTTTATAGCTTGAAAGATGAAGAATATAAAGATGCGGATGAAGTTCCTGATTCTTACGGAATTATAAGAATAGATGATTATGAGTGGAAAGAAGGCTGGAACATATATTATTATCATAATAAAAATGAGTCAATAGGCGGTCAAAGAATCCACACAATCACAAAAACAACCAGCCCCAGAGTTCTAAGCGGCGGCGAATTAAGATGGTATTTATTTGACCCGGATATTCATTAATTAGCTTTTTCTATATTAATCCCCATGGATTCAAACAGAAGCTTTTTCTTTGAATCTGGATTTCCGGGGTTTCCCGGGCTTCGCAGATTCCGTCTTGAAGCGGACGCATCGCTTGATCCGCTTGAGTGGCTGGTTTGCGCAGATGACCCGGAAATTCGGTTTATAGTCGTCAATCCCATGATTTTCAGAGCGGATTACGCTCCCAGGCTCACAAAAGAGCATATGAAAGCGCTTAACATTCACAGACAAGAAGAATTGCGCATTCTTGTAATTGTCACTCTGCACGAAAACTACGAAGAATCAACTGCAAATATGGCCTCGCCGCTTATGTTCAATGTACATGAATACAAAGCGGTTCAGATTTTGCTTGACGATGGCGTATATTCCAACAGCGAACCCATATTCGAGGAGGTCTAATGTTAATACTCTCCCGCAAAGTTGGCGAAAGCATACAAATTGGCGATAACGTAAAAATCCTAATCGCCGATGCAGATGGCAAAGGATATGTAAAAGTGGGCATAGAAGCTCCAAAAAACATAACCGTTCACAGAGACGAGGTTTACAGAAAAATCGCTATTGAAAACAAAGCCGCATTGCAGCACAAAGAAGATAAAATTCTGGATATACGCAGTTTGGCTCAAAAATTACGCGAACGTAAATGACTCCGGAAGAAATTCAAAATTCGTTTAAGCAGTTGGAACAAAGAGAAATTCCAGATGCCCAGGCATTGCGAAAATGGATACTGGACTGGAGCAAGCTGTCTTCCGTATTGGCAGAGAAAAGCGCACGGCTTTACGTTGCAATGACCTGCGATACCAAGAACCAGGAAGCTGCCGATGCCTACGAATTCTTTGTTTCAAATATTGACCCCATAATTTCCAAAGAGACTGAAACGCTGCAAAAAAAACTAATTCAGCATAAAAACTTGAACGATTTGGAAAGCGAGTACGGAAATTGGTTCAAAGCCGTGCGCACAGACTTGGAGCTTTTCAGGGAAGAAAACATACCGCTGGAAACTCAAGTTGATTTGGAGATTCAAAAGTACCAAAAAATAACCGGAGCGATGAGCGTTCAATACAAAGGCGAAACCAAAACAATGCAGCAGATGAGCCCATACCTCCAATCCCCAGACAGAGCGGAGCGAGAAGAAGCATGGCGCTTGCTAACAGCGCGCCGCTTGCAAGACACCGAGGCTCTGGATGCGGCATTTGATACGATGTTTAAGCTGCGAATGCAAATAGCAAAAAATTCCGGTTACGAAAATTATCTCGATTATATTTTCAAAGACAAGCACCGCTTTGACTACACTCCGCAAGACTGCAGAAATTTTCACGAATCCATTGAAAAAATAATTTTGCCGTTGCAAAGAGAAATTCTAAATCAAAGGGCAAAAAAAATGGGTCTCCAAAAATTGCGTCCTTGGGATTTGAGCTGCGACCCTCTTGGCCGCCCAGCCTTAAAGCCATTCGCAACAGGAGCAGAGCTCGTTTCAAAATGCGGAAATTTGTTTAGCCGTCTCAATCCTCAATGGAAAGAATGGTATGCGATTTTGGAAAAAGAAAATTTAATAGACGCAGACAGCCGTTTGGGAAAGGCTCCTGGCGGTTATCAGATTTCTTTTGACGATGCGAGAGTTCCGTTTATTTTTATGAATGCCGCAGGCACAAATCAGGATGTTTACACGCTTTTGCACGAAAGCGGCCATGCATTCCATCAGTTTGCAATGGCGGGGCAAGAGCTTTTCGCATACAGAGATATTCCATCGGAATTCGCAGAAGTTGCCAGCATGAGCATGGAGCTTCTTGGCGCAGAAGATTTATCGGATTTTTACGGAGAGGAAGATTTTCTTCGCAGTCGCATAGACGCTTTGCAAGACATTATTTCCCTTTTCCCGTGGGTAGCGATTATAGATGCGTTCCAGCACGAGCTTTATGCACGTCCAAACCACTCCGCAAAAGACAGGAAAGAAATCTGGCTATCTTTGCAGGAGCGTTTTTATGCAGGTGTTGACTGGAGCGGCCTTGAAGATGCTCGTTCATATTTGTGGCAAAAGCAGTTGCATCTTTTTGAAGTTCCGTTTTACTATGTGGAATACGGAATTGCACAGCTTGGCGCTTTGCAAGTTTGGGCCAATGCGAAAAAAGACAAGGAACTCGCTATGCGCAATTTGATTGAAGCCGAGCGTTTGGGCAGTTCAAAATCCTTGCCTGAGCTTTTCAATGCAGCTGGGATAAAGTTCGATTTTAGCGCAAAAACCATAGAACCTTTGGCAAATATGGTTTGGGAAGAGATTTAATTTAAAGTCTCTTCATCTATTTCGCAAAAAACCTTTGCAACTAGCGGGTCAAAATGCTGTCCGGAACCTTCCATGATAATTTTGATTGCATCTTTATGGCTAAAAGCTTTTTTGTAGGAACGCTTGGAAACAAGAGCATCATATACGTCAATAATTGCCATCATGCGTGCCTGTAGAGGGATTTCATACTCTTTCAGCCCATAAGGGTAACCTGTGCCATTCCAACGTTCGTGATGAGAAACTGCAATCGCTTTGGCATTGCTCAAAAACTCCGCATCTCCAGAGCGTTGAATCGCTTCATCTATAATGCGCTCTCCTTCTAAAGGATGCGTTTTCATTATTTGAAATTCTTCTTCCGTAAGGGGGCCGGGTTTATTTAAAATAGAATCTGGAATAACTACTTTTCCCAAATCATGCAAACGTGTTGATGAAATTACCGATTCCAAATTCCAACTGCGCATTTCATCTGCATATACCCCCTGTGCCATCATGGCCTCAATCAGTATTTTCATGTATGCAGCAGTGCGTTCTACATGCCCTCCGGTGTTCTTATCGCGATTTTCCACAAGAACCGCCATGATAAACACGATGCTGTTTTGCAAACGCACAAGATGCTCAGTGCGCTCGCGAATCAGCTTGTCAATGTTCAGGTGATGCTTAATGCGGTTAAGCAATACGGGTTCGGAAAAAGGCTTCTGTATAAAGTCAACAGCTCCCAGCTCAATGCCGTTGGCTTCGCTGGCCGCATCTGTTCGGCTAGTCAAAAATATAACGGGAATGTTAGAATATGCATCGCAGGATTTCAATTTTTCCATCGCTTCAAACCCGCTCTGCTCCGGCATTTCTATATCCAGCAAAATAATATCGGGCTTCTTTTTTTCCAAAAGAGAAAACATCTTTTCCGCAGACGGCATGGTTAGCACTTTGTATTTTGCTTCAAGCGCAGCAGCCGCAACAGCCAAATTAGCATCGTTATCGTCAACAACAAAGATTAATTCCGGCATAGCTATGCTCCTTTCATAAATTTGGAAAGCGTATCTTGCGCAGCAATAAAATCAAAATCTTCTATCTGTTGAATCAATTTGCCGCTTTCAGGTATTCGGCGAAGCTCGGCGATAAAATTCCTGCTTTCAGGGCTGCCCATTTCAAGCAACGGCGCTAATTTTTCAAACAGCTCTTTTGCAGACTCTGCATCAAAAGGCTCTGCCGGAATCTCATTTTCGGGCTTGGAAAGCTGCGCAAAAATAGGTTCAAATTCTTTAAGCACTGCATCCAATTCCGCATTAAGCGTTGTCATAAGCTGAGAAGTTACAAGATTTTTCCCGTCTTTAAGAGCGAATTCAACGCTCTCCGCAGCTTTTTGCAAAAGAGTTTTTCCGAGCTGGCCCGCATTGCCTTTTAAAGTGTGCGCCAGCCTGTGCGAGAGTTTCAAATCGTTAGCTTCAATAGCTTTGGCAATTTCTGAAAATTTTTCTTTATTGTCTTTTACAAAATTCACTATAAGCTTGTTGCGCAGCTCGTTTTCTTCTTGCCCCTGCCCTATTTTGTCAGTGGAATCCATGCGTATAGGGTCAAGGTATTTCATAAGGCAACGCCATAATTCCAGGCTTGTAAATGGCTTCCCAACGCAGTCCCGCATTCCATTTGCCCTGTAAAGTTCCCTGTCATTGCCCATGATATTCGCAGTCATTGCCACAATAGGAATTTCAACGCCGAGTTTAATGATTTTTGCGGCAGCCTCCAGCCCATCCATTACCGGCATGTGAATATCCATAAAAATCAAATCGAATTGTTTTTCGCCTTTCTTCGCACGGCTCGCAACCATGTCCACGCCTATCTTGCCGTTTTCGGCTATGACGGTTTTTAAACCCACTCTATCCAAATGCTCGGAAATAACCTGCTGATTCATAGCATTGTCTTCGCATAGCAAAATTTCACCGGAAAAGACTGGTCTTTCAAGTTCGTTCAGCATGATTGCAGATTCGTTTTCACATTCCGATAAGTCTATAGTGTTGAATTTCAGCTCAAAACAGAACTTGCTGCCAACGCCTGGCGTGCTTTCCACAGACAGCTTGCCTCCCATAAGCTCCACAATGTTTCTGGTGATGCTAAGGCCAAGCCCGGTGCCGCCATACTTGCGCGTGGTGCCGGATTCCGCCTGCATAAACGGTTCAAATATTCTCTTGATTTGCTCAGGGCTCATGCCTATGCCGCTATCTTTTATTTCAAAAGACATTGTTACGCTGCTCTCTTCAACTTTGCTCAGAACGGCATGCACTTTAATTATGCCAGAGTTTGTGAACTTTACGGCATTGGAGAGCAGGTTGATAAATACCTGACGCAATCTTGTAGGGTCGCCAAGCAGTTTTTTGCCGACGGAAGGCTCCGCGTAAAAATACAGAGTCAAATCTTTTTCAGTAGCTTTGGGCAGCATCAGCGTTCGGCAACTTGCGAACAGCTCGCTCATATCAAAAGGTATGCCTTCAAGTTCCAGTTTGCCGGATTCAATCTTTGAAATATCCAGTATGTCGTTGATAATTTGCAACAACCATACGGCATTTATTCGTATCTTAGACAGATAATCCTTGCATTTAGGCGGTATTTCTCCATCAAGCGCCAATTCGGAAAAACCTATGATGCTATTCATGGGCGTTCTTATTTCGTGGCTCATGCTGGCAAGGAATGTGGATTTAGCCTTGTTGGCCGCATCTGCTTCTTCTTTTAGCACAGCGATTCTTTCAAACGGTTTTTTAATAAAATCAGATGCGATAATCGCAGCGATAATATTGAGAATAATGCCGACTAAAGCTACGAGCAATAGACCTCTGTCTATATTTCTAACCGGGCTTTCCGGAAGAGGCGCAACAACGCCAAGGCTCCACCCTTCTTTCGAGCCTGAAACCGGCCTGAAATAACATACTCTGGAAATGTCGTAAACTTTGTAATGCCCGGTTCCGGCTTCTCCCTGCGTCATACGAGTCACTGTTTCGGCAAGGCCGGAAAATATCTTATCTGCTTTAGAGTCATGGATATAATTAAAACGTTCTCGCATCCATTTGTCACGAGGGTTGGATATTGTGTATCCATCGGCATCGCTCATAAAAATATGCCCCGATTCCCAAATGACAAAAGAAGAAAGGCGTTGCTGAAAATACTTTCCGGGAATCGTAATCACAACAATATTGTCATGTGAAAACGGAATGGGAGCCGCCAAGTAAAAAACAACCCCGGTATCTATCTTGTGCGTTGAAGAAATAGCTCTTTCGCTAAAGCCGCCGTTGAGCATCGGAAACGCTTTTCTTATATATTTATCGTTCATCGCTTCCACTTTTGCCGGCATTTCGCCGGCTTCGGCTATTAAACCTTTTTCGATATTTAAAACCGCTATCCCGTTAAATTCCTGAAACAAATCGTTTTGCAATGACAAAATACCAGGCCATGCCGCTTCTTCGGAAGTTCCCAGGGCTTCTGCTACCTTGCTCGCTTTAAATTTAAGCTGATCAACTTCGCTGCTTAAATAACTATCAGCAATCTTGGACATTGCCTCAAGATCTATTTCCAGAGAAATATCAATGTTTTTTTTCACATAATTAATGCCTACAAAAACGCTCAATAACAATATGAACACGTTAATGAAAATAATTATGAGCATCGCTCTTATTCGAATATTCATATAACACCCCCATTAATAGCGGCAAGACGTGCATTCGCCGCATTTTCTGCTTCTTCAAAGTCGCTGTGAATAACACATTCCTTAATCTTGTCTAAAACATCTCTTGTTTCTTGCGTGCATTTTTCTATGCCTGCAATAGCGTCCAAAGCGCCTTTTCTGTTGTAATCCGAGCACATATCCTTAATTGCCTGCAATTTATTGCGTAAGTCTCCTATATCTTCATCCGCAGCGTTTTCGCTCGGTTTTTGCTTAAATTTATAAAGCATCGTGCGCAACTCATTCAGAAGACCGGGCACTAACGCAGTTATCTGCTCAATATTATGTTCACGACCGAGGTTTTCCAATTGAAGCGCAAGTTCTGAAAGCTTTGTTTCGCCTATGGTATTCAAAACGCTTTTAATGCCATGTACATTTACTATGAATTTTTGCAAATTGTCTTCAAATCCGTTTTCTTTAGACAGCTTTTCCAGCAAAGCTATTGTTCTGCGAGTGTCTTTAATGCAAAGTTCCACAAGCACTGGGTCTTGCGGCAGCGGTTGTTGTATCGGTTCCTGCACGGATACCTGTTGCGGATGTTTATCACGTATGTATTTATTCAGAATAGTATTCAGTTGGCGCGTATTTATGGGCTTGGAAATAAAATCATCGAAGCCGTTTTGCCTGAATATATCCGCTTGCCCAGCAATCGCATTGGCAGATAGCGCAATTATGGGGGCAGTGTAGCCAGAATCACGTATAATCTTTGTAGCTTCCAAACCATCCATTCCAGGCATCATGTGATCCATAAAAATAATATCATAGACTTTGTTTTTGGCTTTATTAATAGCAGCACGCCCGTTCAAAACCGTTTCTATTTGCAGTTTATAAGGTTTCATAAAGCTCTGGGCTACATACAAATTTGTTTCCACATCGTCAACAATCAATACGCTTCCGTAAGGCATAGATTCCCGTACAATCTTGGTTCTTTTATTCCTGGGCAAATAACTATCTCGAAATTGCCGCAAGTTTTCCGCTACTTCCTTGCCAAGCACTTCGCTATCCACAGTTTTCTGCGGCAGTCTAACGGTAAAAATCGATCCTTTGCCAGGTTCGCTTTCAACATGAATTTTACCGCTCATAAGATGTATAAGGCGTTGCGTAATAGCCATGCCAAGCCCAGTGCCTTTGGAGGTTCCGCCATCGTGTTCCTGGTTAAAGCGAGAGTATTCATCGTAAAGTTTTTTCAACTGCTCTTTTGTCATGCCGTAGCCGGTATCCTGAACGCTGAACTCAAGGCTGGATTCTTTAAAGCAAATAGATAAATTAACTTCACCGGAATCCGTATATTTAAATGCGTTGGAGAGAAGGTTATTGAAAATTTGTTTTATGCGAAGCTGGTCGCCAACTAGCTTTGCAGGAATATTTTCATCGACTTTGAGCTTAAATTCAATTGGCTTTCCTTCAATCCGCATAATATTCAAATGCACAGAATCGTTTATTATGCTGGCAACGTTATATTCAACAGGCACAACATCCATTTTGCCAGCTTCTATTTTGGAAAAGTCCAATATATCGTTTATTATGCTTAAAAGCATATCGCAGGAATTATATATTTTATCAAGACCAACTTCAATATCTTCCGGAAGATTTTCATTCTCTATAAGAATTTCCGTTATGCCCATTATCGCATTCATCGGCGTGCGTATTTCATGGCTCGTTTTCGCCAAAAAATCTGATTTAGCTCTATTGGCAGCTTCGGCTACCGCCGCCATGCCTTCCAAGTCTTTATGCATTTTAAGCATAGAGCTTACATGGTTTACTATTTGTATTTGTATTCGCACTCTTGACTTGACAATTTTTGCGCTGAAAGGTTTGTGTATAAAATCTGCAGCCCCAAGGTCTAAGCCTTTTTCCTCGTCTTCAACCGAGTTAAGCCCAGTAATGAAGATAACCGGAATACGCTTGGTTTTGGCGGAAGATCTTAGAGCCTTCAGAACTTCATAACCGTCCATGTCTGGCATAATAATATCGAGCAAAATAAGATCGGGCAAATACTTCTCTGCCATTTCAATGGCGCTGGGCCCGCTTTTGGTCATGTAAATTGTATAATCCGAGCTTAGTATGCTAAGTAGCACCTCAAGGTTTGATTTTTCGTCATCCACAAGAAGGAGGCTGTTCTTTTTTTCTGAGGAGGGGCTCATGAGGGTAATATAGGAAATAGCAACACTGGCCCTGCAATAATAAATATTAAATGAAATTATAGTTTTAGACTAAGTTCAATCTGTTCTTGAATCTATGAAATCCTACAATCCAGCAAAGTTTTTATGTGATTTTTGTGCAGAGCCGTTTTCAACATAGCCCTTGAACACTTTGCCGCAAGACACTGCAAAAATTGCATCATCTGGTGGCAAGTCTTGCAACTCGGTCATATCATCTGGGTCTTCCAAGCTGCAAGCGCCGCTATTCAGATAACCCACAGATATTTTATTGCAAAAGATTTCTTTTTCGCCATAGCTCGCTTCTCCTATTATGCAACTTGCGGATTCATTGTCCTGAGAAGCTTCATTGGCAGAATGCGATATGCTTGAGATAGCTAAAAGCATAACAAGCGAAATTCCTGCGATGAGTAAAGTTTTTTTCATAACACAAATTTAGAAGAATATTGTTAAAAACGCGTTACGATAGCATTAAATCTGAGTGAATAAATAAATATCCCTCAAAATTTCCCAGCAAATAGAGCGGAATAGAGAGCAAGCCTCTAAACAGGGGCAGAAAATTTCGCAATAAAGCTTTTGAGCCTGTTTTTATTTTCATTTCTTTGATTTGCCTTGAAGTAAATTTCAATAAATGTTATCTTTTCCAAAGCTGGCTCAAATACATAAATAATTCTAAAACCACTTCTAACCCCTTTGTTTTTCAACGACTTGCAAGCAAACTTCTTAACCTTGTAAGATTCATAATTTGCGCCGCAGAAACCTTCAATTTTTACAGGATCATCGGTTTGAATCTTGTGAATATGCAAAAGTTCAATATGAGCAGTTTGCAGAATTTTTAAATCATCATCCAAAGTTCTGAATTTCTTTTTTAAAGCTTTAAAATCACTGTCAAATTCCGGGATAGAGTCGTATTTCATTTATCATAAACTCTAACTGATGTTTCTGGTGTTCTGTAAAAAACCGATTCATAAGGTATCATAGCTCTGTTTTTCGTGGTTATCCAAGGAACATCTCTATGAGAAATTACAGATAATTCGGTAGCTGTTTTATCAGAATATTTTCCCAAAACATAATCTATATGTTTAATCTCTCTTGCTGATAATTCAGCCAAATTTGCCGTTCTAACGGGCATATACTTCGTTTGGGCATGCGAAAAATGCTTTGTTTTTATAATTTCCAATTCATTGGATTTTTGCATTTGCTTAACTATTTTGTCAAAGTCTGTGGGCGTAGGTCCGTATGTGTTCTTTATATACCTCAACCCCAAAATTTGCTCTTCATAAAGTTCGTAAAAATCAAAGTCTATAAAATACAGTAGTTTATATATAACCGTTTGCCCAACATTAGGCTTTGCTCCTATTTTACTCAAAATATATAGCAGAACCTCTTTGAATTTTGCCACATTCATAAGAGGAACATCTATTCGCAAAGAATTTTGCTTGGCATTCATACAGATAAATATAGTAATTTATATCATTTTCAACATAGCCTTTTGGATAAACCTCACAGCAAATAAGCAAGCCTCACCCCTTGACAAATCCCAAAAAAATTTCTATATTACAATATAATTCACACAAAGGCGTGTGTTCACCTGAAAGGGGGAACACCGCCTTTTTTCATTTTTGGAGGTTTTTATGAATGATATTCCAGGTTTGTTTGGAAGTCAGGTCTTTAGTGATGTCGTTATGCAGGCTCGGTTGCCCAAGGATATTTACCGTGCTCTGAAAAAAACGATTTCACAAGGCACTCATTTGGAACTTGACATAGCCAATGTGGTTGCCAACGCCATGAAAGACTGGGCCGTTGAGAAAGGCGCAACGCACTTTACCCACTGGTTCCAGCCCATGACCGGCACAACCGCAGAAAAACACGATAGCTTTATATCTCCAAAAGCCGATGGCAGAATAATAATGGAATTCTCAGGCAAAGAGCTTGTTCGCGGCGAACCTGACGCATCAAGCTTCCCCTCCGGCGGCATTCGCTCCACATTCGAAGCGCGCGGCTATACGGTCTGGGATATTACATCTCACGCATTTCTCAAAGACGGAACGCTCTACATTCCCACCGCATTCTGCTCTTACAGCGGCGAAGCTCTGGACAAAAAAACCCCGCTTTTGCGCTCAATGGAAGCTCTGGACAAACAGGCGATGCGCATTCTCAAACTCTTTGGCAACGCAACTGCGCAGCACGTTATCACAACCGTCGGTCCTGAACAGGAATACTTCCTTATAGACGAAGATATGTTCTTGAAACGCCCTGATTTGATTTACACCGGCAGAACCTTGTTCGGGTCTCGCCCGCCAAAAGGACAGGAACTTGAAGACCATTATTTCGGTTGCATAAAGCCACGTGTTGCGGCATTTATGAAAGATCTTGAACAAGAACTCTGGAAACTCGGCGTTCTCGCAAAAACAAAACACAACGAAGTTGCGCCCGCTCAGCACGAACTCGCTCCGATTTTTTCAACAACCAACATAGCGACCGATCACAATCAGCTCACAATGGAATTGATGAAAACCGTTGCGAACAGACACGGCATGACTTGCTTGCTTCACGAAAAACCTTTCGCCGGAGTGAACGGCAGCGGCAAGCACAACAACTGGTCCATAAGCACAGACACAGGAATAAACCTGCTTGAGCCAGGCGAAACGCCTTACGAAAATGCGCAGTTCCTGCTCTTTTTAGTTGCGGTTATCAAAGCCATAGACGAATATCAGGATTTGCTGAGAGTCTCTGCCGCAAGCGCGGGCAACGATCACAGACTTGGCGCAAACGAAGCTCCTCCTGCAATTATATCCATGTTCCTCGGCGAAGAGCTAACCGAAATTCTGGAAGCAATAGAAGCCGGCACCGCATATAAAAGCAAAGAAAAAATCGAAATGGAAATTGGCGTATCCGCATTGCCTCATTTCCACAAAGACACCACAGACCGCAACCGCACATCTCCGTTTGCATTCACAGGCAACAAATTTGAATTCCGCATGCTCGGCTCTGCGTTCTCCATCTCTGGCCCGAACATTGTGCTGAACACCGTGGTTGCAGAAATTCTGAGCCAGTTTGCAGACAAGTTGGAAAAATCAAGCGACTTCAAAGGCGATTTAGCCAAGCTTGTAAAAAATACATTCCACGAGCACAAGCGAATTGTATTTAACGGCAACAACTATTCAGAAGAATGGGTAGTAGAAGCTGAGAAACGTGGTTTGCTGAATATGAAAACCACGGTAGATGCACTGCCGAAATTCACATCTGCGCATAGCATTGAAGTGTTTACCAAGCATGGTGTTTTCACCGAGGGAGAGATTCACTCTCGCTATGAAATTCTGTTGGACGGCTATTACAAAACTATCAACATTGAAGCGCTTACAATGGTAAGCATGGTGAAGTCAAGCTTTATTCCGGCTTGCCTTGCCTATCAGAGCGAGTTGGCTTGTCTTATGGAGAGAAAGAACAAGTGCGGTGAATTCGACAATTCGCTTGAATCGCATTTGCTGGATAAAATTTCCAAGCTATCTTCCTGTATGCTTAAAAGGCTGACCGCTTTGGAAAATGTTCTGCTTGAAGCTTCTAAGGATAATGTTTTCACTTCAATGTCCGAACTGCGACTCGTTGTGGATGAGCTTGAGACTTTGGTAGCAAAAAAGCATTGGCCGTTCCCAAGCTATGCTGAGATACTTTATAGCGTTGTGTAGTTTATGCAATTGCCGTTTACAAAAATGCACGGCTGCGGCAATGATTACATCTATGTCAATTGTTTTGATTTGGATGTAAAATCGCCGAAATCGCTGGCTATGTCTTTGTCCGATAGGCATACGGGCATAGGCAGCGATGGGCTTGTGCTTATTTTGCGCTCAAAAGTCGCAGATGCCAGAATGCGAATGTTCAACATTGATGGCAGCGAAGGCAATATGTGCGGAAACGCAATTCGTTGCGTGGCAAAATATCTCTTTGATAATCGCATGGTTAAAAAACGGGATATGCGAATTGAAACGAAAAGCGGCATAAAGAAACTTTATATGTTGAAAGAAAATTTAGCCAAGGTCGATATGGGACCAGCTTGCGATATAGCGGCGACATCGGTGAATATAGATGGCAAAAAATATGACATCACCTGCGTTTCCATGGGAAATCCTCATGCAGTGACTTTCTGCAAAAATACGGATAAAATAGACTTGCATAAAATTGGACCTCTGTTTGAGCACAATCCTCTTTTTCCAGAGGGAGTGAATACCGAGTTTGTTGAAGTTATTCGCAGGAATGTTTTGAAAATGCGTGTGTGGGAGCGTGGTAGCGGAGAAACGCAAGCTTGCGGTACCGGAGCCTGTGCTTCGGCGGTGGCTTCTGTTCTAAAAAGATATTGCGATAAAAATAAGGATATAAAAGTGCAGCTTCCTGGCGGCACTTTAACGATTAAATATACGGATGATGCCGTTTTTATGACTGGCAGTTGCGTAAAAGTTTTTGAAGGGGTTGTGGAATTATGAATATAAATCAGAATTTTCTGAATTTGAAGGAAAGCTATCTTTTTTCTGAGATTGCGAAAAAAGTAAAAGGTTATAAACAGATAATTCGTTTGGGTATTGGCGATGTAACTTTGCCTCTTGTTCCGTCTGTGATAAGCGCTATGCAACAGGCTGTTGCCGAAATGGGCAATGCTGGTACATTTCGTGGTTATGGCGAGGAGCAGGGCTATGCTTTTTTGAGGCAAGCGATATGCGGATATTATGCGAAAAAAAATGTTAAACTGAGCGAAGATGAAGTTTTTGTGAGCGATGGCGCAAAAAGCGATTTGGGAAATATCCTTGATATTTTTTCTGTTGATAACAGCGTGCTGATTCCAGACCCTGTTTACCCTGTTTACGCAGACACAAACATTATGGCAGGCAGAAAAATCACCTACATGAACGGCAACGCCGAGAACAATTTTTTGCCCTTGCCCGATAAAAACATAAAAGCCGATATTATTTATCTATGTTCTCCGAACAATCCGACTGGCTCGGTTTATAGCAAAGAACAGCTTAAATTGTGGGTTGACTACGCTTTGGAGAACAGCTCTGTAATTTTCTTTGACAGCGCATATGAAATTTTTATTCAAGACAAGACTTTGCCAACGAGCATTTACCAGATTGAGGGTGCGGAAAGGTGTGCTATTGAATTTTGCTCTCTTTCTAAAACGGCAGGGTTTACGGGAACGCGCTGCGGCTACACGGTTGTTCCGCACAAACTTGGAGCATTGAACAAGCTTTGGCTGCGCAGGCAAACCACTAAGTTCAACGGCGTTCCGTATATTGTGCAGCGTGGTGCGGAGGCGGTTTTTTCCGATGAAGGCTTTGCGCAAATTAAAGCGAATATTTCTTATTATCTTGAGAACGCCAAGGTTATTGCGGATACTTTGAAGAAGTTAGGTATTTGGTTTGTTGGCGGCGAGAATTCGCCGTATATCTGGTTAAAATGCCCAAATGAGATGAAATCTTGGGATTTCTTTGATTTTCTGTTGGAAAAAGCAGGCGTTGTGGGAACGCCTGGAGCAGGATTTGGGATGAATGGCGAAGGTTTCTTTCGCATGACAGCGTTTAACAGCAGGGAAAATGTGGTTGAAGCTATGGAGCGTTTTTCGAAAAGCTAGGCTAAGGGGTCCGAAGCGGACCTCTCTGGAAACGGCAAAGCTATTTTTATCTCTTATTTGAATAAAACTTCGCCCGATTCTATATTATAATAAGCACCAATTACTTTCGCTTCCACATGCTCAACTATTTTATTTTCTTTGATATGTTTAACAACGCTATTTATGTTCGCATGAATAGCCTCATCAACATTTTCAATGCCTTTTATAGCGGGGCAGATTGCGTTTATAATAGTCTGTAAATTTTCCGGGTACTCACCACCGCTAACAGCTCCTGTAACGGCTCCGCAATGGCTATGCCCCACCACTACCACTAATGGCGATTTCAAGTGTTCAACAGCGTATTCAATGGAACCAAGCACTGTTGAATCAGCAATATTTCCAGCATTTCGAATTACAAAAATATCCCCCAATTTCAGGTCAAAGTAAATTTCCGGAGGAACACGGGAGTCTGAGCAAGTTATAATAACCGCAAATGGCTTTTGCCCGCCTTTTAATATGTCTCTATCATTAGCATTGGTGTTTCGCACAAGCCCTTGATTTTCAATAAACCTTTTGTTTCCTTCTTTTAGATATTGCAAAGCTACTTGCCAATCGCTGACCGCTTCGCTGGGGCTATGGGTTCTGTACATTGGTCTGTGCTTCAACACCAGGCTTGGCACAGCCAACTGCGAAAAATGACGGAAGAGCACAAGCAGCCGCAACTGCAATGAAAGATTTTAGGTATATTTTTGCGTTACCTGTTTCGCATTTTTTTGAGGATAAAACCATAATATATCTCCTTTTTATGCTGAGGTAATATAGTAAATGCGATTAACTCAAATTTCGTTGCTTGGGTCTGGGGGATAGGGTATAAGGTAACGGAGGAATGCTACGAGAAGTTTTCTAATTTTATTCACAAATGAAACTAATGCGTTCAATTTCGGGAATACGGGGCATAGTTGGGCAAACCTTGACCTCGCAAGTGCTTGTTAGCCACACAAAGGCTTTTTTGGACTTGATAAATGCAAAAAAAATAATCATAGGCCGCGATTCGCGCCCCACGGGGAAAGATATATCCGAGCTGGTTTGCAGCGTGTGCAGCCTTTCCGGCGTGGAAGTTGTGGACTGCGGACTTGCCACAACGCCTACCGTAGAGCTTATGGTTGAGCAGCTCAAGGCTTGCGGAGGGATAATAATAACAGCGAGCCATAACCCCATTGAATGGAATGCGCTGAAATTTTTGAACAATAAAGGAATGTTCTTTGGTCCAAACGAAGTTAAGGAACTCTTTGCAAAAGCCGATGCCTTTGGAAAAAAAGAGGGCTTCTCAGATGGCGATTCCATGCACGTTAAAGCGACATTAGCCTTGCCTTTTGTGGATGTGCAAAAAATAAAGGAGCGCAAATTCAAAGTTGCCGTGGACGCAGTAAATGGAGCTGGCTCTTTTGCTTTGCCAAAATTGCTCGCAGAACTCGGTTGCGAAGTCGTTAAAATTCATTGCGAACCAAACGGAACCTTCCCAAGAGGCGCAGAACCTTTGCAGGAAAATCTGGGAGATTTGGGCAAAGCGGTTAAAGAAAATAAATGCGATATAGGCTTTGCGCTTGACCCGGATGCAGACCGCTGTGCAATTGTAAATGAGAATGGCGAGCCAATAGGCGAGGAATATACACTTGCCATAGCCGTTGAAACAGTCTTGGAGCGAGACGCAAAACCGCTTTCCATAAATTTGTCAACATCCAGAATGAGCGAAGATTTGGCGGAAAAATTCGGAGTGCAGTGCTACCGAACCGCTGTGGGCGAGATTAATGTTAGCTTGGATATGATGGAGCATGGTTGCGTTGTGGGCGGAGAGGGAAATGGCGGAGTTATTTTGCCTGCGCTGCACTATGGGAGAGACTCTTTGGTTTCTGCCGCTTTGGTTTTGGATTTGCTCGCTAGGCATGGCATAAAGGTTTCGGACTGGGTTAAAAATCATCCTTCTTATACGATGTTAAAAAAGAAATTTGAAATTAAGAATCCGGTTTCAATGGCTATGGAAAAAGCTAAAAAAGCATTTGCAGACTGGAAAATGGATGAGCGAGACGGCTTGTGGCTTGGCAAAGGCAAAAGCTTTGTGCATTTGCGAGCTTCCAATACGGAACCTGTTATCAGAATAATCGCCGAAGCGCCTTCGGCAAAAGAAGCGGAAACTTTGTGTGCCGAAATTGAAGCTTTGCTCTAGCGTATTTTTATTGCTATTTGCAGGATTTGCATCTGCGCAAAACACAACCGGTGTTTTGGCTATAGACACTTTGAAAAGATTTGACTGGGATATTGAGACTAAGAATAACTCTTTGCCTATGGTGCTTTTGACTTCTCTTATTTTTCCGGGCGGAGGTCAGTTTTATACCGGGCATTATGTTAGAGGCGGCTTTTTGTTCGCTTTTGAAGGAGCTTTGATTTACGAGGCTGGTTTCAATAAATTCAGGCAAAACAGAGAGTTCAACAAAAATATAAGAGCCTACAAAGATTCGGTTGCTCTTTATCAAGTCTTGATTAATTTTTTTCCTGATCATCAGTCTGCGTTTGATTGGCAAACGAAAAAGGACGCGCACGCGAAGGTTTTGCAAAAAGAAGAAAATAAAAAAAAGGCTTCCAGAGATTTGTGGAACTCGGAGTTTGCATGGCTCGCAGGATTGCATATTTACGGCATGTTTGATGCTTATGGAATTTGGAGAAACAATCATGGACGCAGCCATGAAACGCATTATGCAAGTTCTGCGCTTTGGCGAGCGATTGTAGTTCCTGGCTGGGGTCAGATTTACAACAATGAGTACGGAAAGGCGGGAATGCTTTACATGGGTTTATTTGGAAGCGCTATAAGCTATTCTTCAAGGCAAGAAATGGTAAACTATCATTTGGAAGTTCGCAGGCAGGCAAAATTGAATGACGATACTGAAGGCATAGCCACTGCGACTGAAGACATTTTGTTTTTCAGAAAAAAGCGCAATCAGTATGTGTGGGCAATTTCTCTGTTTTACATATATTCAATGGCAGATGCTGCAGTTGACGCTATGCTCCATGATTTTGACAGCCCAACATATTTTGTGATGCAACCGATGTTTGGCGGCGGTTTCCAAGCGGAAGCGGGGTTCAGATTTTAATTCCTCTCCACTCGTTCCCAAGCGCCACCCTTTTCTCTGAAGAACGATTTGCAAAAACCCAAAAACAGCGCAAAATTCATGCTCAGAAAATAACTGCACACACGCACGCCGAACAAAGCAGCAAGCACAAATAGCAATTCAACCGCCAAAAACGCTTTGTAGAAAATATGATCCTGCATCAAAAGAATGCTGCATATAAATACCGCCAAAAGCAAAAACGGGCTCAGCCATCTCAGCAACTTGTGCGATAAAAACATATACGCTCTCATCGGATGCAATGGGTTCAGCAATGGCAAAAAAACAAAAAGAAAGTTGAAATTCGCACGGCCTATGCGAACCTTGCGCTTGAATTCTCCGTATTTAGACGCAGATGTATTCTCAAAAGCCAAAGCGTTCTCGCAAAATACGCAATAATAATTTTTCAGCAGAATTTTTGCGGTTATGTAAAAATCATCCATCACGGTTTTATGAGTAGGAAGCTCGGAATATAATTTTGCGCGAATAGCATACAAGGCCCCATTGCTTCCCATAACCGCTCCAAAATTGCTTTCAAGCTTTTTCAATTTGGATTCGCCTTTCCAGTAAACGCTTTCCGTTTTGCCCAAAGCTGTACCGCTCTCGTCTCTTAGCGCAAGCCGTCCGCACACGCATCCGACTTTCTCATCTGCGAACATCGCTAGCATATTTTCCAGCGCTGTGCTTTCAATCATCGTATTTGCATCGCTGAACAAAAGAATCTCGCCTTTTGCCGCTTTGCACAAGTCGTTGAGCATTGCCGCTTTGCCTTCGTTTTTTTCTTTTTTTATCAACCGAACTTCGCTATATTTTGCAACGATTTCCGCAGTCTTGTCTGTGGAACCATCATCGCCGATTAAAATTTCCATTTTCGCATAATTCAAAGCCAATGTATTTTTGATTTTTTCTTCAATGATATTTTCTTCATTGTGCGCAGCTATTATTATGGAAACGACATTGTCTGAACCATGATTTTCAGGATTAAAGGATTTTCTTGATTTTTTGAATCGCAATGTCCACGGATACAGGATATAAACCTGAACCAACAAACCAATGCATATCCAAAAAACAATCATTTTCTTATCGCTTTTAAAAAGTTCAAAAATCCTTCCTTGTCAAATTCGCCTATAGTAATATGCCTTAATGAACCGTCTTTGTCCAAAATAGCAAAAGCCGGAAGACCGTAAACATCCCACAATTCCATGCAGGCTAAAACGGGAAGCTTTTCGCCTTCGCAAAAAATTTCTTCATTTTTTTCTGTGTCTAAACGAATGAAATTGAAATTATTCTTCAACTCTTTTTTTACCGCTGGATCTTTGAAAATAGTTTTTTCCATTTCAAGGCATGGAATGCACCACTTAGCGTAAAATTCAACCAAAGTTGGCTTGTCGGTTGCCAATGCCAAACCTGCGAAAACCAAAATAAAAAATAACGCTTTCAATTTTCTTCCTCCTTTGCAATGGAATCCAAAACTTTTATTAGCTTGGTTTGAAATCCCAGCCATCTTTCCGGTTCTTTTTTTATCTCTTCCAGTTTGTTTTCAAAACTTTCTATGGTAAATCCATGTTTCTGCAAAATTTCAGGGTCTTCCAGAATTCTGAGCTCTGCGTAGGCCAGAATAAAAGCATCATCGTTGTTTTTTTTGCAAGCAAAAAGAACAAGGAACATCGCAAACAAGAAAATTCTAAGCATTTATTTCTTTAAACAGTTGTTTGGCAAGCCGTTCTTTGCTGTTGCGCTCAAGCTTTGGTTTGCGGTTTTTCTTTGTAAACATTCCATATTCAACAATATCCTTTCCAAAATTTTCCGCCGTGTTCGCGACTAAAATATCCATGCCTGCGCTTTTGAATTTATTTTCGGCGTTTTTCAAAGCGTTTTCCGTTTCCAGCGCAAATGAAACTATTGTCTGCTTTTTCTTTTTTATAGTGTTTTTCAAAATATTCGGAGTTTCTTCCAATTCCAAAGTTTGAATCGCTCTGCTGTTCTTTATTTTCTGAGATGCAATTCTCTTTGGGCGATAATCCGCAACGGCAGCGCAATGCACAATAACATCGGCCTGAGCTTGCTTTTCAAGCACGGCCTTGTTCATGCCTTCTGCATTCTTAACTTCTATTTTAGCGCATTGCGCAGGCAGCTTTGCCTCCATCGGGCCGCAAACCGCTATCACGCTCCAGCCATTGCGCAAAAATTCTTTCGCTATCTCTGCTCCGGTTTTTCCGCTTGAGCAGTTTGATATATAGCGAACAGGATCTATGGCTTCTTGAGTGCGACCCATAGTTATAAGCAAAGTTTTACTCAATCTCAGCGAGCTAAATTCAATTTTATCCGCTATATCTTCGGGTGCAGGAAACTTTCCAGCGCCTTCTTCCCCGCAAGCCAAGCGTCCAGTTTCAGGCTCAATAACCTTAATATCCCATGAGCGGAGGGTTTTCAAATTTTTTTGCACAGCCGGAGAATTATACATAACGCAGTTCATAGCCGGAACAATCCATTTTTCCCCTTGCATGGCTAAAAAGCAAAGAGACACGGGTTCCTCTCCGGTGCCAATGGCAAAGCGAGCCAAGCTTGTGGCCGTGCATGGAGCAACTATGTAAATATCTGCCCAGCGGGTATAGTTTATATGCGCCAAATCCGCAGCATTTTTAGTGTAAACCAGATATCCAGAAAGAGCGGCAAATGTTACAGACCCAACAAATTTTTCAGCTTCTTCGGTCATAACCACGCGAACTTCCGCCCCTCTTTTCTGCAAAATACGGAGCAATTCGCAAGCCTTGTAAGCCGCAATGCCACCAGTCACTCCGAGCAATATCTTTTTGCCGTTTAAATGCATGGTGGTAATCTTTTCTCCAACGCCGCTAAATTCTCCCTCAGCCTTGTCCTCTCAACCTCAACCCTTGGCGGAATGCTCGCCAAATTCTCGCCCGGGAACGGCGTTGTGCCAGCTACTTCCAAACAATAATCCAAACCTTCGTCAAAATTCTTTGCCGCTATTTTCAGCCATGCAGCATGGTCCTTATCGCCATCCCATTTTTCTACCTGCAATGCAAACCAGTCGCCGTACATCTCAACCTCTTTCGCAAACATGTGCGGACGCTCAGGCGGCGTTAAATCCGGTATGCGACCGTAAATGTGGTCTATCATTTCCTGCATGGAATAGCTGCGATTAAACCAAGCAATGTTTGGACCCGGGCAAATTGACTGCGGAGCGCTTTCCGCTTTTTCCCTTCCCCAAAAAATCAAACCGCTGTTGCCCAAATGATCGCAAATGCACTGCTTTGCATACACCGCTTTGCGCATCGCCTCTTTTTGTTCTGCGCTCATATCGCTCTCTGCAATCTGCTTTAATTTGCGCTCCTGATAAAAACGGCTCGCTTTGCAAACAGGAGTATCGCTGAATTCGGTGTTGTTCTGCAAAAATCCCTTAGTGCAAGGACTTCCAGGCTTGCCGAGTTCTATCTGCTTTTTATGCCATCGCTCGGAACCTGAGTTTCTCAAATTGTTGAAATATATGTCAAGCGGAGAAGCATCGCTCATGTAAAGATCAGCGATGGTCGCTTTGGCAAGCTGCTCTCTAGTCTCTTCGTCAACGGGAGAAACTTCCGGCACAAGCAAAAACGGGCTGCCCCAACCAGTGCCGTCTATGCCGTAATACTCACGCATTCTCAAATCTTCCGCATAATTTCCAATGCCGCCCTGCACCGTGATTTTCGGGGGCGGAGCCTCTTTTGCAGCGTCTGTGTTCAAACCTTTTGAGTTGTAAAAATTTACAATAGTCTCTCTGAACTGATGCAAAAGCCCACGCTGTGAGCGAATTTCTTTTAATATTGTTGGCAATAAAAAGCCCTGGCTCGGAAAAGCGTGACCGCCGCAGTTTAACCCAGATTCAATTCTGTATTCGCTTACTTCCAAACCTTTACGTGCCAAATATTTTCCCTGAATTAACGCAGAGCGAAAATCAGAAGCTTTTATTATTATTCTCTTGCCTATTTCTCCGGTTGCGTTTCTGTAAAATTCCTTGAACTGCGCCATATAATTGTAAAGGCTCTGATTTATCCCTGCGCTAAAAACTATCGCAGAATTTTTCAATGAAGATAACGCATAACCTTTCAACGCGCTTTTCGCATCCGTCAATTCTTCGTTAGGCGGCAAACGGTCCAGCTTTACCATTATATTCACATCTATGGAACCTTCAACCATGCCGTGATTCAATGTGGATTCTATCTCTTTCTTTTCCTCTTCCGGAGCATTGACCATGCCCATCAACTTAAGGTAAAGCGCTCTCAACGGATGCCCAGTCGGAAGCATTTCAAAATATTTTGCCTTATCGTTTTTTGAAAAGAAAGGCTGCTTTTTTATCGCTTCAAAACGAATTTTTACAACTTCTGCCAAAGTATTCAAATACGCTGTGATTCTCTTTGCTCTGCCATCAGGCTCACGCTGAGGAACAGGCTCGTATTCAAGTTTGTATTCTTCCGCATAAATTTTGCGGAATCTTTCCAAAAGCAAATCGTCAACCAAAGACACCACGGACGAAATTCCAAACGGAGCAACCCGTGCCGGAGTATCCGCAGTATAAGAAGTTCCCATCACGGGAATATGAAACGTATGAAGAGAAGGGAACATCACAGGCGTTCCCCCAGCCAAGCTTCTACATCTTCCAATTTAACAATATCCTGTTTCATAGAATCCCTTTCACGAATGGTGACCAAACCTTTTTTGTCTTCGCCGTCTCTGCCAACGGTTCCAAAGTCTATGGTTATGCAATACGGAGTGCCAATCTCGTCCTGGCGGCGGTAGCGCTTGCCAATGCTCTGCGTTTCATCGTATTCAACCGGCCATCTTTTGAGAAGTTTTTTGTAAAGATTTTCTGCCACATCCATAAGCTCATCGTCTTTTGAGAGCGGCAAAACTGCGGCTTTAACAGGCGCAACGCTCGGATGAAAGCGGAATACTGTGCGGTCTTCTCCGTTCTCTGTTTTTTCAATATCGTATGCATCGCAAAGCAGGGCTAAAAGCAATCTGTCCACGCCAAGCGCAGGTTCAATAACATAAGGAACATATTTTTCGTTTGCAACCTTGTCGTGATAGCGCAAGTCAACTTTTGAATGCTCAATGTGCTGGGTTAAATCGTAGTTGGTTCTGCTAGCTATGCCCCAAAGCTCTCCCCAGCCAAACGGGAACTCATATTCTATATCGCTTGTGCCATTTGAATAATGCGAAAGCTCTTCTTGCGAGTGTTCTCTTATTTTCAGTTTCTCTTTGCGCAGCCCTATTTCTCCAAGCCATTCCATGCAAAAATCTTTCCAGTAAGCATACCATTCCTGTTCGGAGCCAGGTTTGCAAAAGAATTCCATTTCCATCTGCTCAAATTCACGGGTGCGGAAAATAAAGTTGCCCGGAGTTATCTCGTTTCTAAAGCTTTTTCCTATTTGCCCAACACCAAACGGCACTTTTTGCCGGCAGTTGTCCGCAACATTTTTGAAGTTGATAAAAATACCCTGCGCAGTTTCCGGGCGCAAATACACCTGATTTCCGGTTCCTTCCACAACGCCTATTTCCGTTTTGAACATCAGATTAAAGGAGCGAGGCTCAGTCCAATCTTTACTGCCGCACTTGGGGCACTGGATTGCGTTAGCCTTCATCATCTCAGCGATTTCCGTAAAATTCTTGCCTGCAGCCACGCCCGAGCCAAGTTTTTCTTCCAATAAGTGGTCTGCTCTTGAGCGTTCTCTGCACACTTTGCAATCCACCAGCGGGTCGCTAAAGCTTTTAACGTGGCCGCTAGCTTCCCAAACCTTGGGGTTAAGCAGAATGGAAGAATCCAGCCCAACAATGTCTTCTCTGCTAGTGACAAACTTCTTCCACCACAAATCCTTTATATTTCGTTTTAACTCAACACCATAAGGTCCATAATCCCAAGTATTAGCCAATCCATCATATATTTCAGACCCAGGAAAGATAATCCCGCGCCGTTTGCACAACGAAACCAAATCTTTTAACGCATCTTGTACTTTTTTAGCCATTTTAGGAATGTAGAAAACTGTAACCATGTGTTTTTTTATATATTCCATGATATGCGATTGCTTGCCTTTATGGTTCTATTGTTTTTTCTCAATTCTTGCAAAACAGCTATGATAAAAAACGTTTTAGTTGAAATAGATAAACCGCCAAATATTACCGGAAACAGCAAAGAATTAAAATCAGGGAAAAATTTGACTCTTTCTTTTGAAAAAGTCATAGGAAATAAAGATGCTATTATTCCTCTGGAAGGCGAAATTAAAGTTGACGGGCAAGTTCAATTGGAGGAATCAAGCGCAAGTTATCGTTTGGTAAATGATGTTTGGAATTTGCAATTCTATCGCATAGAGAAAAATGAAAGCGGTTTTTATAATGCTGGCGGCGGAGGTTTTCAAGGTTTTCCTTATGTTTTTCTTGGCGCAGGCGTTAATAAGGCATTTTTTGATTTAGGAGGAGCCGCTTTATTCGGCTTTGCAATACAGGCTATGGAAAATAACGGCCTTTATGAAACTAATGATGGGAAAATGTGGGGCTATTCTTCAATAAGTAACAAGCTCAGTTATTATGCAGGGGCTTATATTCATGCAAATTTTTATATAAGCCGTTTCGCTTTAAACTATATAGCTTCAATCACTTCTCCTACCAGCAACAATGTTTGCGGATTTGGAGATGAATGCGAAAAATCATTTACCTTTGATTTTCCATATTTGCTGATGCAAGATATTGGAATAGCCTATACTAACAACAAGATAAAATACAGAATTGGAATAAATCAAATTACAGGAGCTGAATTTGCAGGGCAGTATTGGGGAACAAGTTTTCAAGCTGCATGGCTGTGGTAGCATACGCAATCTAAGGGCATAATTTTACTCATTATACTGAGTAAAATGTAAAACGTATTGAGTATTTTGTATATTATCTTTTATGAAAACTTTATTTAGAAGGCAGATCGTTGAGCAGATTTGCGAAAGGCTTGCGGAGCCTCGACGTTTTATTCAGATTATTTCCGGGCCAAGGCAAACGGGTAAAACCACCGCTGTTTTGCAGGCGTTGGAGAAGTGCGGATTGCAGAGTCGCTTTGTTAGCGCAGATGACCCGAACTTGAATTCTGTGGAATGGATTCGCAATGAATGGCAGCAGGCTCGCAGCACAGAGGTTTTTATCATAGATGAAATTCAAAAAATTCCGCAGTGGTCGGGAATTGTGAAATTGCTGTGGGACGAGGATTCTCGCAAAAAAACGCCGCTTAAAGTTATTTTAACAGGTTCATCTTCGCTGCTTTTGCAAAAAGGAATGAAGGAATCTTTGGCAGGCAGGTTTGAGCTACTTTTTTGCCCGCATTGGAATTTTGCGGAATGCAAGGAAGCCTTTGGCTATACGCTGGAAGACTTTCTTTATTTTGGCGGTTATCCGGGTGCAGCAGGTTTTAGAAATAATGAGGAGAGATGGGCACGTTATATTGGGAACTCCATTGTTGAGCCCAGCATTTCGCAGGATATTTTGCTTATGGAAGAGATTAGAAAACCAGCTTTGATGCGTTCTTTGTTTATGCTTGGAGCAAGCTATTCAGCCCAGGAACTTTCTTACACAAAAATCATAGGCCAGTTGCAGGATGCCGGAAACACCGTGACGATAGCCCATTATTTGGAGCTTTTGGCAAAGGCAAACATTATGTGCGGTTTGCAAAAATTCTCTGAAAATAAATTGCGTGTTAAACAGAGTTCACCGAGATTTATGGTTTATGATACTTCGTTAATGACTTATTCGCACGGTTCCGGTCGCAAAAGTTTTTTGGAAAATGCTACGATGAGAGGGCATTTGATTGAGAGCGCAGTTGGGGTGTATTTGCTTGCGAGGGCCAGAGAAGAGGGTTTTGAAGTATATTGGTGGCGAGACCGAGATAAGGAAGTGGATTTTGTTTTGCAAAAGGGAAAAAACATTATTGCAATTGAGGTTAAGAGCGGCAGGGTAAAGCATATTGGCGGTTATTTGGATTTCAAGAAAAAATACCCAAAGGCTATGGGCCTTGTTATTGGCGATTCCAACTGCAGCTTGGAAGATTTTTTGCTGGGAAAGGTTGGGTTGTTTTGACTTAGTATTTTCTACCTTATTACTATGAAAAACAAACAGGAAATCTGGATTGCCATGATTCTCAGCGGTTATGCAAAAAAGCTGAAGATTACCATTTCAGAGGCTGTTGAACAACTATTATCCAATGATTGCCTGAACTACTTGGAAGAATGTTATGAAGCTTTGCATACGCAATCTAACGATGATGTTATTGCAGAGCTTATGGATATGGCAAAGGCGGGAAAATGATTTTATTTCACGGAAGCAATACTGAAGTTTCTTGCATAGACCTATCAAAGTGCAGCAAATACAAGGATTTTGGGCAAGGCTTCTATTTAACTTCCATAAAATCGCAGGCTTGCCAGTGGGCAAAAAAAGTTGCCAAACGATTCAAAAATGGCACGCCTACTTTAAGCATATATGAATTGGATAACAACTTGAGCGATTTAAAATCTATTGTTTTCACAGAACCAAATGAGAAATGGGCAACATTCATTATCAATAATAGAAATAGAGATTTTACAAATCACAGCGATATATTGTCCAATCACGATTGTAAATATGATTTTGTACACGGACTTGTAGCGAATGATGATATTTCAGCGATTTTGGAAACATTTTTGCTGGGGATTTTACCAATATCAGGGCTTCCCGAAGCCTTGATTTACAAACAGCTAAACGATCAGTACTCATTTCATTCAGCAAAAGCTATTTCGCATTTAAAATTTGCAGGGAGTGAAATTTTATGACCGAAAAACAGAGATTCTTAATTTACGCTCATTTAGGAAATTTACTTGCGAGCATTAGAGAAAAAAATAATGTTAGCATAAGCGAAGCCCTAAAAATAATGCTTGATAAGGGCATAATTCAAGAGCTGGAAGATTTGGAAACTGGTTACTACTTGGAAGGCGATGCGTATTTGGAGGATGTGTTTGTATATGCTGGATCCGTTTCGTAATATTGAGCTATGGTTGAATAAAAAGATCAACTTTCTTCAAAAACTCCATAAATAGGAATGTTTTTTTCCTTACAATATTCTTTTATTTCAGCTAAATTATTTTCGAAATATTTATCACAAATCTCATTTAGTTCTTTTTTTGTCGATTCGTAATAATCTTCTTCTGCAGTTAATAGCTTTTTTATTTGTTCAATGAAGCGTCTAAAGTCTTTGTTAATTTTACAAAGTTTATCTATGGTTTTAAATTCTAATGTACGATACTTTGCTTGAAATAAAATTTTACTTTGATAAGGATTAGCGCTTAATTCTATTACTCCGATACCGAAAGACTGATTTAGTCGTTCTAGCTCTTCGGTTAGACTACGGCTAATTTCCAATGCAACTAAATACCCATAATTTGCCCAGCTTGAATTTGAAACGGCTTGAAAATATGCTTTTTTTAGTTCGCTGTCGTTATTAATTTCTCTTTTAAGTTCATATGAATTTATTTTAAAAGTGTCAATTTTACTAATTGTTTTATAAAAATTCTGACTGATTTCATCTTGTAGATTTAAAAAATTTACTCCTACCATATCAGGGTGTATCCATATTTGATTATCATCCTTTCTATTTGATTCTTCATGATAAACAGTTTTCGAATAAACTCCGACACTTTTAAGATATGTACTTAAAAGTTTATGTAAATCTCTTTCTTCAAAAGTTTTTTTATTTCCGTTTGTTTTAATTTCAGCACTATTAAATGTATTCATATCAATGCTTGGTTCATTTTTTGTCAAGTAATAATGATAAATACCATTATTTTTCACACGTCTTATTCTTGTATCCTTCTTACTAAGCTCATAACATCTAGCATATACAGTATTAGGTGGTGTTTTTGCATCGCCAAAATCATAATAGTTATGTTTGCGAATATGATCACATATTGCACCAGGACTTGTATGGGTAGGTCCAAGCTCCTCTAGTGATCTCAATATGGCATCTACAACGGTCATTGTTTTTTTCATATCATGAATATACAAAATTGAGGTTCCATTTCTCATAAATCCCTCAATAACCACAAAATCTTGCCCGATAAATGCTCAAATTCCTCTTTCGCCTTTTTCACCTATAATGGAAGGCGTATATTTAAATTTATATCCACAGCGGGTACTACGCTTTTATTTAGTAAATTAACATGGGAAAAAGATTTCTCTTCCAGACTTCTCTTCAGATATTTATATTCGTAACCGAAACCTATATCAAATGAAGATATTCCAAAAGAATATCCAATATATCCTAAAATATCCACCATAAAACCGTGATTATTCTTATCAACATTTCTATAATGTGCGCTTGATATAAGTTGCAAATAACGAAGTGTTGGAAGAAAAAATACTGGAATTGGATCGAGTGCTAAGTATCTACGAATGCCAACCCCAGTACCAATTCTAAAATAACATACATCATTTTCAACACTTCCTTTGATCAAAGATGGGTTTACAATTATGGAACTTGATTCACTAGTAGGAAATTCACTTGTAATGTAAAGAAAAATCGGAATTTTTTCATCAGGCGGTGCTATTAATGAAATAGCCGTTGATGTTATTAATGAAATAGGGTGTATATAAATGGAAATTTTCCGCTCATCTTCATCTGCAAAAGTCACCGAATAAGAGAATACAAATAGTAAAATTGGAAATAAAAATTTCATAAAAACCTAAATATAGCAAAATTAACCCAAATTCTTAGTTTTTTAGTCAATAATCCCTCAGCAACTCCAAAATCTTGCCCGATAAACCTTCAAATTCTTCTTTCGCCTTTTCAATATTCTCCACAGTTCCAAACTGCATGGCTTCTGCTTTAATCGGGTCTATATCGAAAATAGCCTGCGCAGTCTCGTGTGCCAAAGACGGCAACCTGCCGTAATCTTGAATATCGCCAATTGAACTTGCGCAGCTTTGCGCTACCAAACCGTTTTTGCAATGCTTCTCCGACAAAAACTTTTTTACCAAACCGGGAATCTGGCTTATGAAATTTCTATGATCTCTAATCGGTTGCTTTCCATAAACATTGTAGGAATTCAAAATATAACCTATGAACAGAGCTTCGCCGTTAAGCACAAATTTATTTTCAATATCTGCGGAAAGAGCTAGGCCAGTGTTTTTCCATTTTATTTTCCACTCCTCAAATATTTTCCCCAAATTCTCAATGCCCTGCAAAGAAAAAGCATCTGGCATAACAGGCACGGCAAAATAATCCGTTCCTAGCAAAATAATTCTGTTCAAAAGCCCTAGCGTTGGTGAAGTGTCTATAACAAAAATGTCTATTGCATCGGAAGCATTCATTCCCTTTTCTCTTAAATATCTGTTTATTGCGCTAATTTGGAAATAACCTATTTTATCGCCTGCCGCTGCCGAGTTGTAAGCTGTTGATAAAAGATTTTCATATTTCGCCAAACTTAAATCGCCTCTCAGCAAATAGAGATTTTTCTCTGCGCTTTTAACTTGCTCCAAAGGAACGGAAAAATCCACATCTGCGCCGCCTTCAATAACTCCCTTTAATACATCATAAATGGTTTTGCTGTTGCTTTCGGCAAAAAAATCGTTTCCGAGCGCAAGCCTTGTAAGGTTGCATTGAGGGTCTAAGTCTATAAGAGCCGTTTTGTAGCCTTTGTTTGCAAATTTAACCGCCAAATTAAAAGCAAGAGTTGTTTTGCCAACTCCGCCCTTATTGTTGAACATCGCAATTTTCTTTGAACGGGTAAATTTCATTGATTGTAATTTAGAAAAGTATTTTCTACCTTACCCCTATGAACCTCAATAAACTGCTATTCAGCGCTTTATTCTGCGCAACATCTGCTCTTGCGCAATTTGACAATCTGATGGGTCCTGCGTATAACCCTTATGGAACATTGGGCGCAGCTCCAACCATTGCAGACCTTATTGCAAAACCCAGCGATATTTACGGTCACAAGTTTATTTATATTGCGCCTATTGACTATGCAGGCTATTCAGCTTTTGATTTAGCAGGAGGCTCAACATTCCTGGGTTTTGACCATTCCTTGACTTTGGGCTATGCCAAAAGTTCCTGGGGACTTGCTTTGAATTTAGCTCTTGATAAATTGTGGTATAGTTATGATGAACGTTATTACGTATTTGAAGATAGAGAGGTTTTCGCAGGCGATAATATAGGTTTGAATGTTTCGCTGGATTTTAAAAGGTTCGTTATTTATGCTCATACCAATTGGTTGACTAATGAAAAATATAGAGGAATTCTCGGAAAAGAAAGCTCTACAAAAAATATTTCGCTCGGCGTTGCTGGAGGCAGCAAACTGGTTTGGGACGTAGCTCTTAATTTTACTCGTACCGGCACAATGGAAGAATTTAAACGGCAGGTATCAGATGATGTCGTATATATATACCCAGTTTTTGATACCTTGACAAGTATAGGAGCGCAGTTTAACCTTGGGTATAAAGCGTTGCAAAACGATAAAGCAAAGTTTATTGTTGGATTAAACAATAACTTCAAATGGCATTTTAAAGAAAGAGAAAGTATGCGCCTCCTCCTCTGGAGAGGTGAGGTAGAAAAAGATAGCGATTACGCTTTATCTCTTTATATTTGTCCGAATATTTTGGGAGAGGTCATTTTAACAAAGCATTTGCTTGCTTTTGCCGGCGCAGAGCATACAATTAGTTTTTTGGATGGTAAAGGCTACTGGGAAAAATACGAGTTGCGGATTCGAAATTTAGAAACAACCGATTCTTACTTCGGTTTGCGTTATAAAGGGGAAAGCTGGGCACTGGAAGCACGCTTGCAAAAAAATGTATGGCAGGCTCTTGACGGAAAAGATCCTTTTATAAACCTCGGCGGATTTATTTACTTTTAGCATTTTGCTCATTATACTGAGTAAATATTTACTATATTTCCCCACATGCCAGTTAAATACGATATTTTCATTTCATACAGGCGCAAGGGCGGTTATGATACAGCAAAATTGCTTTACGACCGACTCAGAATGGAAGGCTATTCCGTTTCCTTTGATATAGATACCTTGGAAAAAGGAGACTTTGACAAAGAGCTGGAAAGCAGAGTCCGTGATTGCAAAGATTTTTTGGTCGTGATGAGCTCCGGAATTTTTGACCGGTTTTTTACCCCAGACCACGACCCTAAAGATGACTGGGTTCGCCGAGAAATAGCTTGCGCTCTCTTGGAACGTAAAAATATTGTCCCGATTATTTTAGACGGTTTCAACTGGCCAAAAGAAGCCTTGCCTGCAGACGTTGCCGGCTTGGCCAAAAAAAATGGCATAGACCTCAACCCCAAGCATTTCGAAGCCGCGTATGCAAACTTGAAGCGAAAATTTCTGGACTCGAAACCGCTCTGGACAATAAAGTATAAGAAAGAAATCATCACAGGCCTTTTCTTTGTGCTCGTCGCAACCGCAGTTTTATTTTATTTAGGAATGACTGAATATTACAACAAAACATATTCTGAAAAAGACTTTGTGTTTCAATTGGAAAAGCGAAAATCCGATTCCCTGCTCAGAGTAAACGATTCTATAATAAAACGCCAAGACTCGCTCAGAAGCGCACGGGAAAAGCAAAGAGCCATCAGGCAAGACTCGCTGGTGCAAGCAAGCAAATCGCAACCCGAGCTTACGAAAGTTGTAAAAGTGGAAAAAGCCGAAAAAACTCCTGACAAAACCTTGCACTGGAATGGCCCCAATGACCCTGTTGGAAGGGCTATCTTCGAAAAATTGCAGCCTTTGGGAGTCCAAAGAACAAAATGCTCAAACGACGGCATAAACATAAGCGCTACCAGCCCAAACTGCACGATAGCAAGAGGCAATATAGAGTGCTCTTACTCCCCGAAATTCTCCGTAACGGATTGCAACGGCAAATTGCTGGGCATACTGGATGCAAGCATCAAATTCCGAACAGAACCTCACACGGAAGAATTAGCGGCAAGGGAAGAACTGGCAAATGAGCTAAGAAACACGAATTTTAGCGACGTTATAGAGAAAATAAGGGAAATACCTTGACAAAAACCCTTGAATTTGCTATATTTACGACCTATGAAAACTCCTGTTATAAACCCAAACGCAGTAGAGCGTAAATGGAAGATTGTCGATGCAGAAGGCAAGCCCCTTGGGCGTGTTGCCAGCAAAGTTGCCTATTTGTTGATGGGCAAGCATAAGCCGGTTTATGCCCCAAACACGGATGTTGGCGATTTTGTCGTTGTTATAAACGCTTCAAAAGTAGCTTTAACAGGCAAAAAAGCGGAAACCAAGCAGTACTTCCATCACACCGGAAATATAGGCGGGGAACGCTGGATATCTTTTAAGCAATACTTGGACCGCAAACCCGAATTTCCAATTGAACACGCCGTTTGGGGAATGCTCCCTCACGGCTCGCTTGGGCACACTATTTTCAGAAAACTAAAAGTGTATGCAGGCGCAGAGCACAAAGAAACCGATAAAAACCTTGAACCGGTGGCTATCTAAAAGAGGGAATATTATGGCAGCAAAAACTCCTGGAAAAGAAAAAGCCGCTCAGCAGAAAATTTACCGCGGCACAGGCCGCCGCAAAAGCGCAGTGGCAAGCGTAATCCTCAAAGAAGGCAATGGCAAACGCGTTGTGAACGGTCGCGATTTCAAAGATTACTTCCATTCAGACGTGCAAAACATGGTGGCAAACCTTCCGTTCTCCGTTCTTGGCAATGCCGAGAAATGGGATGTCATAGTCAATGCCAGCGGTGGTGGCATAGCCGGACAGATGGGCGCAATACGTCTTGGAATCGCCCGTGCATTAGTTGAGCAGAACGCAGAAGTTAAACCAGCTCTTCGCCACGCAAACTTGCTTACTCGCGATGCTCGCGTTGTTGAGCGCAAGAAATATGGCCGCAAAAAAGCTCGCAAGCACTTCCAATTCTCAAAGAGATAATAGCCAGGGGTGGAAGCTTAGAAATCCTCCTCTTCTTCCACTTCAATTGCCTTTTTAGGATTTCTGGTATCCCCGTAATAGACATCCCATTCGCTTTTTTCTGGTTCAGAAGAATTTTCAAGCATTTTCTTTTTTGCTGCCTCTTCTTCTTTTCTCCGCTTAACCGAGAGATCTTCCAGCTTGCTTGGGTCAACTGCTATTTTCTCTTCGGAAGCCTGGAACATCCTATTTGACTCATCCAGAATATCCAAAACGCCAACCAAACGCCCCTTGCCATCCAGGCCAAGGTCCATATTCTTTATGGTGCTCAGGCGAATGCGGTTTACGGCATCTCTATAGTCCTGCGTCACTTGGCTGCCATCCATCATTTCGTCTCTTTCTTCTGGAGTTATATACTCCATGGCTTTTTTCCAATTGCCTGCCTGTGCCTGCTCAACAAATGTAACCATAACGTCGTTGACCTTTTCCGGGTCACGGTTAACTGTTTTGCTAGAGGCGCACGATATGAGGATGAACGTGACGAACAACAATAACAATCTTAGCATAAAAAGTCTCCTAAACTAACTAATCCAAATATACTAATTTTTTTGCCATATCCATTTGGTTTTTCTCGTTAAAAGCCAAATTGTCGGTCCAAGAAGCACCAAATCGCGAATAAGGGTTGTCCATGCCCCTGTTTTCGACTGCGCTCCCATTATATCCGGGAAGCATCCGCAAACTATATCCAGATCAAGGGCCAAGGCCCAGACAAGCGCTATTATAAAACAGGCAAACATTCCCAGAATTGCCAGAGTCGATTCTTTTACATAGGGGGTTGCAATCAAAGCAAGCCCGAACCAAAACTCGACCTGAGGAAGAATCAAAGCCCATATATTCACAAGGTTTTGTGGCAAAAACTGGTATTGCGCAATGGAAACGGCAAAAGCCTTTGGATCTTCTATTTTAAAGATGCTTGCAAAGATAAACATGCCGCCTATGCCAACCCTTATCAAAATTTCCAGGACCCTTTCGGTCAAGGCTCTGTTCATTTTCCAAGCTGGAACAAGGAGCAAAACGCTTAACGCCGTTTCTGCAATCCCTATGTGCAGATAGTATTTCCAAGCGTCAAATTTATCGGCCATATTGAATATTTCTGGGAAAGAAATCTCAAAAACGCCCAAAACAAAGAGAATTAAGGCAAAAAAGATTAAAACAGCGGGCAAAACATGCTGTTTCATTGCGTTTTCTCCCGTATTTCCTGCCCTCCAATCCATTCAACGGACTTGCCTTCCGGAGCTCGCAGGTTATTGGCAATGGCAGCCAATATGCAAAACAGCCCTAAACCGATAAGAAACTTAAAGTTCAAGTTTTTCATAATCGTGAATATAGAAAATTATATATTTAACTACTCATGGATTTTTTTTACAGGAACTATAAAAGACGGATTATTCTTGCGGTGATGATACTGCTGACTATGATTTTAATAATCACCAACGTTGTGATATACTCTATTTTGAAGCATGTTATGGAGAATCAATTTCAATCTGCGGGGCAAAGCGTGGCGGTGTCTGTGTCTTTGATTATTTCCGAAGATTTGGATGGCTACAGAAATTTCATGAAAACGCGGGACACTACTTCGGAGTATTACCTTCGCATGCAAGGTTGTTTTAATAAAATCAAAACGGCAAGCAATATACGATTTATTTACACTTTGAACAAATTGGATGACACTCACATAGAAGTCATTCTGGATTCCGAGCCGATTGGCAGCCAGTATTATTCTGCTCCAGGCTCCATTGAGAGGATGAATGAATTCACCCGTCACGTTTTGCAGACAAGGCGGCCAACAGCGCTTAAGCCCGTTCATTCGTCGTATGGATATTTGCTAGGCGGCTATGCGCCGATATTGGACGAGCATAGCGAGCTGCTGGGCATGGTTGGTATTGACATTGATTACGGCGAGGTTTTGTCGATTGTGCAGCAATTGCTTATCGCTTTGACAACCATATTTATTTTATTGCTGCTTTTCATATATCTCCTTTTGTCGAGGGTTTCTCATTTTATATTGGATCCCGTGTTGAAAGATAAGTTAACTGGCGCATATAACAAAAGATTCTTTGAATCTACGTTGCAGAAAAGCATTGGCATTTCATTGAAGACTAATCAGGATATATCCATTTTGATGTTGGATTTGGATTACTTCAAGAACATAAACGATACTTACGGGCATATTTTTGGAGATGTTGTTTTGGCTAAGGTAGCAACCTATATTCGCGAGTGTTTGAGAAAAGACGATTTTTTTGTTCGTTATGGCGGAGAGGAGTTTGCCATATTGATATTCGATCTCAAGCCAACCATTGCAATGAGTTTGGCAGAACGTATCAGGAAATCAGTTGAGTCTCACAATATATACAACGCAGAAGAAAATTTAAGCATTAAGATGACGATAAGCATTGGCATTGCAAACTTGCAGCAAAGAGAATTGTCTGCGCTGGAGCTGGTAAACGAAGCGGATAAAGCTTTGTATAAGGCTAAGGAAACGCGCAACACTGTGGTAAATTTTTAAAAGTCAAGAGCCTTAGACACTCTCTGCACATAAAAGCCCGCAAGTCCGTTGCTGCTTTCGCCCTGGCGATTTGCCCGCAAACGATCATTGCAAAGGGTCTAAGACTAAGGATAAATATAGAAATTAGAAATGCGCTATAATAGAAATTCTATGCGCATTTGACAGCTCGTTGTGCATTTGAAACGCATAGTCTGCGCCTAGCCAAGAGACTGGTTTAAGTCCAGCCCCCAAAGTCAAACTGTTTGCATCGTCTATTTTTACCAAGCCGGCTCTCAACGAAAAAGCGAGATTTGTTTCAAATTCCAAGCCTGCATTGCTGGTTAAAAACCAGTCTATGGGATTTTTCCAGGCTCTTGTGTCTTTTTCAGATTCTGAATGCAAAATACCAGCGCTTTGCCAATATAAATTCAATTTGCCGTAAAAATATGGAAAAGGCTCGGTAAATCTAAACGCTGCGTAAGCTTCGGGAGAAGAATATTCAAAATGCCCGCTTTCCCATTTTGCCGCAGAAGAAGTCCAGCCTTCAACAATGCCAGCTAGCATAAATCCCTTTGAAAATTCATAGCCAGCAGCAACATCTGAGCGAAAACCCCAACCGCTTTGGTCAAGCTCTCTTTTCAGCAAATGCAGAGAAAGAGCCAAATTCCATTTGCCAAAGCTTTTGCCCCATGCGCTTGTGAAAATCCAATCCGAGATGTTCAGCGTGTTATAATTATCACCTTCTGGCAAAGGGTCTCCTTCTTTTATATAAGGAATATCGCCCGCAGCAAAGCGAGATGCTGCAAAGCCGAGGGTTCCCGCATTTCTGAGCGGCACGGCCATTACCGCTCCGTTGTAGGTAGTTTCTTCAAAGTAGGCGACGTGGGTCAAAGCGAGCGATAATTTATCCAGTTCGGCAAGTTGCAATGGATTTTTAGCCAGCGAAGGCAAATCATCCAATACAGGAAGCGCAGCCATGCCCACTGCCGCAGATTTGGCTCCCTGAGCGGTTTCCAAAGAACTATTAGCGCCAACAACTCGCTCTGCATTGGTTGCCGTAAAAAAGATTAGAATAAAAATGAATGGCACTGAGGAAAGATAGAATTTTCTACCTTGCTCTCAATGCTCTCTCAAGAAATAGCTCGTTATCTGGAATCGCTGGACTGCCAAAAGAAGTTCTCTCCGCACACTATAAGAGCTTATACCCGAATTCTGAAAGACTTTATGGCATTTCTGCAAAAAGACATCTCTCCTGAAGAATTGAATACGGATGATATTAGAGAATGGCTATGGAGCTTGAAGGAAAATAAAAAAGCAGTTGCCACGCAGTCCCAGGCTGTCGCTTGCCTGAAAAGCTTTGGGAAACATCTAGTGCGCTCAACTGCGTTAAAACACAATCCTGCGCTTGCAATCAAAACTCCAAAAAAGCCTCAAAGATTGGTCTCTTTTTTATCGCAAAAAGAAGTTGGAAAAGAAAAATTCGATGAAAGCGATTTGAGAGCCAGGACTCTATTTGAACTGCTATACGGTGCAGGGCTCAGAATTTCCGAGTGCGCAAATCTAATCTGGGCAAATTTTAATTTTGCGGAAGAATTGGTGCGTGTTTGGGGCAAGGGTAGCAAAGAACGAATTGTTCCCCTGACTAAAGATTCCATAGAATGGCTCAACAAGTACAAAGAATCTCAATGCGGCAAAGCGATTCCTTGCTTCCCTAAAAATTTCGTATTCTCAAAAGACGGAGAAAAACCCTACGCAACCAGAAAACTCTACAGCGACATTCACAACTTGCTCCGAGCTTCAGGCTGGGAAGGCAAAGCGAGCCCCCACGTACTGCGGCACACATTCGCAACGCATTTGCTGGAAAACGGCGCAAACATTATGACGGTGCAAAAACTTCTGGGCCATAGCAACCCGAATACCACGCAGGTTTACACGCACGTAAGCGCAGAAAAACTGCGGGAAAGCTTGAAACAAGCTCATCCTAGAGGGTAGGCGGTTTATTTTCTATATTTCTTATCCTCTTATATGGGAGTTTTCATGAAGCATATTTTAGTTTCAATGCTGATATTTTGTGTAGCTTTAACGATTTCTTGCGAAAAGAAAAAGAAAGAAGCCTCGCAGGTTTCGCAAAGCAAAGTCAATGTGGTAGCAACTATTTTTCCGCTGTATGACTTTGCAAGAGCAACAGCAAAAGAACACGCAAACATTGCAATGCTCATTTTGCCCGGAGCTTCCATACACGCATTTGAGCCAAGCCCTGCAGATATAAAAAATATCCAAAACGCCGATATGTTTTTATATATAGGCGGCGAAAATGACGCTTGGGTAGAGCGTATTCTAAGCACGCTGGATACATCAAAAATGAAAATTGTTCGTCTTTTTGACTATATCAAACTCTATGAAGAAGAGGAAATTGACCATGATAACGACCAAGACAATAATCAAAAAGAAAAAGGCGAGATAAAAATAGAATATGACGAGCATATCTGGACTAGCCCAAAAAATGCAGCTTTAATGCTTGAAGCAATAGCAAAAGCGCTCTGCGAAATAGATTCCTCAAATTGCGAAAACTATGGAAAAAATTCAGAAAGCTATACCTCTCAAATTGCCGAGCTGTCAAGCGAATTATCGCAAATTGCAAATTCTGCAAAAAGAAAAAAAATTGTAGTTGCAGATAGATTCCCTTTTCTGTACCTGACCAAAGAATACGGACTGGATTATGTAGCCGCTTTCCCTGGCTGTTCCGACCAAGCCGATGCTTCTGCGGCAACAATAGCATTCCTCATTAGAACAATGAAAAAAGATAAAATTCCTTACGTATATCACGTAGAGCTCAGCAATAAAAATACCGCTAAAACAGTAGCCGAGCAAACAGGTTCAAAAATGCTTTTGCTTCATTCATATCATAATGTTTCAAAACAGGATTTTGAAAGCGGAGCAACATATTTGGATTTATTTAAGCAAAACGTGGAAAATTTGAAAATCGGGCTTTCGGAGGAATAATAAAATATGAAGGCGCTTTTGTGCAAGCAGATTTCCGTAAAATACGAATCCAAACTCGCTCTTGAGGAGTGCAGCTTTGAAATTGATACGGGAAATTTTTTAGGCGTATTTGGCAAAAATGGCTCCGGAAAATCGACTCTGCTCAAAAGCATTGCAGGAATAATAAAACCAAATTCGGGAACCTTTGATTTTTATGGAATTAAAAAGAACGAAATTGGCTATATGGCGCAACAAACCCCTGTTCAAAAAGATTTTCCCGCAAGCATTTACGAGGTTGTTATTTCCGGAACTCTTTGCAAGCATAAGCGTTTCTTTTTTTACAACAAAAACGATAAAAAACTGGCGGATAAAAATCTTGAATTGCTTGGCATTGAGCAGCTTAAGCATAAATCTTTTCAGGAGCTGTCTGGTGGGCAAAAGCAAAGAGTTCTGCTAGCCAGAATGCTCTGCACAGAAGCAAAGCTCCTGCTTTTGGACGAACCTGCAAGCGGTCTTGATACAGCGGCGGCAGAGCAGTTGCTCAGTACTTTGAAGGATATAAATTCGCAGGGCGTAACCATAATTATGGTTTCTCACGATATTCAAAATGCCGTTAATTTTTGCGACAAGATTTTGCATTTGGGCAAGGCGCATTTCTTTGGAAGCAGGGAGGAATACAATGCTAGAACTGCTTGAAGAACTTTTTTCATATTCCTTTGTGGTTAGAGCCATTATAGTTGGGATTAGTGTTTCGCTATGCGCTTCGCTTTTGGGATTGCCGTTGATTTTGCAAAGATATTCCATGATTGGCGACGGCCTTTCGCACGTCGCTTTTGGAACCCTTGCAATAGCGCTTCCATTGGGATTTTCGCCGCTCAAAGTTTCCATTCCTCTTGTTATGCTGGCAGCTTTTTTGCTGCTTAGAATTCGGGAAAGCTCAAAAATACGCGGAGACGCAGCGATAGCAATAATTTCTTGCAGCTCGCTAGCTGTTGGAGTGATAGTGATGTCGCAGACTGTTGGAATGAATACGGACATTTGCAATTATATGTTCGGCAGCATTTTGGCTATTAAGCAGGAAGAGGTGTATTTATGCGTTGCGATTTCGGCGATTATTCTTGCCCTGTTCGTATTTTTTTACAACAAGATTTTCTCTGTTATTTTTGATATAAATTATGCAAAGGCGAGCGGAACAAATATTGAATTTTACAATATGCTTCTCGCTCTTTTGACCGCTGCGATAATAGTTATAGGAATGCGCATTATGGGAGCAATGCTGATTTCAAGTTTGATTATTTTCCCCGCATTGACATCTATGCGAATTTTGAAAAAGTTCAAATCCGTGGTTATATGCTCGGCTATTCTTTCCTGTATATGTTTTTTGCTCGGTGTAGTAGTTTCGTTTGCTTATAATATTCCAGCGGGAGCGAGCATTGTCGCTGCAAATTTGGGCGCATTTTTAATTTTCTGGTTAATTTCATCTATAATAAGGAGATGAAATGAAAATATTTTTAATCTTGCTAATGCTTTGTTTTCTTTTTCAGAAAGAAGCTCTTGGCGCAGAGAATCCCAGGACAATTTGTTATTTGAAAGACAGGCTTTTTGTGCAGCAGGTAAATGATATTTATTTGAATCCTGAAAATTACAGGAGCAAGCTAATTCAAATTGAAGGCTTTTTTAATTCGTATATAGATGAAAATAACATTAAGCGTTATGTAGTTTTCAGAAAAACCGCTGGCTGCTGCGAAAATGACGGTAGTTCGGGCTTTGAGTTTGTGTATAAAAAAGGAAATATCAATTTTAAGCCGGATGAATGGATTTTTGTAGAGGGCATTGTTAAGGAACGTCTTAGCGGAGAGCCCAATGATGTGTATTTAGAAGCGACTTCTGTTGTGAAAAAAGACAAAGGAGACAAAAAAGAATTGGTTTTTTGAGTTTTTTTTAAACATACAAAGTTTCCAACCTAGTGGTGCAAGCTCTCTTTGCCTTGGCACGCAAATGGTTCATACGTTTTTCTATATTAATTCTTATGTTAAAGAAGAGTGGGAATTTGGCACATACTTTATGTATTGGTGCACTGTTATCGGTGTTTTTTTATGGTTATTCTCTGGCTCAGGATGGGTTTCACGCTTTAGATCCTGCTTCGGAGCCTTCGGCTCATCTGCCTTCTGCAGATCCTGTTTCGTTGGATTCGGTTCCGCATGGCGGCGTTGTTGAAGAAAATTCGGCTTCGGTTCCTGTTTCCGAGCCTGCTTTGGAGCCTGTTACCGAGCCTACCCCCGTGGCAACGGCATCTTCATCTTCCACCCCGTCTCCGTCTTCCATTCCCTACAAGTTCTACGAAGACTATTTGGATAGCATATTGCTTTATGCGAAAAATATTTTGCCAGGCAAGCAAGAGTTTGAAACTCAAAGAGCTTTGATAAAAGAGAGAGGCCGGACTCCTAAAAGCCAATACGAAAAGCAAGCCGATTATGAGAAGCGCGTAGCCAATTTTGATAAGGACAAGCAGAAAGAAATTGAAGTTTTGGAGAAAAAATACAAAGCAGAAGAAAAAGCCAAGAAAGACAGGCTCAGTTCCGCTATTAATTATAAACTTGATATACAGCCGGAATGGAATGGCATTTTGCAACCGGATACGAATGTAGATGGTTACAATGCGCGAATTGCCAAGCTGCAAGCCAAAATCGCCTTTATGGAAAGCAAGATAACCAATACAATGGAAACCTTGCTCAATTTGGAGGTGATGAGCAAAAAAGACGAGGAGACCCTTGATAAGAAGAACCGCATTTACATAAATCGTTTAAAAAGAGCTATTGAGCTTATGCAAGATTATTCTCTTCAGGAGTATGCGAAAGTTATATCCTCGGAAAAGAAGAAGGTAGAGGTGATTCTTGGCGAGTACGATCCTGAAAGCGAGAAATTCGTTGTGAATGTCAATGACTATTATTCAAGGACAGTTCCTTTTAAATTCGTGGGTTTCCTCAATGTCAAGCCGTCTTTGGCTCAGGAGATTGATTATAAGACGGATGATTTTTTGACTAGCATTAGCTATATAAATTTGCCTTTCGCTATGGGTGCAGATAAGGTATATCCAGGCGCTGTGAAGGCTGATATTTTTTACAAAAACATGGAGATTTCCAATACGGGAGTTTTCCAGAATGTTCCTGGGTTTGAGAATTTGGATGGCTATATGGACTGGGCTGTGCGTGCGGATTCTTTGATTAGCGGCAAGCTTGAGCCTAGAAAGCTCGATTCCCTGTATGCTATGAAGAGCATGCTTCCTAAAACGCCTAAGTCTGGTACATGGTGGTCAAGGAACAAGAATATTGTGAGGGTTACCTTGTTTGTGGCAACTGCTGTGAGCACGGGAATAGCTATTTGGCAGAACAATGAAGCTGTTAAAGAGACTGATAGGGCGAGCGTGTATTACGATAATATGGTGAAGATAATTGCAAGTCAAGATTTGGACCCTGACAGTTATAATAGATATAATATAGAGAAAATGGGATATGATGAGTCTGTAAAGGCTGTTCGTTCCAGCGAGAATATGAGAAATGGTTTTTATATTGGAGCAGGAGTGTTTGGTGCTGCATCAATTTTGAGTTTATGTTTTTAGGAGGTTGGCCATGAAAAACTTTCTGGTTTTAGGTTTGTTTGCGGTTTCGCTGGCGATGTTCTTCGCTTGTTCGAACGATGGTTTTGACATAAAGGAGCCTGCGTCTAGGCTTGTATCCTGTATTGTGCAGGAGGGTGAATGCCACATGGTAAGCGCAGAAGTTTGCGCTACTATAGGAGGCTCGATTGGGTTTTGTTTGGCGCCGGCGCTGAGTTCCAGTTCATTGGAATTATTGAGTTCCTCTTCCAGCGAAACTGAACCTGGAGATTTAAGTTCTTCCAGCGAAGCAGAGCCCGGAGATTTAAGCTCCTCCAGCGAAGCAGAGCCTGGGGATTCAAGCTCTTCCAGCGAAGTAGAAATTGGGGATTCCAGCTCTTCCAGCAATGCCGAAATTGCGAGTTCCAGTTCTTCCAGCAATATCGAAATTGTGAATTCCAGTTCTTCTGTTGTTGTATTGAGCAGCAGTTCGAGAGAATCGAATGTACCAGACCCGATTAAAACCGGCAAATTTGAATTTAGGTTTTTCGATTACAGCAGCAATAGCAATAAAATTTATTTCTTTAATAGTAGCAATATGCGCGAGAGTCAAAGCGATAACAATGGGACAGCAGCATCTAGCGGCAAGCTTTTAAATACGCTTGATGTAAGCAATAAAACCGAAGCGGCCTGCGTTGGTGAGATTATTGTTAAAAGTACATTAGGAGGCACTGTCTATGATATACCAAAACGAGGAGAATCTGGTACTGGTGCGGCAATTAACAGAGCTGGCCCACTTATCTCAAAAGCGTATATGATGTGCGATGGAATAGAAAAGGAAATTGCATCTACAGCGGCAGAGGTCGTTGCAAATCCATCTTGGGATGCAAATTGCAAGTTTCCGACTTATGTTGGCATAAATGAAAACATAAGAAATGTGGCTACCCTAAACGATAATTATGGCCGTTGCAACATTCGATATAGTCCGAACAATTACCCCAATACAGCCAGTTCCCCGCCTGCACCTACGACCTTCTCAACAACAGCTTCGTGCACTTCAGGAGTATCTGAATCGAAATCTTGCCAGGGATCGGTGACTGTAGTACAAAATGTTGTATCAACGAAGCCAGAATGTGGTGGTGCGGAGAGTCTTCGTTTTGATGTTCCATCTGGATATTCAGTGCTGGATGTTAATTGTTATAGGCCAGAAGATAACACTAAGCCATCAATTTTAGCTTGCTGGACCGATAATAATACTTCTACATCGTTTACAATTAATGGAACTTCTCGTTCATTTCATAATTTCAATCAATATGATATTCTTGAAGGAGGCGCAAAGGTTGAAGAAGGATTCCGTGCTTTGATTTATAAACAATCTACTGGGAGTATAAGATGCGCAGTATGGTAAAATTCAGTATTGTAGCCGCCGTGATTTTCATGGCATCTTGCACCAGCGATTTGCCGGACGCTCCGGTATATCATATTATTCAGTCTTGCTACTTTCAGATAGGAAATCAAGTCAATTGCAAAAGCCTTCAAGAAGTGAGCGCAGAATTCTGTGCTCAATATGGAAGTGTTGTGTCAAGTTGCGAAGGCCTTTCATTGGTGCCATCCTCTTCTTCAGAGCTTGAGCTGTCATCTTCGTCTTTGGAACAGGAATTGCTATCTTCGTCATCAGAGTCGGAATTTCCGTTGTCTTCATCTTCAGAACTGGAACTGCCATCGTCTTCTTCATTCGAGGAACCCAGCAGCTCCAGCGGCCCGGCATACACTCATTGCTTATTAGGAGGCGTTTGTTATCCTGATGCTGGTGGGATGGTCGCAGACTGTTTGAGTATGGGAGGAGAGCTTTTTGTTGGTGAATGTGGTAAACTATAATAGGTAACGTATGGTTTTAAATTTGAACTTAGTGCTGCTTCTAGCCTTTATGCTTATAAGCTGCTCAGAGGATAAAGAACCTTCTGTGTATGAGCCAGGAGACAATTCTAGTTCTTCTAACGAAGAAGCCGAGATAAGCTCCAGTTCATCCGAAGCCAGTTCATCCAGCATAATTGCATCAAGTTCATCCAGCGCAGAAGTTGACTCCAGTTCATCTGTGGAACTCAGTTCTTCTTCGGAAGAGGAAGTTCGCAGTTCTTCTAGCGAATCCAGCAGTTCTTCCAGCGCTCCAAGTTCATCTTCTGCCAAAAAATATGAGTATTGCGTTTATGCATCAACTGAGTACTGCATGCCTTTCGGTTCAATGGACGAAGGCTCGAAATGTCCTGGCGCAGGAGTGCTAAGTTTTGATTGCCCCTACAGAGAAATAGAAGCAACTGGAGTCTTTGAGTTCACCGGTTTTGATTATGGCACCAATATTTACTATGTGGGAACAAACGTAAGATCTAAAATCACGAATACGCTGGTTGTAACAGGAGCCGAATGCGGCGCAATTACAATAGACGTAACTGGAGGTTCTTCTGCCGGAACAGTTACCGCAAGAGCCATTGCAACATGCGATGGCACGGAAAGGATACTCAGAACCATAACCGCAAGAATGGTTTACGACCCATTTATTCAGGTTCAGTGCAACAATGCTAACGATAGACCTCTTACATTCAAGGTAGGAAAAACAACAGTTGAATTTTCATGCAGCCAGTATAAAGACGATTATTACATAAGCTGCGAAGGCAGTAACAATTTTTCTCTTGAAATTGAAGGTTATTCGTCTAGCCAGATAATAAAAAACGGCGGCGATAACGGCTATAATTTGCCAACGCTTGCAACCGTTCAAGGTCGCTATCCAAAAGAAATTGTGGTAACAGTCTCTGGAAATTCAAGTATAAAATGCGGAATGTGGTAAAATCTTAACCGAATTGTAACTGGAAAGCAAGCATTCTTTAATAGTTGATTTTTAAATTTTATATAAGTTCAACTTAGGAGAACATCATGAAAAAAGTCCTGTTCGCAGCAATCCTTACAGCAGCTTCAATGCTCGCAGCCCAAACAATCATAGGTTCAGATACGGTTTTGCCGCTCTCGCAGCAACAAGCCGAAGCCTTTATGAAAAGCCATAAAGACGCAAAAGTCACTGTTACAGGTGGCGGCAGCGGCGTTGGAATCAATGCCCTGATATCGGGAACAACAGATATTGCGCAATCCTCGCGCAAAATCAAATTCGATGAAAAAAAGAAAATTACAGACGCCGGAAGCAAAGTGGCTGAAGTTGTAGTAGCTTACGATGCCTTGGCCGTTATTGTACACCCAAGCAACAAAGCTATCAACCTCACCCGCGAACAATTGGAAGGCATTTTCACCGGCAAAATCACAAACTGGAAAGAAGTTGGCGGCGCCGATTTGAAAATCGTTCCATACTCCAGAGAAACCTCTTCCGGCACCTACGAATTCTTCAAAGAAGAAGTGCTCAAAAAGAAAGACTACGTTGCAGGCATAATGAGCATGCCAGCTACCGGAGCAATAGTCCAGTCAATCAGCCAAACTCCAGGCGCAATAGGCTATATTGGTCTCGGCTACCTTGACAAAAGAGTAAAAGCGGTCAAAGTTTCATATGATCAGGGCAAAACATTCGTAGAGCCGTCTGTGGCAAACGCCAAAAACGAAACCTATCCGATTGTCCGCCCTCTGATTTACTACTACACAGAAAATAAATCGGGCACCGTCAAACCATTTATAGATTACTCGCTCTCACCCGCTGGGCAAAAGATTGTAAGCGATGTGGGCTTTATAAACGTTAAATAAAAACCTTGGTTAATTCAAAAGCGTTGCGGATAAATTCTTCAACGCTTTTTCTATTTCCCACTCGCTCTTATCATACAAAGCCGCAAAATTGCTAATCGCTCGCACCTGCACAGCTTGAACTCCGTATTCTTTGCAAACTGCGAAAAACGCCGCTCCTTCCATAGTCTCTATTTGAAAATCTTTCCCTCTCGCTTTTCCCATTTCCTCTGTTTTAGTACAGCTTAAAACGGTTGCTCCTTTTACGCGCTTTAATCCCAGACTATCGGTGGCAAAAAATGCATTCGGTTCCCAAGGCAAAAATTCCGGCATGCAATCGCTTTCAACCTCCACCACATCGCCAATGCGTAATCCGCCGGAACGATATGCGCCGGCAATGCCGATTTGAATTGCACGTTTATATGTTTTTTTTTGAAATATTTTTGACAGATTAATTGCAGTTGATAAAATGCCGACTCCAGTCACAATGCCATCTGCACAAACGGCATCTCTCTCCATTTCCGTGGCAAAAACCAGCAGATCAGAATTGTTCAAGGAAGCGCTGGTCATTTGAGGTTAGCAACGAGATTTCCGGTATGTGATGGCGAAGCATTGCTATGCGGTCCAAGCCAAAGCCAAATGCAAAACCCGTGTATTTTTCCGAGTCTATTCCTACATTGTCAAATACGGCGGGGTCAACAGAGCCGCAACCGCCTATTTCCATCCAGCCTGTGCCTTTGCACCTGCGGCAGCCTTTGCCTGCGCAGAAAACGCAGCTAACATCTATTTCTGCGCTCGGTTCGGTGAATGGGAAAAAGCTCGGGCGAAAGCGGGTTTTTGCATTTTCGCCAAAGAGCTTTTCAGCGAAAATTGCCAAGGTTCCTTTTAACTGCGCAAAAGTCACATTCTCGCCCACAACCAAACCTTCGCATTGCTGGAACATAGGAGCGTGCGTTGCGTCTGCATCCACTCTGAACACGTGCCCTAAAGCTATCATTCTAATTGGCGGTTTATTGTTTTCCATGTAATGAATTTGCGTGCCGCTTGTGTGCGTGCGGAGCATTGCGTTTTGCGAGAGATAGAATGTGTCTTGCATATCGCGGCTCGGATGGTCTTTTGGCGTGTTGAGAGCTTCAAAGTTATACCAGTCTGTTTCTATATCGCGGCCCAAATCCACATGAAAACCCATGTTTGCAAAGAAGTCTATTATTTCTTCGCGAATATCGTAGAGCGGATGCGTGCTGCCATGCTTGAAGCCTTCTCCAGGCAGAGAAATATCAAGCTTGCCAACGGAGAGTTTTCTATCCAAAGCGAGAAGCGAGGCTTTTTCCTTTGCCTGTTCAAGAGCATCAGAAACTTCCGCTTTTAATTCGTTTACCTGCTTTCCAAACAAGGGTCTTTCTTCGGCGCTAAGAGAGCCCATTCCTTTTAGCAAATCTGTAACCAGGCCCTTTTTGCCCAAATATTTTAAACGCAAATTTTCAACAGAAGCCTCGTCGTTCAAGTCGGCTTGCGAAAGTTCGCTTTGAAATTGTTCTCTAAGCTGCGGAATCATTGCAAGAATTTAGAAAATTACATCGGCATCCATACCGAAAGAAACAGCAAAGTTACCGCGGCCATTCCCACGCTCACGTTTAGCAAAGACGAAATCTTGCCGTAGCGCCTTTGCGAAGGCACATAGTGCGAATAACTCCACAAATAGTATATTACGCGAATATAATACGCTGCAGAAATAATGGCTAACACAAAAGCTACTATCGCTATGCTCCAAACCATCGGAGTTTCAAAAGAAGCGCTAACAAGGCTTGCGAAAACTCTGAATTTGGCCAAAAAACCCGCCGCTACAGGCAAACCGGCAAGCGATGCCAAGCATATACTTACGCAAACGCCAAGATAAGGTTTCTTGCGCGCTGCGGAGCGCAAATCGTCTAAATGATCGTAATCTGTTTTCAAAAACGCAGAAATGCCAGCCAATGCTCCTATTGAGCCTATTGCATAAGTCAGCAGAAAATAATACGCAGAGCTTAAATCCAATTCAGGCAAGTCTGCAAAATACGGATAACAAAAGCCCAGCAAAATAAATCCGGCATTGGCAACCGCGCTAAACGCTAAAATTCGTTTTACGGAAACTTGCGCCAAACCTGTGATAGCGCCAATCGCAACAGAAGCTACGCCAAGGCACAAGAATAAAATAGCTTCGCGCGCAATAACTATGGAAGCAGAACTGCTGTACAAACCAAGCCACACGGAGCCCAAAGCTAAGAATGCGCCAATTTTCACAACTGCCGCCATATAACCCGTAATTGCAGCAAGCGCGCCTGTGTAAACATCTGCAACCCAGAAATGCAAAGGGAAAGCCCCAACCTTGAACAGCAACCCAAAAGAAAGCAAGAAAATCGCTATCTGATAAAATACTTCACGGCCTGCCAAAACATCGCTGCTGATTAAAGTGCTGCCTGTTGCTCCGTAGAACATGGCCATTCCGTATAAAAATACTGCGCTAAAAGCGGCTCCGCTTATGAAATATTTAAATGCGGCTTCATTGCTCTCATGGGAATGGCGATTCATCGCTACAAGAGCATAAATTGGGAAAGAAGCAAGCTCCATTCCTAAAAACAATGGCATAAAATCTTGGGATAGAACCATCAGCATAATGCCGGCGGCAGAAAGCATGAGAAGCGAATAAGCCTCTCCGCAATCGGTATTCCTGCTTTTCAAAGTATTTTTTAAAGCGCCAGTTCCAATGGTAGCGCACAGAATAATCCCATAAATAAAAGTTGTCTTTACAGAGTTTATAGAAAACAAATTCCATGGATCGCTGAAATCCCCGGAAATTTTTTTAACAGTGTATGCGGCAAAAGCTAAAAAGAAAATATTTATCCAGGGCAAAGTTCTGTGCCTGGCTTCATGGCTTGAAAACGACTCGGAAATCAAAGCGACTATTGCACCCACAGAAAGCATGATAACAGGCAAAAGAATTTTCAAATCATAAAAAAGAGAGGCTTCACTGTTCATCGTCATTTTCCTCCAATTTTTCGTTTTCCAAACTGTCATTTTCCGTTGCAGATTCTATGCTTTCCACATTCAATAAAGATTCCAAAAACTTCTCGAATTCCTGCATTTCCATTTCGGTTAAAGTTTCGTTTTTCTCCTTGGTTTCAAAAGAATCCAAAATAGGGGCAGGATGCAAACCGAAGTAAATAATTAAAGCCATAATAGGAACCGCTGTTATGCCTTCATATTTGGAAAGCGAAATGCCAGTTCTGGCTGGATTTTCCGGGATAGGCCCAAACAGCACATTTTTGATTAGCCTCAACATATAAGCCGCTGAGCATACAATGCATATACCGCCAATCACGCCGAACAACGGAAGACCGGAATTGAACAGGCCCTGCAAAATTAAAAATTCTCCGACAAAGCCTACAGTGCAGGGAACCGCAACCGCCGCAATGCTCAAGAAACCGAAGATGGAAGCAAAAACCGGATTTGTAGAAGCAAAAGCTCCGAAGTTTTTTATATTCGTGCTGCCTGTCCATTTCTGCGCAATGCCGCCAAAGAAAAAGAGACCGCCGGCTGTTAAACCGTGCCCCACCAGCATAACTGCAACGCCTGCGTTCACAATTTCGTCAAGGCAAAATAAACCAGCCAGGGCCAAGCCCAAATGAGACATGGAACTAAATGCCAAAAGTCTTTTGATATTAGTTTGCATCAGCGCAAGAGCTGCCCCGTAAAGAGCGGAAAAAAGCGCAACGGGAATTAAAAGAAGTTTATAGTCAACATTGAATATTGGAATTGTCCAGATTGCAAAACCAAAAATTCCAACCTTTGCCATTGCTCCGGAAAGAATTGCGGAAAGCGGATAAGGAGCTTCTGTATAGCTTATGCCTTGCCAACTATGAAATGGAAACACTGGAGTTTTTACTGCAAATGCAATTGCAAACGCTGTAAACAGAGAAGTCTGCGTAGCTGCGGGCAAGGTTTTCAAAGTCTGGGCCAAAACACCTATATCATCGCTGCCTGCTTTCAGTATCAAATACCATGCGGCAAAGAGCAATGGTATTGATCCGGCCAAAGTATAAAGAGAGAAAGTTACAACAGCGCGCCGTCTTTTCAAGCCTCCGTACAAAGCTATTATAACCGCTGTTGGCAAAATCATAGCTTCAAAGAAGAACAAAAACTGCACTAAATTTTTTGCAGACAAAAATGCCCCGATTATGGTTCCTTCCAAAGTCAGAATGCCCACTGCAAATTTCTTTACCCCAAAACTCAATGCATCTCTGAAATAAGCGAAGGCCAAAAAACACAGCAAAGAAGTAAGCCATGCCATCCAAAGCGAAAGCCCGTGCCCATACAAAGAGAAACCAAAATCAACTTCCAAAAAAGAAAACCAAATGCGATTCTCGGTATGCTGACCGCCTGCAAAAATAAGCGCAGTTGCCAAAATAAGAGGTATGGCCGCAAAGGAAAGACCGAGTCTAAACGAAGAATTTACGTCTCTAGAAGACGAAGCCAGCATTAAGCAGGAGCAAACAAAGGGCAATATGAGCAGAAGCGATATTAACATGAACTTCACCTAATAAAAAATACCAGCCAATAAGCCAAAATGACAGAACTAACTACACTCAAAGCGAGCTGCACGCGTAATTTGTTTGCCTGCATAAATCGCAGGCCTTCTGCGCAAATGGTCGGGATCGCTCCTATAGTTATAATAGTTATGCGCAAAAATTTATTTATCCATTCAAAAATAAACATGAAAATGCGAGCAGGCAAAACTCCGCACACATGATTCAAAGTGTCAAACAGCAAAGTCCATTTTTTGGCAAAGCCTGTAAGCTCATTGTGCCCTGGGTATCTTGGAATTTTTTTGCGGAAATAAAACCATGCAAACGAGGCTCCTATTAAAAGCGCCGCCGAGCATGAAATGGCCGTAAACAAGCTAGCGTGTTCGTCTGAAATTGGTGCAAAACCTGCAAATATGCAGCCTATAGCCAAAATCCACATCGGAAACTGCATTACAAACGGAGACTCATGAATATGATCCGCAGCGTGCTGAGAACCTCTGAATTTGCCAAAGAATACCAATACCATCAAACGGGTCATGTAAACAGCGGTGAGCAAAGCTGTGAAAAGCGCAATATAATATAAGAAAGGCACTACGTAAAGCGTTTCCAAAATCAGATCCTTGCTATGAAAGCATGCGAGTCCGGGCAATCCTACCAAGCTGGCCCATGCAAGGAGCATAATGAGGAATGTTGAAGGAAGCTTGAACGCAAGCCCGCCCATTTTGCGAATGTCCTGCTCTCCGCCCAAAGCATGTATAACCGAGCCGGCGCCTAAGAACAGAGCGGCTTTTGTGAAAGCATGCGTGAACACATGGAAAATAGCCACGTCAAATGCGCCTGCGCCAGCAGCCATAAACATAAAGCCAAGCTGCGAAACTGTGGAATAGGCCAAAACCTTTTTAATATCGTGCTGAAGCAAGCCTGTGATAGCAGCCCAAAGAGCTGTGCCTATAGCTATCAAAAGCACCAAAATCATCACCTCAGGAATTTCGAGGAAAAGCGGCGAAAGCCTTGCCATTAAATAAACACCTGCTGTCACCATTGTAGCCGCATGTATAAGAGCAGAAACAGGAGTTGGGCCTGCCATAGCATCAGGAAGCCATGTTAGCAACGGTATTTGCGCGCTTTTTGCGGTGCAAGCAAAGAAGAAAAAGAGCGCAGCCAACGCAAATAATCCATAGATTCCCTTGAATTCCAAATCCAATTGTTCTTTCAAATATCCTTCTAAAATCTCATAATTCAAGAGAGCGGTTCCGCCCAAAGCGATAATGGTAAACATGCCGAGCAAAAAGCCTATGTCTCCAATTCTGTTTACCAAAAAAGCCTTGTTTGCCGCTTGGCAGTTGTGCCAATCCTTATTCCAAAAGCCCACAAGCAGGTAAGAACAAAGCCCCACGCCTTCCCAGCCCAAGAATGTGAAGGGCAGGGAATCGGAAAGCACAAGGATTATCATTGAGAACAGGAACAAATTCAAATAGCTTAAGAATCTGGCGTAGCCCTCGTCGTTTTTCATATAGCCAACAGAATATAAGACTATCAAAGAGGTTATGCCCGTAACGAACAGCAACATTATTTCGGTTAGGGAGTCGAATAAAAAGCCGAAAGTTACTTGAAAATCGCCTATGGCAATCCAGTTGCCCAAGGTCTCTTTATAAATAATGCTTTCTGGCATGTCTGCTGCAAATATAACTGTTGCTATAAAAGAGAGAAACGGAAAGAAAACGGCAAGTGCGCCAATATAACCTTCATGCGCAGGCTGGTTGTTATTTGCGCGAGCAAGGGCTATTGCCCCAAGCGCTATGGCGCCCAGCAAAGGAAAAAAAGGTATTATCCACAAAGGAATCTGCGTGGTCATGAGGAGGAATTTAGAAAAATGCCGGGTCCATATTTAAACAGCAAAAGAATTCGGGCCTATGAAAATCAGGCTTTGGAGTTTTTATTGGAAATGCGGAAAGCCAGTGAGGCTCCTCTGCAAGGTCTGCGCATTTATACAGATTGCCGTCCAGCTGGAATACATTTAAGCTTTGGTCTGCACCCAGCAAAGAAAATGGGATTTCCACCGATAAATTCCACCTGTAAAAATGGTTATCCATGGTTATTCCGCTCGGTTTTCTTATTATCTGTGCATATTCTTCTTTTGAGATTTGCTTTCTGTTCTTTCTGTCTTTGCCTCGCGCCGCATAACACACGCCTTTTGAATTGAATTCAAAATTAGCATACGAGTTGCTCTTGTCCAGCATTCTCAGAAAGACTTCCACGCAAGAATCTTCGCAAACGTTCTCGCCGTCTAGTTCTTTCTTTTGGCAAAAACAACTTTGGGCTTCCCTAACCCCAAAATCCACCACCACGGACTTTCCGCAAATTTCGACAGTTGCACCCACTGAAACAGATGGGGATCTTTTCCATTCATGTCTTAGGTAAAATTGCTGCATACAGAGGAAAATAGAATTTTTTTATCCGCTCATAGCCTTGCACTATAAGGTCAGGAAGTTGAAATTTGGATAAATTTTCAGTAAAAATCATATGCTATGGTAAAAGCAAATATCCAAGGAGATTCAATTGTGCCGTATTTATCCAATTTTGTCAAATAGTAAATGCCCCTGAACCCCATGCTGAAATCGCTGAAGCGCAATCCTAATCCGAGGACAAGCCCATGATCTTGTTCCACTCTAAAGTCGGAAAACTCGTCTTTAAACAAATTGCCATTGCTGCTTACAGTCGCATTGGCTTTAACTGGAAATCCCCACTGAAATCCTGCTTCAAGATAGCCTCCTTCTCTTGGCCCTAGTCTAAGCAAAACAGGAACATTTATTGTATTGCTGGATATTGCAACTTTTGCAAAACCAGACTCGTAATAAAAGTTACTGTTCATGTGACTGTAATTTGATTCTGCGGCAATAGCTATTATGTCGGTGAACCAAATATTCAGAGTTAATCCAATGGATTCTAATTCACCGCTGCAACGCCATTTTGATTTTTTCATTTCATCGTAATTTGCGTAAGACACATCGAACAATTCCGAACCCAGCCTGCCAGTCATAAAAGGTCCTCCCAATATTAAGCGCGCTCCAAATTTTATCGTACGCATACGCTTGCTCATTTCCTCTTCATGCTCTCTCCAGGCAGTCATTCTAATTTGCTCCATCCTTTGCTCTTTCTCAGTTTCATTCAGCCATTTATTTTCATAATATGTATATACATCAGCCTTTTTATCTTTTATATTATAAGAATCAATAAAACCCGCAGGGAAAGAAGATTCGTCTATAACCATATTTGCACCTATTGTTATGCTGGTCAATTCAGCATTTCTAAACGCTCCGTTGCCAATGGAAATAACCGGGTCTCCCCAAATAGCATTTGGAATAACAAGCTCTGCCGTTTGAGCATTTCTGCTAGCAAAACCCTGTATCTCGCCTCTTGCGAATTTAAATCTATCATTCGCATCAGCTTCGTATCTGGCAATGGCTCGTATCTGCAGAACGCCGTTTATAGCCGCAGTCTCTGCGTCCGTGCCGTTTACGCTGGCAACCCGTATGGTCAAGTTGTCGGTGATGTCATTTGCTCGGACATTTTGAAAATTCAGAGTTTTCCTGTCTGGCGATGACATATTGATGCCAGGGCGACCGCCCCAGCTTAATCCCCAAGAACCTCCTGTTTGCAAAGTTTGCCTGCCAATAACCTTGTTCTGATTGTTCACAAGCTCAAAAACAACGGAAAAGTTCTTGCGCCGCTCAGCAAAAGCATTCAATTCGGTAACGCCGCGGTGCGGCCAGCGACCCAGTTCCCAGACATCTTTTCTTCCAGTTGCATTCAAGCCATCGTACACAGCCTGCAATGCGCGCTCTATAGAAAGAGTCCAAACTCCGCTGCCATACAAATAGGTTTCCGTGCTTATGTTCACAGTTTCGTTCTGGTAATTGACCGCTCCCTGCTTGATATTGTCCAAGTAGAACAGGGTATATGGCATGGACTCCGTCTTGTTGAAATTATCGAAAAACCGCTCTGTCTCCTTGAGCCGCTCCACCCATTCTTTTCTCCACGCTATATCGTTGCGCACATTGTCGCCAATGCTGCCGCCGAAAATATTGGCATTAAGTATTGAAGATCTATTCACCGCCTGCAGCAAAGATGGATCAAAGGTTGCAGCCTGAAAATAGTAGCTAAGCGCCGCAACTTCGGTTCCCTGTCTCTGGGCCATAATGCCTCGCGCAAGGGCCGTTTTCGCTTTCGCCTGGTTTTCGGTTGCCGCTCCTGAAAGTTCTTCCTGTGCTTTTGCCGTGAGCGTAACTCCCATTTTTTGCATCAAGTCAAGCGAGGCTCTCCGTATGCCCGTCAGGTTGTCCAGTTCCCAGAAAGTGAAAGTCTCCGAATATGAGGCTATCGTAATTTTGTCGGAGGTTCTGGTGACGTTCATTTGAAGATGGTATCCAGTTGGTGTTTTGGTTATTTTTCCGCTCATAAAGTGGGTGGTAGGCGATAATTGCCCCAGATCCTGTCTTTCCTCGGCATTGCCGCCATAGTGTTTAGAGTGCAGTTTGTCATATATATCATCAAGGCGTTCCCAGTCAAGCACGGAGAAACCTGAGTAATTAGAGAAGTTGCCGACAAGCTCGCTTTGTATCAATGCGGGAAGATGGCTCTGGTTTGCCGCAAGACCAGTTGCTTGCGGAGCAAATATGGTAATGCTAGCTTCTTTCTGAAGCCGCATTTTCATGCTGATTGTCTTTTGCAGAAAATCTTTCTCTTTCGCTCTATATGAACTGTCGCTTTCCACCATCAGCAATAGAAACCCCCAGTTGCCCGCTTTTTTAATAGAACCTTCTACGGCATTGATTTTATCCAGAGCCATCTCTTTTTTGTCCTGCTTTGCCAGAAGTTCAGCCATTGCGAATTCTTTTTCTGCAAGAGAAAACAAGGAGCTTATATTGAACTTGTAAAAATCCGCAAGGTCTTTCTTTTTAACGGCTGCGAAACCGTACAGCATGGCGTTTTTCTTGTCAAAGTGGGAGCTAGTTTCCATTTTGGCAAGAGCGACATTGCTGGTGCTTATTATTTCTTGTATGTATTTCATGTCTATTGTTTCGGTAACGTTTTGCCCAGTCTGTTTTTGCGTGCTGGTATTTTCAATGGCAGACACGCTCTGTATGTTGACTATTATGCTTTCGGAGAGTTTTTTCTGGGCATCTTTTTCTATCGCTTCGTATTTTTCTTTGCCTGGACTGTTGGAAGCATTGTCCCTAGAAAATCCCGTGTACCATTCAGAGCTTGGGTAGCGTGACAAGCGCCATTCGTCCTGTATCCATAGCGGTCCAGATTCTTGTGATTGGCTGGGTTTGAGTTTTGCGAAGAGGGGCTGTGCTTTTTCCCTTATAGTTCCGAGCAATCCTTTTGCATCATGGCTTTCGGCTACGAAGCTTCCAATCATGCTGCCGCTTTTGGATTCGTAGAGCTCGACCGTCAGCGCAAGCATTCCTTGAAGCATACCTATAGAACCCTGGGTTATGTATTCTGCGTCTATTGCCCTGCCGATTTCTATGGCGGAAGCATCGGAGAGGCGCAGAGCTTCTTCGGAGTCAGGTGGTATAAGTTGCAGGATGTTGTCTCTTGTCAGGATTTTGTATGCGTTTTGCGGCAGGGTTTCTCGGGCATGCGTGCGGAGCTCGTCGGTGAGGTGGCGGTATTCGGAGTGGGAAAGTTCTACTTCTTCGCTGGTGGGGATTATTTCCAGAATGGCGACTGTCGCTGCCGCATGAATTACATGAGCAGCGATTAGTATTATTGGTAGAATGATGTTCAGGGGCATTGCTTGTTAGTTAAATGGTCGCGAATTTCTTGTAGGTTTTTGTCCATATTCAAGATTGTGGCCAAGAGACCTCCAAAAATTAAAGCAGAGATTACGCCGATTAATAATCCGATATTAAACCCGAGTATCCCGTGCTTAAAATCACTCCCTATAATTGCTCCGCCAATGGTGCAACCAATTATATCAACAAAAAGCAAAATGCTAACGAATTTGCGGAATATTGTTCTTATCAATTCAAGCATGATAACCTCCAAGGTTGATTTGGTTACTGGAAGCAAGCTTGTCGCTTGCGGTGAATGTTGCTTTCATAGTGCATCTCCTGTTTTTCCCTTTTGGTTGCCACACCAAACCCCTAGGGAGTCGGTGTTTGGGTGGGTTGCACGGTTCTGTGCAAATTTCATCATCTTTCGCAAGGTTCTTTAGATTTAGCCACATAATTATCTGCACATTTTTTCTGATCATTTGCATTTTTGGCTGTTTTTAAACATTCAACATAAAGGGTTTGATCTTTTGTAGCTTTGGCTCTTATTTTATTAACATCACACGCTTTTACAGTATTGTTCTGGCAGAATTGCGATTGTGGAACGTAAAATGCATTGCCACATTTTGGGAAAAGTGTATTTGAATGACATACATGTGTTTCGGGATTATATTGCTCATTACCGCATTTAGCAGAAACTTTATTATTATTGCACTGATGCATTTGAGGGTCAAATGGCTTGTTACCACAGGTATGCGTTGTGCCATCTGCAGTGCGGCAATGGTGCGTTTCTGGATTGTATGCTTTCCCACCGCATTTCATATGAACACTTTTGTCTGTATGGCAGAATTGCAAATCAGGATTATATGGAGAATTACTGCATTTGACATAAACTTTTTTGTCGGTATAGTGGCAGAAATGCGTTTCGGGATTGTATGGCAGCTCGCATTTAAGATAAAGATTATTGTCCGTATGGCAAAAATGCATTTCAGGATTGTATTGTATATTACGGCATTTGTTGTAAACCACATTAAGATAACAGAACTGCGTTTCAGGACTGTATGAAATCGCACATTTGATGTAAGCTTTATTATCCGTATGGCAAAAATGTGTTTTGGAGTCGTAGGCTAAATCGCATTTTGTATTTGCGATACTTTCTACTTTGTTGCGAATCTTTTTGTCCGTATTGCATGTTTGCAGATCTGGGTTGTATTGCAAGCCGCCGCATTTGTCATAAACTTTATTGAGATAGCAAAACTGTGTTTTTAGATCATAAGACTCATCGCATTTGAGATATACTTTTTTATCTGTATGGCAGAACTGAGTTTCGGGATCATATTGCTCATCGCCACATCTTTCATAAATCTTTTTGTCGGTAAAGCGACAAAAATGCGTTTTTGGATTATACGAATCATCGCATTTGAGATAGGCTTTTTTATCTGTATGACAGAACTGAGTTTCTGGAAAATATTGAAAATCACCACATTTGGCATAAATCTTTTTATCAGCATAGTAGCAGAAATGTGTTTGCGGATTGTATGGCTTGTCGCAAATTAAGTAAGCCTTGTCCGTATGGCAGAAATGTGTATCGGGATCGTATGGCTTATTGCCACAGCTATGTGTTGTGCCATCTTTGCTGCGGCAGTAATGAGTTTCTGGATTGTATTGCAAATCACCGCATTTGTTATAAACTTTGTCCGCATGACAAAAATTATATTCAGAGTTGTAAGTTTTATCGCCGCATTTGTCGTAAACGCTATTTGAACGACATATCTGAGTTTCTGGATTATAGGGCTTAGTGTTGCATTTGTCATAAAGCTTTTTATCCGTATGGCAGAACTGTCTTTCTGGATTGTATTGCAAATCACCGCATTTGTCATAAAGTTTTTCTTCATAATTTTCATTACGGGCTGTGACTCTATGCGTTGTCTTATAACAAAACTGTATTTCAGAATTATAAGTCTTTCCGTCACATTTAGCCGTTTTAATATCCAAAAGTTCCATATCAAAAATAAATAATGCATAAGCAGGATTGTTCAAGAGAATATATTCAAATTGCTCCTCGCCAAAGTAAAGATTACCTGGAAGCCAGGCTTTAACTTTCTCGCCTTTTTTCATTAAAAGTAACACTTCTGTATAGCCTAAGGATAGCCGATTTTTACTTAGAACCATGGTTGCAGGCTGATTTTGCTCATGGGTACTGCCCATTTTTGTGCCATCTAAAAGTGTATGTATGTAGTGGAATGTTACAGTATCTCCTTCTTTGGCTGTGTCACCGGAACCCTTGGTTAATATTTTGTATTGCAGACCGCTTTTTGTGCTAACAACGCCCGCTGCACTTTTATTTTTTTGTAAAAATGAGCTTGCTTGTTGCTTTGCTTTTTTCCTATTGTTTTCCATTTCCAATGAATCTTTTACAAGATATGATCTTTCCGCTTCTTTAGTTAGAACTTGCAGCTTGCCATCTTTATAACTTTCTATTTTTTTTATTATATATCTTCCATCAAGCTCGTTATAATGACCATATTTCCATATTCCGTCTTTATTGCCGTTCTTGTAATATCCAACCTCAGAATAACCATCATTGCCTCCTGTATATTTACCATGCCTCTTCCCATTTTTCATTTCGTATGTTGAAACAGCATGACAATCGTGTACGTGCCTAGCCGTTCCAGAGTACGGAGTATTCGTCTTTGGATGATAATAAATATCGCCTTTTTTAACCAGCATCTCAGAATCATTAACCGTTCCGCAACCTTGCCCCTCTGGGAGGTAATAAATTGACTGGCCAAAACATACCGTTGGCAATAAAGCAATCGCTGCTATCAAAATAAACGTTTTCATTTTGAACCCTCCGTTTCTTTTTTCGTTAACCAAGTAGCACCAAGAGGATTATATAGAATCAATGTTTTTCCATCTTTTGAAAAAACATAATCTAACACAAAAGTTTTATTACTACTAGAGTAACGGGATTCTGATTCCGAAGACATAATTACTTTGTCTGAAAAAAATGCACATTTAAAATCCGAGTGCCCACTTTTCCCAGTTCCATCTGGATTAACAACATGAATTTTACCGTTCTCATCTTCCCAAGTACCTATAGCTCGCTTATCAATAGTAATAGCTGCTGTTGTACTGTTACCTTTGCCGCTTTTTTCAAAACAGGAAACTGTGAATGCCAAGGCAAGCGTAAAGATTGCCGCTAATGTGAATTTTGAAAACATTGTTTTCATTGTGTTACTCCTATGTTTTTCCCTTTTGGTTGCCACGCCAAACCCCTAGGGAAGAGGAGTTTGGGTGGGTTGTGACTCTTAGCTACCTCATTTGGCTATTATATTTCTTCCTATGCAACGATGCGTTGCTGGATTGTACGGCTTATTTACGCACGAATATGTATTGCCATTTGTGTGACAGAAATGCGTTGCTGGATTGTAGATATTTCCGCTGCATTTATTTGAAGCAGAACTATTGCTGTCGCATGATTGCGTTGCTGGATTGTACGGTTTGTTATTGCAAGAATATGTTTTACCATCTGTGTGGCATAAATGCGTTGTTGGATTGTATATATTTCCGTTGCATTTATTTGAAGCAGAACTATTGCTGTCGCATGATTGCGTTGCTGGATTGTACGGTTTGTTATTGCAAGAATATGTTTTACCATCTGAGTGGCATAAATGCGTTGTCGGATTGTATATATTTCCGCTGCATTTGTTTATAATCTGATTACTATTGTAGCAAAATTGCATTTCGGGATTGTATGGAGCTCCATTGCAAAAGAATTCTTTTACCCTGTCAGCATGTGCAGTGTCAGAGATATTTTTTTCGTCAATACCAGCTTCAGCAACAATAGTATCTTTCACTTCTTGTCTGTTTTCTTCTATGCTTGGTTTCTCTTCAACTTTATAACTCTGTTCCATGTTTTCTTCTGGAGTTTCTATACAACTTGACCAATTTGATGCTGCTTTATTAAGCTGAATTGCGTATTTTTCACTTTTATCAGCGCTGGTTGTTGTACTAGTTGTACTAGCTGTACTAGTTCTCATGCCTACAGATCCCGCCATAGCTCTACCAATAGCTTCAGCTCTAGCGTTGCTTTGAGCTTCAAATTGTTCTGCCCGCTGTTCCGCTGCCTGCTTGTGTGGCAAAAGTTCTCTCATAGCTCTTGCCGCTTCTGGGTGTTCTTGCACAAGCCAAAATATATTGAACGCCATATTAAATTTAGCTATAGCTTTATTGCAATTGATTTCGTTTACGCAACCTATCTCTCTCCCTATTGATTCCAAACTTTTTCCATAAAGAGTTAAAAATTCAGCATTGTTTGGGTTTGCTATTGCTACTTTTAAAAAATACGCCTTGGCTTTTGTGAATTCCTTTTTTTGCATCTCTGTATTTCCCTGTTGTACCAGCTTTTCAATTTCTTCATCTGTAAAATGTTTTGTAGTAACTTGTTCCAGTTCTTGAATAAATAGCTGCCAATCCTTCTCTACTTCAGGAAGAATATTCTTAAGCGTTTGCTCAATTTCTTTTTGTTTTGCAATAACACGCTCAATAGTACGAACTACCCGATATTGCCCAGAATTTATAAATATTTCTGTTCTCATCATACCTTTCGGGTCTATGTGAAGACCGCTGATAAGATTGCATTCTTCGTCAATAAATGAACCTTTAAAAGAAAGGGCTCTATTATCATTCTCAGAATAAGGAAGTCTATTATCATTCTCAAAAATAAACAAAGATATTTCTTTATCAAAAAGATGCAATTTGATTTTTTTAGACAAAAGCTCCGCAGATACATTGGGTGCATAAATCGTTTTTTCATAACTTTTGCGCATGTTTTCAGGAACGGGATACATTCCTGAAAATATAGATGCACAAGAAGTGATGAATGCCAAGGCAAATGTAGAAATTGCCGATAAAGCGAGTTTTGAAAACTTTGTTTTCATTGTGATTCTCCTATGTTTTTCCCTTTTGGTTGCCACGCCAAACCCCTAGGGAGTCGGTGTTTGGGAGGTAAATCATTATTTCTCAAAAGCAATATTCTTTACTTTCCACTTCTCCATAGCTACAAAAAGCCAAAAAGAGTAAATACCCAGCGTTATTATGGTTAAAAACCACCATAAAATGAAATGGCCAAATAGACTTCCGCCAGAACCGTTAAATTGTAAACGCCGGCCCTCTACAACTGTGTGGCTCGTTTTCCATTTGTAAAACCAGCATGCTGCCCATGGGGTAGCCAGTCCCAAAGAAACGCTAACTATTAAAACACTCAGGATGCTCCATCCAAAGAATTCAATTACACTGCCGTCAAAATAAGAATTTTCTTCCGACATAATTATCTCATATTTCCCTATTTTTGTTTCTCCAGCCAAATCCTTGGGAACACAAGATTTGGCTAGGTTCGCACCACTGCGGAGCAAATTCTTTTAATAACATTTTACAACTCCTATTGTTGCAAACAACTACGCCAACGCTATCCTGACGCCTCTCCGTTTTATGCAATTTCGCATCCTGCGCATTTTGCAGGCTTGAAGTTTGGTTGATTGGCTGCTGCCATATGTTTTCCGTCAATTTAGTTGCATTCGGGTCGATGCCATCCAGGGAATCGTAAAAGCTAATTCTTTGTGCGCTTGCGGCGCACCCGAGAAGGATTAGCGAAATTGCAGATGCTATGAGATAAAGTGGAATCTTTCGAGGCTGACAAAATTCAGCCCCTCCAAGAGCCAATTGTTCAGTCATTGCCATGATCATGGCAATAATAGAAATATTATTGACGCTTGTCAAGGTGTAATTGCAAAAAAAACATAAATCAAGCGCTTAAATAAGCGTTTACTAACGTTTTCCCTAGGCTTAATCCTGTAAATTATTCAAATTCTGGCAAATTCTGATTCTGACTTGCTTTTCAAGATTTTCTTAATCTGCTCATAGTCATAACCCTTCGCCACAAGATCGAGGACTTCTTCATGACCAATAGCAACACCTTTAGCCTCTCCAATAGCGATACCCTCAGCCTTGCCTTCTTTAATGGCGGTCATCCTAATCGCATACTGGTCTCGTTCGTTCCTCATTTCTGCCTCATATTTTGCGCGCTCACTTGCTGTAAAATTAGAAATTCGCGCAATGGCGAATATCTTCTCGAACACTTCCTCGCCAAACTGCTCAGGCTTGCAATTCAATTCATGAGCGTGGCAAAGCGAGAATAGAAGCTTGTCCTCCAAAGTCTCGCATTCTTCCAAGCTCTTGGCGAACCTGGTTAATCTCACGAATGCCATGCCCATGTGACCAAGCCTGATTTCGGGGTACGCCAGGTTGCAAATGCCGAAATGCTGGACTACATCGTCGTTCCCGAAGTCCTCCAGGTCGAAGTTCATAAAGCTAAGCGAATAGACCGGAGGGTAGTCGAAATCCCAGTCCCCCTTCTGCCCGCTGTTGGCTATCGCCATGCACACATAGTAAAAGACCCTTTTTATGAAATACGACTGCTTCCCAACCTGCACTTCCACCATGAACCTGCCTCCTTCGCTGTCCTGGCACAGAATGTCGAATATGCTGTCCCTGTTTTCCGAAGTCTGCCCAGGCACATATGGATTTTTTATGCTCACATCCACAATTGGGTGCTTTAGCACCTTTTCCAGGAACACGTTTAGCATTGTTATGAGCGGTTCTTTTTCCTGCTCGTTTGCGAATGTTTTTTTGAACGGCATGTCAACCGTCAAATCGGCAAAGCATTCCTCGTTTTCTTTGGCCATAATATGGTCCTCCCTTTTTAGTTACCTATTAGACGCTTTTTAAAAGATTTTTCCGGAAAAAAGTGCAAAAAAAGCTAAAATGTTAATAACTGTTTACATTTTTGCATTTTTTTCTAAATTCCCCCTATATATGGCAACACGTACTGGCACAGGCATGGGAAGAGCAATAGTTTTTATTGTTCTGGGGTTAATACTTGGAGGCATTTTGGGTGAAAGCCTGGGGTGGTTCTTTGGATATATAGGCACTTTTATGAATGCTGGCGGCGAAGACAACGTGGTTCGCAACTTCTTTATCAGAGCCTGGGAGCTTAATATGGGCTACACTGCCGATGGACACCCTATGCTGGTGGATCTGTATATGCTGAAATTCAATCTTGGCTGCACCATAAGATTGAACATAGTCAGCATTATAGGCGTGGTAGCCGCATTATATATGATGAAGTGGTCGGGAAACAGATGAACCTAAGCGATGTAAAAGCTCAAATTCAGGCTAGTTCCGCAATAGCCGTAGTCGAGCAGACATTTGAAAAAATCGAAAAAAACAAGGAATTCAACGCCTACCTGTCAGTTTGCAAAGAGCGAGCCCTGGAACAGGCGAAAGCTTCGGATGAAAGACGCAAAAGCGGAAAAAGCCTCTCTGTTTTAGATGGCGTTCCAATTGCGGTCAAAGACAATATGTGCATAGAAGGCACAAAAACGACTTGTGCTTCCAAAATTCTGGAAAACTTTGTTTCCCCATACACTGCCACTGCCGTGGCAAAACTGGAAGCTGCCGGCGCAGTTGTAATTGGCAAAACGAATATGGACGAATTCGCAATGGGTTCGTCAAACGAGACTTCTTACTTTGGCAAAGTGATTAACCCTGTGGCAAAAGACCGCATTCCAGGCGGTTCTTCAGGCGGGAGCGCTGTTGCTGTTGCAGCGGAGACGGTAGCCTTGGCCCTAGGCTCTGACACAGGAGGCTCCATTCGTCAGCCAGCCGCATGCACAGGCACGGTTGGAATAAAACCCACTTACGGCAGAGTCTCGCGCTATGGCTTGGTAGCTTATGCCAGCAGCTTGGATCAAATAGGAGCATTCTCAAGCAATGTTGAAGACTTGGCTCCTGTTCTGAATTTTATGTGCGGGCAAGATCCCAAAGACAACACTACCAGCGCAGAACCCGTTCCGGATTTCGGTGAGCAACTGGGCAAAGGCATTAAGGGCAAAGTGATTGGCATGCCAAAAGAATATTTTGCGGAAGGCTTGGACCCCAAGTGCAAAGATGTGATAGAAGCGGCACTTGCCAAGCTTGAGAAAGAAGGTGCGGTTATAAAAGAAGTTTCGCTTCCGTCCATTCGCTACGCTATTGAAAGCTATTACATAATCGCTCCAGCCGAGGCTTCGAGCAATCTTTCTCGCTTTGACGGCATTCGCTACACGCACAGAAGCAAAGAGGCTAAGAATTTGGCAGACACTTTTTCAATGTCCAGAGGCGAGGGTTTTGGCAGCGAAGTCAAGCTGCGCATTTTGCTTGGAAATTATGTTTTGAGTTCTGGTTTTTACGATGCTTATTATGTGCAGGCGCAAAAAGTTCGCCGCATAATAACAGAAGATTTTTACAAAGCGTTTGAAGTTTGCGATGTGATTGCAAGCCCTGCTACGCCAGGTCTTCCGCAATTGGCAGGAGTAAGCGAGAGCGACCATTTGAGCTTGGTGCTCTCCGATCTTTACACTGCGAGCGTTAATTTAGCCGGTTTGCCGGGTCTTGTTCAGTCGTGCGGCAAGTTGGACGGCATTCCTGTTGGTTTGCAGTGGATTGGGAAGCCGTTTGACGAAGCGTCTTTGCTTGGCATTGGCGATGCTTTTGAAAAACTTCCATAACTTTTTTGTCTTGAAGCACAATTTTATTCAAAGCGCTTTTGCTGAGACCCCACATTTTAGCGGCTTTGTCAAAATCATCAAGTCTGTCTAAAACGTCTGCAATGAATTGAGGATAAAGAATATTGTCTTGCGAAATTTTTCCATCGCTTCCAGGAAAAGAAAAAGGTATTTTCGCAGTTGGTTTCTCCCTAATTTGCAATGCGATTTTCATGCGCAATTTTTTAAGAGCGAGCAGCTTATTTACGTGCGCACTGCGGTCATCGCAGGAATAAGATTCCACTCTCAACTCTCCACTCTCAACTCTCAACTTAACTCCAGAATTTGTTTTGTTGCGGTGCTGTCCGCCCGGGCCGGAGCCTTTGTATGCTGAGACTTCGCAAAGCTTCAGCAGGTCTGCGTCTGATAAATTTAGCAGGGAGTTACGATTTATGGTCTCCAACATCCAGCCCAGCCCCTGTCCACCGGTGCGGAATTCTTGCTTTTGGCTGTAAGATTTCTGTAATCCCAAATTAAAAGCTCGCCCTTGTGTGCGTCCCATACGCTCCACTCGCTTTCCCAGTCAAAAGTCTTTTTGTCTTTTAAAGTTACCTCAATATAAGATGCGAAAACCAAATAACGTGTTTTATAGCGCAGACTCAGTTCCTTTAAGAATTTCTTAAGCTCCTGATTCTCGTTCAGAGGAATTTCACGCAGATTTGCAAACGCATTCCAAAAATCAGCAGAGTCTCTTTCCAAAACGCGAGAACCCGGGAAAAGCAAAACTCGTTGATTATTCGGAAACCTCGCTGCCAATATGGAATCTTCTTTTGCAGCGAAATCAAATTCTATTGCGCTCTCGCTGAAACTGTGACAATAATCGCATTTCTCTGGTGATTTTGCAATTACATGCAATGCCGGCAATACGCCGATTAAAAAACCGGAATCCAATGCCAGATTCTCTTTTGTTTCGTTGTAAACTCGGTTGATTTTTACTTCAAAATCAGGCTCTTCGCCGCTGCGGCAATTGTCGCATGGCGGAGCTTCTCGCCTAGCATCCGGGCTTGCTGAAGACCCAGCGCATGAGGCCAGAATAAAACTAATCGATAATAATATTATTAATCGCATTTAAAATATCTTGTTTGCGGGTTTCAAATTTTGCACTTTCGCCTGCGGCTTCAACAACGAACATCGTTTCTTTTGATTGCACTGCCGCTACTAAATATAAATCGTGGCCAGCGGCGTTTGCAAAGGAAAATATATAGCCTATCGCCGGTTTGCCGCCTATGCTTATATTTAAGGAATCTTCCTGCTTGTAATTTGCGTTTTTCATTTTCAGCAAAAAGGCTTCTTTCCAAAAGTCTACGGAAGCTTTGGATTCCTGTTCGTATTCGGAAACTCTGTAAAGCACGCCATCTGAACTTACCGCTTTGAATTTGCAATTTGGAGTATCGCTGTACTCTGCAAAATTTTCCGGAGCTTTCGCTTTGAATGAAGCGCAGGAAAAGAAGAATATTGAGGCGAAAATTAAAAAGTACTTCATTTTAAAAATCCCCCCTTAACGAGCCTAAGTCTGTTGAATTTATCCATGTGAATGGAGAATGAGTTGAAACTCTTGGCGCAGGAATTGCAATGGAATGTGCAAGGATTGTGATTGAAACCAATGCCGCTCGCTTTTCTATTCCATGTTTTTGTCCCTGCAATCTTTCGGTTTGAGCGTTTAGGCTTACCAGTTCGCGTTCCACGGATTGCAACTCTGCAAAAGGAGCATTCTTTACCAAATCAAGATATTTGCCCATAAGCTTTTGCCTCGACTGAATTTGCAACTCCAGCCTTTCCAAATCAGATGTTTTGTCTTCGCTGGAAAAACTTCTATCCGTAATTTCCGCAAGGTTCTCCAATGTTTTTTGAAATTCCTGCAACTGTGCAACAGGCAGTCTGAGCGAGAGCGAATAATTATTGTAGTTTGTGAAATAACCGCCCTTAGACTCAACCGCTTGTATTATTTTCTGAAAAACGCTGTCTGTATTTGCGGCATTTACAGAAAAGGAAAAACTCTGCTCCGTAACTTGCGCAGAAACAGCCATTGTCAGAACCATGATTAATAGGATTAAAGGATTAACTTGAAAAATCCTGTAAATCCTTAAATCAAGTGAATCGGGGTTCAGACGTTTTTTCATTTTTCCTCCTTCAACACGGCTTTTACAGCATCGGAATTTTTTTGTTCCGCTTCCAGGCTTGGAAATTTTGCCACTGCTATTCTCAATGTTTTTTTATCGGATTTTTTCAAAATCGCTATGTAATAAACTTCCGGTTGATGGCCTATTGTTTGCAAACGCAATACTTCTTCTTTTATCTCTGCGCTGTATCTGGATTTGAAGAAATCAAACATTGCATCCATCCAGAAACTCGGCGTTCCTTGAGGATTGTTTTTTCTATCAAAAGCTATAAGCTCCGTGTTCAAGGCAGAAGCTGCGCTCCATTTCTTTTTTGAATCTTCCGTTTCTATAAAATCTTGCGGAATGCGCAATTCAATTGGCTTGCCAAGCGGCTGCATATTCGGCAATCGCATAAACCATTCAAAAGCCTTTATGCTTGTGCGATACGGAATTGCTTTTGCAGGTTCGTTCCTCACCGAAAGGTTTATTGTAGAAAAAGCGGCTTTGCGCAACAACTCTTTTTCAGTCAGTTTTCTCTGCTCAATTTGCTCGCTTACTCTCTGAATCTCTTTTAGCAAAGCGACTTTTTCATGCTCGGTTTTTGCAACTTTCAAAAGTTCCTGCAATCTTTCCAGAGTGCTTTCCGCTATGCGCAAGCGAGAGGCGTTGTCTGCATAAGCGTCGGTTATGTCTTCCGCAGCAATGCTGTTGCTTATCGCTTTGCCAAGCGTTAGAATGTAGTTGAAAAAAGTTCTGAACTCCGCTATGGGAATTTGCAGTGAAACATATCCGTTTCTGCGATTGTTAACCGAGCCGCCTTTCGCAACTGCTTTTTGTACAACCGTATCTATAACTTCTTCCGGCGTTGCGCTTTCAAGATTGATATTGCCGGTATAATTCACCATTCGCTCTTCCGGGTAGCTTTCCCCAACCATCGCATAATCAGCCAGACTTGCTGCTTGCGGAACCCTAAGCGCACCGCGAGATTTCATGCTTATGCCAGCGGCATCGCCAGCATAAAGAAACGATACATCTTCTACGGACTCCTGGCGAACTGTTTTGCTGCTCCCACAAGCAAAAAGCAAAAGAGCGACTGCCGATAATAAAACAATTTTAAGGTTCATTTCTCAGCTCCGTAGCCGCCTGTTCAGGAGGCGTTGTGTTGATGTAAATCCTCGTGCCAAGCTCAAACCCGGCGGGTCGTGTTAAACGAGGGGTTATGGCTATGTGCCAATGGAAAAAACGAACATCGCCGTCTGAATTTGGAACAGTTCTTACATAATAATTATAATCAGGATCGTTTAGCAGATTACGTATTTTTGCCAAAATCATTTTCAGCATACCTGCCAAATCCATCATCTGCTCTTCGTTTATTGTGCCGAACAATGCGGAATGCTTTAACGGGAAAATGCGCACTTCGTAAGGAGACCTTGATGCAAAAGGGCAAAAAGCTGCAAAGTGCTCGGTTATGGTTATTATTCTATCTCCTGCATCTCTCTCTTTTTTCAGCAAATCGCAAAAAATGCAAGTGCCAAAAGTGTTGAATGCACGGCGGGCATAAGACAATTCATCGGATATATGGGTAGCCAATACGTGCGTGGCTATTATCTGAGAATGCGGGTGCTCAAGGGAGGCTCCTGCAGAAACTCCGTAATTTTTGAATATATTTACCATTGCGATATTGGGATCTTCTGATAAAGAATTGAATCTTTCCTTATACGATTTTATCACTTCGTAAACTTCGGATTTTTCCATAAGTGCCAAGTTCGCATTGTGTTTTGGGCTCTCAATGACAACCTCTGCCGCACCATATCCTTGAGCGGACAGATGTATGCCGGCAACTCGAGTTCTAGGCAATGATGTACAAGGAATAACCGCCGGGCGGCTGACTGCGGCAAACTTATTGGGTATCACCCGCATTTTCCAATCGCTTCCCTCCTTTATCTCATAGGTATTAGGGTCGCACATATGCTCGTTGCCTTTGCAAAAAGGGCAATTAGAGCTATGCTCAGGCGGGGTGCTTCTGGTTTTGACAGTGGCATTATAGTCTTCAGGCCGCTTGGCACGCTCTGAGGATATTATAACCCATTCTCCATTTATAACATTTTGGCGATATTCAGACACTACATTAAATTAGAAAATGTTTGAACCGCGATTTCTATATTTCCCCCCATGTTTCCACTTTTGGCTTTGCCCATAGCCTATATGCTAGGCTCCATCCCGAGTGCGGTTTGGGTTGCGAAAATTTACAAAGGCATAGATATTCGCGAACATGGAAGCAAAAACGCCGGGCTCACAAATGTATTCAGAGTTCTGGGATGGAAACCTGCAATTCCGGTTATTCTGGTTGATTTGTCCAAAGGTTTTTTTGCGGTTTTTATCGCTAAAATGCTGAACGATTCTCAAGTTTACGAATGGTTGCCGATTGCAGCCGGTTTGCTTGCGATTTTTGGGCATAGCTTCACCTGTTTGGCCGGGTTTAGAGGGGGGAAAGGCGTTTTGACCGCTCTCGGCGTGTTCCTTGCGCTGCAACCTGCGCTCGCTCTCACTTGCTTTGCGTTCTGGGGCATTCTGTTCGCTATAACAAAATATGTTTCCGTTGCAAGCATTGGAGCTTGCGTTATGCTGGCTACGCTGGCTACGCTGGGCTTTGTTTCGGATATTTTACCTGTTTATAATTTAGATATCTACATTCTAATTCTGTCTTGGCTGGTATCGGTTTTTGTTATTGTTAAACATAAAGCTAATATGGTCAGGCTGTGGAACGGCACGGAAAACGGATTTGGAAAAAAGAGGAAAATATGATTGATGAATTGCACGAAGAATGCGGAGTGATGGGTATCTTCAATGGAGAGAACATCGTAAGGAATTTAGCCACGGGGCTTTATTCTCTGCAGCACAGAGGTCAAGAAAGCGCAGGCATTGCCGCTACCGATGGCGAAAAAGTGCGAGTCACCAAAAGTATGGGTTTGGTTTCAGACCTTGTGGAAGAAGGCAGGCTGGAAAGCATTGCCGATAACTGCTTTGCCGCCATAGGGCACGTTCGCTACAGCACCACAGGCTCTCGTACGCTTGCAAATGCGCAACCGATGCTCGTGTCCTGCAAGTGGGGTTTTCTTGCGGTAGCGCACAACGGCAACGTAACAAATGCGCACATTCTTCGCGCAGAGATGGAAGCCGATGGGCATATTTTCCAAAGCACTTCGGACTCGGAAGTTCTTCTGCACGAGATTTCCAGAACCAAAGCCGATTCATTGAAAGATGCTATTCGCATCGCTGTGCAAAAGTTTAAAGGCAGTTTCTGCTTAATCTTTTTAACTATTGATTCCATGTATGTAGTCAGAGACGGATTGGGATTCCGCCCGCTTTGCTTTGGCAAGAGAAACAATTCCTGGGTTTTTGCAAGCGAGTCTTGCGCATTTGATTTATTGGGCGTGGATTATGTTAGAGATATTCAGCCTGGAGAATTCTTGTCCGTAACCAAAAATGGCATGGAATCCGAGCATTTGATTAAAAAGGGAAGAAAAGCGTTTTGCATATTTGAGTATGTTTATTTTGCTCGGCCAGATAGCAAAATTTTCGAGCAGAGCGCAGACAAGGTTCGCCGCAAAATGGGAAAGAAGCTGGCAGAAGAGAGCCCGGTTGAGGCAGACATAGTTATCCCTTGCCCGGACAGCTCAACAACAGCCGCTCTGGGTTATTCCCAAGCGAGCGGAATTCGCTTTGAAATAGGGCTTTTGAGAAATCATTATGTTGGCAGAACTTTTATAGATCCTTCTCAGAACGTTAGAGAGCAAAAGGTAAAACTGAAATTCAACACCATAAACGGCGTGCTGAAAGACAAAAGGGTATGTTTGGTTGATGATTCCATTGTGCGAGGAACGACTTTGAAAATTATTTGCAAAATGCTGAGAGAAGCCGGTGCAAAAGAAGTTCACATTCGCATTGCAAGCCCTCCCGTTAGATTCCCATGCTATTTTGGAATGGATTTCCCTAGCCCTTCGGAATTGGCTGCGAACACTTTGGCTCCGGCAGAGATTGCGAAAATGCTGGGCGTTGAGAGCCTTGGCCATTTGAGCGTTGAAGGAATGCGAGAATGCACAGGCGCGCCGGAAAATTTTTGCGGAGCGTGTTTTGACGGTTCTTATCCTGAAGAGTACAGCAAAACGACTAAAACCAGATGCGGGGAAGCGATATGATAGGTATTCCAACGCCAGAAATAAGACTGGCAATACTTTTTGCCAGCACTTTTTCTATCTTGCTTTTTGCAACGATAGTAGCGATTATGCATTCGCTCGGCAATATGACCAATTATCTAAAGCGAATGGAATTTATCATTGAAAAAGAAATAAAACTGCGCCATAACCAGCAAGTTACCTATTACAAGCAGCAGAAGCAGAAAGCCATAATTCAGCAGGAGCGAGAGAATAGGCACAAGATTCTATTGGAAATTCCATTGGTGCGCAATGCGGACCAGAAGAGGAAGGAGAGGTTGTAATCTTCTTTTTTCTAAATTAATCTCGATTATGAAAAAGTGGTTATACACTGCAATATTATTATTGCTCGTTCCGGTTTTCTACGGTTGCAAAGAAACCGCCGATAGCGGAAAACAACCCGACGAACCATTAAAGTACGCTTACGCTTCTTATCGCGATATTCCAGACATAACGCCGCAGGAGATTGAAGCTATTGAAAGCTTGCGGGCGCGGCGCAACAGCTTTGCCTACATAGCACTGCCAAGCACCGAAGCATTCCGTGATGAAAAAGGTCAAATGAAAGGATGGTCGGTCCTGTTTTGCCAATGGCTTACCGAACTGTTAGGCATTGAATTTAAGCCCCAGTTTGCCACATCATGGAACAACTATTTGCCCACTCTTGCCACTTCCGCAGATTTCGCAGGCCAAATACCCGCAACGGAAGAAAGACTTAAAACTTACTTTATGACCACTGCTGTTGCCATGCAAACGATTCGCTCATACAGGATGGCAAATGCCCTGCCTGTTGCGTATATTGAATCCATGCGCCCGTTGCGATACGCATTCATAGAACATACCAGCTCCATAAATGAGGTTACATCCAGGCTTAAGCCAGGCAGCTATGAAACGGTGCTGCTTCAAAATAACGAAGAAGCTTGCCATAAGCTTCGCTCAGGAGAAATAGATGCCTTTTTCAATTCCAGCATGGCAGAATCCGATTTTGACGCTCACACAGACATCATTGCAACGAATTTCTTTCCCGTGGTATTCCTCCCCGTTTCTCTGGCAACGCAAAGGCTGGAACTGAAACCTGTTATCTCCGTTGTCCAAAAAGCGCTGGATGCCGGGGCTCTGCAATATCTGACCTCGCTATACAACCAGGGATACATGGAATATCAAAAACACAAGCTGTTTACGCTGCTCACGGAAGAAGAACGTTTATACATAAAAGAACACGATTCCATATTGTATGCAGCCGAATTTGATAATTATCCCGCCAGTTTTTACAACACTTATGATAAGGAATGGCAGGGCGTTTCCCACGATGTGCTGAATGAAGTAAACCTGCTCACGGGACTTTCCTTTAAACGAATCAATGATTCTACGAAAAATTTTTCCGAATTGCTTAGAATGGTAGAAGATGGAGATGCTGCGTTTCTCACAGAAATTATTCACATACCGGAACGGGAAGGCGTCTTTTTATGGCCGCAATTCACAACGATACCGGATTATTACGCTTTGATTTCAAAAAACAGCTATCCAAATATCAAAGCGAATGAAATTTTGCACACCAAGGTTGGATTGATAAAAAAATATGCTCATACGGCAATGTTCAGGAACTGGTTTCCCAACCATAAAGAAGCCATCGAATATGACAATGTTTTTGCAACCTTTGATGCTTTGACCCGCGATGAAGTTAAGATGGTCATGGGAAGCCAAAACCTGCTGCTGATGCTTACAAACTTCCTTGAGCTGACAGGTTATAAAGCCAATTTTACATTTGAGGCTTCGTATAATTCCACATTGGGCTTTAACAAAGATGAAGCCGTATTGTGCTCCATAATCGATAAGGCATCACGGTTTATAGATGTTGCAAAAATATCCCAAAAATGGGAAAATCAAACTTACGATTATCGGATGAAGCTGGCTGAGTTGCAGCGTCCGTGGCAGGTAGGCGTTGCTTATCTCGCAGCTTTTTCCTCAGTCCTCACATTGCTGCTTATAACGCTGATAATGCTATTCAGAAAAAACAAGAAACAACAACTCGAACGCAACGAGATGACTGAAAATTTAATCGCTGCCAAAAAACAGGCAGAGCAAAGCAATCAGGCAAAAACTGCGTTCCTCGCAAAGATGAGCCACGAAATACGTACTCCCATGAACGCAATCATAGGTATGTCCGAGATGGCTCTGCGCAAAAGCACGTCCAACGTTATACGAGAAGAGATTGTCTCCATTAAGCGAGCAGGCGCAAATCTGCTATCCATAATCAACGATATTTTAGATCTCTCAAAAATTGAAAGCGGAAAATTGGAAATTCTCCCTAAAGATTACCGCCTGTCGTCATTGCTCAACGACGTGACAAGCATTACCAAAGCGAAACTTGCAGATTCTAAAGTGCAGTTTAACCTGAAAATAGACAGCAATATGCCCAATGTGCTTTTTGGAGACGAAACTAGAATAAGGCAAATATTCCTGAATATTTTGAGCAACGCCGTGAAATTCACCAGCAACGGCGCCATCCAGCTCTCCATCAACGGAGAAATAAAAGACGACACCGTTGTTATAACCGCAAATATTGCAGATAGCGGCAAGGGAATAAGAGAAGAAGATTTGCCAAAACTGTTCGGGGACTTTGTTCAGGTGGACATTGCTTCCAACAGAGGAATTGAGGGCACCGGACTGGGACTGGCCATAACCAAGAATCTTGTAGAGGCAATGGGTGGCAAAATATCCGTAGAATCCGAATACGGCAAGGGCAGCATTTTTAAAATCACGCTGCCGCAAAAAATACTTTCCATGGAACCTACTATAATCGGAAATCCCGAAGAATCCGAAAATTTTACGATAAAATTCCATGCGCCAAAAGCCAGAATACTTATTGTTGACGACATAAGCGTAAACTTGAGCGTTGCAGAAGGTCTGCTCGCACCTTATAAAATGCAGATTGACACGGTCTTGAGCGGTCAGGAAGCAATTGACCTGGTTGCAGCGGCAGCCGTGGAAAATCGCCCTTACGATTTGGTGTTTATGGATCACATGATGCCGGATATGGACGGAGTTGAAGCTGCGAAATGCATTAGGGAGCAGGGATACGAATTGCCTATTATCGCATTGACCGCCAATGCCGTTTCGGGCGTAAAAGAAATGTTTTTGGCAAACGGATTTAACGATTTTTTATCAAAGCCTATTGACATGGCTAAATTGAATGCCATTTTGAATCGCTGGATTCCAGAAGAAAAACAGGTGGAAGCGGAAGAAGTATTCAAAAACGAGATAAGTTTGCAAACGCTTGCCGTATTCTACAACGACGGAATTGAAAAAATAGCGGAAATAAAAGAATGCCTGAAAAACAAGAACTATTCTCTATATACAATTCATGTTCACGCATTAAAGAGCGCTCTGGCAAACATAGGAGCCATGGATATTTCCGATGCCGCAAAAGCCCTGGAAAAAGGAGATCCGAAGTTCATAAAGGAACATACCGATAAATTCTTAACCGATCTTAAACAGCTTTTGGACAATATAAACGAGCGTCTTAAAAGCCGGAAAAGAATAGACGGCCTGAACACAGACGCTTTAATCAGATTAAAAGAAGCGCTCAAGTCTCTTAATTCGAGCGCCATTAACAGCGCCGTGGACGATTTGCGCGATTATGCGTTGACAGAAGACATTTTGCAAAACGTCCTGCTGGGCAATTATGAAGAATCCTTGGCAATGATAGATAAAATTTTACTAGATTATACAATATGAACTGTAAAGATAAAATGAAACTCAAATGGCTAAACAAAGATGCCTCTTATGACAAGCTTGTTTTAGCCGGCGATATTGGCGGAACCAATACCAACTTGGCACTGGTTGGCGTAAAAAGCGGAAAATTCACCATAGTGGTGGAAGCGGTTTTTCCTTCGCAGGAAATTACAGGCTTGATCGAGCCTATAAAAGAACTTCTTAGCGCTGCAAAAGGCGAGCGGGCAGATTTGGTTGCCAATCGCGGTTGCATATGCGCAGCTGGGCCTGTTGCTCAGAATTGCTGCAAACTCACAAATTTGAACTGGGATATTGACGGCAATGCGCTCTCAAAAGACGTTGGCGTTGAAATACTCATAATAAACGATTTCCTCGGCATAAGCTATGGCATTCCAACTCTGGACGTAAATAACCCTGAGCAAATTTTCGCATTCAAACATACGGATGGCTCAACGCCGTCGCCACGCAAAGCGACAAAAGCCGTTATTGGCCCGGGAACCGGCATGGGAGCGGGATTTTTAACCTGGAACGGCACGGATTACATTCCGAATTCTTCCGAAGGCGGACACTTGACCTTCGCTCCATTTGACGAAGAAAGCCAGGCGTTCAGAGATTATATGGAAAAACGGCTGGGCCAAGTCCCGGATGTTGAAGTTTTGGTTTCCGGAACGGGCATTCAAAATCTTTATGAATGCTGGAGAGATACAAAAGGCGTTCCGAAAAATGACGCTTGGGCTGAAATTGAAAATGCAAAGCCAACCGATAGGCCACGCCTCCTTTCCAAGCTCGCAGACTCCGACCCTGTGGCTGCCAATATGCTTCGCCTGTTCGTTAAAATGCTGGCCCGCTATGCCAGCGATATTTCCACATTGCTTTTGCCTTTTGGCGGTTTGTATTTGGCTGGCGGCGTTGCGCAAAAAGATTTGCGCTGGCTTGTTGGCGATGATTTGTTTATGAAATACTACGAGATGGCTTACAACAGAAATATAAAGCCGCTTTTGCAGCAAATGCCTGTTTATCTGATAAAGGATTATTCAATAAGCCTGTATGGCGCGGCAAATGCGTGCGTGCAGCTTACATCCTCATCTTAGTACCGCCGGTTTTCTTTTGCGGCATAAACGGATTGGTTGTTTGATTGTTTTTTTCTTCCGTTATGGCTTGCACTCCGGTAGCAACAGGCGTTTTAGCGTCTAAGCCTTCTATGACATGAATTTTTGTTCCGTCTGAAAGACCCAAATTAACCCGTTGATTTTGCAAAGAACCTTCATTGGACAATACCCACACACGGTTTCTGTTCTGGTTGCCACGCTTGCCTGAGCCACGTTTTTTTTCACTGAGCGGAGATTCTGAAGATTCAGCCTGTTTTGGAACAACATAGCCTGGGGTGTTTTCGTCTGGCTTGAACTGCAATGCTCGCATGGGAATGGTTAAAACCTGTATAGCCTCTTCAACTATTATATCGCAATTCGCTGTCATGCCTGGCAAAAGCTTTTGATCGGGGTTGCTCGCTCTTATCACCACGGTGTAAGTTACAACGTTTGACATTATATTCGGCGAAAGCCTCACCTCTTGGACCGTGCCTGAGAATTTATCGTTAGGGAATGCATCAACTGTAAACTCAACTCTTTGCCCCATTTTCACCTGCCCGATGTCTGCCTCGTCAACATCGGCTTTTACTTCCATTTGCGTCAAGTCGCGCGCAAGGGTGAACAGCGTTGGCGCAGAAAGAGAAGCCGCCACTGTTTGGCCGGCTTCAACGGCACGGTTCAGTACAATGCCGTCTATGGGGCTTCTTATTGTGCAGTTTGCCAAGTCCAGCAGCGCCTGATCCAAATTGCTTTTTGAATTTATCAAGCTGCTCTGCGCATTATTATATCTGTATTCCGCAGTTTCCAAATCTGTTGCCGCAACAACACCCCTCTTAAACAACTCGTAAATCCTGTTGTAATTGCTTTTTTGGTATTTAGCTTCGTTTTCTGCGGATCTGTAAGATGCTCTTGTTTGCTCAACCTTTGCTTTTGCCTTTAGCGGGTCTATTTCCAAGAGTATTTGACCCTTTTCCACATTTTGGTTGAAATCCGTGTGAATTTTGCTGACCGTGCCGGAAACCTCCGTGCCAATGTCCACCTGATCTATTGGTTGAAGGCGGCCTGTAGCTGTTATTGTTTGCACAATGTCGTCAAGGATTGGGTAAACAGTTTCCAAAGTCGAGTTTTTTTTTGAATTTTTCTGCTTATAGGTGTAAAATCCGCCGCCTGCAATGCAAAGAACCAGCAAAATAATGGATATTTTTATAAAAAACCTCATATTGAATGAATGTAGTAAAAAATTACTATATTGCCCTAATACTTCGGAGGTTCTTGTGAAAAAGATATTGCCAATGTTCTTGTGTGCGATGTTGTTTATATCGTGCGCATCTAAGAATGCCGCTATGGTAGATTCTACCTTAGCGGAAGCCAAAACCCTGCAACAGGTAGCCATAGCCAATGGCTTGGCAGCGTCTGCTTTGACAGATGCGCTTATAGCTGATGCGGAAAAGCAGAATAAAGACGGCCAAACTGAGGCTGCATTTCTTGCTGCGGATGAAGCTGTTTTGCAGTTTCAGCTCGCTTTGCAAAAGCAGGAGAACAAAAACATAGCCGATAGTTTGCAATCGGCAACGCAGTCTTTGGATAGTTATCGCAACTCGCATGAAGAACGCAAAAGCAAAGGTAGCAAATAAGGAGGTTTTATGAAAAAAGCAATTATAGTTCTAGCCTGTGCCACAAGCTTGTTTGCACAGTTTGCCCAAGCTCCTGTAGAAGTAGCGAGCATAGATAAGAAAATCTCTTGCCGAGCTGCTTTTGACGAGCTTAAAGCGCTCCCGCGCGATGCTGCCGCTGATCGCACTTATGCTATTCTAGAAGCGAGAATTCGCAAACTGGAAGCGGAGAAAGAGGAAAAGCGTCATGAAAAGCAGATAAACTCCTGCAATTTGGCAATTGAGCTTTTCAAAGCGCAGCTTGAAAAAGTTGCATTGAGCCAAAAGCTTGTGGATACTCAGAAAGAGATATCCCATGTAAAGGATTCTCTTATAGCTTCGTGGGCTGGCGATGTAAAGACTTTGGGTTCAAGCTTGGAGCGTTTGAGCACGGAGAGCCAGAAAGCTCTTTCGGAAAAGGATCAGTTGATAGCCAAGCAAAAAGCGGAAGCTGAGAAAAAGCTTGAAGCTTTGCAGAGCAAAACTATCAGCTATTACAAGGATGCCAGAGGTACAATTCTCTCTATGAGCGACATTCTGTTTGAAACCGCCAAAGCGGATTTGAAACCAGAGCTTAAGGAGAATCTTGCAGAAGTTGCCGGCATTTTGAAAACCTTGCTAACTGAATCCACGATTATTGTGGAAGGTCACACCGACAATGTTGGTGGGGATGCAGCCAATTTGAAGCTTAGCCAGAATAGATCTGCCGAGGTTGTGAAATATTTGACAGCAAGAGGCGTTGACAAAAAACGCTTGAAGTCTGTTGGTTATGGAAAAACAAAGCCTGTAGCGGATAATTCCACGGACGAAGGCAAGGCGAAGAATCGTCGCGTAGAATTGGTTATCAAAGACAAGTAATAGCAATTTTGTATATATTTCCTTCTGCTTGTTCAATGGAAAGCACTTTGTATCCGCTTTCCTGAACAGCACGGGGAACATTTTCCAGCGGTTCGCCAGCATTCAATAGCACTTCCAGAACCTCTCCTTTGGCAAGTTCATGCAGAGCGACTTTTGTTTTCACAAAAGTCATGGGGCATTGTTCGCCTGTTATATCTAGAGTTTTAATGCTCATGGGGTTAATATAGTAAGTGGTTTTTTGTATATTTACCATATGAAAGATATTTCTCATTACCTTTCTTTGCTTGGCGAATTCGCCAATAAATATGCTGAGCGATATGGCATTAGCCGTATTGGCATATTTGGTTCTGTGGCTAGAGGCGAACAGAAAAATGATAGTGATATAGACATTTATTATGAGGGAAAGCCGCATGGTTTAATGAGTTCCTTTGATTTGCATGGGGAGTTGGAAAAATTATTTGGCAGAAGAGTCGATTTGGTGAGAAGACATTCAAATATAAATAAATATTTGTTAGCTCGGATAAATAGAGAAGTAGTTTATGTTTGACAAGTCATTGGTTTTGGAATGTTTGTCAAAAATAGAAGAGACTATTTTGCATATACAAGAAAGAACTCAAAACATAAATACTGTAGAGGATTTTTTGAATACTCCAAATGGAGTTGATATGCTAGATGTTGCAGTTATCAGGTTGGAAGCGATTGGAGAGACAATAAAGAATATTGACAAGAATACAGAAGGTTTGTTATTGCAGAAATATACAGATATTCCTTGGAATAAAATAAAAAAAATGCGAGATATTATTGCTCATCATTATTTTGACGTAGATGAGGAAATTATTTTTGGCATCGTTAAAAACGATTTGGAAATATTATTAACAACGATTCGTAGTATGCGAGAAGATAGTTTGTTGAATGGCTAAAGTTAAATTTTATGCCCTTTTTAAGCTAAATTCGCTGTTTTTAATAAAAAGATGAAAAAAGGCGTACTTCTTCTTATAAAATAATGTATATTAATACCCGTAATGGCGAATTTTTGCGAAAATAAGTTTGGCGAGCTTGCGGTGCAAGCTTCTGTGGCTATTATTTGCCTTCCAAAATTCGCTCGTAAACGCCCGAATCAGCCTTTGTTTTTACAGGTGGCAAAAAATGTCTCCGAGCGCAAGGAAAGCGATTCTAGGGGCATAAAAAGCCTGTTAAAAGGCAAATTTACCCCCCCCCCCCCCCCAATTTATTCTAATTGTCAGAACGCCGATATCCACGATTTTTGGGATTTTATCGATTCTGGCTTTTTTGCAACAATTTTCCCTAAAATTAACAAGGAGGATACAATATGAATAGGATAATATCCATTCACGTCGCTGCTATTATAATGGCAGCATCATTAACATTCTTTTCCTGCTCTTCGGGCGGAGGCAGCAAAGAAGAAGACACGCCGTCTTCAAGCTCGGCAACGGTAGGAAACATCTTATCGTCTAGCTCGGTTGCAGTAAAAGTCCGCTCATCAAGCTCGGTTGAGCAAACAATCCCGTCAAGTTCATCTGAGCAAACAATTCCGTCCAGCTCGTCTGAGCAAATAACAATCCCGTCTAGCTCGTCTGTGCAAATAACAATCCCGTCCAGCTCGTCTGCGCAAATAATAATAACCCCGTCCAGCTCGTCTGTGCAAATAATAATCCCATCCAGCTCGTCTGCGCAAATAATAATAACCCCGTCCAGCTCGTCTGTGCAAATAATAATCCCATCCAGCTCATCTGTGCAAATCGCCTCATCAAGCTCGGTTGCAGGAACGCCTAGCAGTTCTTCGCTAAAGCTAAGCTCTTCTTCATTAGCTGGAAATATATGCGGAGTGTCTATTATCAGCAACGATAACTATTTCTGCCTTGATAACGTAGTTACGGCTAAATGCAATGGCGAAACATTTCCCTCAGGCAAATTCTGTGATGAAGGTCAGCTTTACAACAGGTGCGGAGGGGATGCTTACTACACAGATCGTCAATTCTGCTTAAATGGCGTAGTTACGTCTAAATGCGGTGGCTCAGGTGGCGAAACATATACCACAGCGCAAATGTGCCATTATGGTAAAGTAAAGGATTATTTCACCGATACTCGCAATAACGAAAAATACCCGATTGTAACCATAGGCACTCAAACCTGGATGGCAAAGAATTTGTATAACGCCAACGGCGGCATCAACACTATATGTTATGATAGAAGTTCTGCCAACTGCGCTAAATACGGCTACCTTTACACTTGGGAAGCGGCTAATACGTGCCCCTCTGGCTGGCGCTTGCCTAGCAATGCGGATTGGCAAACGCTGATAGATTATGTTGGAGCTTCTTCTGCTGGAACAAAACTAAAAGTAGCAAGCCCTGATTGGGATGGCACTGATGACTACGGCTTTGCAGCTCTTCCGAGCGGTTACCGCACTACCGCAGGCGATTTCGGCGGACTCGGCAACGACAGCTACTGGTGGACTGCTGATAAGGACCTTATTGAAGCCTGGTCCCGGTACATGGGCACTTACCGCAGCCAAGTAGGTGCTCCTGGCATAGCCAATATGTCTAACCAGTATTCAGTTCGTTGCGTGAAGTAAATGCAACGCACCATAGGGGCAGCAATTGCCCCTTGACAAAATGAAAAAATTTTCTATATTATATTAAATGAGTTTTATAAAAAACCAAAAAGCTCCTAGAACCGATGCTGATATATCCAGCTTCGTTTCTCGTTATTTTCATGGCAATGTTCGGGCTCAACTAGGCCGAATTATTACAGCCAAAGATGTTGAACGCAAGAGGAAAGAAGTCGCAAGCTATGTATTCTGACAATAAAGTAAATATATTTCAAAATCTTAAAAAATTATTTGACGAGGCGGAATTCTTGGAAAAAGAACTTGAAATAGAGTCTTCTGCTTATTTTCAACCATCTGTTAATGAGCTTCGTTATGCAGCTAGACATTTGCTGAATTATCTTGTAAACAATAAAGATGTTGATTACGAAGAATCAAAAGCACATATATTGAGAGCTATTTATGATGCTCGCGATATGTTGCTTTTATTATATTATGAAAAAATAAATGAATTTGAAAAGTTTTATAAATCAGTTTCAATATCAAACTCTATTGCAAATTGGGTACAGATTCGTGCTAGATTGAATAAAATTAAGATGCTGTCAGCAGACCCAGAATTTAAGAATAACAATAGAGAAGAGTTTGATAGAACATACAATGAGGTTAAAGACATATGGACTCTTATAGACGCAGCTATTCCAGAGTTGGATAAACAATTAAGTTTATCCAGAAAAAACAAAATAATTACCATAACATCAATGACAATCGCAATAATATCAGCAATTATAGCTTTTTTAAAATGAAATAGAAAGATTTGGTTGTATCGGATGGAGACAAATTCTCCATTATCACCTCATCCTGCTAATCTCAACGCTCCCGCCATTCCTCACCGGAGACGCTCCAACGCACAGCACAGTGTCTCCAATTCTTACCCCTGCCAAAACTTCAACCCTGTCAACAAGCCTCACTCCCAGATTAATGCGGGTAAGCTCAGCCTTGCCACCTTTGTATAAATACACGTTGCTGCCAAGCGCATCGCTTCCTATAGCTTCCGGCGGAACGGTCAAAGTCTCTTTGGGTGGCAATTCCAGCGCAAATTCCAGCGGAGCGCCTGGAACAAGTTCCTCAGGCTGGCCATTTATAGTCGCTCTTGCAAGCAAAGTTCTGGTTGAGCCGTCCAAAGCGCTTTCCAAAGCATCTACCTTCGCTTTGTACTTAATCGCATTTCGCACAAATTCCACTTCCATGCCAGGCTCCAAAACAGAAGCGTATTTGTCTGCAATGGAAAAATCTACCTTCAGCGGATATTTCTGAACAATTTTCACAATGGGGGCGCCAACGGAAATATGCTTGCCTATAGTCACTTTGCCTATGCCGAGCTTGCCATCAAAAGGCGCCAAAATCAAAGTTTTGAGCAAGTTTGCAGCGGCTTCCACAGAATCTGCCTCCGCAACCAGCATATCAGCCAAAGTTATTTCCCATTCCTGCGAAGAGATTGCACCCGATTCAAACAGCCGTTTTTTTCTATGCGCAGTGCTTCTGGCAAGCGAAAGTTTTGAATACGCTCTGGACATAACCGCCCTTAAATTAGCATCCTCAATTTTTACAAGAGATTCTCTGGCTCTTACGCTTTGCCCATCTTTAAAATAAACCGTCTGTATTTTCCCCGCCATTTCTGACTGAATATCAACTTCCTTAGCAGGCTGCAAAATGCCAACGCCCCTAACCGAACTCCTCAACTCCTCCGGAGCAGCAATAATAGCTTCAATTCTAACAGCCTGCGAGCCTCTCCCCCCTCCCCCCGACTGAGGCTGTTGCTCAGACTTGGAACAGGAAAGAAATAATAAACCAATTAAACTAATTAATGCCCCTATTGTCAGCCTCATTCTTATTGTTCCTGCTGTAACCAGTGTTTTGCCGTTCTATATTAACTTTGTTCTTTTGCGTATATATATCAAACACCTTTTCGGCATCCATGCCTGCAGTCATTGCAAGCGATAGCCAAAAGTGCAGTTGGTCAACAATTTCTATTTTTATGTTTTGCATATCCAGCTTGTCTTTGCTCCACCACTTCCAAAGCAATTCCTCGCCAAGCTCTCTGCTCTCGTCGTTTAAAGCTTCCAGATATTTGCGAAGCCATTGATTGACCTCAGTGTTTGAACCCAAAGGTTCCCCGCTTTGAACTTGCGCTCTTAGAGCCGCCATCGTTAGAACTTTGCCGTTTTTATCCCGCAAGTCCTGTTTTGAAAAAACATAATTGTTCAAAGTTTCCTGCAAGCGAAAAAGCTCTTCAAGTTTATCAGGCATTATAGATTAGCCTCCAGTATCTGCTGATATTTGCTTTGGGGATAAGCTGCCGTTAAGCTCTCTATTTCCTGTCCGTTCTTGAAGAATTTAACCGTGGGAATTGAGCTAACATCGAGTTCCACGGCAAGCTCCGGAACTTCGTCTATGTTTACTTTGGCCACAACCGCCTTGTCTTTGTACAAGTCGCTCAACTTATCGATTATCGGACCCAAAGCCATGCACGGACCGCACCACGGCGCCCAAAAATCCACCATAACAAGCTGGTTGGATTGGATTAGCTTTTTGAAGGAATCTTCTGTTAAATGAATGGCAGACATAATTTGCACCTCTGCGCATAATATAGAAAATGTTTTCTAAATTTAACTGCGAAATGCAGAATAATCAAAAATTTTCAGCGATCCATAACCGCAAGGCTTCTCATCAATATGAGATTTTGGAATGTTTTGAAGCAGGAATGGTTTTGGTAGGCTCGGAAGTCAAATCCATTAGAGCTGGGCATATAAGCCTTAGCGAATCTTGGGTTGATATTTCGGAAAACGGGGAGCTTTGGCTGGTAGGTGCGCACGTAAATGAATATTCGCAAGCGAACCAGTTTAATCACATACCTGCAAGGCGAAGAAAGCTTCTGGTTCACAGGCATGAGATAGAAAAAATGCAGAAAGCCGTTGAAATAAAAGGACTTACGCTTATTCCATTAAAGCTGTATTTCAAAAAGCGCAACGCCAAGCTTGAAATAGCAATCTGCCGAGGCAAAAAGCATCACGATAAAAGGCAGGATTTGATTGCAAAAGACGATGCAAGGAAGATTTTATCCTAGCAAAGCGTTAAGTATCCTCAAATAACTCCTATACCTCGCCTCAGAAATCAACCCTTTCTCAATTCGCTGCAACACGGCGCAGCCCGGTTCGCTCTGATGCTTGCAATCCTTGAACTTGCAATCAAAAAAATCATGCTCAAAAAATCCTGGAAAACAGCGAGCAAGCTCATCTGACGTTAAATCCATAATGCCAAGCGCGCGAATTCCCGGCGTATCTATAACTGCGCCGCCTTGCGGCAAATCCAAATACGAAGATGCTACGGTGGTATGCCGGCCCTTGCCATCTTTTTGCCTAACCTCGCTAACATTTTGCTCAGCGCCCGGCACCAGCAAATTTATCAGCGAAGATTTGCCCACTCCGCTCTGGCCGCTGAAAACGGAAATTTTGCCTTTAAGCATATTTTTTAATTCTTTTATACCCACGCCGCTCTCAGCGCTGGTCAAAATTGTATTGTCTGCCAATTTTATGAATTCCTGAATTTCGTCCGGGATTTTCTGCATTAAATCGCATTTGTTCAAAATCAGAATAAAAGGCAAGCTATTGAAATTTGCCGCTAGCAAAAAGCGGTCTGCAAAGCCAAAGTTGAAGGGTGGATTTTCCAGACTCATCACAATGGCAACCTGGTCTATGTTTGCAGCTTGAACAAGAACTTGATTTTCGCGAGTGCGTGGACCAGGTCTGCTCAAAATGCTTTTGCGCTGCTCCAAACCCAGAATGAAATTTTCACTTCCATTTTTGCCCACGCTCGCAAAATCGCCAACCGCTGGGAAAACCTTTTGCTCGCTTATGGATTTTGCCAAGTAAAACGCTTTTATCTCCTTGCCGCTTCGCAAGCGAAGCTGGCAACTTCGCCTGTGCACGGAAAGCACAAGCGCAATTTCCGTTTTTTCAAACGGAATGCTTTCGTCAATGGGTTTTATCTTTTTTCTTTTGGCTTCCGGTTTGCATTCCCGGCTCCACCGCTCTTTCAATGGACGCTCGTCTAAAATACCGCTTTGCATCTGGTGCATGGCATTGCCACGTTTTTCTCGCCATTGCCGGCGGTAAACCGTCATATTGCCTCTTTCATCTTCTTTACATATTCGCCAACAGATTTTTTTTCTGCAATTATTTTTACAATTGCGCTACCCACAATTACGCCGTCCGCTATTTTGGAAATTTGCGAGGCTTGCTCCGGAGTGTTTATTCCAAAACCTACCGCTATGGGAACTTTCGCTGTTTCTCTCGCTATATTTATTATGGATTTCAAATCGGTTTTTATTTCGCTGCGCATTCCCGTTACTCCCAGCGAAGATACCACATACAAATATCCTTCGGCAACTGCGGCAATTTTTCTGATTCTGGCTTCCGAAGTCGGAGCTACCAAAGGTATCAAGTCTATGCCGTGCCTGTTTGGAATTTCCGCTTGCTCTTCAAAAGGCAAATCCGGGATAATTATTCCGTCAACGCCTGTTTCTTTGCATTTTGCAAAAAAGGCATCGTAGCCATATTTGAGAACTGGGTTTATATATGTTAAAAAAACAAGGGGTATTTGAGATTTTTCCCTTATGCGCTTTACCATATCGAAAATTTTGCTTACAGTGGTTCCGCTCGCCAAGGCTCGCAAATTCGCTTCTTGAATCACCGGGCCCTCTGCGATTGGGTCAGAAAAAGGAATGCCAAGCTCTATGATGTCTGCGCCTGAGCGTTTCATTTCCAAAACAAATTTTTCCGTTGTTTCCAAATTCGGGTCGCCTGCCGTTACAAACGCTATAAACGCTTTGCCTTTTTTGAATGCATCTGAAATTTTACTCATGCAAATTCACTCCTCTATATCTGGCAATTGCCGCAACATCCTTGTCGCCACGCCCGGAAAGGCAAATGATAATGTTTTCTTTTTTAGGCAAATCATGAGCGATTTTCATTGCATAGGAAACTGCATGAGCGCTCTCTATGGCCGGGATAATTCCCTCCATGCGAGACAAATATTCAAAAGCGCAAACCGCTTCTTCGTCTGTGACCGGAACGTATTCCGCTCTGCCTATATCGTGCAGATGAGCGTGTTCAGGGCCAATGCCAGGATAATCCAAACCTGCGGAAATTGAGTACACAGGAGCGATTTGCCCATCGCTGTTCTGGCAAAAATAAGATTTCATCCCATGGAAAATTCCAAGCGTTCCTTTTGCTATGGTAGCGGCGTGCTTTTCCGTTTCAATGCCAAGCCCGGCCGCTTCGCAGCCGATTAACCGCACAGATTTATCAGGCAAAAAATGGTGAAAAGTTCCCATTGCATTTGAGCCTCCGCCCACGCAAGCTATCACGGCGACTGGCAATCTTCCTTCTTTTTCCAAAATCTGCTCTCTCGCTTCTCGGCTAATCACAGATTGAAAATCTCTTACAATCATCGGGAATGGATGAGGACCCATAACCGAGCCAAGCGCATAATGCGTATCTGCAACTCTGGAAACCCATTCTCGCATGGTTTCGTTCACAGCGTCTTTCAAAGTCTGGGTTCCGCTTGTGACAACATTTACTTTTGCTCCCAATAGCTCCATTCTATACACATTGAGCTTTTGACGCTCCGTATCTTCTTTGCCCATGAAAATTTCGCATTCCATGCCAAGCAAAGCGGCGGCAGTGGCACACGCAACGCCGTGCTGCCCTGCGCCGGTTTCTGCGATAACCCTTGTTTTGCCCATTTTCTTTGCGAGCAAAACCTGTCCAAGAACGTTGTTTATTTTATGCGAGCCCGTGTGGTTCAAATCTTCACGTTTCAGGTAAATCTTTGCACCGCCCAGGTCGCGGGTCATTTTTTCGGCATAATAAAGCAGAGATGGTCTTCCGGCGTAGCTGTTCAAAAGATATGCAAGTTCCATATTGAAATCGTTATCGCTTTTGTAATGCAAATACGCTTGCTCAAGATGTTGAATCTCGTTCATCAATGTTTCTGGTATGTACTGACCGCCATGAATGCCAAATCTGCCGTTAAACATATATTACCAATTCTCGCCCAAAAGCTCAAAGTATGCCTGTGGGTGCAAGCACGCTGGGCACATTTTCGGAGCTTCTTCGGCTTCGTGCAGGTAGCCGCAGTTCAAGCAGCGCCAAGTCACTTTGCCGTCTTTCTTGAACACTTTGCCAGCGCTTAAATTGTTGTATAAATCACGGTAGCGTTTTTCGTGCTGTTTTTCCGCAATGGCAATGCGCTCAAAGCAGGTTGCTATGTCGCTAAAGCCTTCGTCTTTTGCAATCTGCGCAAATTTTGGATAAACATCTACCCATTCCTCTTTTTCGCCATCCGCTGCGGCTTTCAGGTTGTCCAGAGTTGTGGCAGTTGAGCCTGCTGGGTAAGTCGCCGTTATCTCAACGCCGCCGCCCTGCAAAAAGCTCCAAAAGCGTTTTGCGTGTTCTTTTTCCTGGTTTGCTGTTTCCTCAAAAATAGAGGCGATTTGCACTAATCCTTCTTTTCTGGCAGCGCCAGCCCAAAAAGTGTAGCGATTGCGAGCCTGCGATTCACCAGCAAACGCCGTTAGCAGATTTTTCTCAGTCTGCGTTCCTTTGATGTCTTTAGACATAGTTTATTCCTCCGAAAAGGTGTAATATAGAAAAAGCATTAGTTTCGCCACAACCTTGTGATACAGGGTTGCATTTACTATATTATTTGCATGAACATATTTCCAAAAATTACAATACTTCTTTTTTTAGCCGTTTTTGCGGCAAATGCTCAAGAATATCCTAACGAGAGAATATCGGTTTATTTGCATCCCGTTGCTCTTTTGGTTGGTCTTGACGCTAAAATACCTATGATTTATTCAACTGTTGAAGTTCCGTTCAGCTTATACAATGCATTAATCGTTAAACCCAGTTTATGGCTTAGCACAGATGATACTAACAAATTCTACAGAGTAGGCAGCGAGCTAGGGTTTCGCCATTATCTTGATGGAAGAGGCGAGGGCATGTATTTACAACCGCAAATAGGAGCTTTTTATCTATCTGTGAATAATATTGATTTTAGCTGGTTTGGAGAAGATGCTAGGGAAAAAAACAAAGAAAGTGCCATGTGGTATGATTTTATGGGCTACTTTGGCTATTCATATAAATTCGCCTACATAAGCATTTATTCCGATACCGGAATAGGCTATAGCTGCATTGCAGGAGACTGCTCGCTAGTGTTTGATGCCAATTTCGGCATAGGCTTTGCGTTTTAATGCAATGTTATAAAATTAAACAACAACGCATTCTGCTCCGGCGTTCCAACCGTGATTCTCACCCACTCCGGCATTCCAAAGCTCTTTAAATGCCGCACAACAATGCCCTTGCTTTCCAAATGCGCCACGAATTCCGCAGCTTTTTTGCCGATTTTCACGCACACAAAATTTGCACCGGAAGGCAAAACTTCAAAACCCAAGACTTCCAGGCCAAAAGTTAAATCATTGCGCTCGGCTTCATTCATTTTCAAAGTCTCTTCTACAAAAGCAACGTCGTCAAGAGCGGCTGCCGCTGCCATTTGCGCAGGATAATTAGTGTTGAACGGAGGCTTTATTTTTTTGAGAGCTGCTATTATCCGCTCGGAAGCTATTGCATAGCCAACTCTCAAACCCGCTAAACCATACAGTTTGCTGAAAGTGCGAGTGCATAAAAGATTTTGGAACTGCTTTATCCATTTATTCAAAGGCGGTTCGCTTTCGCCTGTGAATTCCCAGTAAGCCATGTCCAGGACAATTAGAATGTCGCTGGGGATTTTTTTCAAAAAAGCAAAAATCTTTTTGCTTGAATAATAAGTTCCAGTTGGATTGTTCGGATTGCAGATAAAAATAATCTTCGCCGATTTGGAAATTTCAAGCGGATAGCAAAAATTTTTGAGAGGTAACGCTTTATATTTTGCGCCGGCAAGTCTGGTCACAGTTGAATAAACCGAAAATGTAGAATCTGCACCCAGAGCCAAGTCCCCTTTGTTCAAATAAGCTCTAGCCGCCAAATCCAGAATCTCGTCCGAGCCATTGCCTGTAATTAAATTTTCCTCTTTTATTTTCCACTTTGCCGCAAGTTTTTTCGCAAGCTCAGGCGCGGTTCCTCTCGGATATAAGTGCAATTTTTCATTGCATTTTTTGTATGCAGCCATTGCCATAGGGCTTGCACCAAGAGGATTTTCGTTGGAAGCGAGTTTAATGATGCGCTTGAGGTTATATTTTTCCTTGATTTCATCAATGGATTTGCCAGGAACATAATCCTGAATGCAGTCCAATTCTTTGCGAGGCGTTAACATTTCAGAGAAGATAGAAATATAATAGGTCTAGAATGTCATTTCCAAGCAGATAAGAAATAGGCGCAGCGAGCCCTAAAAATGGGCCAAAGGGCAAAGGCGATTTCATGTCTTTTTTGGTCAAAAGTCTGTATGGAACAGTTACTGCAAGAGCGAGCAAAGCTCCTATTATAAGAGATATGCCAGCAAGCTCCGCTCCCATAATCGCGCCAAAACCGGCAAGGAGTTTTACATCGCCAAAACCCATAGCTTCCTTCTTCAAAATTTTTGAGCAGATAAAAGAAAACAAAAACAACCCGCCGCCGCACACCGCAATGCCTATCAAAGAATTTAGCCAACCTATGGACCAAAAAGACACGGTAAAGCCAAACGCTATTCCTCCGATTGTGATTGTGTCTGGCAAAAGCAGATACTTAAAATCTATGGCGAAAATTGGAATCAGAGTGACTATCAGCCAAAATAAAATTATGCATTTTATAAAATCTCCATCTGCCAAAACTGCGGAAAGAAATCCAAGCATCATCCCCAAAAATTCAACTATGGGATATTTTATGGAAATAGACTCTTTGCAGTTTGCGCAGCGCCCTCCTAAAATCAGCCATCCCAGAATTGGAACATTATGCCAAATCGCAATTTTGTGCTTGCAGTTTGGACAATGCGAACCTGGCTTTACAAGAGACAACTCGCGCGGCATTCTATATATGAGCACATTGAAGAAACTGCCGAAGCACGCTCCCAAAACAGCGAACAATGCCCACAGAAAAATCGCAGGAATATCCACTGTTACACAAATTCCTCAGTTTTGGCTTTGCTTTCCTTTTTCTCGGCAAAATCTTCTTCTTCAAGCAGAATCTTTTTCGCCTTGCTCCACAATTCGTCCAATGCTATTTCTTCGCGGCGTGTTTGCTCAAACAAATGAACCATTATGTCGCCTGCGTCCAGGACCGACCAGCGAGTTTGTTCCTTGTATTCTATGCTTGCAGGCTCGCCTCCGGCTTGCTTGTAGGCTTTTTGCAATTCGTTCAAAATAGCTTGCATTTGTGCACTGCTGTCGCAAGTGCCAACCAAATACCAGTCCACAATTCCAGAGATCTGCCGCAAATCCAAAAGCTCAACATTCTCTGCGCTAAGCTCGAACAAAACCTGCGCTCCGAGCTTCACGCTTGCAGGAAATCTTTTCATAATTCTCCTTTTTTTATTTTTAACACCTTTCTATAGTCCCTGCCCAAAAAAACAGTCGCGCCTATATCTCCACTCAATGTATCCAGCAAAACTATAAAATTTTTTGTGTCCAAAGCGGCTCTCAACTGGTTTTGACCACCCCAGTGAGGGTTGCGAATTGCCACAATCGTTTCTTCGTAATTATGCCAGCGAGGGTCGTTTTCCTTTAAAACATCAAAGCCTTTTGCCCGCAAAGCTTCCCTCGCCTGCTCTGCCGCTCCGGAAACTCCGCAACTGTTGTAAACCATTATTTGACCAGGCACGCTTTCCACAAAAGCCTCAGTCTTTGCGTCAAGCTCCTCGTCGCAAGCGATTAAAAGCAAATAGATAGTCGCTAACAGAAATCTCACTTGTAGAATTTAGTAAATTATCGGTCTAACGACCATGAAAATCAAAATCCCATTTCTATTTTTATTGCTCCTCTCATGCCAGGGGCCGTGGAGCTATTGGCCGGAAAATCCGGAAAATTATCGGGGAATATGGATTTATGCGTATATAATATCCGGACGTTCTGTGCAAAACGTGTGCTTAGATAAACTGCATGCGCTTGGAGAGACTCGCATGCAAGGGTTTGAGTTTTACGAATCTGCGGAGATTAAGGTATCCGGTTCTTTTAATGGGAAGGACACTTCGTTTTTTTTAATGCCAAATTCTGCCGGCTATGCAGAGAATCCCAACTGTTTTACAGGGCCAGGCGATTTGCTTGCTGATGCGGGCAAAAATTTCGAGCTGGAAGCGTCAATAACCTGGGATAGCGCTGGGATAATGAGCGTTAGCACTTTTAACTCAAAAACCTATATTCCGCAAAAGTTCAATATTTTAAGAGCTTACGATTTGGAAAAACAACCATTTGGTCCAAGAGATACGATTTTTTATTTGCCGCCGCCTATGGATTTGCAAGCCAATTATTTTGTTCCAGAATATAGCGATGATGTTGGCGGAGTTGTAGTTTCAATAGTTTATGGCAATGATATTTATTGGGGCGAGAATTCCATTGACAGGATTCTTGAGCAATTCAGAAAGCGCGATACGGCTGACCATGCTTTTTTTGGAGACAGGCAAATATTGTATGGCGGAATAAGAAATCAGCAGACAGGAAACATGAACAAGGTTATAGATAGCATTCCAGTTATGGGAATAAATATGCCGGCAATCGGAAAGGCAAGCGTGCTCTTTTATGCTGCCACTCCAGAATATTTTAAATTTGAAGAGACTTTTTTAGAAGGAGGCGATAGCCGCATATCGCCAGTTTACAACATTCAGGGAGGAGCTGGAATTTTCGCTGGAATGCTGGTCGATACTTTTCAGGTAAATTTCAAAACTCCGGACTCCGTTGCGACATTTCCATATTTTGAGTCTCAGGTAAAATATTGTTTACAAGCAAAAAGCAATCCCGGAGACGCATATGAAATCAGATTATATCACAGAGAATGTGTGAAAATTTGGGACAGGATAATTTGGCTTGATATTCTTTGCGGCTCAGAAGAGAAATGTAATGTTCCTATTCCCGATCAGTGGTCTTTGATTCCTCCAGACGCATTAAAGAATGTTCTCAAAACGCATGAAATAATCACCTGGTGCGAGCATAGGGATTTTCCAATAAATCAGTACCCTCTTTGCGGGTCCATGTTAGTTCGTTATTCAAAAACCGGTAAAATATCCCCAATTTTGGACCGCGAGGTAAAGAAATGGTGTGAAAAGCATCCGGACGATGAGGAGTGTTTAGTATGAAAAAGGTTTTTGCTTTGTCTGCAATTTTTTTGTTTTCCTGCACATCGGAAACAGAATCGCCTGAGAAAATTTTGGAGCAAGGGAAAAGTTCTTCCTCTGTTGCTGAGGAAATTAATATGAGCAGCAGCTCGTTTGAGCAGTCTGGCATATCCAGCAGTTCGAGCCCGCCAGAGCTATCAAGCAGTTCTGCTTCGCATATAATGGGCGGTTGCATGATTGGCAACGATTGCTATAGCGACAGCGAGATGGTAAACGATTGTTGGGGAACGCTTGTAGAGTCATGCTACAAAGGCCTCGGCCCAGACCCAAATGCTTATCCTGTTCCAGAGTTCACTTGCGAATGGGAACCCAATACCGTTATTTCCGGCGACAATGAAACCGAAGTAAAGGTAAATTTCACTGCTCCATCTGATGCGGTTTGCGATTCGCCAATTGCATGGACTCCTATTTGGGGCCCATTAAATCAGGAAAGGCAAGGCGAATATGTGTTTAGCGGAAAAATTACTCCAAAGTTTGGAGAGGTATTGGTTGCAGCATCCGGCGCTCGCGCTGCGATCGCTTGGCCGGCGATGCCATCTTCCGGCGAATTTGCAGAATTTACAAATTCCTATGCAACTATTGCTTGTTCCGGCAATGGCAAACCCAAAGGCCGCAGAGAAGTTCAATGCGCAGCATTGAAAATTACCAAAGCGCCAATGGCAGCATATACTGGCAAAATAGAGTTGAAAGGCTCTCACACCTATTCTTCCAGCAGTATTTATTACATAGGCGAAACTCCAGACTTTAATTCAACCGTAAGCGCAACTTCCAATCAGAATTATTGCGGAGAAGTGATATATGAAAAAACTGGAATAAAGACTTTGGCAGATGTAGATGCTGGCGCTAACAAAGTCAAAGTTGTTGCTGTGTGCGAAAGGTCTGGCCAAAGATTGGACTCAGCCTTCGCTACAGTTGTCCCAAACCCGACTTTGAGCGCATGCACCTGGAAAGATGACAAGACGATTTTGGCAAAAGGACAAGAAGCCACTCCATCAGCTTCTATTTCCAATGATTATGGTCGTTGCGGAAAAGTTTCATTCTCGAATGGTTTCCCAAAAATCTTGGCTGATAAAGATGTTGGTTCTATAAATGTGACGGCAAGCGCGGATTGCGGTGCTCCAGTAGGAACTATAACAAAATCTTGCCCTGTTTTAGAGGTTAAGAGTGCTATTTATGAACTGAAAAACACTGAAGGCAAAGTAACTCTTCCCAATGAAACTACGGTTATTGAAATGGATCTGCCTTCTAATTGGAAAACGGGCGGCACCGCTTCATTCTTCTGCCAAGTTACTAGAGATGGCGGCAATGGTTCTGTTAGAGGCACAATAGGCTCCGGATCATCTGCGGTTTCTATAACGGGCAACGATTATGCCAGTGCGCAAATTCCAGTGGAATGGACAATAAACAAGTATTCATTGCAGGTTAGTATAACTTGCGGAAACATTTGCATTTGCGGAGTTGGTTGGTAAAATTTCTATATTTCTGCAATGAATATATTAGTCACTGGTTGTTGTGGATTTATAGGCACAAATTTTGTGCGGCTTATTTTAAAAGAAAGGCCTGATTGGAATATTATCAATTTAGATGCCTTGACTTATGCGGGCAATCTTGAAAATTTGAAAGACATAGAACGCCATCCGCATTATGAATTTTTTAAAGGCAACATAACAAATGAAATGGATATTTGCGATGCCGGAAATACGCTCACCGGCAAACTCGATGCCATTGTGCATTTTGCGGCAGAATCGCATGTTGACAATTCTATAAATAATCCTGGCATATTCGTTCGCACTAATGTGGAAGGAACTTTGAAATTGCTCAAATATGCAAAGGAAAAAGATGTTAGATTTTTGCAGGTTAGCACAGACGAAGTTTACGGAACGCTCGGAGCAACAGGTCTCTTTACCGAAGATACCCCTCTCGCTCCGAACAGCCCATACAGCGCTTCAAAAGCAGGAGCGGATTTTCTGGTGCGTGCTTGGCATGAGACTTACAATCTGGATACCGTGATTACGCGTTGTTCAAACAATTACGGCCCATACCAGTTCCCGGAAAAGCTTATTCCGCTAGCTGTCACAAATCTTATGCAGGGCAAGAAAATTCCCGTGTATGGAAAGGGGCTCAACATCCGCGATTGGCTTCACGTGGAAGATCATTGCAGCGGAATTATGCTCGCTTTGGAAAAGGGCGTTGCCGGCAGAGTGTATAACATCGGCGGAAACAACGAGTGGAAAAACATTGACATAGCAAAAGAACTAGTTAAAATAATGGGCGTGGGCGAAGATCAAATTGAATTTGTGACAGACCGTCTTGGGCACGATTTGCGCTATGCGATAGATGCTACTCGCATTCGCAAAGAATTGGGCTGGGAACCGAAGTTCACTTTTGCAACAGGGCTTCCGGAAACCGTGAAATGGTATAAAGAACACGAGAATTGGTGGAAACCTATGAAAGAAAAATTGCAGGCAAAATGATGCGCATAGCCGTTTGCCTTTTTTTCGCGTTTCTGCTTGGGTGCGGGGAATGGGAAGGCGGCGCAGTTGGAAAAGTTTCCTGTTCATTTGGTACCTTTAATGATTTTTTGCCCGTTGGGCGCAGGCCTGTAAAAATGGCATCTGGCAACAATGGAAACAACATTTACATTTTAGACGAATCTTATTATGTGCATACATATAAAAGAGATAATTTATATGAGTGCGAATTTAATTTGGAATATTCCGATTATTTTACCGGTCTTCCAAAAGATGTTATTTCCAATGGAAGCACTTTTTATGTTCAAGACGGAGCGCGATTGAAATCATGGGATGATGTTGAGGTATGCGATGCCAGAGACGGTTTTTTTGCAATTTCCGGAAATGAGCTTGCAGTTGGGAGCAACTTTGGCATAGAAACCTGGAATATAAATTCCTGCGCAAAAACTACGCCTGTATCTTCTCAAAAAGTTTTGGCATTGGCCGCAACCGACAACGAATATTATGCAGCGGAAGATCTGAATTTGACAAGATACCCGAAAAACGGCACTCCTTACAGAAGCCCTGCCATATCTGATTTTTGCTCTATAGACAGAATTATTGCAAATAATTTTGGAGTTTATCTTTTAGACAAAAAATGCAGGAAAATAGGCGTTTACGAGCATCAGCCCATTTTGCGCAGAACGATAAGCTTGGATTCTCTTGGCGTAAGAGGCGCTTTGGATATAGCTTCGGCAGACTATCAGTATATTTTTATTTTGCACGAAAGAGGCGTTGAGAAGATTTCTACATTACCGCCATGAACATTCTTAAAGAACGCTTGCGAGGCTTAAATCTCGGCGGATGGTTTAGCCAAGTGGATTGCATTGAAGAAAAAGATCCGCAGGGTTTCCCTGGATTTTACAAACACGCAGAAACTTTTATTTCCGAGCGCGATTTGCAGAGAATAAAGAACTGGAATTTCAATCATGTTCGCTTGCCGGTTGATTATTTCAATTTTTTCAAAGGCGAAAATATGGAAGAAGACAAGCTCGCTTTTGAACTATTGGACAAAGCGATTGAAAAAATTTTAAGCACAGGCTTGGCTCTGATTCTGGATTTGCACAAATGCCCCGGGCACGATTTTCATCAGGGAACGTTAGGCGGAGCGCAACCCTTTTTTACCGACCCAAAGTGCAGAAGCGATGCGAAAAAAGTCTGGTCCGTGCTTGCGGAGCGTTATGGCGGCAAAAATGGAATTTTGCTTGAAATTCTGAATGAACCGGTTGCGCCAAGCGCAGAAGTTTGGAACGCCGTAAAAGACGAGCTTTTTTGGCATATAAGAAAAGCGGCTCCAAAAGCGCCGATTGTCGTTGGCTCGAATAAGTGGAACAATCCAGCTGAATTCAAAAATTTAACTCCGCTTGAAGACGATAATGTTTTGTACAGTTTCCATTCTTATCAGCCTGTAATTTTCACGCATCAGAATGCCGCTTGGATACCAGAACCATATTTTCATCAAAACCGCTCATGGCCAGGCACTTACGCTCCGCCGCAAAACGGGGAAATGTCGATTACGCTGCAAATAGAAGATGGCGCATGGGACAAAAATCGCTTGTATGGCACTATGGAAAACGCTTTGGAATTCAGAGCAAAATATAAGGTTCCGGTAGCGTGCAATGAGTTCGGAGTTTATGTGCAGGTTGAAAGGCAGAGCCAACTGGGCTGGCTGCGAGATTTCACATCTTTGCTGCGAGAGGCCGATGTTGGATTTTCTTACTGGAACTACAAAAATCTGGATTTTGGCATAGTCAGCATAGGGGAGAGTTTGCATAAAGACTTGCCGCAGTACAACAATGCGGAACGAATGGATTTGGAATTGGCGGGGATGTTTGCTTGAATTTTGGCGAGCTTGTAGTTGAGGCTGTCTAAAATTTTCTATATTATGGCAAATCACACAAAGGCGTGTGTTTTTCCTTATAAAGAGGGAGAACACGCGCTTTTTTTGTTTTGAGGATATGGATATGAAGAGAGTTTATGTTAACGAGAAATGGTGCCTGGGTTGCCATTTGTGCGAGTATTATTGCTCATTCGCCGAAACCAACGAAAAGGATATGGCCAGAGCGCTTAAAGACATTAAAATTAATCCAAGAATAAAGATTGAGGAAAAAGACGGCATAAGCTTTGCAGTTTCTTGCAGGCATTGCCGCGAGCCTTTATGCGTGAAGGGTTGCATCACTGGAGCCCTTTCCATTAAAGACGGAGTTATCACCATTAACAAAGACAAATGCGTTGGTTGCTACACCTGCATTCTGTGCTGCCCTTACGGAGCGATTTCTCCTTCGGAGAATGGCGCAGTGCAAAAGTGCGAGCTGTGCAAGGGGACTCCTGCGTGCGTAAAGGGTTGCCCAAACGAGGCTATAGTTTTTGAGGAGAGAGAAGCATGAAATACGTAATTATAGGCAATTCTACGGCAGCGGTTGGTGCTATTGAGGGCATTCGGCAGATTGACAGGCAAGGCGAGATTATCGCAATTTCCAGCGAGCCGCACCATACATATTCGCGCCCGCTTATTTCTTATCTTTTGCTTGGCAAAACTACGGAAGAGAAAATGAAGTATCGCGGCGATGATTTTTATGATAAAAATAATGTTAAGCTGATGAACGCTACGGTTGTGGAGATTAAGGGCAAAGAAGTGGTTTTGTCCGGTGGCGAGCGAGTTGCTTTTGACAAGCTTCTTGTTGCAACTGGTTCTTCGCCTGTTGTTCCTCCGTTTGAGGCTAAGGAAAAGTTCACATTCGCAAGCCTTGACGATGCGAAAAAACTGGAAAAAGTGCTGGATAAAAACAAGCGAGTTCTGATTGTCGGTGCCGGTCTTATTGGCCTTAAGTGCGCTGAAGGCATTTTGAAAAGAGTTGCCCATATCACGGTGATTGATCTTGCTCCGAGAATTTTGTCAAGCATTTTGGATGAGGACGGCGCAAAACTTGTTCAGAATCATCTTGAGGCTCAGGGGATTGAGTTCAAGCTTGGAACTGGTTTTGACAAGGATGCAAATTTTGATATTCTCGTTGTTGCGGTTGGCGTTCGCCCGAATACGGATCTTTTGAAGGACATTGCAAAGATTGAGCGTGGCATTGTTGTGAATACGAAGTCAGAAACCTCTGCTCCTGATATTTACGCTGCCGGCGATTGCACACAGTCTCCTCAGATTTTGCCCAATGCTTATATGCAGGGCGAGTGCGCCGGAGTGAACATGGCTGGCGGCGAGAAAGTTTTTGATAAGTCCATTCCGATGAATGCGATTGGGTTTTTCGGTTTGCATATTATCACTGCCGGCAGCTATGTTGGCGAAGTGTATTCCGAAGGCGATGTGCAGAGCGGCAATTACAAGCGTTTATTTTATAGCGACAACAAGCTGAACGGCTATATTCTAATAGGCAATGTTGAAAAAGCAGGCATTTACACAAGCTTGATTCGCGAGCGAACCGCTCTGGATTCCATAGACTTTGCGCTGGTGTGCGAAAAGCCTGGCCTTATGGCGTTTAAGAGAGAAGTGAGAAAGGAGAAGCTGGGTTAGATTTCGGGTCCGCCAAATCCGTTCGCTGACCCCTCATAACTCATAATCCAGTTCATTTTGCTTAAATTAACCGTGCTTGGATTTGTGCTGTATATCTCTTTGGTACGAGTCACTTTATTATATATTGCATTCCAGCCCTGTTGTGCGTTTATGTCAAATTCAAATAAAAATCCATATTCCGTTTCTGTGCCTTTAACAGTAACTCGCTGAGGAACATACAGGAAAAATACATATTCCGTTTCATTTTCATTTCTCTGTTGCAATTCGTAAGCCATATTGCCGCTTATCAAGTAAAAAGAAAATGCCTCTACTCCTTTTGCATTTGGAGGAGAAATTGATAAAGAATTTTTATATGGAGTTTGATGATATTCGCTGGGAATGGTTATAGAAAAGTCCAATGATCCTATGCCATCCTTTACGGTTCCGATATCTATATATTCATACCCTTTCGAACCATAAACTTCCAATCTAATAACTCCACTTCCGTTATATTTAGAATCGCCATCTAAATAAATCTGGAAACCAGTCACATCGGCAGCACCAGCATCTCCTCCATCCGAACAACCCAAGAAAGTAGTCAAAACAGAGGCAAAAAGGCCAATTGCGAGAAGATTTCTGATTTTCATAAAGAGGCTCCAGTTGAATTTAGGTAAAATATAGAAATTTTGTTCAGACTTGACAATCCAGCGAAAATTTTCTATATTATAACCATGCACAAAGGCGTGTGTTTTCCACCATTAAGGAGGAGAATACTCGCTTTTTTTATTTTAACGCAACGGAGACAAAAATGAAACAGATTTCGGCTCAGAACCTTGACTTCAAGGAACTCAACCAGATGGTTAGAACCGCCGCTGAAGACGTTTGCATAAACGAATGCTACGGGCAGCGATTCATAGGCAGCGCCATGAATGGAAAAACGCTCACCATCAACGGAACTCCTGGCAATGCTCTGGGAGCCTACCTTGACGGCGGAACCATTGAAGTCAATGGCAACGCTCAAGACGCTGTTGGCGATACCATGAACGACGGCAAAATAATTGTGCATGGCAATACAGGCGATGCGCTCGGTTACGCAATGCGAGGCGGAAGCATTTTTGTGCAGGGAAACTCCGGCTATAGAACCGGAATTCACATGAAAGAATACAAAGACCGAAAACCCGCTATTATCATTGGCGGTAAAGTCGGCAGCTTTTTGGGCGAATATCTTGCAGGCGGAATCATAGCTGTGCTAGGCTTGGACACTGATGAGGTTCCGGTTGGAAACTTTACGGGAACAGGCATGCACGGCGGAAAAATTTTTATCAGAACAAACAAGGAACTCGCAAACCTTCCGGAACAAGTTATTGCGGAGCTATGTTCTGCAGAAGAATTGAAAGAAGTTGAACCCTATGTTGAGGAGTTTGCGAAATATTTTAGCATGGATGCAGGCTCGCTTATGAAAGACAGGTTTTATATATTAAAACCAAATGCGAAAAATCCGTATAAGCAATTATATACGGCTCATTAAAAAGGAGGTTCAATGAGCGGCACCGTGCAAGAAGTTTTGGAATTCGTCAGAGAAAACGATGTAAAGTTTATTCGGCTTGGATTTTGCGATATATTCGGAACTCAAAAGAGCATCCAGATTATGACCGGCGAGTTGGAATACGCTTTTGAAAACGGAATCTCCTTTGACGCACATGCTATCATTGGCTTTCGAGATATTGTGCACTCAGATTTGCTGCTGTTTCCGGACCCCGCTACCATGGTTGTGCTACCTTGGAGACCTGGGCCAGGCAGAGTTATGCGTTTTTTCTGCGACATCAGAAATCCAGACGGCTCCGCTTTTTCCAAAGATTGCAGGTTTGTGCTGAAACAGGTTGTAGAGCGAGCGCAGAAATTAGGCTATAGCTGCAAAATGGGAGCGGAATGCGAATTCTATCTCTTTAAATTGGATGAGAATGGCAACCGTACAGTTCCGCTAGACAATGGCGGTTATCTGGATATAGCACCGCTAGACAAAGGGCAGGATATTCGCCGTGAAATATGCCTTACGCTTGAAGAAGTGGGAATACAGCCGGAGACTTCGCTTCACGAACATGGGCCTGGTCAAAACGAAGTGGGTTTCAAGTTCAGCGACGCCCTTGAATGCGCAGACAATTTGCAAACATTCAAAACAGTTGTGAAAACCATCGCTGCACGCAATGGCTTGGAAGCGAGTTTTAAGCCGAAACCCTTGAGCAAGGCTGCCGGCAATGCGTTGCATATAAATCTTTCGCTGACCAAAGACGGTGTTAATGTTTTCAAAAATGCAAAAGACGGGCATTCAAGCATTGCGGAAAGTTTTATCGCAGGGATTCTTGCCAAAACTCCGGAAATAACTCTGTTCTTGAATCCGATTGAAAATTCTTATGAACGCTTTGGCGAGTTTGAAGCTCCTAAATATGTATCCTGGTCTCATCAAAATCGCTCGCAGCTAGTTAGAATTCCAGAAGCAATTGCAGAAAAAGTCCGAATGGAACTGCGCTCTCCAGACACTGCGCTCAATCCTTACATAGCGTTTGCATTGATTCTTTCCGCAGGGCTTGACGGAATTGAGAGCAAAACGCCACTGCCGCCCGCCGTTGATGCGGATTTATACACAGCGGATGAAAGCATAACAAAGTCGCTGACTCCGCTTCCAGATTCTTTTGAAAAGTCTATATCTCTTGCAAAGGGCAGCGCTTTTGCAAAAAGCGTTCTCGGCGATGAATTGTTTGCACAATATGTTGGCAATGTTGCCGAGTGGGGACAGTGGATAGAGCTCTGATAGTTTCATGCCTTGAGAAGAACAAGATTTTCTTAGCAGACAATCTTCTTGCGGCTTCTATCAATCATATTATCGCTGTGCAGTCTTGCGGAGAGGCTCGGCGAACACTTTTGGAGCGTGATTTTGATTTGATAGTAATAGACGCTCCGCTCAGAGATGAGTCTGGCGAGGAGTTTGCCAGGCACATAGCTTCGAACAGCGCTGCGCAAGTTATTCTTGCGGTGAAGAGCGAATTTTTTGAAGCGATATCCGCAATTTGCGAAGACGATGGAGTCTTGACAATTTCAAAGCCTGTAAACAAAGCCGTTTTCTGGACAACGCTCAAATTAGCGATATCCGCTCAGCACAGATTGCAACGTATGTACAAAGAGAACAACCAGCTTAAGCAGAAGATTGAAGACATAAGAATTATAGACCGTGCAAAGTGCCTGCTGATTTCGCATTTAAGCCTGAGCGAAAAAGACGCTCACAAGTTTATAGAGAAACAGGCTATGGATATGCGAGTATCTAAGCGGGAAGTTTCTGAGAGCATTTTGAAGACTTATGAGGGGTGAACTCATGTTTCGGCTTTACACAAAATTCCTTTTAAACTTCCTTTTTGTCCCAAATTTACACCCCTTTGTAGCCCTCTTTGTCTTGCCAGCTATCCAATAAGGCTAATAAGGTAACTTTTGCCTATCTGCCTTATATCAACTCCCCGACCGCGCCAACAATGCTTGCCACAGAATCCTTGTTCATCTTGGAAAAAGCAAACCATCTTTTGCCCAAGTCTTTCAAAGAAGCTCCAATATGATACACGGCTTCGCCTTTGTCTATTATAAGAAATCGGTCGTGGCTTGGGGCAAACTGTTTTATTGCAAAATCGCCATATTGAGCATTGGCTTTTTGAACATCCAAATTTACTTGTCTACCAGTATTTTGGGAGAGAAGCAATGCTTTTACGCCCTTTTTCTTTTTTGCCAGATGCGTGAGGGTATTTTCGTCAATGTAATTGTCGATAAGCACTATGCTTTCTTTCGCTGAGCGGATAATTTTGGAGGCTAGCTCGTAGGCATCGAACACTTGTCCGTCAAAGAAAACGCCTTGAGAAGGAATAACATTAGCATCTAACGCTTTAAAAACCTTGTCAAATTTCTGGTCGGTTTCAAGCAGTTTTTGTTCCACTTTATCCAAACGGGAATAAACCAATTGATTGTTTTGCACTATTTTGCGTAATTGCACAAAAGCATTTATGATTTTAATGCTCACATTAATTGCCGTTTCGCTTCGCAAAACAGCCGAGAGCATAGCTACGCCCTGTTCGCTAAAAGCATAGGGTAGGTATTTGATGTTTTTTCCTCGCTTATTGTTCAAGGTCACAAATTGTGACCTTGAACTAGAGCCCATGTTTTGCGCTCCCAAATGACCAAATCGGTCGCAAACCGCAAGAATTTCTTCGGTTTCTTTTTCGGTTAGCTGAAACCGATATTCTTCTGGAAATCGTTCAATGTTTCTTTTAACTGCCTGATTAAGCACTTTTGTTTCCACATGATACATTTCTGCCAAATCTCCGTCTAGCATTACTTGTATGCCTCGAATAGTAAATATTCGATTTTCAATGTGCATTTGCGCTATTACAATCTCTTTGCCCATTTTTCCTCCTATAAATGAAATATCAACTCCCCAACCGCACTAACAATGCTTGCCACCGAATCCTTGTTCATTTTGGAAAAAGCAAACCATCTTTTGCCCAAATCTTTCAAAGAAGCCCCAATATGATACACGGCTTCGCCTTTGTCTATTATTAGAAATCGGTCGTGGCTTTGGGTAAACTGTTTTACAGCAAAATCACCATATTGAGCATTGGCTTTTTGAACATCCAAATTTACTTGTTTGCTTGTGTTTTTGGTGAGAAGCAATGCTTTTACGCCTTTTTTCTTTTTTGCCAGATGCGTGAGGGTGTTTTCGTCAATGTAATTGTCGATAAGCACTATGCTTTCTTTCGCTGAGCGGATAATTTTGGAGGCAAGCTCGTAGGCATCAAACACCTGTCCATCAAAGAAAACGCCTTCCAGTGGCGGCATAGATGATTTTACGAAAATCTCAATCTTCTTTTCCGTTTCGGAAACTCGGTTTTCCAAATGCTCAAAACGCTGATTTATGGCATAGCCACGCAAAAGATACTCTTTTAGCACTTTATTTGCCCAAATCCTAAATTGTGTGCCTCTTTGGGATTTTACACGGTAACCGACAGAAATAATTACATCTAGGTTGTAAAAATTAGTTGGCTTGGTAGAAAAATCGGAATTTCCGATTTTTCTTAGCGTATCTTCCTCTTTTAGCTCTTTTTCGGAATAAACATTCAAAATATGTTCGTTTATTGTTGAACGAGATTTTTCAAATAATTTAGACATGCTGTCTATTGTTAGCCAGACCGTTTCCGCTTCAAACCTTACATCTACCGAAATAGCTTCGTCTTCGGTTCTGAAAATAATAATTTCATTTGCCATAAAACTCCTATAAATGAAAAAACTCGCCCTTGCGAGGCGAGAGTGTTGCAAGCAAATATATAAATGATTTTCTATTTTGTCAAGGGTTGGACTTCATTTTGCAAACAAGTGTTTACATTTTACCTCAGCATTATACCATACATAAACGCTCATAGCAACACCTATTGCTACACTATGAGCGGAGTTTCGCTTTTCAGTCCTTCTAAGAGAACGGAAAACAAGATCTAGTAGGCTATCGAACCATTGTGTAGCCTGAAGGGCAAACACTTTGAATTGTCCCACTTAAGTTTGAACAAGTATATCCAAGAGAGCTAAGACGGCTAACGTCATAGCAAATAGAGGAACCGTAAACGCACCAATTACCATTGCGGTTATTAGCAACAGACTCACAAGTCGATAGAGTTGTGTAAAACTGTAACCCAGCGTTGTTGCAAATCGTTTGTGTTGTATTTACACAAGTAGTGCCAGATAGGCAATATCCATAACCAGCGGCTGACTGGCAACTCGACTCATTTGTATAAAAACTACCTCCATAGCTGTTACAAGTTGATTGTGTCCAATTATAACAAGCGCTACTGTAAAGACAATATCCAGAGGCATCAATATAAATACTGGAGCTGGAACTGCTGCTCGGACTGCTACTTGAGCTTGAGGCAACTGAGCTACTGCTCGGATAGCTACTTGAGCTTGAGGCAACTGAGCTGCTGCTCGGATAGCTATTTGAACTTATAGCAGGTGTAAACCAAACTGAACTACTGCTTATACGACTGCTTGAGCTCAGAATATTGTTCCACGCAGAACTGCTACTCCGTTGCGTACCATAAGGGCAATCATTGCTTAGCAATCCTCCGTAAGCACAAGACGTAAATGAGCCCGACAAGCATATTTGCTGCTCAACCAAAATACAGTAGCTGTATTTCCGCTTTCCGCTTGCTTCATCGCGAAGATCGTCAGGAATGGAGGTGCAGCCAAGGAATAAACCAAGAACCGAGGCGAATAGAAAAAACTTTTTTGTCATTGTTTGCTCTCCTTAAAAAAATATGACAATGGTTAAACCGCTTGCAAGCAAAGCCGACCCGACTATATAGCCATTATTGCGACTTTTCTCTGCTTTTACTGCTCGTTCGCCGTTTCTATCTTCCACAGCATTCGCTACAATTGCATTATTAAAAAAACCATAGATAAATCCTATTGCGCCGCCTGTTATAAGACTTATGGAAGCTGCTGTTTTAAGCGAGCTTCCGCCTGAACTGCTTCCTTTATTTTCTATTCCTGTATCGATGCTTACAACTTTGGAATCCGCATCGCTCTCGCTGCCTAAAAAGCTAAGCGCTTTTATTATGGCAGTCAAACTTGCATCCGCAGGTTTATCCTTGCTTTTTTCTATGGCAAAGTTCTTCAAATTGTTTATATCACTGGGCATTTCATTCCTCGGCACGCCTAATTTATTTGCCAAAATGCCTTTGCCCATTTCCATGCTCAAACCTGCAAGCGCAGACTTAATCTCTCCTGCGGATTCTGGAAACGCCTTTAAGCAGCCCACGGTTATACCCAAGTCGGTTCTTTTGTCGTCAGGGTCCGGTCCGGCGTTGAAAGGCGTTTTAGGAATTTTTGCCTGCGCTTTTGTTTTCACTACCGCAAGCGGCAAATCCTTTACGAAATTCATCATATCAAAGCCAGCCCTTTCCGAAAGGCTTGTAAATTCTTCCTGGCAGCTTTTGGAAAAACCCGATATAACAACGGGTGTTGGCGCTGGAGGCGCAGTTGAAGCGGAATCTATAGCCTGCACTACAGGAACTGGTTCTGGCTCAGGCTCGGAAGTTACAGGTTCTGGAGCAGGAGCCACAGGTTCGGGCACAGGCGGTGGTGGCGGCGGCGGCGGTGGCGGCGGTGCAGCTACTGGCGCAGGTGTTGGAACTGCTGGTGCGGTTGGCACAGGTGCTGACGGTGGAACCACGGGTTCAGGTACAGGCGGCGGCGGTGGCGGTGCTGGCGGTGCAGCTACAGGTGCAGGTTTCGGAACTGCCGGAGCTGGTACTGGAGCCTCCTGTGCAGGGCTTGCCTTTTTCATAGGTCGGGGACCCTGCGAAAAAGTTGTAGAAACGGAAAAGAGAATAATGCACAAAAATATGCATATTTTCATAGTTGATTTAAAGGGCTGACGAAATTCAGCCCCTCCACGAGCGAATTTTGCAGTAACTGTCATAGCTATTACTGAACTTAGTAAATAAGCCTACCGTTATTCACAACTTTACAGAAGATTTACCAAGAAAAACCCCAACAATTGTAATTTTTGCGTCATTTTTTGGCTATTTTCACTTTTTTATGCATTTTTTTGGAAAAAATATCCGTTTTTTCTGTCTAATAGACATGAAGCCGTAAAAATAGCTATATTACGGATACGGATGTCGTAATGCTCAAGGAGCGCATGGCTAAGATGCACAGAGAACTTTATGGTGACTACAAGGAGTTTACAGGAGTTAATATGACTATAGAGCAGATGTATAACACGAGCGTGCTCAAGAAGATTGATAAAGCTGAGGCTAAGGCTGAAGCTAGGATTGCGAAATTTGAGGCTAAGATCGAAGTCAAGGTTGCGAAGGCTGAGAAGCGTGCTTTTAGCCAAGGCTTAGTCCAAGCTGCTAAGGCTATGAAAGCTGCTGGTGAAGCTGTTAGCAAAATTATGAATTATACTGGGCTTTCTCGCCGTGAGATTATGGCTTTGTGATTTTTGTCATAATTTCAACCCGAACTTAAGCCTTTTCTGCATAAATTTCAAGGCAAATATAGAAATATTTTGCACAAATTTCGGGGCAAACTTGATTTTTTACCCATTTTTTAGCAATAATAGCAAAACTTACCGAATTTTCTACATTCTATCCATGCACTCAGATTTAGCTAAGAAAATTATGGACTTCTGCCTTGATGCGGGAGCAAGCTTTGCCGAGATTTACGAAGAAGAAACGAGAAAATCGTATCTGTCGCTGAAAGACAATGCTATAGAAGGCGCATCTGCTTCCATAATTTACGGAATTGGGATAAGAATGCTTTACGGAACGGAAGTTCTTTACGGCTTTACAAGCGACTCCTCGGAAGACGTGCTGCTCAGCATAGCCAAGAATTTGTCTTTGACTCGTGCGCAAACAGGCGAGCGAGCAAAGATGAGCGATTATTCGCCTATGCGCAGTTACACTTCTTTTTCCAAAGATTGTTTCAAAGACCCATGCATTTTGGGGCAATCGTATAAAAAGGATTTTTTGTTTGCGGCAAACTCCGCTGCCAGAATAAACTCGAAAATTGTGCAGTTGGAGGCCTCCATTGCAGACTCCGTGCAAAATATAAATATATGGAACAGCGAAGGTTTGCAAGTTTCCGATAACAGAGCGAGAACCAGATTTTCAGTGAACGTAACCGCTGGGGAAGGTTCGGAACGCACTTCATCTCACGAGGCTCCCGGAGCGCTTGGAGGTTTTGAATTTTTGGATGATTTGCCTATTAAGGAACTCTCTGCGTCTTGCGCAGAAAGAGCATTGAGAATGCTCTCTGCGCCTTATGTGAAAGGCGGCCAAATGCCGGTTATTATGGGCAATGCTTTTGGCGGAGTTATTTTCCACGAAGCTTGCGGACATCCGCTGGAAACGGAAGCGGTGCGCAGACAGGCGAGCCCGTTTTGCGGCAAGCTTGGCGAGCAAGTTGCGCAACCTGTGCTGACCGCCATTGACGATGGCACTTTGAGCGGAGTGTGGGGCAGCTTGGCGGTGGACGATGAAGGAATGCCAACGCAGAGAACGGTTCTGATTGAGAACGGAATTTTGAAAAACTTTTTGAGCGATAGAGTGGGCGCTAAGGAATTGAACTTGCCGTTGACTGGCAGTGCGAGAAGAGAATCTTACAAATACGCTCCGGTTAGCAGAATGCGAAACACGTTCATTGCGCCGGGAGATTCCGATTTGGAACAGATGATCGCTTCGGCTGACAATGGCCTTTACGCTGCGAAAATGGCTGGCGGCTCGGTTAATCCCGCTACCGGGGAGTTTAATTTTGCGGTTGAAGAAGGCTATGAGATTAAGAATGGCAAATTGGGCGATGCGGTCCGTGGAGCTACGCTTATAGGTCTTGGGCATGAGATTTTGCCGAAGATCAGCATGGTTGGAAATGATTTTGAGCTTGCAGCCGGCATGTGCGGAGCGAGTTCAGGGCACATTCCAGTTACTGTTGGTCAACCATCTATAAAAGTTGATTCCATTCTGGTAGGCGGCCGGTAGTTTTTCTATATTATAGCCTATGAAAAAAATCCTTTTCCAAGATACTAGTTTCCGCGATGGGTTCCAGTCTGTTTTTGGAGCCCGCGTATTGACAAAAGACTTTCTTCCCGCTCTTGAAGCGGCTGTGCATGCTGGAATTGAGCATTTTGAGGCTGGCGGAGGGGCTAGATACCAAGCTCCCTACCTTTACTGCAACGAAGATGCGTTTGACATGATGGATACCTTCCGCAAGACGGTTGGCCCGAAAATCCGCCTGCAAACCCTTGCCAGAGGCATAAACGTGGTTGCTATGGGCCCTCAGCCCAGAGATATGATAGACTTGCATGCCAAAATGTTCAAAAAACACGGCATGACCCGCATTCGCAACTTCGATGCCCTGAATGACGTTAATAATCTGATCTATTCCGGCCAGTGCATCACCGATGCAGGCTTGGAGCACGAGGTTGTGGTTACAATGATGGAGTTGCCCCGTGGTTGCAAAGGCGATGGTGCGCACGAAGCTGAATTTTATACTGAAACCCTGAAACAAATTATGGATGCGGGAGTTCCATATAGCAGCGTGTGCTTCAAAGACGCAAGCGGCACATCAAACCCTCGCAAAGTCTATAACACATTTAAACAGGCTCGCAAACTTCTCGGCGATAAAGTAGAGCTTCGCATACACTCGCACGATACCTGCGGTACAGGCATTGCACAATACGTTGCTGCCATAGAAGCCGGCGCAGACGGCGTTTGCTGCGGAAGAGCTCCTCTTAGCGGCGGCACGGCCCAGCCAGACTTGCTTTCCTTGTGGCACGCTTTGAAAGGCACTGATTTCACTCTGGATATAGATGTTGAAAAAATCATGGAAGCAAATCAAGTTTCCAAAGAATGCTTTAAAGAATACGAATTCCCGCCCGAAGCTTTGGCCATTGAGCCCGAAGTGATTTTCAGCCCAATGCCAGGCGGAGCCTTGACAGCAAACACGCTGATGATGCGCGACACAAAGACCTTCCACCTTTATCCGCAGGTTATCAAAAACATGGCGGAATGCGTGGCTCGTGGCGGCTTTGGCTCAAGCGTTACTCCGGTTTCGCAGTATTATTTCCAGCAGGCTTACGCCAACACTATTCAGGGACCATGGAAAAAAATGTCCGATGGATATGGCGATATGATTCTTGGCTATCTTGGAAAAACTCCAAGAGAACCGGATCCTGAGATTGTAAAAATTGCAAGCGAGCAGTTGAAGAAACCTGTGTTCAAAGGCAATCCTATGGACGTTCTGGAGCCAGGCATTCCAAAAGCGAAAAAAATTCTGGAAGACAATAAATTGCCAGTTACCGATGAGAATCTATTCATAATCGGAGCTTTTGCAACAAAAGGCGGCAACAAAGGCTTGGACTTCTTGCAGGGCAAGGCTAAAATTTCCGTTCCAAAAAAGAAGCCTGCAGCCCCAGCTACGGCAGCAGTACCTGTTCCTGCGGCGGCATCGGCCACTCCAACAACAGTTAACTACAACGTTGCCGTTGGCGGAAAGAATTTCAGCGTGCAAGTGAGCGGGTAAGTTTTAACCTATCATGCCCCAAGCGCTTCTGCTTCTTTTATTGCTTTCTTCCCTTGCTTTCGCAAGGGCTTCAGCAGTGATAACCCTTGAAATGCCCGTTGGCGCTCGCCAGCTTGGCATGGGCGAATCTGGCGTTGCTCTTGCCGACGATGGCAACACGCTCTACTACAACCCTGCAGGTCTGGCTTTTGGACCTTTGGCTAATGAATGGGAATTGTCCAGGAAAGGAGAGGGAACGCAATTCTATACGGCGTTTGCTGCACGGAATCGCAGAGGCTTTTTAACACGGAACGAGGTCTGGGCCGGCACTGTAAAAGGCATGCTGCATTTTGACGGGCAAGTTTGGCGGGAAGACTTAACGGTTCCTTTAGAAGGAAACGCAAAGCTCAGGGACGTTGTGCGAACATTTCTGGGCTCGGAGAGATCTCTTGATTCTATTTCCGGCGTGGTGCGCAATTACAACGGAGCAAAAACTCTAGGAGACGAAGAGCTTTTGGTTGAAGTGAAAATCCCATTTTCAGTGATGATTAAAGACACTGTTACTACGCTGCTTTATGAAATGCGCACAGAAAAGCTCTGGGTTGGAACAACAAAAGGATTGTTCCGCTTTGACGGCAAAGGGTTCAAAGACTTTGCGTCTGAGTTTGGAGAACGAAAAATCACAGCATTGGCAAATCAGGGCGCTACGCTTTGGATTGGAACGGACAACGGACTTTTCGCTTACAGAAACGGAGTATTTGAGCAAAGAGGCCTGGTTTTGCCTTCTCAAAAGATAAACTCCATTGCTTGGCACGAAATGCGCAAAGAGCTTTATGTTGGCGTTGAAGGAGCTGGCATTGCCAGATTGACCCCAAAGCAAAGCGATAAGGACAAGGATGCATGGGGCATATTCACGCTTCAAGACGGAATTATGGATTTAGCTCCGAAGGCTATAGCTATAGATAGTTCCGGGCATGTGTGGGCTGTGCACAAAGAAGGGCTTTCGCATTTCAATTTGAGAAGATGGGAGCAAATTCGCTTTGAGAACAACGAGGTTCACAGCATAACCGTTTCGGAAAAGGGAGCGATTTGGATTGGCACGGATAAAGGAGTGTGGAGTTATTTGCCGGAGTATGCAACTCCGAGCGGTCGCAAAAGCGAGACTGAGCAGAACAGGGGAGAAACGGAAAGCACTCAGGGCGAGTGGAATCATTATCACATGGGCAACGGGCTTTCCAGCAATACGGTTTGGAGGCTGCTTTCGCTGGGCAATGATTTGTGGCTGAGCACGGGAGCTGGCGTTGAGCGCTATCATGCGGCGCAGAATCAGGTTACATTTTTTTACGAAAAACTTTTGCCCGTTCTGAACATTCCCGATTTATATCATTTATTTGTGGGTTTAACCTGGCCGCTTGGCGACTGGGGAACCTGGGGTTTATTTGTCAACTTTATAAGTTTTGGCGAAACAGTTTCGTCTAGCGAAATAGACTTGGATCAAGTGACTACTTTCAACAGTTCTGAAACGGTTGTAGGTTTAAGCTATGGCACGAGGCTCAACAAAAATTGGGGTTTGGGTTTAAACTTTAAATTCTTCTATTCCGCATTGAGTTCCGGAGCGGCATTGAACGAGCCCGATGCCACAACGGCGAGTTATGCAATAGACGTGGGAATTTTGGGACGAAATTTGTTTGGCGTAAACGGTCTGAGATTCGGAGCGGTGCTTGCAAACATAGGCCCAAATGTTTATTATGTAGATAAATCCAATGACGATCCTATTCCTTTAACATGGCGGTTTGGCTTGTCTTACGATTTGCTCAAAATTCCAGATCATCGCATAACGCTGAATGCGGACTATAACAAAATGGTTATTTACGAAAATTCAAGGGGCGAGGCTCAGCCTTTTTATATATCTGCATGGAAAGCTTGGGTTAATCCAGAGACTGAGGAAGAGGATGACAAGGCCATTGACGTTTTTAGAAAGACTTTTCAGGAAGGCATAGTAAACTTAGGTGCAGAATATGTTTATGCTGGCACTGTAGCTTTGCGGGCAGGTTATCTTCACGATAAGGTAGGCAAAAGGCAGGAATTGGACATTGGTCTTGGCGTTATGCTTTCCGATATGCTTCAATTGGATATTGCGAGCGTTCAGAATGTGAGCAATTTGGACGGGGTTAGAGACGGCCAATTGAGGTTTGCCGGTCTGTTTAGGTTTTAGCTTCGCTATTCCTGTAAGCTCTATGATATGAATCTTTCTCCCTTCGTTTGTAATTTCTTTTCCTGTAATTTACGGCAAACCTAAATAATTTTTATATGCCTCCCCACAGAGGTTCTGCTTGCCAGTTAATGGGGAAGCCCATGGCTATTTTGTTTACATTGGGGTATTTCTGAAATAAATCATGCAAATCTTGTTTTAAAGTATTTTTAGGTTCAATTATATTTAATAAATAGAGCATAACAGAAAGAAAAAAGAATAGCTTGTCGTTTCTAATTCCTTTATTTGATAGCCAAATATTGCTTATAGATTTCGGGAACAATGGTTTAACGCTAAAAATTCGGTTCCATAATCTTGCATGATGAGCGGATAAATTGCGAATATAAACCAAGCTGTGTAACCATGATTCTAAAACAACATCTGGTAACGCAAATTCTTTTGCAAAATCTTTTTTTGCCTTATTTCGTTTCAGATTACTGTATATCTTTGAAATAGTTCCGAAAGAAAGAATCTCCAATGTTATAAAAGAGGGTGGAATTTCATTGGAGTATTTTAATTTGAATGAAATTATGAAATTTTCATCACTTCTTTCTATTTCCGCTTTTATCTTTGATAAAATATTTTTATGAGCTTTTTCATTTACGAATAATGGTTCGTCATTAAGCCAAAACAAAGTGTATTCTGTTGAAAAGATATAAGTCATTTTAGAGCGAATGCTTATTTCAATTCGTTCTAACTGCCCTAGAATAAGTTTGCGAAGCTCCTTATCAAATTCATACAAATTCCAAATATTCTCAAATTGAGTTTCCTTTTTGAATATTTTTTCTTGCTTATTTTCAAAAAATGAATACCAATATGAACTTAATCTGTAATAACCAACTTGCTTTAATAAGTTTATAACATTTTCTTCAACGGAAAAATTCATTCCTCGCGTTTTTAATAAACGAAACTGTTCACCGTAAGACAAAAATTGCCCGTCATATTCCATTTTTTGCATTGAAAGCCCTTAAAAAAAACACCCACCCTGAGAGCGCTGATCTGACGAGAAGCGGGGTGGGTATGTTATGAACAAATATAGAAAATTTTTACGCCTTGTCAAGGGTTGAGGCTCACTTTTATTGCTTTGCCTGCATTTTGCAAATAAGTGTTGACGTTTTTGACCTCACATCAACCCAGCAACCGCATTAACAATGCTTGCTACCGAATCTTTGTTCATTTTAGAAAAAGCAAACCACCTTTTCCCCAAATCTTTAAGCGATGCCCCGATATGATACACAGCTTCGCCTTTGTCTATTATCAGAAATCGGTCGTGGCTTGGGGTAAACTGCTTTACAGCAAAATCACCATATTGAGCATTGGCTTTTTGGACATCCAGATTTACTTGTTTGCTTGTGTTTTTGGTGAGCAATAATACTTTTACGCCTTTTTTCTTTTTTGCCAGATGCGTAAGAGTGCTTTCGTCAATGTAATTGTCGATAAGCACTATGCTTTCTTTCGCCGAGCGGATAATTTTGGAGGCGAGCTCGTAGGCATCAAATACCTGTCCGCCAAAGAAAACGCCTTGGGAGGGGATAACATTAGCATCTAACGCCTTAAAAACCTTGTCAAATTTCTGGTCTGTTTCAAGCTGTTTTTGTTCCATTTTGTCCAAACGGGAATAAACCAGCCGATTATCTTGAATAATTTTGCGCATAGCGACAAAAGCTCGCATTATAGCCACGTGTACTTTCGCTGACATTTCGCTTTTTAAAACGCCAGACAATCCAGCAATGCCTTGTTCTGTGAATACAAAGGGTAAGTATTTACGGTGTTTTCCGTGGCTACTTTTTGAGATCACAAATTGTGATCTTAAGGTCGCATTTTGCGACCTTAAGATTTCCAATTCAGATTCGGTAATTTGAAACATAAAATCGCCTGGAAACCGCTCAAGGTTTCTTTTTACTTGTTCATTTAAGCGCTTTGTTTCCACCTGATACATCTCCGCTAGATCACTATCTAGCATTACTTGTATGCCCCGAACAGTAAATATTCGGTTTTCAATGTGCATTTGCGATACTACAATCTCTTTGCTCATTTTTCCTCCTATAAATGAAAAAAACTCGCCCTTGCGAGGCGAGCGTGTTTCAAGCAAATATATAAAGGTTTTTCCGTTTTGTCAAGGGTTGAGGCTCACTTTTATTGTTTTGCCTTAATTTTGCAAACAAATGTTTACATCAACCCAGCAACCGCATTAACAATGCTTGCTACCGAATCCTTATTCATTTTAGAAAAAGCAAACCACCTTTTCCCCAAATCTTTTAGCGATGCCCCGATATGATACACAGCTTCGCCTTTGTCTATTATCAGAAATCGGTCGTGGCTTGGGGTAAACTGTTTTATAGCAAAATCACCGTATTGGGCATTGGCTTTTTGAACATCCAGATTCACTTGTTTGCTTGTGTTTTTGGTGAGCAATAATGCTTTTACGCCTTTTTTCTTTTTTGCAAGATGCGTAAGAGTGCTTTCGTCAATGTAATTGTCGATAAGCACTATGCTTTCTTTCGCCGAGCGGATAATTTTGGAGGCAAGCTCGTAAGCATCAAATACCTGTCCGTCAAAGAAAACGCCTTGGGAGGGGATAAGATGCGTATTTATTTGCAGGTCTATTTCGTTTACTTTATTTTTCAGAACTTCCATATTATCTTCAATGCGATTCATTCGATTATTTATAGAGTAGCCTTTCAATAAATAGTCTTTCAAAACTTTATTTGCCCAAATTCTAAACTGTGTACCACGTAGGGATTTTACACGATATCCAACAGAAATTATAACGTCAAGGTTGTAAAACTCAACGTTTATCGTTTGCGTTTTCCCTTTGATTGCACCGTGTGGAGTGGTTGTCGCAAATTTTGCGACAACCACTTTCTGGTCCAACTCGCCGTCTGAAAAAACATTATTGATATGTTTACCAATAGTTTTTACATCTCTGCCAAAAAGTGTTGCTATTTGCTGGCGGTTAAGCCAGACCGTCTCAGCTTCAAACCTAACATCTACCGAAATAGCTTCGTCTTCGGTTTTGAAAATAATAATTTCGTTTGCCATAAAACTCCTGTAAATGAAAAAACTCGCCCTTGCGAGGCGAGCGTGTTTCAAGCAAATATATAAAGGTTTTTCTGTTTTGTCAAGGGTTGGACTTCATTTTGCAAACAGATGTTTACATTTTTCTTGTATTTTTTTCTTCCATTAAATCCGTGCTAAGCGGTTATCCAGAAATTGCGATAAATAATCAATTATTTATGCTATGAATCTTTCTCCCTTCGTTTGTAATTTCTTTTCCTGTAATAAACGCATAATTGTCAGAATCCCGATTTAAGTGATTAAAGTTTTGCAGGATTATTTAGTAGAGACGCAATGCATTGCGCTCTACAGAGAAAAATCCTAAAAATTGATGTTTATATCGATAGAGTAGGTTACCTTAAATTTGCTCTACATTACTAATCCATCACGCAGCGAACAGAAAATAAGTAAGACTTTTCACTTCTACTCTCGGTAGCTGCATTAGAATTGTTGTTCATGGATATCGATACTGAACAGTCAGAACATAATGACACACCAGGTCCAACAAAATCTCCTAAGCTATAACTATCTGTGACGCTCCACCAGAAGCCGCGAGAGCCGATACTGTTAGCATAGTTGTTTGAACCGCCTGGCAAGGCTGAAAAACCGTAATTGTTAGTTCCATTTCCATTGGAATCCCAACCATTCGTTGCTTTTAGCTTCGTTCCCGCAACTGATTCTCCTCCGACATGATCAATTAAAGTTCTCCACTCTGTTTTGGTAGGCAAATGCCAACCGGACGGGCAAACCGTCTCAGCTGTTGCCCAATTGTACAAACGACCATAAGTAATGCAATTTGTAGGATTATTATTATAGCACTTACTGCCATCTACTTCGTAATTCAAATTCTCCGCCATCCAAGTTTGTGAACCTATTGATACAGTCTTGTATGATTGCCCCCCATAGCTAATTGAACCATATACTATGCCTCCTTCACATCTCAAATTCTCATTCGAAGCGTTATACCAGCTAGTGCCACACTTGGTTTGCACAACATGGAGTGAAAATCCTAATACGGAATAGCTATAGCATCTCAAATTCTCATTTGAAGCATCATACCAGCTAGTGCCGCACTTGGTTTCCAAAATATTGCTCTGGCATCTCAAATTCTCATTCAAAGCGTTATACCAGCTCGTGCCGCACTTGGTTTCTAAAATAATTTTCTGGCATCTAAAATTCGCATTTGAAGCATCATACCAGCTCACGCCGCACTTGGTTTCCACAATATTGCTCTGGCATCTCAAATTCGCATTTGAAGCATCATACCAGCTCACGCCGCACTTGGTTTCCAAAATATTGCTCTGGCATCTCAAATTCGCATTCGAAGCGTTATACCAGCTAGTGCCGCATTTGGTTTCAACAATATTGCTCTGGCATCTCAAATTCGCATTTGAAGCATCATACCACAAGTTCGTGCCGCACCTAGTTTCTATAACATTGCCCGTGCCGCATCTATACGAGCCAGTAATAGGTATATACCAATTATTGCCGCATCGGACTTCTGGAACCGTGTTGTCTTTGCATCTGGTATTTTCACTATAAACAGGAACCCAGTACTCACCGCACTTTGACTCCAAAACATCGCTCTGGCAGCTCAAATTCGCATTTGAAGCATCATACCAGCTCGTGCCGCACTTGGTTTCCAAAATATTGCTCTGGCATCTCAAATTCGCATTCGAAGCATCATACCAGCTCGTGCCGCACTTGGTTTCCAAAATATTGCTCTGGCATCTCAAATTCGCATTTGAAGCATCATACCAGCTCGTGCCGCACTTGGCTTCCACAATATTGCTCTGGCATCTCAAATTCGCATTCGAAGCATCATACCAGCTAGTGCCGCATTTGGTTTCTATGGCATTGTCAAAACAGCGTTTATTAGCAGGATCATATTCCACCGTTCCACCGCATTTATCATAAACCGTGCTATTGAAACAGAATTGAGTTTGAGGCTCGTACCAACCCCCGCCGCATTTTTTCTCAATTACCCCATAAGAACACTGCTCACTCGTAGGGACAAACGTTAAGCCATTGCATTTATCAACAATATAATTGCTATAGCAGAACTGGGTCGTTGAATCGTAAGGCTTGCTACCGCACATATCTAGACTGCTGCTGCTCTGCGGCTCCAAAGAACTACTGCTGCTCTGCGGCTCCAGAGAACTGCTGCTGCTCTGCGGCTCCGAAGAACTGCTGCTGCTTTGCAACTCCGAAGAACTGCTGCTGCTCTGCGGCTCCAGAGAACTGCTGCTGCTCTGCGGCTCCAAAGAACTGCTGCTGCTTTGCAACTCCGAAGAACTGCTACTGAAAGCCTCTAATGAACTACTCGAAATACTCTCCGTTAAGCTTGACGAGGATAAGTATCCTGCCGAACTGGAAGACAAGGTTTGCTCCGAAGAACCGGAATCCAGCAATGTCGATTGCAGGTCATCGCCGGAGCAGGAAAAAGTGAACGCCAAGGCGAAGAAAACGCCAACTGCGAGAAAAAATCGGTTGTTTTTCATAAAGAACTCCTATCTATAATAGGAATATACATTTTTTTCACAGGAATGTGACATTTTTTCTTAAAAAAACGATTTTAAGGCAAAATTTAGGTTCAAAGCCCGCGCTGTCCAAGTTACATTTGAACGGCAATGGCTATAGATTATGAGTTTTCGTCTTCCTATAGCAATGGCGAGTGTTGTCTTCCAGCGAAAAAAATATCAACGCAAGCTGAGATACTGACAGTTTATTTTCTTTCTGAGCGTAAATAAGTTGCTTCAAAGCTTCCTCTTTATAACTCGTAGAACTGTTCTCAAAACATATTAATTCTGGCTCCATCATTCCGTTTTCAGCCACGAACTCCCTGTAATCCGTATCTATTCCGCTATCTTCGACTATAAACGACACAATTATGCCTCGAGCTATGTTTAAAGCGGTCTCATGGGTTATAGCAGCCTCAGCTTCAAGCAATCTTTCATTCCTGCTGCCAAAAACATTAAAAGAATACCCATCTGTTTTATCAACAAAAGCAACATAAAACAATGCTGCCACCTTATGCCGATCAAGCTTGCTACTATCTTTTATGCCGGCAACCCTTCTAAATTTCTCCCGCTCGCTTTGGTATCTGCTATACGCATTTTCTTTGAAATTCTTATCATTTTCTTTTGCCTCTACTCTATACTGACGGAAAATAATTGTTTTGTCTATCTCAATTTTTGCAATATTTTCCCACAACTCGTCAAATTCTTTTTTGTCCATAAGTTAACTACCAATTCCCCTTGCAAGGACGCCACTTGACTTTTTTTATGTCTATTTCGTGGTTCAACGGTTTCAGCAATTCTTTTACCTGCAACTCCTTAGCCTCGTCAAAGCTGTCTGGATCATTGCCTACAATCTCAAAAATTTTCTGCGAAAGCGTTTTTCTTGCCATAATATGCTCCTTTTAAATGGATTTTAATAATATAGAAATTTAACCCTAAACCACCTGCCGCCAATCCGGTATTTCGTAGATGCCATCCACAGGTACCAGGGCTTTCCAGCCGCCTGCGCCGTCTGTATTATCCCAAGGAAGTTTGGGCACAACTATGCTATCGCTCCCAAAACAATATGGCGGCAAAATCTCTGCGTTGCGGTTTATTTGGTCTCTGGTGATAAAATGATCTGGATGCAAAAAGTTGCATATGTTCTTATCTTTTGGACCAACGGAAATTCGGTATGTAGTGACTCCATTCAAATCGCCTTCGCTTATGGTCTTTATATCTTGGTTTATTGATTTTTGCCAGCTTATCAAATATTTGTCTTTTTGCTCCGCTTCAATGCCTTGAGAAATCAGCCACTCTTCAAGCTCTGTCAAACTGGGCTTTTTATCAGCGAGAGAATCCATAGCCGGACGAAGCGCTGCGGAATATTTTCCAGACAATGCGATTTTCGTGAGTTCCTCGGTATCTTTATCTTTATTGCTTTTGTTGACCACAATATAAACGCCAAAACTTGCTATAATTGCCGTAACAAGTAAAATTGACGATACAATAATTATTACCAATTCTCCGCTAGTCATGCACAAAAGTTCCTATTCCGCTCTTTGTTAAAGAATTTATAAAATTTCCTTTTGCCAATTTAAACACAAGGACCGGCAATTTATGCTCTCTTGCCAGAGCTACAGCCGCCGTGTCCATAACGGCCAAATTCCTTTTAAGAATCTCTTCGTAGGTTATATCGTCAAATTTCACGGCATTTTTGTCTTTAATCGGGTCTGCAGAGTAAATTCCGTCAACTTTGGTGGCCTTCATCACAACATCGCACTCGCTTTCCACCGCTCTCAAAACAGCAGCGGTATCCGTTGTGAAAAACGGGTTGCCTGTACCAGCGGCAAAAAGAACAACAACGCCTTTTTCCATAAGTCTTATGGCTTTTCTGCGGTTAAATGAGTCGCAAAGCGGTTCCATTTTGACTGCGCTCATAACCTCGGCACGCTGCCCCTGTTTCTCAAGCGCATCTTGCATGGCAATGGCGTTCATAACGGTAGCGAGCATTCCCATGGCATCGCCAGCCGCACGGTTCATTCCCCCAGCGCTTGCCGAGACTCCCCTAACGAAGTTTCCACCCCCAATCACAAGCCCTATTTGAGCTCCGGCTTTAACCGAGTTTGCGATTTCAGCGGCAACCCACTCAATAGTTGAGCCATCTATTCCATGTCCGGAACCACCGGCCAAGGCTTCGCCGCTCAGCTTCAAAAGACATCTGCGAAATTTAAGCATAGCTAGATGGAATATAGCAATTTACTAATCGCTGAAATTTCTATATTACAACCCTATGAAAGTCCTTGGCAAAAATGACGAAAATTTGAATTTAATGGCATTAAACTTTGGGCCGAGCCACAATGCTACACACGGCTGTCTGCGTTACTTGACCGCTTTGGATGGCGAAACCATAGTGGCTTGCGTTGGTGAAATAGGATATTTGCACAGAGGATTTGAAAAAATGGCCGAACAGGGCACCTGGCAAATGGTGCTGCCATATACGGATCGTCTGAATTACTGCTCCGCAATGCTTAACAATATAGGCTACGCAAAAGCTGTGGAAAAAATGCTTGGCGTGGAAATTCCGGAAAGAGCAAAAGTTATCCGAGTTATCATAAGCGAATTGTCAAGAATTTTTGACCATTTTGTTTGCGTTGCTGCCGCTTGCGTGGACTTGGGCGCACTCAGCAATTTCTGGTATTTCTTTGACTCAAGAGAAGAAGGACTGGTGCTTTGGGAAAAACTAACAGGTGCAAGGCTTACCAATTCTTATGCCCGCATAGGCGGCTTGTACCGAGATACCTACGAAGGCTTTGAACAAGATGTTGTGAAACTCCTAAAAATGTGCGAAGAATCTCTGAGCGACGTCCACAAGCTCTTGGACGGCAATCGCATATTCCTGGACCGCACAACAAACATAGGCGCAATTACCGCAGAAAGAGCCTTGGCCTGGGGCTGGACAGGACCTTGCTTGCGAGCGACAGGCGCAGCATTGGATCTGCGCAAAGACGAACCCTATTACGATTACGAAACTTACGACTGGGAAGTTGTGACCGGAACCAAAGGCGATATTTACGACCGCTTGATGGTGAGGCTCGTGGAAAGCGAAGAATCAATTAAAATTGTAAGGCAGGCTTTGAGACGCTTGAAACCTGGCCCCGTAAACATAGACAATCCTAAAATCAGAGTTCCTGAGCGAGAAAAAGTTTACCAAGACATGGAATCTTTGATTGGCAATTTCAAAACGGTTGCGGAAGGCATTCGCGTTCCTGCCGGCGAACTTTACGATTCATCGGAAGCCGCAAACGGAGAACTCGGCTTTACGCTGGTTTCAGACGGAACAGGAAAACCTTGGCGGGTCAAGGTCAGGCCGCCATGCTTAACGCAGTTCGCAGCATTCCACGAACTAGTTGAAGGAGGCATGATAGCAGATTCCATAGCAGTGCTTTCTAGCATAAACATAATTGCCGGAGAACTCGACAGATGATGACTTTTGCCGAATACAATGCAAGGCTTTGCGACAAGGATTTGCTGGAGTATTTTCAATATCTGCTTATGGAGCGTATTGAAAATCCCAAGGATGAAACAGTCAAAGACACTATTGCGGAGTTGCAGGGCATAGTCATTCCAAACCGCTTGAGCGGCAAAACAGTAATAGAATTGCGCCAGCAAAACAAGCTTGCCGCAGACTTGGCGGAACAAGGCAAAATAGATGAGAGCGTCGCTTTGCTTCAGCGAATTTTGACTGTTTATTCGGAACATTATTCTGCATTTTATACGCTTGGCATAATATCTTTTGAGCAGGGAAATTTTTCCGAAGCTTTTGATTGTTTTAAACATGCTTTCGACAATAATAATTTTTTTGTTGACGCTCTTTTGAGAATTTTTGACTGCTCAATTTGCTTGGGAGATACAAGCGAAGTTAGCGAACTTTTGAACAAAGCTTTGGATTTGATACCAAACGATCCGGAACTTTTGGAAACAAAGCGCCATCTGGAGAACTGTACTTATCCAGAGCGTTTGGCAAAATATATCAAAGCACCAAAAGAAGGCGATCTGAAGCAGGAACTTTTAAAGCTAAAAGAAATGCTGGAAAGCGGTTATTCAAGCCAAGCGCTGGAAAAAATTAGAGCGTTGGTTTAAAGTTATTCCGTAGAAGTTCAAAGCCTCCTACACAGGCCCCTGAGAAATTTTGTATATTATTAGTAGAGGAAGCTAAGCTCTTTTGAGCATTAACTGCTTGGTTCATAGCCAAGTCATTTTGGATGTCGCTAGATAGGGTTTTTTTGAGTTTAGCTTCCTTTTCTATTTATCCACATAGTTTGCAACGATAAAGATTTGCTTTTAGTAGCATAAAGTGTTATTGCATTGATTGTTCCGTTTGCATTTTTTATAAAAGTTAAGCTATTATCGAAGTTCTTCTTAACTTCGTCAAAGTTTTGAACTACATCTATAATGCTCATAATATCATAAACTGTAACAGTTCGCTGCCCTCTTGGAACTTCCGTCTTTTCATTGCCATGATGATTAAATAAATGTTTTATTTCATTCGCTCTCAATTCCAAATGATAAGCGTTCAAATCGACATTAGAATTACTTGCGGTTTTTATTTTCCATGCTAAATTGCAATTGATCTTTCCAAGAAGCATTTTTTGACCTAAATTATTTCCAGCAATAGCGAATTCCACGAAGTTTCTAATGTCCGCTTCGCTTTCTGCAATTTTAATCCTATTGTTTCCAGATAGATTATCAATTTCGTGTTGCGTGTATTTTTCCAGCAAACTTTCCATCACAAATCCCTCACCAAACGTATCCCTATAAACTCGCTCCCTCGGGGCGAGGATATATCAGTTAAAACAGATTTTCTTTTGCAAGCCTCCGGAGAATCGCTGTGAGAACTTCCTGCAAAGCTTGCTATACTTGCGCTTTCGTTTTCCGGTGCAAGCCAGATAGCCACGTTTCCGGCGAAGTTTCGGATTCCGTTTGCAATTTGACCCTCATTGACTTTTTTCAATTTAGGGCTTTCGCAAGCTTCGTCAAAATCTGAGTAAGTTGCTGCCGCTTTTTTCCATTCCTGTGCTGTGGGCAATCTCTTGTTTACATGGCTTGCATAAGCCATTGCATCTTTTATGCTTATCGAAACAACAGGATAGTCATCGTCGGGAATTTTGCAACCTCTTTCTTTGCAAAACGCTCTGAATTCTCTGTTGCTAACAGCGTTGATATCCCAAAGAACCGAGCTGTGTTTTGGTTCATTCTTTTTTTTATGGAACAAGAAATCCGAGTGAATGCCAAAATAGACTCCGATTACCCTTTTTTCCAAAACAGCAACGGGTATTGATATTTCCAGGGAGAATTGATTTCCCGCTTGCAGCAATGCGCCAGGCTCCACGGAAAATAGATGGCTTTTCCTAAGCGCTATGTATGGCATGAATATATGCTTGACCGGCACTCCGGCACGAATGTAAAACTCAATTTTGTCTTCTTTTGAATATTCGTAAATCGCATTTTCCAGCAGATTGACAATCAGAACATTTTGCTCGGCAAAAAATGCGGCACGAATTGCGGAAAAACCGGAACCTCTTGGGCTAATCCAGTCCGCAGCCATGCCTATTTGCAATGGAATATAATTGTATTGCATTCCGAGCGTCCACCTTTGAATCTCCCGCTCCTGCACGGGAAGCGCAAGCCTTGCCCCAAAACCCCAAGGCAGCCCCAGCCTGAAGCCAAGCGGTATTTTGGAAGTATCGCCGGAATACAAAAAGCCCGCATTGAATTCCAAATGAAACTCGGAAGGCGACAAAGTATAAGCCTCGAAAGCTTGATTTCTTCGCAGAAATTCGTGGTTTATTTCAAAAGCCTTGCCCGATTGCAGAGCGACATCGTAAGATGCAGGCACAAAGCTTTCGTTTGGCAAAACGAGAAAAACTCTGTGTTCGCCTGTGAGCATAGCGGAATTTTCAAATGGCGTTCCAGAAATTTCTTTTTCGGGATTGCCGTCCAAAAATACGTAAGCGCTATCCGGCTCGGTGAAAATGTTTAACGAAGCTCTCTCGCCAGCGGCGAAGAGCGTGGAATAGGAAAGAGCGGCGCAAATTGCGAATATGCGCATAGAAGACCTCCATAGGCTTGAATTTGATTTAAATAAAGATCGCTCTTCCCTCGAATTGAGAATATAGAAAATGTTTTTTCTGAAAATAGTTACTTATTCTGTTTTGCGCGTTCTTCTTGAATTAAATCATTCATTCTTCTCTTAACTATTGCCCTTTTATCAGGCGGCAACTGCTCCATCTGCTCTTTGGGAACGCTTCGCAACACCTCCAAAGACATCTCATATATTTCATCAACCGTCACAAAATTCAGCATAGGCGCATGCGGCTTTGAATCCTGCTGCGCTCCGGAGGAGGCAAGCATTTTCTTGTGATGCGCAGAAAGTTCATGCAATTCTTTTCCTTCTCTGCCTTGACGTGCAAATATAACAATCGCAACTATAAGCGTAATCCACATGGTAACGCATTGGAATATAAAAGATATAAAATCGGAATTTGAGGGCACAATAAGAAACTACAAAATTTCCTATATTACAAGTCTTGCGAATAAACCAATATTTATCCCAATGCGCAGTCGCCAGCAGGCGCAAAGCCGAAAACCTTATCCTTGAGGGCAAGGTCTCCGTTAATGGCATTATAATCAAAGAACTCTCCACGCAAATAAGCGAAACAGATATCGTAGAGATAGACGGGCAAAAAGTCTCGCCTGTGAAAAAACACACCACAATCGCCTTTCACAAGCCGCCAGGCGTAATCTGCACCGTAACCGACCCCCAAGGACGAAAAACCATATATGACTGCCTCCCAAGCGGATTCTCAAGCCTCAAATACATAGGCAGGCTGGACCTGCAGAGCCGAGGTCTAATTCTGCTTTCAGACGACGGGGACCTTGTTTACAAGCTTACCCACCCAAAATACCAAATAGAGCGCAGCTACCTGGTATGGACAAGCCGCATGCTCTCTCGCAAAGCGATGGAGAGCCTCCTGGGCGGCATAGACATAGGCGATGGCGAGATAGGTCAGGTAAAAGATATTTTCATAGACGATGGCTTTGTAGAGCTTGTACTCACGGAAGGAAAAAACCGGGAAATCCGCAAAATGCTCCACGCTTTGCATTACCACATAGAAGACCTAAAGCGAGTCAGCTTTGGCAACATAACTCTAGGAGACTTGGCAGTGGGAAATTACAGAGAGATTGTTGGGGAAGAGTTGAATTTACTATATTCCTCATCGCAATGAAAAACACTCTCACCGACTTAGCTAAAGCCCTGAATTCAAATCTGGGCATGGAATCCAGCGTTGCCTACCGAGTTCTTTCCGAAAGAGGCAAACGGATGTACTTTCCGCACAAAGGCATTCTGGGGCAAAGCGCAGAAGCTAAAACCGCCGAAATCAACGCTACAATAGGCACAGCGTTTGAAGACGATGGTGCGCCGCTTATGCTTCCGGTAGTCAAAAAAGCTTTTGCGATGCCGGAAAAAACCGTGCAAACGGCATTCCTCTACCAGCCAAGCTTTGGCAAACCGCCGCTCCGCAAAAAATGGGGCGAAAAAATGCTGCAAAAAAATCCGAGCCTGGCAGGCTCTAAATTCAGCGAGCCTGTGGTAACATCTGCCCTCACGCACGGCCTTACTGTTTCTGCAAGCCTATTTGCTGACCCGGAAGACATAATCATAATGCCGGACTTGTACTGGGACAATTACGATTTGATTTTCATCGAAAGCTTTGGCGCAAAAATCCAGACCTTCAACACTTTCGCAAACGGAAACTTCGATGTAGCCGCTCTTGCCAAAGCCATTGAAACAGGCTCCGGCAAAAAGATTGTACTGTTGAATTTCCCAAACAACCCGTCAGGTTACACGGTAAAGGAAAACGAAGCTAAGGAAATTTGCAAAGTTTTAACAGCCTGCGCCGAAAAAGGAAACGATGTTGTTGCGATTTTAGACGATGCTTATTTTGGCTTGGTTTACGAAGAGGGCATATATAAAGAATCCCTGTTCGGGCTTTTGGCAAATGCAAGCAAAAATTTGCTCGCTGTGAAATTAGACGGTCCTACAAAAGAGGATTATGTTTGGGGATTCAGAGTTGGCTTTATAACCTTTGCGTTCAAAGACGCAACCGACGCTCAGCTCAAAGCTCTGGAAGACAAAGCTGCCGGCACAGTGCGCTCCACAATATCCAACGTTGCAAGCATCTCTCAGGAAATTTTGCTTGAAGCGTATAGCAGCGAAAGCTACGAAAGCGAAAAGAAGGCAAAGTACAACACCTTGAAAGCTCGCTACGAAAAGATAAAAGAGATTTTGGCATCCCATTCTGAATATTCCGAGTCTTTCACGGCCATGCCGTTCAACAGCGGATATTTTATGTGCGTAAAAATAAACGGCGCAGAATTGGAAACGGTGCGAAAGGAATGTTTGAAAAATGGCCTCGGAGTTATAGCGATTTCCGGTCTTATAAGGATAGCGTTTTCTTCCGTGTCTTTAAGCAAAATGGAGGAGCTCTTTGAAAGATTGCACAAGTCTGTTAAAGCAGTTCAAGTTTAACGCAAAAGAAAACGTTAAAACTCGTGGTTTCAAAAAAGACCCTGTTGGCGATTCCTATGCAAAAATTGAAGACGGAATTTTGCAAAAATACAAGGGTCGTTTGCTTGTTTTGGCTAGCGATAAATGCGCAAGGCAATGCAGATTCTGTTTCAGAAGAAACACGCCTATAAAAAAAGCTTCGCCCGAAGCATTGCGCAAGGCATTGACGCTTAATAAGGATATAAAAGAGGTGATTCTAAGCGGTGGCGATCCCATGATGCTTAAAAAAAAAGAATTGCAGAAATTTTTTGATGTAATTCCTGCTCATATAAGAATTCGCATTCACACACGCATTGTAAATTTCAATCCGTTATTTGAAAAATTAGGTTCGCGCCTGACTTTCGTTTCGCACATAAATCATCCAGCCGAATTGAATGAAAAAACTGCGAAAAATTTTAGCAAACTTGCAAAATGCGGAGTGACGCTTCTCAATCAAAGCGTTCTGCTGAAAGGCGTAAACGACAATGCAGAGATTTTAGCGGAACTCTCAGAAAAATTATTTTCGCAGCGTGTTTTGCCATACTACCTGCACCAGTTGGACAGAGCTCAGGGCACAGCCCATTTTGAAGTCCCGATAAAAAAAGCAAAGCAGATTGTAAAAGAATTGAAGGGAATGGTATCGGGATATTTGGTACCGAGGTTTGTGCGAGAAATTAAAGGGGAAAAGTCCAAAGTTTGGGTGTGAGATTTTTCTATATTTTCTCAACCCTAAACTAAAGGAGTTTACAATGAAAAAGATCACACTGATGCTAATTGCATCAATCGCCATGTTCCTAGCCGCCTGTGGTGGCTCAACCCCAGAAGCCGTTGCCGAAGATTACATCAAGGCGCTTTTTAAATTCGACTACGGAGCTATGAAAAAGCTAGCTACCGAAAAAAATAAAGCCGGGCTTGAAGAGTCTGAAAAGTCAATGCAAGAACTAAAAGACAAAGATCAAAAGCAGATGGATGAGAAAAAGGAACTGTACGCAAACATGACCGTGACAGGCAGCGAACAGGCCAATATCAGCGAAGATGGCAATTCCGCTGTAGTAAAAGTTATTTCCGTTGACAAAGACAAAAAAACATCTAACTTTAAAGTAAATCTGGTCAAAGAAAAGGATACCTGGAAAGTAGAGCAGTTGAGTAAGTAACGTTGCAAAACAAAATTATGCCGCTTCTTATGGTGGCAGTGTTTGCCCTGCTGTCTTGCAAAGCGGACAAAGTAGAACACATTGAAACCCTTAGCGAAGAGCAGCTCGCTCTCTTGCGAGAGGGTGATTTTGTGTTGAGGCTTGGCTATGGATTGGTAAGCTATACATTAGAAATGCAAGCCGGATCGGTTGGCGTTTCTCATATAGGCGTTCTTGTAAAAGACAGCGCAGATTTTGAAGTTATACATTCTATTTCCGGCAGCATGGCAGAGCTTGACGGCGTTCAGAAAGTTTCCCTTGAAAATTTCTTATATGAAGCAAGGCCCAATAGTTTCATAGCGGTCCGCTTAAAAAACTCAAACGAAAAACTGATTGTAAACGAGGCTAATCGCTTGTTAGCCGCTCGCATCCCTTTTGATCTGAGCTTTGACCTCAAAGATACAACCAAGCTTTTTTGCTCGGAGTTCATAGACTTTATCCTGAGAAAAACTCATAACATGACAGTCTTCGTTCCCGAAGAGGAAGCTTTTCCTTTTTCCGCTTTTTTAGACGCCTCAAAGTTTGAAATTCTTGTAGATAAAAGACAGCGGTGATTAATCAATTTTTAGCCAGTGAAATTTTCTATAGTAAGCACTGATTAACTCATATTTCATGGTTTAATTGAGAATTGAGAATGGAGAATTGAGAATAATTCTCAATTAAGCGACTAAATCAGCATTTACTATATACTTATTTCTGGATGTCGAGTAGTAGGTCATTTTAAATCACCAAACAAAGCAAAAATTTAACCTAGACCCTGCCACACAAGCTTAGCCAAAACGTCAGAACCGGAATTCGCAGAATTTTCGGAATTAACAGGATTTCTCCACCCAACTACTCCAAGTTGGAATAGTAAAATTCATTTTTTTTCCGGATTTTGCTTTTAAAAAGCGTCTAAGTATATAGACAAGAAATAGGAGGTCTATCACATGAATTCAAAAAAGATGACGGAAGAGCTTGAGGAGCTTCAGAAGCTCGAAGGCAGAAAGCGCTTCGCCAACCTGACTTTCGACATGCCGTTCAAGAAAGCGTTCGGCAGCGAAAGCGAGAAGGAGCCGCTCATAGCAACCCTGAACGTGTGCCTTGAGAAAAAGCTGGCATACCCGGTAGCGGACGTGGAAATATTGAATCCATATATCGCAGGGGAAACCCTGCTGAACAGGGATGCCGAGCTGGACATCCGCTGCAGGGACACCAGGGGGAACAAGTTCATAGTCGAGATGCAGATAGCCAAGCAGAAGCATTTCATAAAGCGGTCCGTTTTCTACTCCAGCACCATAGTTGCCTCCACGGCCAAGAAAGGCGATGAGTGGGATTACGACTTCCCCAATGTCTATTCACTCAACTTCATGAACTTCGACATGAATTTGTGGGAAGATAGCGACGAAGTGATTCACACGGTCTCGCTTTCCGACGAGCTTATCCCCAACATCCGCTTTGACTGCATCAATCTGGTGTACGTGCGCCTCCCGAAGTTCGGGAAGAGCCTTTCCGAGTGCGAGAGCCTCAAAGACAAGCTTCTTTTCTCGCTGCGTCACGCCCACGAGTTCGACGAGAAGCCGGAGCAGCTTTGCGGCGCTCTGTTCGAGAAGATATTCCTTGCCGCCAAAATTGCTAATTTTACGGCTAAGGAGCATTCTGAATACAGGGCGGGTCTTATGAACAAGTGGGATTACGGAGCATCGATGAAGTTCGCCAGGGAAGAAGGAATAGCCATTGGCGAGGCTAAAGGTGTTGCCATTGGCGAGGCCAAAGGTGTTTTGCGGACTGCACGGCAAATGAAAGCCGAAGGGTTAAGCTTTAATTTAATATCAAAGGTGACCGGCCTTTCGGAAGCTGAGATTGAGCGTTTATAAAACGTCAGAACCACGATTCACTGTGCTCAACAATCCTGTAAATCCTAAAATCCTGAAAATCGGGGTTCTGACGTTTTTTATAAAATTTGCCCCACCCCCTTGACAAAACCGAGCTCGCGCTGCGTTGCTCGTTACCCCTTCTGGCCCGGAACAACCCTCAAAATTCCCCCAAAATCGCCCTTTTCCCATTTTTTTCCCATTCCTCTCATTTTTTCTACTCTTTTTGTCAGAAAAATGTATATTACAATTACGGATTATGCTTAATAACAGAAAATTGACATTTCAGACTTTTTACACTTGTTTGGGTGAGCTACAGAAGCTTCACCCTCAAACTCAATTTTTTCATCACAATCAAAACCAAAGGAGTGCTTTATGCATAACTTCCCCAAAGCGATTGGCTTATTATTAGCCATCGCATTCTCATTCACAGCGGCACAAGCGCAAACAACCATCTACGAATACGATTTCCGCACGGATTTAGGTGGCTGGACTTTGAGTAGCAGCTCAACGGGTAATATAACGAGGAATAATACCAATGGGATCTATATTCAAAGTACAGCGGCTGGCTCAACGGCGACCTCGCCAGCCATTATTCCCGCAAATGCAACCAATTTGAGCATTACAATTTCTGGAGCGTATTGCAACTATGTCGCTTTGCAACACTCGCCAAATGGCACTACTTGGTCGCCTGCCACCACCATCACTTCGGGCGATAGGTTCGAAGGTTGTGGAGACAATTATCCAAAAGTACTACCCAATGGCACACGCTATGTGCGATTTTTTGGATTAGTAGAATATGGAACTTATAGTGCTATTATCCATTCCGTAAAAATTCAGACACACATCTACATAAACAATTTCCTCACTGGTTCAACTGGCTGGACTTTGAGCAATGTTACGAGGGATAACACCAAGGGGCTTGTTTTTGCAACAGCCGGCGGAACGGCAACCTCAACAGCCATTATTCCGGCAGGCTCAACCGATTTGAGCATTGCCGTAACTGGAAGCGGAACGGACGCCATCTACCTGCAATACTCGTCAGATGGCACTACTTGGTTGCCTAACACTACCACATCTTCTGGCGATGCGTTACCTTATTCTACTTCTAATGCTCTTACTGCACTCAAACCGCTGCCCGACGGCACACGATATGTGCGGTTTTTTTCAAGATTTGGTTCGAGCTACTCTATCAAATCCGTAATCATTAATGGCATTGCTTCAAATGGTGCACAGCCATACACCGTTACCTTTGAAACAAACGGCGGCAGCGCAGTTGCCTCGCAGAGCGTTTACCACAAAGGGTTTCTCCCCCAACCTCAAGACCCGACAAAAGAAGGCTCTATCTTTTACAGATGGTATAAGGAAGCAGAATTCAGGGACGATTGGTATTTTGGTTCCACAACTCTCAATTCCAGCAGTATTGACAAAATGCCAGACAAAGACATAACGCTCTACGCAAGATGGAGCGAGAAAATATCGGTTGCGTTTGAAACCAACGGCGGCACAGACACCCCGCCGCGGGAATACCACATGCTATTTGCATATAACACTGGAACCTATACCGGCACAAATTATACATATAGCAGCAAAACCGTTAACAACCCAGGTTTGCCTAACCCAACCAAAGCGAACTCGTATTTCTACGGCTGGTATGAAAGTCCAGACTTCTCTGACTCACGAATAGAAGAAGGTTGGAGTGTTCGCCCAACCACACCCACGCTCTACGCAAGATGGCTAGGTCAAACCACTATTGCGTTTGAAACCAACGGCGGCAATGCCATCGCATCGCAACCATACAGCTTTGGCTACGCATACAACGCAACCAATGAAGGAAACACAGGAATTCCAACACCAACCAAAGCCAATGCCATATTCCTCGGCTGGTACGACAACCCGTCTTTCAGCGAAACGCCGATAACAGCAGAAAGCATAGTCGGGCAAACCACAACAAAAATCTACGCCAAATGGAGCGACAGAAAAACCATCGCATTTGAAACCAACGGCGGCACAGCTATCGCAGACAAAAACTTCTACCCATTGTTCGCATACAACGCAACCGCAGAGGGAAACACAGGGCTTCCTGCGAACCCAAGCAAAGCCAACTCGCATTTCCTCGGCTGGTACGACAATTCGTCATTCAGCGGAACGCCTATAACCGCAGAAAGCATAGTCGGGCAAAACGTGACCACGCTCTACGCAAAATGGCTAGACAACTTCCCT